>WNFR01001523.1_pt1 | contig 25800 bp, 13 predicted proteins | sample 5400221 | NCBI WGS metagenome assembly WNFR01 (sample SAMN13153357, study PRJNA577476) | soil metagenome | isolation source: 40 cm soil under Madrone tree | place: USA:California | collected 2016-06-14 | reverse complement strand
TGTAGCTCAACTTGGCCTCCTTGCCCGCACCTTTGCGCGCCAGTTGCGCTTCTGGATCGCTTTTCGACTCGTGCGTTTCGTTCGAGCGCTTCTCGCCGCGATAATCCAACGTGGGATTTCCAGGATCATCCGGCGGAGGAGAACTCTTCTTGTTCTTGGGCTGAAAACTCTTCGCGCTGGCCCAGGCTTCCAGCAAACTGCCGTCTACCGTGAAATGCTCGTCCGAGGCCCATCCCTGCCCTCGGGCTTGCTCCACCACCAGCGCCAGAAAGTCCTTGGCCACTTCGGCCTCCAGCAAACGGTCGCGGTTCTTGGTGAACACCGTGGCATCCCACACCGCATCGTCCAAATTCAGCCCCACGAACCAGCGGAACAAAATGTTGTAGTCGACCTCCTCCATCAGCAGCCGCTCGCTGCGCACCGAGTACAGCATCTGCAACAGCAGCGCGCGCAGCAACTGCTCCGGCGGAATCGACGGACGACCCACTTTGGAATACATCTTGTCGAACTCAGGCGAGAGTTCCTTGAGTACCTTGTCTACCATCGCGCGGATAGGCCGCAGGGGATGATCTTTGCGTACCCGCTGCTCCGGCGAAATGTAGCTAAAAACATGTCCCTGCTGCTGATCGGTTCCTCGCATGCCCAATGAGACGCACCGCGCGCCGTCTCGTTACACAATTCCAGCCTTTTTCAGCAGCCTGCTAGAGCTTTAGACCAAGCTCTGCTACCTGCAAGTAACCGTTTGACCGGTCGTCTGCGCGATGTTTGTCGTGAACGCTGCCACCACGCAGCCGGTTCCCACGGCCGACACAGTGTGCGGCGTGGATATCTGTTTGGTTACGCCAGAAGTTGTACTGAACATGTGGAATTCGTTCAGGACCACGGAAATCTGCCCGTTCGCGTCGGTTGTGCCGGTAAAAGCTGTGGCATTCAACGCGTCGAGAATGGTAACCGTAGCTCCTGGCAGAGGACTCCCGCTCAGGTTCTGTACGGTAAGCGTATAAGTCCAGTCTATGTAGTATTCGCCGTAGGCGGCATTGGCAGAGATCGGCGTCAGGTCCGTCGAATCCTTTGCGGCACCGCCAATGAAGGTCGTATCAATCATGTGGACGTTGTAAACGGGGCCGGTCGGACGGTAGTTCCAGAAGTGGAACGTAACGTACGGAGTTGAGCCTCCGCGAGGATTCGAGCCCTTGCCCAGTGTGCACTGAATGCAAGTGAATCCCGCGGTCTGCGGCAGGCCCAGGTCCTCAAACCAGATCGTCGCGTTGTCGCCGATGAACGTGTCTCGGGTAGAGGTAAAGACGCCGACTGCGCCATTCGCCTCGAATCCGAGCGCTCCGCCCTTGAGCATGTTCCCGGTGGTGTCGTAACCGTCTGCCCCAGGGTCGTTGACCTGTTTATAGATATTGTCGTGGGATTGATTGCCAACGCCGAATGTGGTGATCCGTAGTCCGGTCGCCGCGCACTTCGTCCCATTAGCATTGACTGCCGCGTGAGCGGTTATCGTATTGTTGTAAACGGTGTTGAGCGACGAGGTGTCGTCAAACTGTATTCCATACGTTCCGACTCCGAAAGAGCCGCAACTGACCACAAAGATGTTGCCGGGATAGTTGCCGGATGCGGTTGACCACGTTCCGGTGATGGTCACGCTGGTTGCTGTGTTGGACGCGATGCCGTGGCATTCCGTAAAAGGAACGCCGATGCAAAACTCATAGGCTGCGGGAGTAGTGGAACTGCCATATCCAGCTGCGAGGCCGGAGAGTCCGGTTACGGTGCTGGTGCCCTGCGCGATGGTAGCAGCGTTGAACGACAAGGGAATCGGAGTTACCCCGCTTCCTGCGTTGAAGCCTGCTTCCCACACGTCTATCACGTTGTCATGAATCAGCTGGTTGATGCCCTTAATATTCGGCGAGCCAGTTGTGCACGGGCTGACGAAACAGCCTCCGCTCGAGAAGAGGCCTCGTCCAGCGATAGCGCGAATTGTGTTGTTCTTGACCTCGATATTCGGTCCTTGCGCTACGACCCCGAAGTCGTTGGAATACTGGCCGACGAACGTGATGTTGTTCGAGTCAACGACCGATCCGGGCGTCTGCAGGTAGACACCGCCCATGGGAGCATTGGCGACGGTGTTGTTGTGTATCGACGCCGCTGGGGGGCCGGTAATATTGTCCATCTTAATCGCCATCCCGGCGAACGCCGAGCGATTGATATTGCCGCTGGTGTTGTCATTAAACGTGTTGTTGTAAATTTGGTTTCCGGATCCACCGTTGTAATAACGAACCTTCAGGGGAATGGTGTTCTGGCCCCAAGTATTGAAGATAATGTCGTGGATTGTAGCCGCCGCTGTGACTCCATCCAGGCGGAGGTTGTTCGAGTCGCCTGCAGTCACGCTCGGATCCATCGTAATGGTTCCGTTGTAGGCGGTGAAGTTGCTGAAGGTTGGCCCTCCGCCTCCGGGGCATTGGAGATCCTGCAAGCAGCCGTAAATTCCAAAGACCTGCGCGCCGCCCGAAGAGGTTCCGTAGGTAATCGTGTGGGTGTTGAGGTTCAAGATTACGTTATCGGCCGCAATCGTGAAGCAAGTTCCGGCGGAAGAAACATCATTCTGCAGGACGTAAGTTGCGCCCGCAGTCGCCAGCGACCCGCATGTGGTCAAGGAAGTGCCCGTACCTGCCGCGTTGATCGTGGCCGCAAATGCCTGGTTGGCCGTTTGCGGTGCAGGGGTCGAATCCTTCACCTGGATCGTAAATGGGAAACTCCCGGCTTGGCTCGGAGTTCCGGAGATTTGGCCATTGGATGCGGTTAGCGTCAAGCCCGGCGGCAATGAGCCAGAGCTCACAGACCATGTATATGGTGCCGCACCACCAGTTGCCGTCAACGTCGCTGAATATGGGATGCTTACCTGGCCACTCGGCACCGATGTGCTCGTTAGTTGCAGCGGCGAGGGCCCAGCGCTAGCGATGGTGAGTGTGTACTGCTTGCTGGCTGTTTGCGCCGTAGTGCTGGAATCCTTAACCTGCACGCTGAACGTGAACGTTCCGGCTTGGCTCGGAGTTCCGCTCAATGCGCCACCAGAGCTCAGCGTTAGCCCCGCTGGCAGAGATGACCCTGTGGCGACGGACCAAGAGTAGGGTGTAGTGCCACCCGTGGCTGCCAGCGTTGCGGAATACGCGACGCCCGACTGGCCGTTGGCCAGCGAGGCGGTAGTGATGGAAAGCGCCGCTACGCCCACGGGAGAAATCGTCGCGCTAAACGCCTTTGTCGCTGTCAATGCCGTGGAACTTGAGTCCTTTACCTGGACTGTAATGGAGACTGCGCCGGCTTGGGTTGGCGTCCCGCTCAGTAGGCCGGTGGAGGAATTCAGAGTTACCCCCGCAGGCAAAGACCCTGCGGCGACCGACCAGGTGTATGGCGCAGTTCCGCCTGCAGCAGTCAAAGCAGCAGAATATGCGACACCCACCTGCCCATTCGGTATTGAGGCGGTAAGGATCGAAACAGAGTTCGGGTTCGCCGCGGCTATTGTCACACTAAACAGTTTTGTCGCGGTCTGCGCCGTCGAACTGGAATCTTTCACCTGAACTGTAAAGGAAGCGGTACCGGCTTGGCTGGGTGTCCCGGTCAACGCGCCGCTGGAGGAGTTCAACGATAGCCCAGCGGGGAGAGACGACCCTGCCGCCAGCGACCAGCTGTATGGCGTGCTGCCGCCAGTAGCTGCCACAGTTGCGGAATATGCTGTGCCCACCTGTCCACTCGGCAATACCGCCGTCGTGATCGATACCGTGGAAGTTGCCGACACGACCAAACCAAGTGCCTTGGTGGCCGTTTGCACTGTCGTGCCAGGGTCACTCACCTGCGCAGTAAAAGAAAAGGTCCCAGATTGGGACGGAGTTCCGCTCAGCTGGCCAGTCGAGGAATTCAGAGTAAGCCCGGAGGGGAGGGAACCCGCGGCGACCGACCACGTGTACGGCGTTGTGCCGCCAGTGGCGGTCAAAGTAAAGCTATATGCTGTGCCCGCTTGGGCATTTGGCAGAGCGGTGGTGGTAATTGATAGAGGAGAAGGGGTGCCCGAGCCTGTCGAATTGGATGCCACAATCCCGGCGCAACCGGCCAGCCCTAGGACGCTAGTAAAGGTAACAATAATCGTCAGGAGTGCAGTCCCAAAGCTGCCGACCTTCCGAGGCCCGATATGCACAAATCCGCGAGAGAGCATTTCACATCCTCCGCCGTGATTCTGTGCGCTCGAGGATGGCGACACAATTGGACCGGGGGACAGATTTTGGGCCTTTGTGCGCGCTGGCCATCGCCTATACCAGCGGCCAGTACTGGGCGGCGCATTGGCTTTTTGTCTCTGGGGATACCGTCTAGGCGTAGTCCGACGCGGTTCGCTTTTTGGCGCCACGGTCGACGGCGGCAATTAATGCCGCTTTCCGCTGGCTTCGCAGGTGAGCTGGATCTTCTGGGTTGTCGTCTGGCTCAAAGTCACCATGAAACTGTTCGGGTTCGGCGTACATCCGGGTGCGCGAACCGTGACCTCATTGGGCGTGTGCGGCTCGCGCGTTACTCCCACACGCGTGTTGAACACTTTAAATTCGTTGAACACCGCCGAGATTTCGCCGGTGGCATTCGTTAATCCGCTAAACACCTGCTTATGTGTCGCGTCGGTGATCGTGACCATTGCTCCGGAGACGGCGTTCCCGGAAGCGGTTTTTACGGCCAAGGTGTAGGTCCAATCGATGAAATATTCCGCGTACTGGCGATTGGCTTCCATCGCCCGCATGTCGGTCGAATTCTTTGCTGCGCCGGCGACAAACGCAGAATCCTGGAAGTGGACGTCAGAGACCGGATGGCCTCCGTTTTCAAAAGAAAAGGTCACATAGTCGGAAGCGGCGTTGGAGCCCTTTCCGAGCGTGCAACGGATGCAGGTTAAGCCTCCCGGCATACCGTCCCAATCCGCGTGGAAACTGGCTGAATCGGCGATAAACGTGTCATTGGTGGAGACGAACTGGTTTGCCGCTCCGCCGGTTCCCAGCGCCCAGGCTTTACCGCGCCCCTGACCGACACGCTCCGCGACAAACACATTGTCGTGCGATGTGTTACCTGGGCCGATATTCGTCAGTCGAAGCGCCTGCGCATCGCATTGCTCGGCCCTTGCTCGAACGGTGTTTTTGTAGGCCACGCTGTTGGAAGGGCGATCGTCGAATTGAATTCCGTAAGCTCCTCCAAGTTCGCACACATTGCAGGCTGTGCCGCCCTGGCTGTAGTCGCAATTCTGTGGCAGCTCGATCACGGTGATCTGGTTATCGTGGGCTACAGCGGCGTGGGCACCGCTGCCGCCGCCATTCACATTGGCGGCCCCTCCACTGATCTGTATTCCGCGCCCGGAGATAGGTGTGATGGTGTTGTTGTAGGCCTGCGCGTCGTTTCCCCACAGATAAATGCCAAAATCATTGGAATAACGGCCATTTTGGCTAATCGTGTTGTTGTAGATTGCGGTTCGCGGCGACGCCGAGTAGATCCCGCCTTGCGCCCCTCCAACAAGGGTATTGTCGTGAATGGCTTGCCCGTTGCGCGCGTCCTGACCGGTGACGAATTTAATTGAGGCGCCTTGTATCTGGTGGCGGTTGAAAATCGAGGTAACACTGTTGTGAAAGGTATTGTTTGAAACTTGGGAATCCGCTCCAGAAAATGTCGTAAATATTGGTATGGAAGCGGCGGCGCTCACCTCGAAATTGACATTTCGGACCATGAGGTGATTGGCGCCATTAATCTGGCCGATGCGGATGGCGTGCGAATAGGGAGCTGCTGCACTGGCTTGGACGATCTTGCCGTTCTCGACCGTCAGACTATCCGCCGTCCCCCCGCACGGATTCCCGGCCAAGCTGGTGTCCCAGCAGGCTTCCGCCAAAATTGCGTATCGCGGTTGCTGTCCACCGCCCGTTGCGTAGGTGATCGTGTGCCCGTTCAAGTCGAGCGAGATCTTGTCTGCTTGCACACTGAAACAGGTACCCGGTGACGAGACATCGCTCTCCAACCGATACGATGCTCCCTGATTTGCGAGGGTGCCGCACGCTTTTAGCAAATGGGGGGTTGATCGAGGAGGGGGTCCGGAACTCTTTTCGTTAATGCTCTCGTAATTAAGATTGAAGTCAAAGCTTGGGAGCGCTTCCACGCGTGGGCTAAGTCGGCCCGCGGTCTGACAGAGAAGGAAAAAAGCGATGACGCCGCCGCTTAGCTTGAAGAGCAGAGCGTGAGTTTGGATGGATCTAGATGACCAGCGGAAGTAGCTGTTCAACGGTGCGATAACCTGCCTTTGAGATTTGTTGGACCAAACCGGCGCTCGGCCGGATACACCAGGCACAGGGGTACGTTTAAGAGTCCCGAATCATATTCTGCTACTGGGGTTTGGCGCAACCAGTTGAGAGAGATTCAGCGGGCGCTTTTCCACAGTACTTAGCTGCTGGTGCAGGCCGAAAACAAAGATGCCGCCCTAAAGGGACGGCGCTACGTCTTGCACGTGCCCGGTCTGTACACCCGGGTGGGGATACCCCCCCTCCCCCTGTTTTTCACAAGTGTTGATTCTAAAGGAAGTTAAAGTCCTTTGTTTTGATACACTTTTACAAGTGTTGATTCTAAGGGACTTAGCTTTGCCGATTTGTTGGCGGCTTTAAGGGCGCAAAAAAAGCGGCTGCTGGATTGCCAAGCTAGCCGCACGGTTTCCGGACGCAGTTGTTAACGGAACTAAGTATACACAAATGGTTATCTAAGTCAAGGAAGAAATTCCAAAACGGGGGGTGCAAAAGGGGGGTATTGCGGTGAATTGGACGACAACTTCAGGGAAGGGAACCACACCCGCAACCCGCGTCTAGCCGCAAGTGGAAGGGAGGCGGGAAAAGGGAAATCTTTTTCACTATCCTGGCCACCGCGTTTCCTATTCGGCGACTGACTGTATCCTATAAGATATTCATTTTACGTGCGTTAGCTCTGCGAGCGTGCGCCGGTTCCCCCGGTTGCAACGGCCTGAAATGTGCTTTATCGAGGTCGCATCGACTGCACATACGCATGAAGCAAAACGTTACCATCGCCTTGCCCACCGGCCTGAATGCTACATTTGGCCGAACCCCATCGGCCAGGACATCAAGCCGGCGCACGACGGGTTTGAGGACCCTCGCTGGCGCTACGGTGATGGAAGTAGGCGATTTACGCGAGAAGGGCGAGCAGGTTGTCCCGCGGGAGCGCATCCGGATCGCATTTGTTATCGACGTCATCGGAGCTTGGAATTTAGGGGGAACGGAGAAGCAGCTCGCTCACTTGGCGAGCACACTCGACCAGCGTATTTTCGAGCCTGTCATCTTCGTTTTGAAACCCACGCCTGCCGCTGAAGCCAGTGATGTCGGCTGTCCCGTGATTTCCGTTACCGACTGCGAGAGCCAATCGAGAACAGCGCTGTTCCTAAAACTGCGTTCAGCCTTAAAGGATTTTTGCCCACACATCGTGCAAACATTTTTCATTGACGGCACGTTTTACGGGACTCTAGCGGCATGGCTGAATGGTGTCCCGGTGATTGTTCAGTCCAGGCGCAATGCCGGGCACTGGCAAAAGGCACATCACACGCTGGCGCTGCGCGCAATCAATCACCTCGTCGACTCCTGGCAGTGCAATTCCCACTTTGTGGCGGACAGGATTCGGCGGATGGAACATGTTCCGCCTGAACGAATTGCCGTGCTGCCCAATTCCATTGATCTGGCTCATTTTTCGCCAGTGGCGGAAGGCGAACGGCTAGCTACACGCAATCGCCTGGGTTTGCCTGCAGACGCTCCGGTTTTCGTGGCGGTCGCAACCCTTAGGCCGGTGAAAGGGCTGAGCACGATCATTGAGGCGGCGACGCGGATCCGAGCGCGTCTCCCGCAGGCGATGTTCCTGCTCGTGGGTGAAGGTCCGCAGCGGAAGGAACTCGCCGAGCAGATCATACAAAAAAATCTGGCCGAGATGGTTCGGCTGGTCGGCGGGCAGGAGGATGTGCGGCCCTGGCTCGCCGCCGCGGACATGGGAATCCTGGGGTCTTATAGCGAAAGCAGCTCTAATGCGCTTTTGGAATATATGGCGATGGGTTTGCCCGCGGTTGTTTCGGACATACCGGCGAATCGAGAACTTGTGGGCGGCGGATTTTTTGCAGCCGGCAACGCTGCGGAACTGGCAGAGCGCCTACTTGAGCTGTGGAATCAGCCAGTCCTACGACAGGACATGAGCCGGCGCTATCGTGAAGCAGCGGTTCCGTATGGTGAAGCCGCGCTTTCCCAACGCGCTCAGGACTATTACATCGGCTTATCTTCTCCGTTTCTACGGGCACGGGGAACAGAGCACAGCTCGGAGCTAAATCCATTGAGTCAACAGCTACTTAAAAGAAAGGCAGGCCAGCGGTGATTCGCCTTTCCGCTATTCGTAAAGGTTTTCGTTTGCTGAAGCGCAAGGCGCTCGGGCAGCCACTCGATCCCGAACTGCGGCACAGCGTGCAAATCTGGAAATTAACTTTGCGCGTGTGGTGGAGTTCGGCCACGCGCAAGCCTCTCGATGTGCGGCTGCATCATGAATTCAACTTGTGGGCGGAAAAGGGCGTCGGCGAAGGGATGGACAATCCTCACAGGCGCATTATCGAGCTGACCATTCCGAAGATGGATTTGGCGCAAAAGGATCGAATCCTCGATCTGGCGTGCGGCGCGGGTTTAGCCTCACGGCTAATGGCCGCTAATGGTCCGCGCGTTGTGGGGATGGACATTTCGGACGGGATGTTGCGTCACGCTAGAAGCCAGACGGCGCAAATGCAAATTCGTAACGTAGGTTTCACGTGCGGTTCGGCCGAGCACATTCCGTTTCCAGACAACTTTTTCACGAAGGCCCTTAGCGTCGAAGCGTTCTACTATTTCGAACACCAGGATCGAGTTTTGGCCGAGCTGCAAAGAGTTTTGGCCCCGCAAGGGCGTTTGTTCCTGTTGATTTGCCTTTATACCGACCATAAAGATTCGCTGCGAACGGTGGACAGCGTTGATGTTCCCGTGCACGTGCGCAGCATTGCCGAATACAAGGAGCTGCTGGCGAACGGCGGTTGGACGGACATAAGCGCGGAGGAGTTCATTCGCGAACCGCAGCCTGGGCGAAAGGCCGACGTACATGATCGGGCTCTGTTGCTATCGGCAAGCAAGCCCACGGCTGGATTTTCGACTGCGCAAGGGCTGCAAAGTAGAAATGAAAATGCGCTTCTCGAGTCTTTGACATGAAATTTGGACGCGAGTGTTGTAAGCGCGTATTTGCTGACTTGCAAGCGAGCTAATAGAACGTTTTTTGCGGAGAGCTAAGAATGGAAAACATAAACCCCAAAGTGCACCGACGGAACACCAGTCTTTGCATAGCCGGCTGCTTAGTTTTTGTGCTCGTGGCCTCTTTGAGCGGCTGCTCAACTGACCCCGAGAAGGGGAAGGTCAAGTATCTGGAGAGCGGACAGCGGTACATGAAGAAGAATAAGTACCAGGAAGCCGCCATCCAATTTCAAAACGCCTTGAAGCTTGATCCGCGCTATGCGGAGGCTGCCTATCAGCTGGCACAAGCCGAACTCGCGCAGCACCAATGGCAGCAAGCTTATGCGGCGTTGCAGCACACCATCGACCTTGATCCGGGCAGACTTGATGCGCGTCTGGATCGTGCGCGGCTTTTCCTTGCGGCGCGTGAATTTCCGCAAACCGAAGAGGAAGCCGCATTCATCCTGCAGAAGGATCCGAATAATGTGGCGGCCCTGCAGATTTTGGGCGCTTCATTGGTGTCGCGAGGCCAGAATGATAGCGCCGTTGAGCATTTTAAGAAGATTGCCGAGCTAATGCCCAATCAGGCTTCCTCGTACATCAATCTAGCTCTCGTGGAATTGAGTCTGCGTCGCTTTGATGAGACGGAAGGCTATTTGCGCAAGGCAATCGAGGTCGATCCCCATTCGACGCAAGCTTATACGGACCTAGCCACCTTCTACCGTGTGAAGGGGCGAGCAAGCGAGTCCGAGCAACTCCTGGACGAAGCCATCGGCCAGAATCCGAACGCCGTCGATCTGTACATCGCGAGAGCGGATCTGCTGTACAGCGAAGAGAAAAAAGATGACGCTGAGGCGGTTTTGGCAAAACTGCGCCAGCAGCAACAAGGATCAGCCGATGCAGCGCTCGTCATCGGGGACTTCTATTTCCAGCGTAAACAAACCGCGCAGGCTCTGCAGGAATATCAGCGAGGGCTGGCAGTTGCCCCCAAGAACCTGGAAATCGAGAAGCGCATGGAAGATCTTTATCTCGTAATGGGCGAAACGGACAAGGCCGCCGAACTGGATAAAGCGCTCGTTCAGCAGAAAACCAAGGACCCTATTGTGGTTGTGAACCGCTGCCGCATCCTGATCGCGAATGGGAAGTTGGATGAGGCGATCGCCACCCTGCAAAAAGAATCCAAGGATGCGCCGGACTCGGCCCACGTCCATTATTTTCTCGGGGTAGCCAATTGGAAGAAGAGAAACATCGAGCAGGCAAAGAGTCAATTGGAAGAGGCATCGCGCATCGCGCCCGATATGCTCGAAGCGTCCAACAGCTTGGCCGAGCTCTACTTAGAACAAGGCGACTTTACCGCCGCTACCCAATATGGCGAGCACAGCATTCGGCTGCGTCCGGCTGATTCATCCATACGCATGTTGTTGGGAGCGATTTATGAACGGCAGGGTAAGTTCGACCTGGCCCGGGAACAGTTCGGTATCGCTCAAAAACTGGCGCCTGCCGACCCGGCGACGCACGTGCGCATGGCGCAGACATTCTCGTCGCAGGGCTCGTGGGGGGAGGCGGAAAAGGAGTTAAACACCGCTCTGCAACTGAATCCCCATGATCCCGAAGCGCTAGGTCAACTCGTGGAGCTCTGGAAGGCACGAAAGCAACCGGCCAAGGCTTTGGACCACATGAAGCAATACGTCAAAAGCAATCCGGATGACGCCAAGGGCCACCTCATCCTGGGATCCTTTGCGCTCACCGAGAAGGACTATGCGTTGGCACGGCCGGAGCTGGAACGCTCGATCGAGCTGGACCCCAAGCAGGCGCAAGCCTATCTGCAGCTCGGACAAGTTTTCCGGGATCAAAACCAGACCGACATGGCCATTCAGGAGTATCAGAAAGCCTTGGAGCTGCAACCGAAGTTTGTGCCCCTGGTGGCTCTGATTGGAAACATGTACCTGGATAAGGGAGATCTGGACAAGGCCCGAAGCTACTATGAGCAGGCGTTGGCGCTGGATTCAAACTTTGCCGTGGCGGCCAGCAATCTGGCTTGGGTATACGCGCAGCAGGGCACTAATTTGGATACGGCCCTTGGCCTGGCGCAGAAGGCCAAACAGCGGATGCCGGAATTGTCCTCTATCACCGACACGCTGGGGTGGGTGATGTACAAGAAGGGCATTTACCTGAGCGCGCTTCCGCTATTGCAGGAGTGCGTGGACAAGGAGCCCAAGTCGGCGGTCTATCGCTACCACCTGGGCATGACTATGCTTGGTCTCGGCGAGAAAGCGAAAGCAAAGTCACAGCTGCAGTCGGCATTGCAGCTAAAGCTTGCGGGACCGGATGCCGAGACAGCTCGCCAGGCGCTGGGAACGGCAAATTGATCCTGATGAAAACGGGGAACGCACTTCGTTTGCACATAAGAGGCAAAGGCCGTACTACAGTGCGTAGTTTTGCGCTCGACGCCCTTACCGTCAGTCGCGACGATGTGCTTTGTATTCAAGCAGTTACGAGAGCTGCGGAGTGGTTAAGACTTTGGCCGTTAGAATGCCAAGGCTATTCCAGTGGCGAGTCGTCCCAGTTTGTGTGACTTAAGCCCGAGGAGAGATCGAAAATGCGTTTCGCAACTAAATCCCTAACCTGCGCCGCCATGGCGTGTCTGGCCCTCATCCTATTTGGCAGCGCGCCCGCCGTGCTCGCCTCGCCTGTCGTGTTGAATATTACGAATGCGAATTGCGGTTTGTCGTGCGGCACGGTTCCCGCAAACACCGTAATTGGCACGGTAAGCCTAAATCTGAACGGGAACGGCAGCATTACCGCGACGATTGCGGTGAATTCAAACTTCACCTTCATTGTTCCTGACGGAAACGACATCAACATCAACGGCCTAGGCACCAATGTCAGCATCTCGGCCTTCAATTCAAGCAACACAGGGGCGCTTGGCTCCTACACCACCCCTCTGAGCTATACAAGCCTGAATACAAATACAAATGTCGGATCTGGCTTGGGGACTTATGCCGTCACGATCTTTCATATGACGGATCTGTATCACCCACAGCAGCCTTTGAATTTTGTGCAATTCACCATTACCAATAACTCCGGATCTTATACGGCTCAGGATCTGCAAAATGTTGGGATGGCCTTCCACCTTGGCAATTGCCCAAGTCCGAACAGCGGCTGCAACGCCACGACCACTGGCTTTGTCGGCACTGGGCCGGGCACGGTCAGCACCGTTCCCGAACCGGCAACCGGGGCGCTGGCGACTCTTGGCCTAAGCCTTCTGGCTGTCGGTGTGTTCATGCGCCGTCGCTTTGGGGTGGTAGCTGCGAGCTAAGCTGCCGCAGGCTTTCGATTAATCCTCATCTGAAACAGGTTCAGGGGCTGAAGCTTAGCCGGCGAAGGAGTTGCCGGGGAGCCGAAGCCCCGAGTCATTTTCGGCACCTCCTCTGAGAGAATCACCTCAACTCTTCATGGCGACAGTTTGTGTTGGGCGTATCCATTCGGTGGTCGCTGCGGTTCGGGGCAGACCGATTCTTCGGGAATGCGATTGCACACTTCGGGCAGGACAATTCGAGGAACACGGGCAGTCTTTTTCCTTTCGCGCTCATGCCACCGATATTTGCCGTTTGTTTTCAGTGAGTTACGAGGCCCTCTGGTTCAAAGCATCTGGAACGTCGAATGCCATGGCTAGGGCAGTGGCCTACAGGCATACGAATAAGCTCTGAGGGTGTCGGAAGGTCGGATCAAACAGGAATTCGGGGAGTTAAGCGAGTATTACTTGGAGGAAGTTCATGCGGAAATTGTTGGGATTGTTCGGTGGCTTGGCGTTGGCGCTGACGCTGTGTTCGGCAGCGAATGCGCAGACGCAGGTTAGCCTGGGGCCGACGGCGAATGGCAGTATCGCGTTCATCGGCAACAGCGGAAATGTAGGCATCAATCTGGGTTCGTGCTCGGCGGGAACCTGCACTTTGCAGGGTCTGTCTGCGATTCTGCCACCGCTTCCTGCGGGTCCGGATAGCTACAAGATCGTGCAGACCGGCGCTATCAGCTTGGCGTCAAACGGGTCGGTCACGCAAGCGAATCCGATCAGCTTCTCTTATAACAGCGGGACAGGATGGACGCTGACCGGAACACTTCAACTTGTAAACTTTATCCAAGCCGGCGCTTCCGGGTTGTTCAACGACAACCTGATGGCTAACCTTTCCAACCTGGGAGGCACATTGGCCTCGAGCTTTATCTCCCAAGGTGGGCCGAACGCGGTCACCAGCATCACGATCGTTGTTCAGAGCGGGGCGAACGTTTTCAACCTGTTCTCGACCAATGGCACCGCTTATGCCCACATCTCGACGGCGGCAATCGTGCCGACGCCTGAATCGAGCACGCTGGTGCTGTTTGGGACAGGACTCCTGGCTGTCGGCTTCCTATTGTGGCGCCGCGCTGGAACGCCAGTTCAACAGACTGTAGCTCTCTAACGCATAACTCCTCCTCCATTCGCCTCCGCGAGCACCCCTCGCGGAGGCGAATTTGTTTTTACTGGGAACGAATGTCGGGAGTCGCCGTCTTCTTTTTCTTCGAGAAGATACTTTCCCAAGTTCAGAAATAATCCAGCGCGTTAGTGCGGTAGATCGTCGCCCTGACGAGCCGTCGTGCCCGTCACGACCATAAAGTCTTTCCTTTCAATTCGGAGTCGAGCGAGTCTGAGGGGTTGCGGAAGGTCGGCTGGTATGTGGATTGCTTCTCGTTCATTTGGGACGAATACGGGGATTTGTGTCCAAAGGGGTGGTTGGCATGGGTGGTGTTTTCGCACACGTAGGTAAATGCGCGCGGCTAAATCGTAAAGGCACCAGCCATCTCGAGTGTCATCGGCGACGCCAACTTGCGTTTTTCGTTGCAGCCATATTTCTGGCCGGGCTCACCGCGGTCGGCTGGACGCAGAGGCGATTTTTGGCGGCCCTCGTCATTCACAACAGTCCAAGCGATGCTCACTTCTCAACTTCGCATTCCAGGCCTCAACTGGCTGCGGCATATGGAAGGCTTCCTCTAAGTTTTGAAGTCAACACGGGGCAAACCGACGCAAGGGCCAGATTCGTTGCGCGCGGACGGGGCTATTCGTTATTCCTCACCGACAGTGAAGCTGTACTGGCGCTGAAGTCTCCGGGTGCCGGCAATGATCCTTTTCAGTCGAGCGAGTCCGGGCCAAGCATGGCGCCGCGATCGAAGGCTCCGGCTGTCCTGCGGATGAGCTTATTGGGTGCAAATCCGAACGCGCGGATCAGCGGGCTGGAAGAAATACCTGGGAAGAGCAACTACTTCCTGGGGAATGATTCCCGGGCGTGGCGCAAAAATGTTCCCAATTACCGGCGGGTGAAATATGCGAGCGTTTACCCTGGAGTGGACCTGGTTTATTACGGCAACGCCGGTCGACTGGAATACGACTTCGTCGTAGCTCCTGGCGCCGATCCTAAATCGATCGCGATGGGCTTTTCCGCGGATGGTTTCGTCGCTGTTACCCGGGCACTTCGCGATGGGGATTTTCTGCGCATTGACGATGGCGGCGACTTGATTTTACGCGGGGAATCGGGCGAGGTCCGGTTTCGCAAACCAGTCGTGTATCAGGATTACGACGCGAAATCGAGAACGGGATCGCGCAAGTTCCTAAGCGGCCGTTACGTGTTGACCGCTCAAAACCGCATTGCGTTCGGCATTCCTGGATACGATAAAAACCTGCCACTCATTATCGATCCGGTTCTGACGTACTCGGGCTATCTGGGTAGCCTCGGAAACGACGCGGCCACTAGCGTCGCTGTGGACTCGACGGGCAATGCATACATTACTGGCACGACTACCTCGCTTCAATTTCCCACAAGTGCGGGCGCTTATCAGAGCGTTCTGCATGATGGTTCCGCCTGCGCGAACTCGGTTTGTGGCGATGTCTTTGTGACGAAACTCGATCCAACCGGGGCGAACGTAATTTACTCGACCTATCTGGGTGGCAGCGGGGCGGACGTGGCCCGCGCTTTGGCTATCGACGCCTCCGGCGATGCCTATATTACAGGCTCGACGAATTCCACAGACTTCCCGATGGCGAACGCGCTCCAATCGAACTACGGAGGAGGCGCATCGGACACGTTCGTGACGAAAGTCGATCCCACGGGGAGCGCGCTGGTTTACTCGACTTACCTCGGTGGAAACGATTTTGACCAGGGGACGGACATTGCAGTCGATTCTTCGGGGAATGCATACGTGGTCGGAGGAACGCAATCAGCGAATTTTGCGCCGCCGACCGCCATTCGTACTTGTCAAGGTGGCGGGATCCTTGACGGCTTTATTTCCAAGTTGAACCCAACGGGCAGCGCGCTTGTGTATTCGACGTGCTTCGGCGGCAGCGGTTCCGACCAGGCTTTGGGAGTCGCCGTGAATTCCGGAGGCACCACGTACATCGTCGGGTCGACATCTTCTGCGAATTTTCCTACAAGCGGGAGAGGGTATCAGCGAACGCTACTAGGTTCGCAGAATGCTTTCGTGCTGCAGCTGAACTCGACGGGCGGCTCGATTCTGTTCTCGACGTTCCTTGGCGGCAATGGAAGTGACGCGGCCACAGGCATCGCGCTAGATGCCAAAAATTTCGCTTATGTCACTGGAAATACTTCGTCTGCGAATTTTCCGGTTACCAATGGAGCGTTTCAGACCACGTATGGTGGGGCGCAAGATGCGTTTATCGCGAAGCTGAATCTGACAGCCTCTGGTTTGTCCACGCTGGTGTACTCCTCGTACGTGGGAGGCAGCGGGAGCGACACTGCCACGGGCATCGCTATCGATACCGGTCTTAACGCGTACATCACCGGCTATACGTCGTCGGCGAATTTTCCTGTGGTGAACCCGGTGCAAGCATCTTTTGCGGGCGGAGCCACGGACGCGTTCGTTTTTGAGTTAAACGCGCAGGCGACAGGCGCCGTCTACTCGACCTACTTGGGGGGTGGTGGGGCGGAGGATGGCAACGGGCTCGGAGGTATTGCGGTAGACGCTCAGGGGAATGCTTACGTCGTGGGGAGCACGAATTCTACCGATTTCCCGGCGGTCACCGCATTTCAGGCCAGCAATGCGGGCGGTACGGACGCTTTCGTGTCCAAGATTGGAGCGCTTTCCACGCCTCTCCCGGGTCTCACTTTGCAATGGCCCTTGCCGACCCTCCAGGATCGCAGCATTTTCACCGAGAACTATTCGGAGTTCAATCTCGTTGGCAACCACATGTACCATACGGGGCTTTCTTTTGCCGCGCCGATGGGCACGACGGTCGGTGCCGCGGCTGCGGGCAACGTGGTCATGATTCAGTTGAATCCTCCGGTAGGGTCGATTTGTTACGATCACGGCTACGGGAACACCGTGTTTATTCAACACACGCTTTCCAATGGCCAGAGTGTCTATACGCAATACTCCCACTTGTTGACGATCGATCCGACGATTCAGCAGCAGTGCGGAACGGCGAACTCGCAATACCAGATAACGTGCTCGGTTCCCATACCCGTCGCGGCGCTGCAAACGATCGGCACCGTCGGTCATACGGCTTGCGGCTATTCCAGCTCCGGCGGCGTCCACTTGCATCTCGAGCTGAAAAATTTTCTGGCCTTGGTTTCTCCTCAAGGCCCGGGCATCTCCGGATATGTAAACACTCCTCCGGATGAGTATGGGCTTTTCAATCCGCTCGAAAATCTGAATTCGGTCACAAATTTTTCCAGAGCTCTTCCCGTTGTCGTGACCGGCACGTCGCCGGTAAACCTGTTAACCGGACCGGGAGGCGCCAACGCCACAGCCTATCGGACGATTAGCCAGGTGAGCCCGGGAGTGACTTTAGATGCGCGCCGAATTGTCACTGGAGCTACCAGCACTCCCGCGTGTTCTTCGGGTTGGTACGAGGTCGCTAATCTCAACGGATCGCTTTTCACGGACACATTCGACACTGGAACAGGCCAGATGCTTTACGGTTGGATTTGCGCCGACAAGGTTTCTCCGGCCGGTTCGGGAAACCCGCCGTCCCCCATTCTGCATCTCTCGTCGAGCGCGCTGACCTTCAATGCTACGCAAGGAGGATCGAGTCCGTCATCGCAGTCCGTGAATGTGACGAACACAGGCGTGGGCACGCTCAACTTTGCGGCGAGCAGCGACTCCGCCTGGCTTACAGTTACCCCAACCAGCGGTACGGCACCGCAATCTCTGCAAATTACGTCGACCGTTGGGACGCTCGCGGCCGGCACTTACACGGGTCACATCACGGTGACATCCGCGGGCGCGCAAGGTTCCCCGGCTACTGTTACCGTTACTTTCGTCGTGGCAGCACCGCCACAACCGGTGCTCTCTGTTTCGCCAGCGAGCCTCACATTTAACGCAACCCAGGGCGGAGCGAATCCTACGTCTCAATCGGTAAATGTAACGAATACGGGTACGGGCACCCTGAATTTCACTGCGAGCAGCGATTCAACCTGGCTTGCGGTCACGCCGGCGAGCGGCACGGCGCCGCAATCTCTGCAAATTACGTCGACAGTCGGAACGCTGGTAGCAGGAAACTATGTAGGTCACGTCACAGTCACGTCCTCGGGCGCACAGGGCTCCCCCGCGATGGTGACGGTTACCTTTGTTGTTGCATCCCCGCCGCCGCCCCAGCCGGTCTTGTCGGTTTCGCCCCTGACTCTCACATTCAACGCGACGCAAGGCGGAACGAATCCGACGTCCCAGACCGCGAATGTCACAAATACGGGCACAGGAACGCTCAACTTCACCGCGGCCAGCGACTCATCGTGGCTAACAGTCACGCCCGCTAGCGGCACAGCGCCACAGGCCTTGCAAGTTTCTGCGACTGTGGGAACGCTCGCCGCGGGCACGTACACGGGCCACATCACGGTCACGTCCGCGGGAGCCCAGGGTTCCCCCACAAGTGTCACCGTCACCTTCACAGTTGGGCTGCCGTCGACGCCGGCAGCGGGCGGGTTTTTCGTTCGCGGGAGCGCCAGGGCCAACACCAGCGCAGCTACGACGGTTGCCCAAGGATGGAGCGGCCAGCCGCAGCAGGGCGATCTACTCGCCTTATATGTATGGTGGAACTCGGCAACCGTAGGCGTCTCTACTGTGGCGGATAATTGCGGCAATACCTGGATATCGACTCCCGCGCAGGTCGACTCCGTAGACAATGCGCAGGCGCAGTTGTTTTTTGTGGCGGGATCGAAATCCTGCCAGTCTTCTCCATATGTCACCGTGACGTTCGGCTCCGCGGTATTGAGCCGCATGGTTATGGGCGATTGGGCCGGTGTGGGAGTAGGCGCGACGTATTACGACGCGGGCGGCACAAGTTTCCAGACTGCAACCGCATCGCCGTCCTCTTCGCTGACCACAAAAAATTCCAGCGACCTGCTAATCCAGGTAGCCGCGGGCAATAATTCTTCGGACACCTTTAGCTCCGGAGGGAGTTTTGTCACCCGTCAGATGAACAAGGGCATGGTGTTGGCCGATCAGACGGTTTCGTCTACTCAGACATATTCGACAAACTTGACGGCCAACAGCGCGGACAATGTTCTCAGCGGAATTTTCGCATTTGAGCTTACAACCGCGCCAGCGTATCCGCTTCAGAGCAGCAACACGAGCGCAACTGCAGCAACTGTTTCGTGTTCGTATCCGCAGAGTGTCAAAGCCGGCGACCTCTTGGCAGCTTTGGTGCGGTGGCCCACGGACAACACGGTCTCAGTCTCTGTCTCAGACAATATCAACGGGGCGTGGCTGCCAGCAGGGAGCCAGGCCTTTGAGACGGCGGGACCTCACTCCTCGCAGCTCTTCTATCTGCCCAATTCGGCTGCCGGAACGATTACGATCACTGCGAGCCCGTCGAATGGTGCGTCGCAAGCTCTTTACATTGAGTGCACGGAGTTAACCGGCATGGCCACCGCAAACTCGTTGGACGGCGCACCGGCCATCGCATCGGCTGCGAAGAGCGGCACCAGCCTGAGTGTGGGCCCCGTGGCCACGACCAACGCCAATGATGTGTTAATACTGGGTTGCGCGACGAATGGCGGCACACGATTTACCGCGGACACGGGCTTCACCAACTTGCAGCAACTAAGCCTTGCAGTAATCGAGGCCAAGCTGGTTAGTTCCGCAGGCAGCTATACGCAGTCGTGCAGCGGTGGTGCGGCGTATTACACGGGGACATTGGCGGCTTTCAAGCAGGCGCATTAAGTGGGAAGAAAGCTCCGTGCGTGAATCTTCAAACTTAGATTTTCTCCGAGCTGTGGCTGTGCTCGCAGTGTATTTTGCGCACCTGAGCCACGCTTTGAATCTTTATAACCCGGGAAGCTTGGGCCGCTTCGGTGTATTGATTTTTTTTGTGCACACAAGCTGTGTGCTGATGTTCTCGCTGCAACGGCTGTCACACTCAGGATTTAGCAACGATTGGCGGCTGACCGCTGCATTTTGGATCAGGCGATTCTTTCGCATCTATCCACTCAGCATCATCTGCGTTCTGATGATCCCGCTCTTTCACATCCCCCCTGAGGCGAACGGGACATATGTCTGGCCGGGCGCGTGGAACTTTCTCTCTAATCTTGCGCTGACGTAGTCCCTCACGTTCAGCGATTCGGTTCTGGCGCCCCTGTGGAGCCTGCCTCTCGAAGTTCAGATGTATGTCTTGCTTCCGTTTCTCTATTTCGTTATCCGTGCCAAGCGTTACCGGTCGCTCGCTCTCTGGGTGGCTTCCGTGCTCGTTGCCGCGACTGTACCTAACGTGGTTACGCGTTTGTCTGTGCTGTATTTTGCCCCCTGTTTTGTTGCGGGCGTGGTTGCTTTCGATTTACAAAGAACCGCTCGATGGAAATTGCCCGCTTGGCTCTGGCCGGTCATCCTTCTGCTCGCCATTGTGCTGTTCGGTCCGCTGGACAATATTCACCTGATCGCAAAAATGCATCGAGCGTGGGCACTGTCTCTGCTTCTGGGTTTGGCCATACCGTACACCAAAGAGATGAACGTGCCTGCGATCAAGAAGGCCTCGCACTGGATCGCGAAATACTCCTATGGGATTTATTTGAGCCACACGATTGTGTTTTGGGCGGCGATCGATCTCATGCGCGGTTTTCATGTTTGGCAGCGCGCACTCGTACTGCTGCTCGGGTCAATTTTCGCGCCGATCGCCATGTATCACTGGATCGAAGAGCCGCTAATCAACGTGGGAGCGCGGGTCGCCAATTCACTTCGGCCGCGAACTGAGCCGCTCGCTGAAGGCGTCGCCGTGGAGAGTCCTGGCTCCGTCGTTGCGCGTTAGTCGGTTTATTGCCTGATTCGCAAAGATATGAATTTGAAGGCGAAGTGCGCAGGATTTTGCGGCGCTTTACGCTTTGCCACCGCGCGTGCGTGTCGGATCCATGCGAAAGCGCGATAGCGCTTCGCCAAGATTCTGGACGAAAGCTTCCGAACTATATATTTCCTGGCTGACCGCCAAACTACCCGGCGGCGCAACGGGCTCGACTTCATGCAGCTGGAACTCTTGTGCGATCTCTTCGACAAGCGAAGGCTGGATGGGCCGCTGCTCTTCCACGTAAGCGTTTCCGAGAGCATGCTCGCACAAAAGGTTCACCACACGGGGAATACCGCGCGAATACCGGTGTACTACGTCCATGGCTTCTTGACTGAAGATGGGCACGCCATTTGCGCCGGCGATCTTCAGCCTCTCTGCGATGTATTGGTGAGTCTGCTCCTTGGTGAGCGGAGACGTCTTGCAACGCAACATGATGCGCTGACGGAGCTGACGTAGTTGCGGCAATTTCAGCTTTTCCTCGAGCTCTGGCTGGCCAGCAAGTACGATCTGCAGCAGTTTTTCTGTGGTCGTCTCCAGGTTTGTGAGGAGGCGAATCTCCTCCAGAACTGGATACGTGAGGTTTTGAGCTTCATCAATAATTAAGACCGCCGTCTCCCCGGCTCGATGCCGCTCCAATAACCAGTGGTTGAGCTTCATCAATTGCTGGGTCTTGCTGCGCGATTCGCAAGGTATGCCGAAATCCGCCAGGATGAATTCCAAGAGCTGACTGCTGTTCACGCGAGAATTGAAGAGAAACGCGGCCCTGATTTGCTGGTCCCGCATCCATTCCAGCAGCCGGTTTACGAGTGTGGTTTTTCCTGTTCCCACCTCGCCAATGAGCGTGACAAACCCTTTGCGAGTCTGGATCCCGTATACCAATCCGGCCGTCGCTTCTTCGATCTCTTTGGTGAGATAGAGGTAGCGAGGATCTGGGTTTACGTTGAAGGGGCTTTCGCGAAGCTGAAAGAAGCTGTGATACATCTATTTAGGCTCTCAATATTCTCAGCGGGTGTACTTTGATTCCGACCGCCGTGAGTCGTACAGCGTTTGATGCGACGCTTGCAGCGCCCGTTGGCAGTGAGCGGCTTACCGAAGAACGAACGGCCGCGTATGCCAGTCAAATCCCACCCAAATCTGATGTTGCGTGTAATTTGTCCCACAACCGCCGGCGGGGCACGTCAGCTGTGTGGAGTCCTGGTAGTCGAATGTGTAATTGACGTTGACCTTGACGTTGCGAGATAGCGCGTAATTCAGCCCCCCCGACGCATACAGGGAATGAAGGCTCTGTGAGCCGACGGGGCTTACGCTACCCGAAATCGGCTTATTTAGCGCGTAGCCTAGGCCTGTGGAGCCGTTCCATCGGCGCGATATGGGACATGAAAAGCGCGAGCCAACCTCGTCGCGAACGGAGCCAATCAATACTCCACTGCCGGCGGACAGTCCGTGATTGTAGGTGATGGACAGCCCTCCTTGCCGAAACGCGTAGGTCACCAGTCCGCCCGCGGAGAAAGACACGCGCTCCGTTTCTGTTCCGATCGGATGCCGGAACGTGTTGATTTCCGGGCCGCCGAACAGTTGTAGCGCCAGCCTTCCGGTGATCTTGCGTCCGTAGGCCAGGTTCGCCACATGATCATTAAGAGCTTGGGGATCGCCGAGAAAGCGGTAATTCGTGAAGCGGTAAACTGCGCCGATCGTGTCGTTCTTCGTTACTTGATAGTTGTAGCCCAAGCTGAAGATTTCGTCATTGGTCTCAATGGAGTTTCCTTGCGTAAAACGAAGGATTCCATACGAGGCCGTGGTTGTTAAGGAGGATCGCGCCGTTAGCGCATATTCAGTCTGCACAACCGCGGAGTTGTTGAATCGGGGATCCGTTGAGGAGAAAAGGCTCTGTGCGAGCGAGTAATTTGTTTGCAGGCCGGGAACTATCGAACCCAAGACTCCGCCGACTCCGGGGCTGCCGAGGTTGCTTACCCCGCCAAAACCAAATGTGCTTTGCGGTAAGTATGAAAACTCGTCGAGAAACGCCAAAGTCCAGCGTTTCCAAGTAAAAGACTGCGATGTATTCAGGTTATGGTAATAGCCATCCGGCACCGAGTTCGAATTCGTGACAGAACCTCCGCCCGAATAGTTCAGCGCAAACTGCGAATGGCTTGAGAAAATATTCAAGCTCGCCGTACCCACGAAGTGGCTGGTCGAAACCCAGTCTTGGGAGCCGTTGTATGACGATTGAAACGAGTTCTCGAGCATAAGCCCCGGCACCCAATAGCTATGGCGCAGGCCTGGGGTGCCCACGGTAAAGTCTTGCGCCCCGGTGAGGGAGGTCCTGTCGGGATTCATATCCGGCGGCGCCACATCCTGCGCGGCGCCGTTCGGGGCGTCGCTGAGGCCCGGCATTGCGTAAATGGCTTGCTTTGGAGCAGCATCCTGCTGCTGCGCGTAGCACGGCAAAGTAATAACGTACAGGAGAAAACTGGCCGCAAAGTAATTGGAGTAGCGCATCTGGTTTCCTAGGGCACCACGATGGTGTCGCCATCTTGCAGCAAAATGTTGATTTCGGGTTTGCGGCCCTTTATCAGTTCCTTGTAATTAACGGGAATCTTCACCTGCTTTGCGCCTTCCATTCGCAACAGGTAAATCTTCTTGGTATTCGCGAATTGCGTGAAGCCGCCGCAACTTGAAAGCGCTTGGAGCACGGTCATATTCGGGAGCAGGGCGAAAGTTCCAGAACGCGATACTTCCCCGGTAACAAAGATACGCCGGCTGTTAATCTCGGATACCGTGACGGTCACCTGCGGATCAGTGATGTATTCTTTCAGGCCTTCGCGCAGGAAATTTCTTAGTTCCAGGGGCGTTAGCCCTGCTGCCTGCACGTCGTCCAAGAGAGGCAATGAAATTTTGCCGTCGGGGCGAACGGAAACTTGGCGTGTGAGATCCGGCTCTTTCCACACATCGATCCGCAATACGTCTTGCGGTCCAATCTTGTAGCCGGCATCGATTCTCGGCGTGGTCTTGGCCGGAGAAGGCGCGGAAGATGAGGAAGAATCAGCGGTCGTAACCACCAATGACGCGTCTTTCTTCACCTTCTGTGCGGACACATCGGGGGCCTGGCCTCGGAGAGCCGGCGCAACCAGCAGAGTAAGTCCCAGCGGTAATATCATGTTCACTCGGCGCGTCATGTTGTCCTCCGAACGCTTTCTTCTCAGTCGGGCATCCCGATTTGTTTCAGCTTGTAGAGCAGAGACTTATAGCTGATCTGGAGCTCTTGCGCGGCGCGCTTGCGGTTCCAGCGAGTTCGCTCCAGCGCCTTCAGAATCAACTCTCGTTCTGTCTGGCGAGACGCGGCGCGCGCGGCAATCTTCAGCGACGAAATCTTTACGGGTTAGGGCCACGATCTTCTTGGCCGTATTTTCCAACTCGCGAATGTTTCCCGGCCAAGCGTGTGAGAAGAGGGTTTCCATGTCCGCGCTACTTACGACGGGGGCAGGTTTGCCCAATTGGTTTGAGTGCTTTGCGAGAAAGTGATCCAACAGGGCGGGAATGTCTTGCTTGCGCTCCCGCAAAGCAGGCAAGCGCAAGCAGACTCCGTTAATCCGAAAATACAATTCGCGACGGAAGCGGCCTGCTTCGATTTCCTGCTCGAGATCGCGTGACGTCGTGGAAATAAGGCGTGCCAATGGGCTTGATCTACCGTTGCGAGGCGCTTCGGCGGAGAGAAAAGAAAGCAAAGCACGCTGGCAGTCGAAATCGAGGTCGTGCACATCATCCAGAAACAGCGTGGTTTGGTGGGATCCTGCGACCTGGGAAGCGGCTGCTGACGTGACCTCTTCGCGAAGAGTTTCTGGCGTTAAGGAGGCGCAATTGATCTTCAGCAGCGGCCTCTGAGAAGCGGGCGAGAAATGATGAATAAGCCCCGCGTAGACCTCTTTCCCGGTGCCGCTTTCTCCTAAGAGGAGGACGGGTATGTCGGTGCCGGCGATGTCCCTGGCCATTGAGTTAACCGCTTCCATAACCGGCGCTGTGCCCAGGACAAGCCCGGGTTCGTTGATAAGTTCAGTCGAAGCGTTAGAAGGCATAATGAGAGACTCGCGAAACACCCGACCGAAGGAAGCGGACGGTGAGCGAAATTTCTTCGTTCTGGACCTCTAAGGAAGCAAGTCCCTCGCCAGCTCGCAGTCCCCTGGACCTATCTAACTGTTTTAGATTGTTATGGTTAGGGGGATGATGAATCCGTTGTAAGCCTTCGATGGGAGCAAAGTGCCGATTTACTTCCACAAAGTGGCAAAGGGCTGGCCACAGCTGGAGCAGCCTCGCCGAGCTGATCCCTGCTCCCCCAGGCGATTCGCAAGCTCGCAAGAAAGGTGTCGATTCATCAGACGTTTGCAAGAGCCAGGCCGGAAGGGGGTAGGGAGGGGAAACGACTAGCGTCCAACGCTTCCTCCCTCTACCAAATTCCGTTGCAGGGTGGGGCCATCTAGCTCCTTTTCCCATCGAGCCACGACCAGCGTCGCAACCGCATTGCCCACCATGTTGACCGCGGCGCGGCACATGCTGAGGAAGCGATCGATACCGAGAATCAGCGCCATTCCGGCGACGGGTATGGTCGGGATGACCATCATGGTGGCCACGAGTGCGATAAAGGCTGCTCCTTGCACGCCACTTGCGCCTTTGGAAGTGAGCACAGCGACGCCCAGGATTGTGAATTGTTGGGTGAGGGTCAAATGCGTGTTGGTCGCCTGAGCCACAAATAACGCGGCAAGTGTCATGTAGAGGCTCGTGCCGTCGGCGTTGAAAGTGTAGCCGGTTGGGACGACCAAGCCGACGAGGGCTTTGGAGCATCCGAGCTTTTCGAGTTTGGCCATGAGACTGGGCAATGCGGGTTCCGAGGAACTGGTGGCCAGCACGAGGAGGATTTCTTCCCGAAGGAACCAGAGGAAGCGCAGGATTCCGAAGCCCGCCAGGCGCGCGATGCCTCCCAAAATAAGGAGCACGAAGAGTATCGACGTGATGTAGAGCGTGGCCATCAGCTTGACGAGAGGACCCAGGGAAGAGAGACCGTATTTGCCGATGGTAAAGGCCATCGCACCGAACGCTCCGATAGGAGCGAAGCGCATGAGAATGGCAACCACTCCAAAAACGGCACGGGTCAAGGCTTCCAACAGGTCGATCAGCGGTTTGCAGCGCGGGCCGGCC
>WNFR01004789.1_pt1 | contig 25821 bp, 21 predicted proteins | sample 5400221 | NCBI WGS metagenome assembly WNFR01 (sample SAMN13153357, study PRJNA577476) | soil metagenome | isolation source: 40 cm soil under Madrone tree | place: USA:California | collected 2016-06-14 | reverse complement strand
CGAGGCCGTCGAGGTCGTAGACACTTCTTATATCTATGATGCCAGTGTCCACCAGGTTCGCGTCGACATCGACCCCCGGCACCTTGTCGAGGATGATGTTGGGAAGGGTACGCGGCTGTGCCACCGTCACGTCCGTGACCATCACGCCCTCGACCGGCGGCATGATTGGCAGGATGGTGTTCTGCTTCGGATCGAACATCCACACGCTGTACAGCGGCGGCGCGGTCTGCGGGTTCGGGGCGGCGCCCGCGGGGGAGGTGCACGGCACGATCGCCGGCGGGGTCTGCGTGTTGTCGAGCAGCCGGCACTGTGTCCAGCTGACGAGAATGCGGCCGGTGCCGTCCTGCAGCGGGTAGGCGGAATTGAAGCGCCCGCCCGGTGACGGGCCCGGGATGGTCAGCACGTTGTTGGTGGTGGCCGGCGTCTGCGCCGGGCCGGTGAGGGTTGCGTTGGCGAGCAGCGGCTGGGTGTTTTCGACGTAGTGGGCGCCGTCGATGATGACGAGGTTGCCGCCGAAGTCGACGTCGGTGTACTGGCGCATGAGCGCCATGATGCGGCCATCCTGCATCTGGCGCGGCTGCACGAACTCGACGACGGTGTTGTTGGTACCGGTCATGTGGCTGTTGGCGCCGTAGTAGAGCTCGAGATCCGTGCCGTCGGGATTGGCCGAATACAGATGCATGGCGTCCTTGCCGGGTGCGTGATCCCAGCGGCTCCACAGCACCCGGCCGTTGGCCAGCACGGTCGCATCGCGGTCATGGCTCTGGTTGAAGGAGATCTGGTGAATCTTCGGCCCCTCCGGACTACCGTAAGGATTCATCACCTCCAGGACGAACGCCGGCTCGGTGCGATCCTCATCCTGCGCCGAGAACTGCGGTTTGCCCTCATTGGTCAAGATGCCCTGCGACTGTGTCTGGCGCGTGGAGGAGAACACGATGCGCCCGTCCGGCAGGTAGTGGGGCGAGACGTCGTTGACGGTGAGCGGAGCGGGGTCGCTGGCGGGGTTAATGACAGCGTGCAGGGCGTTGCTCGCGATCACGTACTCATAGATGCGCCACGACGGCGGCTTCCTGGGATCCTGGTTCATGACGAGCGGGCCGCGCATGGCGAACACCACCCGGGTGCCGTCGGCGGAAGCGTCGACGTCCTTCACATCCCAGCTGGCGCCGGCGGTGAGGCGCGCGGTGATGTTGGTCTCCAGCGCACTCGGCGAGGCGCTGGCGCGCTCGTACAGATCCGCGGACGGCACCGCATCGAGCAGCACACGCAGGTCGTCCTGCAGCACGGTGCCGGTGCTGTTCATCGGTACCTGACGCTTCACGTAGAAGATGGGAAAGTCGACGGTGGCGGGATCGGCCACCTGACTCTTGCCGAGATTCACATTGCCGCCGCCGCTGCAGGCGGCGAGTCCCGCGGCGAGCGCCGCTGTCAGCAGCGCCGCGGCGAGCCGCGGCGTCGTGATCGCACGCCGTGCGCTTCGCATCAGATTATGCCGGCCGCGCTGCGCGTTCATGTGCGGCTCCCCAGCTACGCGGACTCTCCGCCGCCGGTGAATGTAACGTAATTCGAGGTCGTTCTGAGTACTAATCGCCATAGGTGTCGCCATAAACGCCGATCCCATCACTGCGCGCCGCTGCGCTTCGCGGTTCTCATAGGGCCCGCAGTACGCGGGGCCGATCGCGCTACTAGGTAAGGGTCCGATCGCGGCTACGCCGTGACCGGGCTCGCAGTTCGCCGCGCAATGATCCGCGCAGACCAACAATCGATGCGAGTGTCGTCGATCGGCGACGTCACCCGGTTGAGACATTCAGGGCGGGGTCAACCACCCGTATAGTCCGCAACGCGCATCGGCAGTTCAGGGAGTTGACGGGCGCCATGAATGTCAGGCTGAACAAGGCACGGGTCTTCTCGAGCGATGCGCGCCGTGCGGGCGCGGCTGCCGCGCTGCTGCTGACGCAGCTGGCAGTTTCCGCCCACGCCGGACCGAACGAGCAGGCCAAGCGCATCTACGAGCGCATCGCCGGCGAGCCGCCGGCGCCGGCAGTGCTCAGCCAGATGGCGACCGCGATCACCGGCAGTCCCGGGCAGGCGGGCCTGCTCGCTGCCGCCACCATCGCCACCAGCGCCCCGTCGTTCTACAACGTGACGCTGAAGAACCTGGTGATCCCGTGGACCAATCGCGACCAGACCGTGTTCGCGCCGTTCAATGACTACGCCGCGACCGTCATCGGCATGACCCGCGACGACCTGGCGTTCAACACCGCCCTGTCGGACGACATTCTCTACATCGTGAACGCGTCGGGGTTGCCGGCGCCTTCGCCCGTGAACAACAATCACTACGCCACCGCGGAGACCAATGGCGTTGATTTGAGCACCACGCTCAGGCGCACCACGCAGTCGGCCACCTACGGCACGCCGGTGCAGGCGACCGCCGGCCTCATGACCACGCGCGGCGCGGCTTCCGCGTTCTTCGTCAAAGGTACCAACCGCGCGATGTTCCGCTTCACCATGATCAATCACCTCTGCCACGACATGGAGACGGTGATGGACACCACGCGGCCCGCGGATCGGATCCGCCAGGACGTGGCGCGCTCGCCGGGCGGAGACAGCCGCGTATTCCTCAACAACTGCGTCGGTTGCCACAGTGGCATGGATCCCATGGCGCAGGCGTTCGCGCACTACGACTTCGACGCCACCGCCGGGCAGCTGGCGTACACGGCGAATCAGGTGCAGCCGAAATACCTCATCAATGCAACCAACTTCCCGTTCGGCTTCGTGACTCCCGACGACAGCTGGTCGAACCGCTGGCGCGCGGGTGCCAATGCCTCCCTCGGTTGGGACGCGACCCTGCCGGGAAGCGGCGCGGGCGCCAAGTCACTGGGCCAGGAACTCGCATCGAGCGATGCCTTTGCGCACTGCCAGGTGACCAAGGTCTTCCAGGCGGTGTGCTTTCGGGCGCCCAACAGCGCCGCGGATCAGGCGACGGTCGCAACCATCCAGGCGAGCTTCAAGTCCGGCGGCTACCGACTCAAGCAGGTGTTCCAGCTGTCCGCTGCCGCCTGTGCGGGCCAGTAAGGGAGCGCCGCAATGAACCGCACTGTTGCCACCCTGCCTGCCGCGCGCGCGCTCAGCCCCTGCGCCACGCTCCTGGTGCTCGCCACCCTGGCTGCCTGCAGCGGCGGGGGCGCCTCGACCACCGTGAACCAGCAGGCGACGCCTCCCACGAACTCGGCGAACACGTATACCGGGCCTGCGCCCGCCAATGCCGACGTGCAGGCATTCAAGCTCAACCTGTGGGACAACATCCGCGCCGCCAACCGCTGCGGCGGCTGTCATCACCAGGGCGGCCAGTCCCCGATGTTCGCGCGCTCGGACGACGTGAACCTCGCCTACCAGGCTGCCGGCCCGCTGGTGAACCTCACGCGGCCGGACCAGTCGATGCTGGTCCTGAAGGTGGGCGGCGGCCACAACTGCTGGGTCGCGGACCCGTCCGCGTGCGCGGCCACCATGCTGGTGTGGATCCAGGCGTGGATCGGCGCCGGCTCCGCCTCCACCACCAGCGTGCAGCTGACCGCGCCGCCGGTGCAGGCGGCCGGTGGCGGCAAGCAGTTCCCGGCCGATCCCACCGCCGGTAACCCGAGCTTCCAGACCACGGTCTATCCGCTGCTGACCAGGTTCTGCTCCGGCTGCCACACCTCGAGCTCCGCCACCGCGCAGCAGCCGTACTTCGCCAGCTCCAACATCAACGAGGCTTACGCCGCGGCGCAGCAGAAGATCAATCTCGCCAGTCCCAACCAGTCGCGCTTCTACGTGCGGCTGGCCGAGGAGTTCCATCATTGCTGGGTCACGCCCTCATCCGGCGGCGCCCCGGACTGTCCCGGCAGCTCGGCGGCGATGCTGGCCGCGATCACTGCCTTCGCCAACGGCATCCCGGTGACGCCGATCGATCCCAACCTGGTGATCTCCAACGCTCTCACGCTCAAGCAGGGCACCGTCGCCGCCGGCGGCAACCGCTTCGAGGCGAACCTGGTCGCGAAGTACATGTTCCAGACCGGCAGCGGCAGCACCGCCTACGACACCAGCGGGGTCACTCCGGCGGCCGACCTGTCGTTGTCCGGGAACGTCAGCTGGGTGGGCGGCTGGGGCATCAGCCTCGGCACCGGTGGCAAGGCGCAGGCCTCCACCAGCACGAGCCAGAAGCTCGCCGCCATGATCCAGTCCTCGGGCGAGTATTCGCTCGAAGTGTGGGTGGCACCGGCGAACGTCGCGCAGACCAACGCCTACATCGTCAGCTACTCCGGCAGCAACACCACGCGCGATGCCACCCTCGGCCAGAGCGCCATGCAGTACGAGGGACGCGCGCGCAGCAGCACCACCGATACCGACGGCGCTCCGCCCCTCATGACCACCACGGCGAGCGGCGCGGCGCAGGCGGCCCTGCAGCACGTGGTGCTCACCTACGATCCGGTCAACGGGCAGAGGATCTATGTCAACGGCGTTGACACCGGGGACGCGGATCCGGCCAAGGGCGGCTCGCTCGCCAACTGGGACAGCACCTTCGCGCTGGTGCTCGGCAACGAGACCACCGGTCAGCGCCAGTGGCAGGGCGTCATCAAGTTCGTCGCCATTCACAACCGCGCGCTCACCGCGGCGCAGATCCAGCAGAACTTCGCCGCCGGCGTTGGCGAGAAGTACTACCTGCTGTTCGGCGTCAGCGCCCTGTCGGGCGTGTCGCAGTCGTACATCCTGTTCCAGGCGAGTCAGTACGACAACTTCAGCTACCTGTTCTACCAGCCGAAGTTCATCAGCCTCGATCCCAAGGCGGCAGTGCCGGCGAATCTGCAGATCAGCGGCATGCGCCTCGGCGTGAACGGCGTACTGACGCCGGCCGGCCAGGCGTACGCCACCCTGAGCGCCAGTGTCGGCGGCGCGAACTATACCGCCGCCAACGGTCAGCTGCTGTCGGGTCTCGGGACCGTGGTCCCGGTGACCCTCGGGCCCACCAACGACCTGTTCTTCCTGTCGTTCGATCAGCTCGGTTCGCACGTGCATGCCTACGTGGAACCGACGGTCACGGTGTCGCCGCCCGCGCCCGACGAGACGCCGCAGCCCGACTTCGGCGTCGCGACCTTCGAGCGCATCAACAACTCGATGGCGCGCATCACCGGCGTGCCGGTCACCAATGCCGTCGTGTCGACGCTCTACCACAGCGAGCAGCAGTCGCTGCCCGCCGGGCCGCTGATCTCGGCGTTCCTGCCTTCGCACCAGACGGCGATCGCGCAGCTGGCGAATGCCTATTGCGGCCAGCTGCTCGGCACCCAGTCGCTGCGCGATGCGTTCTTCGGCGCCGGGTTGGATGGCAGCATCAACGGCGGCGCCGCGGCGTTTTTTGGCGCGAGCGGCAGCGCCAACCGCAACATCGTCATCAATGCGCTGGTCAGCAACGCGGTGGGTACGAACGTAACGCCCGCCGCCGCCGGCGCCGTGCAGAGTGAGGTCGATGCGCTGCTCACGCGAGTTTCCGCGCTCAAACCCGGTGCCACCGTCGCCACGGCGAGCACCGCGGCCTGCGCCGCGGTGCTCGGCAGCGCCGTGGTGAGCCTGCAGTGACCTCAAGGACCTGGAGATAGGCAGATGCTGATCCGCAAGAAACCCCCGCGACCGCACGCGCTCGGCGAGCCGCTGCTGCACCAGAACCATCCGCTGCCGGTGACGCGCCGCGACTTCATCGCCGCCGGGTTCCTCTCCGGGCCGGCCATGGTGATCGGGCCGGCCTGGCTTGGCGCGCTGCTGCAGGCGAGCCGCGCGAACGCCGCGCTCTCCCCCGACATGCAGGCGCTGCTTGGCTCCGGCCAGTGCAATGTACCGACCGCCGCCGGCGGTCTGCCCTTCATCTGTTTCGATCTCGCGGGAGGAGCGAACCTGGTGGGCTCCGAGGTGCTGGTGGGAGTGCAGGGGGGCCAGAGGAACTTTCTGTCCACGGCCGGCTACGGCAAGCTCGGCGTGCCGGGCAACATGGTGCCGAGCTCGAGCGCCAACATCGACGCCTCGCTCGGGCTGCTATGGCACGCCGACGGCGCCATCAAGCGCGGCATTCTCAGCAAGGCGACCACCCCCGCAACCGCCGCCGGCACCAATGGCGCGGTGCTGTGCGCCATGTCGCAGAACGACACGCAGAACAATCCGCACAACCCCATGTACGGCATCGCCATGGCGGGCGCGCAGGGCCTGCTGCTGACGCTCGTCGGCACCGAATCGAGCGTGTCCGGCGGCAACTCGCAGGCGCCCATGGCGCTGATCAATCCGTCGCTGCAGCCCACCACCATCAGCCAGCCCTCGGATGCGACCGCACTGGTCGATACCGGCGGAGCGACCGCGGATCCGGTGGCGGTCGCGGTGCTCGAGTCGCAGGCGCGCATCAGCGGTGGCAGCAGCCCCTACCAGTCGGGCAACACCGGCTCATTCACCGGCGCGCTCAGTGCGCCGAACGGCGGCACCCCGGGCGTGCAGCTGTATTCCGATCCGATGACCGACACGGCGCTCAAGAACCAGGTGCGCTGCGCGTACGTGAAGTCCGCCAACACCGCCGATGCCTTCGGCAACCCGGCGGCGCTCGATGCCACCAAGGATCCGAATATCGTCGGCGGCGCGTCGCCGATTTTCACCGCCGGCGACTTCTCCGACTCGGACGTCCAGAAGACCGCCACCGTCATGAAGCTGGTGCTGGACGGCTACGCAGGCGCCGGCACCATCACCCTCGGGGGCTACGACTACCACGACGACACGCGCGCTACCGGCGAGGACCGCAACTTCAAGGCCGGCCAGATGATCGGCGCGGTGCTGGAGTACGCCCACCGGGTCGGCAAGCCGGTGATGATCTACGTGTTCAGCGACGGTTCGCTCACCGCCAACGCCATGATCGACAACAGCGCCGGCGGCCGTGGCAAGCTCGGCTGGCAGGGCGACAGTGCCTCCGTGGCGTCGACGTTCTTCCTGGTCTACAGCCCCGCGGGCCGGCCGCAGCTGCGCAATGGTGTCGCGGGCCAGCAGATCGGCTATTTCAGCTCCGATGGCTCGGTGGTGAGCACCTCGAGCCCGGCGGCCAACGCGGTTAACCAGCTGGTGCAGGTCGTGATTCTCAACTACATGGGGCTCATGGGCACGGACGGCCAGTTCCCGACACGGTTCCCCATGCAGAGCCTGGGGGCGGGCAGCGCCCTGGCGGGCCTGACCGCCTTCACACGCATCGTGTGACGCGCCGGGCGTGCCGGTAAGCGCCGCGGCGCCCCAAGCCGGTGTCGCAGGCTGACGACGCCAGCAGCCGCTCTTTTCGCCGGTGTCTTTCGTTGACAGTGTTAAGTGCGCTGTGCAATTTTGCGCGCTTGGCGCTGACCGCGCATCCCTTGGCGAAGGATCATTATTGAGCTGGCAACGGCCGAACCACCCGGTGTGGCGTGAGGTGGCACAGCGTTGGCTGTGCGTGGCCGTGATGGCACTGGGCAGCCTGGCGGTGCAGGCAGAGTTGCCCTACGCCCTCATCGGGCAGAGCGCGCCTGATTTCGCGCTGCACGCCGCCGTCGGCGGCAACGCGCGCCTGTCGGAGCACCGCGGCGAGGTCGTGGTACTGAGCTTCTGGAGCAGCCGCTGCACGCCCTGCCGCACGCAGCTGGCGGCCCTGAACCGCAGCCTCACGACCTACCACTCGGCGGGACTGGCGATGTTCGGGATCGGTGTCGATGACGATCCGGTTCAGGCGCGCGATTTTGCGCGCTCGGCATCCGTGAGCTTTGCGCTGCTGCTCGATCCCGCCAAGGGGGTAAGCCGCAGCTACCAGGTCGACAACCTGCCGATGACCGTGCTGATCGACCGCGGCGGCACGGTACGCACCGTGCTGCGCGACTACAGTCCCGAAAACGAACAGCTCTACCTGCAACAGCTGCGGGCTCTGCTGAACGAATGATCGGAATCACCATGCTGCAGATGACACGCGCAATGTCCGAAGCCGATGAGGTGCCGCGGCGCGCAGCGCCCGCGCTCCTCGCCCCGCTGCTTGCGGTTGTGCTCGCGGCCGCCCCGCTCACGGCGTTGGGCGCGCCTCCAGCCGGGCCCGACGCCACGACCCCTGCGGCGGCCGCCAGCGCCCCGGCGCCGCCGCCAGGCGAGGCAGATTCACCGCTCGCCACGAGCGGCGCTGGCGCGGAGTCCTCGCCCGACACCCGCGGCCTCGACCAGGAGATCCAGGATCTGAAGAAGGAGGTGGTCGATCTCAACAGGGACCTGTTCATCCTGGAAGAGGAGCTGCTGTTCCCGGCCAACACCCAGGTGGCGGTGTTCCTGTCGGTGGACGTCGGGCAGTTCTTCGGGCTCGATTCGGTGCAGCTGAAGATCGATCGGAAGGAAGTCATCAACTACCTGTACACGCCGCGCGAAGTCGAGGCGCTGCTCAAGGGCGGCGTGCAGCGCCTGTATCTCGGCAACCTCAAGGTCGGCGGGCACGAGCTGGTCGCCTTCTTCAACGGCAAGGGGCCGAACGAGCGCGCCTACAAGCGCGGCGCCTCGCTCAGGTTCGAGAAGGGCGTCGGCGCCAAGTACCTGGAGCTCAAGATCGATGACCGGCAGAGGAAACTGCAGCCGGAGTTCGAGATCAAGGACTGGGAATAGCCCTTGACGCGAGCTTCCTGCATGCGTGCGCTGCTTCTCGCCGCCGTGCTGGCGCTGCCGGCCTGCGCGCCGAGCGCGCGGCGCCACGACGCGGAGAAGCTCCCGGTCACGCGTATCCGCGATCTGCACTACGGCGACGCGCTGTTCTACTTTTATCAGGACCAAGACTTCGCGGCGCTGACCCGGCTGCTCGCTTACGAGCACTGGAGCCGCGTGCCGCACCATGCGGAGGAAGCGCAGCTCCTCGAGGGCGGGTTGTACCTGTCGCTCGGGATGCACAACGAAGCGGGCGAACGCTTCCAGAGGCTGCTGACCAACGATGTGCCCACGGGAGTGCGCAATCGCGCCTGGTTCTATGTCGCGCAGGTGTGGTACGCGCGCGGCTATCTCGACAAGGCGGACGCGGCGCTGCGCAAGGTGAACGGGCGGATGTCCCCGGAGCTGGAGGCGCAGAAGGAACTGCTGTTCGGCAACGTGCTGATGCACGAGGGACGCTACGATGAGGCGATCCGCGTGCTGTCGACCTGGCGTGGCCCCCAGACCTGGTCCGCCTACGCGCGCTTCAACCTGGGCGTGGCGCTGGTCCGTAACGGACGGCTCACCGATGCCGACCCGTTCCTCACCGGAGTCGGCACCCTGTTTGCCGCAACTCCGGAGCTGGCGGCGCTCAAGGACCGCGCCAATCTCGCGCTTGGCTTTGCGTGCCTGCAGGCCAACCAGCCGGCGCGGGCGCGCCCGGCGCTCGCGCGGGTGCGCCTGACCGGTCCGTACTCGAACAAGGCGCTGCTTGGCATCGGCTGGGCGGAGGCGGCGCTCGGGGACTACCAGGGGGCGCTCACGCCGTGGCTGGAGCTGCGCAGCCGTGACGTACTGGACGCGGCGGTGCAGGAGTCCTACCTCGCGGTGCCGTACGCCTTCAGCAAGCTCAGCGCCAACGCGCAGTCCGCCGAGTACTACGAGAGCGCGGTCAAATCCTTCGATACCGAAACCGGGCGGCTGGATGAGGCCATCGCACGCATCGAGAAGGGCGACATGCTGGAGCGCGTGCTGGCCAAGGACCTGGGCGCGCGCTACGGCTGGTTCTGGCAGCTGAAGAGCCTGCCCGATGCGCCCGAGTCGCGCTATCTGTACGCGGTGCTGGCCGGACACGATTTCCAGGAGGGGCTCAAGAACTACCGCGACCTCGTGTATCTGAACGGTACGCTGGAGCGCTGGGGCGACAGCATGGGCGCCTTCCAGGACATGATCGAGACGCGCGAACGCGCCTACGCCGAGCGGCTGCCGCGGGCGGATGCGCTGCTGGCCTCAGGCGCGGTCGAGAAGCTGCAGCAGCGCAACGTCACGCTGGCAAATGAGCTGCGCACCATCGAGACGCAGCGCGACATGGCCGCGCTCGGCACCACGGCCGAGCGCGAGCAGTGGGCGCGCATGCGGCGTGTGGAAGCGGCGCTCGCCGGCGCGCCCGACACACCCGAGAACGCGGACCTGCGCGTGCGGCTGGCGCTGGTGAAGGGCGTATTGCAGTTTCGCCTGCACGACGCCTTCAACGCGCGTCTGTGGCAGGAGCATCGCGGGCTGAAGGATCTGAGTCTCGCACTGCATGAGGCACAGAGCCGCTGGATCCGCGTGGAACGGGACCGCAAGAGCGTGCCGACCAACACCGGGGAGTTCGCGGCCCGCGTCGCGGCCCTCAAGCAGCGCATCGACACCCTGGAGGTGCGCCTCGCCGCCACCGAGCAGAAGCAGGGTGTGTTTCTCGCGAGGCTTGCCGCTCATGAGCTCGAGGAGCAGAAGGATCGACTCGCCGCCTACCAGGTGCAGGCGCGCTTTGCCCTCGCCAGCATGTACGACCGCGCCGCCAACGCGGACACCCAGAAGGGAGCCGAAGGCGGCAAACAGGCCGCGCCCGCCACGCCGCCACCCGAGGAGGCTCCGGCACCACCCGAGGAGGCCCCGGCACCACCCGAGCAGGCTCCGGCACCCAAGGCGACGGAGCCGCCGCGATGAGCCGGCGCACGCCTGCAGCCGCGTCCCTCGCGCCGGCGCTCGCGCTCGCGTTGCTGGCGACAGCGCCGCGGGCTTCGGCGCAGACGCAGCCCACCATCGGGGATCTCACCTCGCGCAAGGTCGAGGTGCACCGCGACACCGCGGCGAGCGCCAACGCCTCGCGGGCGATGGAGAACTATCGCCACTTTCTGGAGCTGCAGAATACCGATCCGAAGCTGCGCGCCGAGGCCCTGCGCCGCCTCGGCGACCTCAACCTCGACGCCGGTGAGATGCAGCGGCTGGAACAGGAAGTCACCGCGGTGGACCTGCAGGGCGGCGAGGCGATCAAGCTCTACACGACGCTGCTCAAGGCATACCCCGACTATACGCGCAACGACCAGGTGCTCTATCAGCTGGCGCGCGCCTATGAGACCACCGGCCAGTCCGGGCAGGCGCTCGGCACACTGGATCGGATCGTGCAGCGCTACCCGCAAAGCCCGCAGCTCGATGAGGTGCAGTTCCGGCGGGGCGAGCTGTTGTTCTCCGACAAGCGCTACGCGGATGCCGAGCGCGCCTACGCCGCCGTCATCGGGCGCGGCGCAGGTTCGGTGTTCTTCCAGCAGAGCCTGTACAAGCGCGGCTGGTCGCTGTTCAAGCAGTCGCTCGCACTCGAGAGCCTGCCGTCCTTCGGCGGCGTGCTCGACCAGGAGCTCGGCACCGGCGGCGGCGGCAAGTCCGTGCGGCTGGAGACGCTCAAGCGCGCCGATCGCGAGCTGGTCGAGGACACCCTGCGGGTCATGAGCATCACGTTCTCCTACAACGACGGCGCCGCCTCGCTCGAGCAATACATGCACCAGCACGGCGAGCGCCCCTACGCCTGGCTGCTGTATTCCCGCCTCGGCGACCTGTACGTCGACAAGCAGCGCTACCAGGATGCGGCGAACGTCTACCGCGCGTACGTGGCGCGCGATCCCTACAGCGACCACGCCCCGGACCTCGACATGGCGGCGATCGAGGCCTACGGTAAGGGCGGCTTCAGCCAGCTGGTGCTCGACGGCAAGCACGAGTTCGTCGAGCACTACAACTTCGACTCCCCCTACTGGAAAACCCGCACACGCGCCGCCAATCCGCGCGTCGTGCAGGAGCTCAAGACCAACCTGAAGGACGTGGCCACCTACTTCCATGCGAGCGCACAGAAGTCCAAACGTGTCGCCGACTACCAGGAGGCGGCGCGCTGGTACCGGGACTACCTGAAGTCGTTCCCCGAAGATACCGACTCCGCGGCGACCGACTACCTGCTGGCGGAGGCGTTGTTCGAAAGCCATCAGTATGCCGACGCGGCGGCTGAGTACGAGCACACCGCCTACGGCTATCCGAGGAACGACAAGTCCGCGACCGCCGCCTACGCGGGGCTGGTCTCCGATCAGAAGGGCGAGGAGGGCTCGAGCGGCGCGGACAAGGACGCCTGGCATAAGCGCGCCATGGACGCCGGAGTCAGGTTCGCGCAGACCTTTCCCGAACACCCGGACAGCGCCGGCGTCCTCACCCGGGCGGCCGAGGAGATCTTCGCCGCCGGCGACCGGCCGCGCGCCCTCAGCGTGTCCGAGTCGATTCTCGCGCGCCAGCCGCCGGTGGATGTCGCCAAGCAGCGCATCGCGTGGACGATCATCGCGCAGGCGCGCTTCGACCAGGGCGATTATGCCAAGGCGGAGCCCGCGTTCGTGCAGGCGCGCGAGCTCGCCGGCAAGGATGAAAAGATGCGCACCGATCTCACCGAGCGCCTCGCGGCCAGCGTATACAAGGAGGGCGAGGCGAAGCAGAAGGCCGGGGATGCCGGCGGGGCGGTGGAGGATTTCCTGCGCGTCGGGCGCGTGGCGCCGGAATCGAAGATCCGCGCCAATGCCCAGTACGACGCCGCCGCCGAGCTGCTGAACCTCAAGCAGTGGGAGCGCGCCATCGGCGTGCTCGAGGATTTTCGCCGCCAGTTCCCGCAGCACCAGCTGCAGCCGGACGTCACCCGCAAGCTCGCGGTGGCGTACTCTGAAGGCAACCGGCCGGGCGAGGCCGCCGCGGAGTTCGAGCGGATCGCCGCAAATCCGGCCGAGAATCGCGCCGTACAGCGTGAAGCGCTGATGCAATCCGCGGACCTGTACTCCAAGGCCGGCAACACTCCCCGGGCCATGGGGATGCTGGAGAAGTTCGTCGACACCAACCCAACACCGCTGGCCGATGCCGAAGAGGCGCGCCAGCGCCTGGCGGACTATGCCGGCAAGAGCGGCGACACCGTGCGGCGCGACCACTGGTACCAGGAGATCATCCGCGCCGACGCGCAGGCCGGCACGCAGCGCACCGATCGCACCCACTACCTGGCCGCGAAGGCGCAGCTGACGCTCGCACAGCCGGCGCGCGATGCGTTTCGTGCCGTGCGCCTCACCGCGCCCCTGAAGAAGAGCCTGACAGTCAAGCGCAACGCGCTCGAGACCGCGATGGAGGGCTACAAGCGCGCCGCGGAATACCAGGTCGCCGAGGTGACGACCGCCGCCACCTACGAGATGGCGGAGCTGTACGGCACGCTCGCCAAGGACATCCTGCACTCGGAGCGGCCGTCGAACCTCAAGGGTGATGCACTGGAGGAATACAACTCACTGCTCGAGGAGCAGGTGTTTCCGTTCGAGGAGCAGGCGATCAAGGCACACGAGCTGAATGCCGCGCGCGCCAAGGACGGTGTGTACGACGAGTCGGTGCGCAGGAGCTTTCAGGCGCTCGCGCAGCTCAAGCCCGCGCGCTACGGCAAGACGGAGTTGATACAGGATGCGGTTACCAGCCTCGAGTGAGCGCACACCGGGCGCCGACACCCGGGCCGCGTCCGCGCTCGCCTGGCTGGCGCTGGCGGTGCTCGCTGCCTGCATGGCGGTGCTCGCTGCCTGCAGTTCCGGGCCCAAGCGCCCGGTGATGCATCCGGCGAAGCCGATCACGCGTGAGGCGCCAGCGCCAGCGGCTGCGCCGGCCGGCGCGCCCGCGGCAGGCGGCGCCACCAGCACCGCTCCGCCGGCGGCAGCGCCGTCGGTTGCGCCCGCGCCCCGCCCGGCCGCCGCCGCGCCGGCGCGTGGGACCGCGAACCCGACCGCGCCCGCGCATCCGCAGGTGTCACCGGCGGCGCGGGCGGACTTCGATCGGGTCGTGAGCACCATGCGCGCCGGCAAGACGGTCGAGGCGGAACTCGGCTTCAAGCAGCTCTCGCTGCAGTATCCTCAGTTCGCCGCACCGCTCGTGAACCTGGCGATTCTGCAGCGCAACGATGGTCATCTCGAGCAGGCGGAGGAAACCCTCAAGAGCGCGGTCGCTCACGAGCGCGGCAGCGCCGTGGCCTGGAGCGAGCTCGGCGCCACCCAGCGGATGCGCGGGCAGTTCAAGGACGCGGCCTCCTCATACGAGCAGGCCCTTGCGGCGGATCCGCGCTATGCACCGGCCTGGCGGAACCTCGGCGTGCTGTCGGATCTCTATCTTGGAGACCCGGGCCGCGCGCTCACGGCCTTCGAGCAGTACCGGCAGCTGACCGGCGAGGACAAACCGGTGAGCGGCTGGATTGCGGAGTTGCGACAGCGCTTAGGTGTGCCGCCGCCGAAGCGTCCGGCGCCTGCCGCGCCCGCGGACGGCAAACCGGGCGACGCTGCGCCCGCGCCCGCGCCGGGGGCGCCGCAATCCGAGCCGCAACCCACGGCGGGCGACAGCGTTGCGAGCGCCGGGCACAGCGCCTCGAGAGCAGGAGGTTGAACATGTACCGCGTGTGCGTATACCGATCGAGGCCACCGACCGTGCTGTCGGTCCTCATTGCCCTGTGCCCGCTGACCCTCGGCGCGGCACTGGCCCAGGAGCCACCGACCGCGCCCGCGCGCGCCCTGCCGCGCCCGGACCAGCTCGAGCCCGCCGTGGATACCACCCGCAGCGTACCGGCCGCGGCCACGCCGGCCGCCGCTGCGGGCGCCGCCCCGGACGCCAAAGCGGCGGGCGCTACGCGCAAGCCCGCGGCGGCCGGGACGGCTGCCGCGCCCAAGGAGCCTGCCGGTTCCAAGGCAAGCGCGCGCAAGGGCGCGGACCGGCTCGAGCTCGACACGACGGACATCACCGGCAACCGTGAGCTGCCCAAGGTGCTGTACATCGTGCCGTGGAAGCGTTCCGATCTCGGGGATCTCGTCGGCAAGCCCGTGAACAGCCTGCTGGACGACGTGCTGCAGCCGCTGGACCGCGACGTTTTCCAGCGGGAAAACCGTTATTACGACGCTCTGAAGCCCGAGCCGGCCGTCCCTAAGGCGGGCGCGGTGCAGGGTTCGGGCGACAAGCCCTGAAATGCCCGGGGCGCAGTGTCAGGATGAGAGCTGGGTCGCAGCTTTTTGGGCTTATGTCATTCAGCTTTCGCAGTGTTTTTGCGTATGTGGCGGTCTCTTGAGCGGGAGTCTGTAGATGAACCTCTGGAATTTAATCGTGCGATTCTTTCAGGGCGGCGGGAATTTCATGTACCCCATCGCCGTCGTGTTCGTGGTGGGCCTGGCGATCGCCATCGAACGTTACATTTATCTGTCACTCATGGCCGCGCGCAACCGCGGTCTGTGGAATGAAATCGTGCCGCTGCTGTCGCAGGGTAATTTCCGCCAGGTGGCGCAGGCGACCTCCAAATCGGACTCGGCCATCGGCCACATTCTCAACTACGGCCTGGCGCGCATTCAGTCCGCGCGCCGCCGCGACGACATCGAGAAGGCGATGGAGGAGAGCCTCATGGAGGTGGTGCCGCGGCTGGAAAAACGCACGCACTACCTCGCGACCTTCGCCAATCTCGCGACGCTGCTCGGGCTGCTGGGCACGGTCATGGGCCTGATCGCAGCGTTCGCGGCAGTGGCGACCGTCAACCCGGCCGAGAAGGCCAACCTGCTGTCGGCGAGCATCTCGGTGGCGATGAACTGCACGGCCTTCGGCCTGATGACGGCGGTGCCGCTGCTGTTCATCCACGCCTGGCTGCAGACCCGGACCACTGAGCTGATCGACAGCCTGGAGATGGCGTCGGTCAAGTTCCTGAACGCGATCACCGAGCGGCAGCCCGCGCCTGCTGGGGCCTGAGCCGCGCCAAGCGCATGCGCCGTTCGTATCAATCCCGCAAGCTGGAGCGTCACTCGCGCAAGCCGGCGGAGCTGCTGCTGGTGCCGATGATCGACATCTTCACGGTGCTCGTGACCTTCCTGCTGATGACCGCCGTGTTCTCGCGCACCGTGATCCTGCAGCTGAATCTGCCGGCCTCGCAGACCCAGTTCCGGGATCCGCCGCCGGGACTGCAGCTGGAGGTGATGGTGCGCAGGGACCTGATCCAGGTGGCGGATCGCAATACCGGACCGCTCGCGACGCTGCCCAACACGCCCGGCGGCTACAACTACGACGCGCTGACCGAATACCTCAAGCGCGTCAAGGCGAAGTTCCCCGAGAAGACCGACGCCAGCATCCTGCTGGAGGCGGACACGCCTTACGACACGCTGGTGCAGGTCATGGATCGCGTGCGCGTGTTTGAAGTGGGCCAGGGTCTGAACGTGGTGCAGGCCGAGCTGTTTCCGGACATTTCCATCGGCGATGCGCCCGCGACGGCTGAGGCCACGGGCAGCGCCCCGGCGGCGGCGTCCCCGGTTACCCCCATCCACGCAGCGGCCTCTGGCAGCGGAGCACACCCATGAGCATGTCGCACCGCGCCCAGCGCATGGCGCAGCACCACCTGCGGCACCGCGCGGATGCGCAGCTGAACCTCATTCCGCTCATCGACATCCTGTCGGTGATGGTCGCCTTCCTGCTGGTGTACTCGATCGAGGTCGAAGTCATCCAGAACGCCAAGGGCATCGAGATTCCGCAGTCGATCGCGCAGGCTGCGCCCAAGCAGTCGGTGGTGGTAATGATCACCAAGACGGACCTGTTCGTGCAGGGGGAATTCGTCGCGACGGTGGCGCAGATCCGCGCCGCGCCGGGGAGGCTGGTCGAGCCGCTGCGCGCAGCGCTCAAGCGCCCGCTGCTGGTCGGCAGGGAGATCAGCGAGCGGGATATCGCGCAGCGCGAGATCACCATCATGGCGGACAAGGCGCTGCCCTACGAGGTGCTCAAGCGCGTGATGGCGACCTGCACGGATGCCGACTACGGGCGCATCTCGCTCGCGGTCATCCAGAAGGAAAAGCCGGTCACCGCCGGCCAGTTCAAGCCGGTGTAAGCCCGTATGGTCATCGCGCCCTATTACCGCGATTTCGATCTGCCCTGGGAGGGCGACCCGGAGTCGAGCGCGCGCTTCCGCAGGATCCTGCGCGTGCTGCTGATCGTGCTGGTGGTGCTCGGCATCGCATTTCCGCTGCTGCCGACGCCGAAGCGCGTGGCGATGGAGGAAGTCCCGCAGCGGCTCGCGCGCGTGATGCTCGAGAACACGCCCAAACCGCCGCCGCCTCCGCCGCCGGTGCCCAAGGAGGAGAAACCGAAGATCGAGCCGAAAATCGCCGTGGTGAAGCCGCCGCCGGTCGATGAGCGCAAGCGGGCGCGCGACAAGGCACAGAAGCAGCTGAACCAGGTCAAGGACGAGCTCGCCGATCTGCGCGACGTCATGGATCTCACCCCGCTCGAGACCAAGAACCTCTCCGGTTCGGTCGGCGCCGACGCGCACGCCGAGCGCTCGCTCATCACCTCCAAGGTCGGGGCCGGCAGCGGCGGCATCACTTCCGCGGACACCAGCCGCGGCTTTGGCACCGGGGCCGGCTCGCTCACCGGTCACGACACGACTGCAATCACTTCCGGCATCGTGCGCTCGGGTCTGAACAGCCGCGGCCCCGCCCGCAGCGGTGGCGGCGGCAAGGCCGCCCGCTCGCGCGAGGAGATCGAGCTGGTTTTCGACCGCAACAAGGGACGCATCTACAGCCTGTACGCCCGGGCGCTGCGCGACAATGCGGAGCTGCAGGGCAAGCTGGTGCTCGAATTCACCATCGCCCCAACCGGGGACGTGATCATGTGCCGCATCGTTTCCAGCGAACTCAGGGACCCGGATCTGGAGCGCAAGATCATCGCGCTGGTGCGCCTGTTCCGCTTCGATGCCAAGGACGTCGACGCCGTCACCACCACCAAGCCCATCGACTTCTTCCCGGCATGAACCTCAATTCCGAAATCGAGTTCTATGCGGAGCTGCGGCTCCTCGACAAGGCGCGACTGCTGAATCTGTTCCTGCACGAACTCGCGGAAGAGGCGCGCGGCACCTACGGTCCCGACGTGGACCAGGTGCACGACGGTGCGCAGCTGCGCTTCGTCAACGAGCTGTACCATCGTCTGACACGCGTCATCGAAGAGCTGCTGGCCGAGGAGGCGACGCGGCCGGCGGATGACGTGGTGCTGCGTATGCTGCTGGCGCCCCGGGCCGACAAGGTGGCCGAGCGGCTGGTGTTCAACGCCTACGCGCGCGCCATCCAGGGATTCGAGAGCTACGATACGACCGTGCTGATGGGCTCGTGAGCCCCTGAGCTCCCGGTCGCGGGACGGATGGTGATGCCGCGCGCCGCGCCGCTCACCCGGTGCTCTGCAGGCCCTGGGCGATGCCTGCGACACTTGCCAGCAGCGCCTCGAACAGGTCGCGGTCCGCGCGTTCCCCGGCGCGCCAGCGCTGCAGCAGATCCACCTGCATCAGGTTAATGGGATCGAGGTAGGGACTGCGCAGCTGGATCGAGCGCTGCAGCGTCGGATCGGAATCGAGCAGCGCGCGGCTGTCCCTGACGGCGAGGATCTGCTCGCACGCGCTCTCGAACTCGCTGCGGATCTCGCCGGAGAAGCGGCGCAGCGGTTCCGGTACCAGCTCGTCGTAGTAGCGCGCGATCTCCGGATCCGACCGCGCCAGCATGGTCTCGACGTCATCGAGGAGGTTGCGCAGGAAGAACCAGCTGCCGCAGGCTGCCCGCAGCCGCGGCAGCCCGAACTTTGCGAGCGCGGCGCGCAGCCCGCTCCCGGCGCCGTACCAGCCGGGGAGCATGTAACGGGTCTGCGACCAGGCGAACACCCACGGCACCGGCAGCAGGCCCTCGAGACCTGCGCCTTCCACGCGGTGCACGGAACGCGAGCCGATCTGCATTCTCTCGATCACATCAATCGGCGTGACTGCCTGAAAATACTCGTAGAACTGCGCCTGCTCGTAGACCAGGCGGCGGTAGGCGGCGCGGCTCTCCTGCGCGAGCAGCGCGGCGATTTCCAGCTGATCGGCCGAGTCGGGCGGTAGCTGCTCGCGGCGGCACGCCGCGGTCGTGAGGCTCAAGGCATTGAAGGCCCGCTCGAGGGTGCGCATGGCGATGGGCCGCAGGGGGTAGCCCTGCTTGATGGTTGCGCCCTGTTCGCGGATCCGCAGCACCCCGTCCACTGCCCCGGCGGGGGCCGCGTGCACCAGGGCTTCAACGCGCCCGCCGCCGCGCGCGATGCTGCCACCGCGGGCATGGAAAATGACGGCTCGCTCCCCGGCGGTGGCGAGCACCTGCGCCAGGTCGTGCTGCGCCTGGTGAATCACGAAGCGCGAGGCGCAGGCGCCGGTTTCCTTGTTGCTGTCGGAGTATCCGATCAGCACGCACTGGCGCCGCCCGCGCGCATCCAGATGTCGCCGATACAGCGGATCCGCGAGCAGCTCCTGCATCGTGCGGCCGCAGGCGGCGAGCGCCGCCGCGGTTTCGAACTGCGGTGCGAGGTCGAGCGCCACTTCCCCGGTGTGCTTGTCGTACGCCGCGGCCCAGCGCGCCAGCAGCAGTGCCGCGAGCACATCGTCCGCGCCGCTGGCGCCGCTCACGATGAAGTAACCGATCGCCTCGGGGCCGTAGCGGTGGCGGCCCTGTATGATGGCGTCGAACACCGCGATATGGCGCTTGCCGACCGCATCGAGCTCCCCGACCGGTCCGCGATCCTTCTCCAGCGCCTGGGCGAGCCGGTCGCGGCGCTCGCGGCTGCTGCGGCCGAGCCACAGCGGGTCGTCGAAGCCGCGCGCCACGACCCCGTGCAGAACGCTGGCATGCTGGCGCACGTCGAGCGTCGCCAGGTGAAATCCGAAGGTGTCGATCCGGCGCAGCAGGCGCTCGACGTAGAACAGGCCGGCGTGCGTGCCCTTGTTGGCCTTGAGGCTCGTGGCGATCAGCGACACATCGTCGCGGAACTGCCGCGCGCTCTCGTAACCGCTCGCCCGGCCTTCGTAGGTGCTGCGCAGGCGCTCGCCGAGCTGCGCGAGGAACACGCGGTAGGGCATGCGGTCGTGCCGCACCGGGGTGATGACGCGCGCCCCCGGCAGCAGCCGCGTGTACTGCTCGACCCGCTTGGTCAGTTCGGTGGCCACCGGCACGCGGCCGGCGCTCTGCGACAGGCGCTGCGCGAGGCTCTGGCACTCCTCGAAATAGCGGTTGACGATCACCTGCTGCTGGCGCGCCAGCGCCTCGCGGATGCTCTTGGCGTGCACGTCGGGATTGCCGTCCATGTCGCCACCCGCCCAGGATCCGAAGTGCAGGATGGCCGGCACCCGTGGCGCGCCTGCGTCGGTGCCGTAGAGCTTCTCCAGCGCCTGGGCGATTTCCTCGTAGAACGCCGGCACCACGCGGTACAGGATCTCCACCAGGTAGAACAGGATCTGCTCGCGTTCATCCGCGACCGTGAGCCGTTCGCGCGGCAGCTCCTCGGTCTGCCACGCCGCGGTCAGCTCCATGCGGATGCTGTTCCAGACGCTGCGGGCTTCGTTCGGCGTCAGGGTCGGGTCGAGACGTTCGAGCAGGCGCTGTGCGATACGCTGCTGTTTGCGCAGCAGCGTCCTGCGGCTGGATTCGGTGGAATGAGGCGCGAACACCGGCTCGATGGAGAGACTGCCGATGAGCTCGAGGACCTGCACCGCGCCCAGGCCCCGGCTCTTCAGCGCGGCGATCGCATCCTCCACGCCGCCGGGTTGGGGCCGCTGACTGTCCTTGAGCAGGTACTCGCGGCGGCGCCGGATGCGGTGAACGCTTTCCGCCAGATTGACGCTCTGGAACCAGGTGGAGAAGGCGCGCACCACGTCGCGCGCCAGCGCCGGCGGGCGGTCGCGCACGCCGGCCACGAGCTCGGCGCGCGCTTCGCGCTCGCCGCTGCGGCCGCGGATAGCGGCGAGGCGGTCCAGCTCCACCAGCTCGAACAGCCGCTCGCCACCCTGCTCGCGCAGGATCTCGCCCATGAGCGCGCCGAGCGCATGGACATCCTCGCGCAGCGGCTCGTGCTTGGGCGGAAAGTGGATGTCGCTGCGGTTCACCTGCGTATCTTAGCGGGCCGGTGCGCCGTGGGGCGCTTAAGTCATCCGGCCAGCAGCACCGCTTCGGCACGCTCCAGCTCTTCAGGCTGACCGTAAATCACGACAATGTCCCCGTCGCGCAGCACCGTGTCGCCGGCGGGCTCGCGCCCGAGGATCCCTAAGCGCCGCACGCCGGTGAAGGTCACTTCCACACCGCGGTTGCGCACTTCAATGAGCGTGCGGCCCACCGCCCACGCTCCCGGGGGCACGACCACGGACTTCAGCTCCTCGCGGTGCTCGCTCATCTCATCGACCGGGCGCGCATCCCCGCGCCGCACGATGTTTCTCAGTACCGCGTAGCGGTTGCTGCGGATATCGTCCAGGGTGCGCACCACGCGCGCCACCGGCACCTGCAGCAGCATCAGCACGTGCGAGACCAACATGAGACTCGCCTCGAAGGTTTCCGGAACCACGTCGGTGGCTCCGGCATCCCGCAGCTCCTTGATGCGGGCATCGTCCTGGGTGCGCACCAGCACCGGCACCTCGGGCCGCAGGCGGCGCACGCTGTGCAGGATGCCGATCGAGGTGGCGGGATCGGAGAAACTGATGACGACCGCGCTGGCGGTCCGCAGCCCGATTTTGGTGAGCAGTTCTTCGTCCGCCGAATCGCCGAACACGACCGGATCCCCGGCCTGGCGTGCGGCGCGGATGCGCGCCGGGTCCAGGTCGAGCGCGATGTACTCGAATCCCTGCGATTCCAGCACCCGCGCTACGTTCTGGCCGACGCGGCCGAAGCCGCACAGGATGACGTGCTCGCGCCGGCCAATTTCATGGGTGGCAGCCTCCTCACGCTCGCTGGCGGTGTGCGTCGGGGCCTGCTCGCGCAGCAGCCAGCGCGCGACGCGCTTGTTGTTGTTGAGGATCAGCGGGCTCAGGAGCATCGACAGCACGATCGCGACCAGCAGCGGCTCGCCGAGGCCTTCAGGCGCCAGGCCGGCCTGCAGCAGGATGGTGCACAGCGCGACCCCGAACTCACCGCCGATGGACATGACGATGCCGGTGCGCAGCGCCTTGAAGCGCGTGGTGGTGAATGGGCGTGTGACCAGCGCGGCGATGGTCGCCTTGAGGATCACCAGGGTGAGCAGCATGAGCAACACGATGCCGAGCTCGCTGACGCGCCCGAGCAGGTGCATGTCGAGCAGCATGCCCACGGAGATGAAGAACAGCCCGAGCAGGATGTCGCGGAACGGGCGGATTACCGCTTCGATCTGGTGCCGGTATTCGGTCTCGGCGAGCATCATCCCCGACAGGAACGCGCCCAGCGCGAACGACAGACCGGCGATGTGCGACACCCACGCCGAGGCGAGCACCACCAGCAGCACCGCCAGCGTGAACAGCTCACGCAGGCGGCTATGGGCGATCTCGTGAAACAGCGGCCGCAGCAGCCAGCGCCCGGCCGCCAGCACCGCCACGATCGCGAGCACGCCGCCGATCACCGCCACGACGCTGCCACTCAGCTGGAAGTGATTCTGTCCGGTCACCAGCGCGCCACCCAGGGCGAGGAACGGCACGAACGCCAGGTCCTGGAACAGCAACATGCTGAACGCGAGCCGCCCGTGCGTGCGATTGAGCTCGGCGCGCTCGGTGAGTTGTTGCAGCAGGATGGCGGTCGAGCTCATCGCCACCGCGCCCCCCAGCACGATCGCGATGAGCCACGCAATGCCGAGCAGGTGCCCGAAGAGTGCGAACACGCCGGCGGTGGCGATGACCTGGGCTGCGCCGAGTCCCAAGACCTCGCGCCGCATGGCGAGCATGCGTGGCAGCGAGAACTCCAGCCCCAGCGTGAACAGCAGGAACGCCACGCCGAGCTCGGCCAGCAGTCGCGTCGCACCCGAATCCGACACCACGCCCAGCGCGTGTGGTCCGAGCACCAGGCCGACGACGAGGTAAGCCATGCTCGTGGGCAGCCCCAGGCGCCGGGCGATCGTCACCAGGAACACGGAACCCGCCAGCAGAATGAGAGCCTGGGAGAGAGGAGCGAACATTGACGCGCAACTTAGACCGCGCCCACGAGCGAACGCAACGCCCGACGCGGCTTAGCGCCGCGGCCGCGCATCCGGCCCCGGCCGCCTTAGGTCGGCGTGCGGCCGTTGCCCCGCGACCAGGCCGCGACGGCCTCGGGCACCGCGACCCCAGCGGGCAGCCGCGGGTCGGGGACCGGCGCCAGCGCCGTCAGCTGCAGGGGCAGCACACCCGCCCAGCACGGGAGTGCGTAGTCTTCTTCAACATCCAGGGGCGGGCCGCTGCGGATCTTGGCCGAGACTTCCGTGATGGGCAGGCTCAGCACGGTGGTCGCATTCAGCTCCTGGGTGTCAGGTGAGCGCACCTCGGCGGCCCGGCCGGGCATGACGCGATTGACGATGGCGGTGAGCGCGCCGCGTTTTTCCGCCGGGTCGGTGAGCTCGCGGGCCGTCCCGAACACCATGACCGAGCGGTAGTTCATCGAGTGGTGGAATGCCGAGCGCGCCAGCACCAGCCCGTCCAGGAGCGTGACGGTCACGCACACGCTGGCGCCGCCCTGCAGCGTCTTCAGCATGCGGTTCGCGACCGAGCCGTGGACGTACAGCAGTTCCCCGACGCGCGCGTGCACGGTAGGCAGCACGAACGGCTGACGGTCCACGGTGAAACCCACGTGGCAGAAGAACGCCTCATCGAGGATAGCGTTCACCGTGCCGCGATCGTAGGTGCCGCGCTCCCTGCGACGAGCGAGGCGGGTGCGTGGTGTCGGGGTGATCAGATTCCCGACTGCCAGGTGCTCGGCATGCCGGCCTTGCCGATCGCGTCCTCAATGGCGAGGCAGGCGTGGCGCGCTTCCGGCTGCGCGCGCAGGCTTCTCGCGATGGAGTTCAGGAAGCGGCACATGAGAGCCACGTTCGGGTGGTTGACGTGCAGCTGCTCTTCGACGCGATCAATGGCTTCGATCAGATCCTCCTGATCGCAGCTGGGAAAAGTCATGCTCGTTACGGCATGTTGTACGGCAACCAGCGCTTGGTGTATTGCGGCCTGCTGACTCCCATCCATGGGAGCAAATTTGAACCCGTTTGAGGTCCAAAAACAAGAGCCCCGCCCTGGGGGGCGGGGCTCAGTAACCTAAACAAACGAGTGACGGTTACTTGGCAGGCGCGTTCGACTGATCGGTCTTCGACGCGGCAGACTTGGCTGCTTTCTTGCTGTGTTTCTTGTGATGGCTCTTGGCCGGGGCAGCGGGCTGCTCGGCGGCCGGCGCTGTGGCCGGTGCGTCAGCGGCGAAAACCGGACCCGCGAGCAGGGCCAGGGCAACGACTGGGACGAGCTTCTTGAACATCGATTTGGTCTCCAAAGGAAAGAGAGTAGGACGCTAAAGCGCGCGTATTATGACTGGATTCGGGTCGCGCAAGTGCCGTATGACCGCAACGTAATGTTGGGCCTGCGACGCGCGTATCCTGTTGAAAAACAAAATAATCATGCCCGCTGCCAGGGCCGGACAGCGGGGGTCAGTGTCCCTGAAAGGCAACAAGCGTGCGGACCGGCACCTGCAGGGCCGCAAGGCGCGCCGTCCCGCCGAGTTCGGGCAGGTCGATGATGAAGCAGGCCGCAAGGATCTCGGCTCCGAGGGAGCGCAGCAACTTCACGGCCGCCTCGGCCGTGCCTCCGGTTGCGATCAGATCGTCCACGAGAATGATGCGCTCTGCGCTGCCGACGGCATCGCGATGCATTTCCATTTCATCGATCCCGTACTCGAGGGAGTAGGCGACACGCACCGTGGCATGCGGGAGCTTGCCTTTCTTGCGGATGGGGACGAAGCCCGCCGACAGCTGATGTGCGATCGCGCCGCCGAGAATGAATCCGCGGGCCTCGATCCCTGCGACGCGATCGATGTGCGCACCGAGCCAGGGCTGTACCAGCTGGTCCACGACGGCACGGAAAACGCGCGCGTTTCCCAGCAGTGTCGTGATGTCACGGAACGTGACGCCCGGTTTCGGATAGTCGGGAATGGCGCGGATCGCTTCGCGGATCTCGCGCAACGTGTCGGGGTCCATGCGCGCACTCTACGCTAAGCGCGCACCCGGCGGCCGGCGCCACACCAGCGTGCGGTTGTTGGCCGGCATGGCGTGGTCGGCGGCGAACACCAGGCCCTGCGCGCGCGCGAGCGCCTCGAGCGCCTCGAAATCTCGGATGCCGCTCAGCGGGTCGCGGGCCTTCAGGTAAGCGTCGAATTGCGCATTGCTGTCACTGGTATGTTGCCCGCGGAAGCGAAACGGTCCGTACACGCACAACACGCCCGGCGCCGTAAGGGCGCCACCCACGCCGCGAAAGAAGGCCTGCACCCCGCTCCAGGCCATGATGTGCAGTGTGTTGGCGCTGAACACCGCGTCCACACGCGCTACCCGCCAGGGATGCTCGCGCACATCGAGTGTGATGGGCGCTCGCACACTGGACGTACCTTCCAGCCGGATGCGTTCGGCGAGCGGCGCCAGCTGTTCGTCGACCTCGCTCGGCTGCCAGGCGAGATGCGCCAGGTGCGCGGCGAAGTGCAGCGCATGCTGGCCCGTACCGCTGCCGACCTCCAGAACGCTGCGGCTGGCGGCGAACTCGGTCCTGAGAACCTCGAGGATCGGTCCCTTGTTGCGCTCGCAGGCTTCGGACAGCGTCAGCACGGCGCGAGTCTGCGACAATGCGCCCATGCAGGCCATAGACGCACTTCTTCAGCGGCGCTCCGCCCGGGCGCTGACCGAGCCGGCGCCGGACGAGGACGCGCTGCAGCTCATTTTTTCCAGTGCGGTGCGCGCCCCCGACCACGGGCGCCTGCGTCCCTGGCGCTTCGTCGTGGTGCGCGGCGGCGCCCGCGAGCGCCTGGGCGA
>WNFR01001317.1_pt1 | contig 25830 bp, 28 predicted proteins | sample 5400221 | NCBI WGS metagenome assembly WNFR01 (sample SAMN13153357, study PRJNA577476) | soil metagenome | isolation source: 40 cm soil under Madrone tree | place: USA:California | collected 2016-06-14 | reverse complement strand
GAGCCGCGGGTTTGCCGGCCACCGGCGGGCTGTCTTCGCGAACGCGTCGAGGAGCGCGGCGACACGCGTCGCATACGCGTCCGCCTCACGTGCAGTGATCGTCCGCTCGCCGAGGACGTCGACCGACGATGCTTCGCCCTTTCGCCATAGCCGCGCGAGCCGCGGCATCGCCTCCGCGGGCGTCGCGCCGGCGATCAGCTGGCGCGCCATGCGACGGATGTTGCGACGCGCGGCCGCCGCCGTGACCTGCGCGCCGAACGGCAGATGCGCGGCGACGCCAAGGCCGACCCCGAGCGCAGGCGGCACGTCGATTGTCGCGAAGTAGTCCTCGAGATGGTGCATGACGTCGGCGTCGTCGCGACAGGCGGGAAAGACGTCGACGAACCGGAAGAGCTGCGTTTTGAACCGGGGATGCGCGAGTGCCCAGTCTAGCATGCGCTCGCTCCACCAGCTCAGATGGAAGACGCGCGCCGGCTCCGCCGCGCCCGCGGCCGCGATCGTGCGCGCCAGCTCCTGCACCTCGGCTTCGGATGGCGCGCTCACGACACCAGCGTAGTCCCGGGGCGGCGCGAGTCGAAGAGGCGACGCGCGCTCGTCAGCGCGCCATCACTCGCGCGAGACGCCAGCCGTCGTCGACCGCAGCCGCCACCGCGATCAACATGCCGTCCGCGCTCTCGATCCGCACCACCTCGTCCGCCGCGTGCGGTGCGCCGAGCGCCCGCAGCGCCTGCTGCCGTCCGTCGCGGATCGCGGCAATGAGCGGCGCGTCGGCGACGATCGCACGAAATCCCGTCATCGCCGCCGAGGGCGTGAGCAGCGGCAACGTGCCGCGTGTCGCGCGCTCCTCGACGTCGTGGAGCGGCACGGCGTCGGCGAGGGAGAACGGGCCAAACGTGGTCCGGCGCAACGTCGCGAGGTGGGCCCCGGTGCCGAGCGCCGCGCCGAGGTCGTGCGCGAGGACGCGCACGTACGTGCCTTTCGAGCATTCCACCGCGAACGCGAGGCGATCGGGCGCGATCAGCGCCACGTCGAACGTGGCGACGTGCACCGGACGCGCCGCACGATCGACGTCCTGGCCGGCGCGCGCCAACCGGTAGAGCGGCACGCCTTCGCGCTTCAGCGCCGAGTACATCGGCGGCGTCTGCATGATCGCGCCGCGCAGCCGCGCAACGGCCGCCGCCAGCGTCGCGGCGGAGATCGGCGGTACCGGGCGTCTCTCGACGACGGTCCCCGTGCCATCGAGCGTGTCGGTTGTCGCACCGAGGACGATCTCGCCGACGTACCGCTTGGAGTCGGCGGCGAGAAACTGCGCGAGCTTCGTCCCCTCGCCGACGCAGATCGGCAAGAGACCGGTCGCAAACGGGTCGAGCGTCCCGAGGTGGCCGACCTTCTCTCGAAGCGTGCGCTTCACGCGCGCGACGACCGCCGCGGAGGTGAGCCCTTCAGGCTTGTCGACGAGGAGAATCCCGTCCGACTGCCGCGACGTCGAGAGGCGACCCGTCATCGCTCCGCGGCATCATCGTCGTCGCGATCGGCGCCGCGTGGCTCGTCTTCGGCGTCACGCTCGGCGTGAGCCGGCGCCGGCGCCGCTGGCCCGGCGGCTGTGGCGGGCTGATCAGCCGAATGCAGCTCGCGCAGCAGCCGCTCCACTCGGTCGCCGGCCTCGAACGAGGGGTCCAGCTCGAAGCGCAGCTCCGGCGTGAACCGCAGACCGACCTTCCGACCCGCGTGCGACTGCAGGTACGCGCGCGCACTCGCGAGACCGGCGAGACTGCGCGCCCGCGCCGCGTCGTCACCGAGCGCGGACACGAACACGCGCGCATGCTTCAAGTCCGGCGACAGGTCGACGCCCGTCACCGTCACCATGCGCACGCGCGGATCTTTCACCTCGCGGAGGAGGAGCTCGGCGAGCGCTGACTTGAGGAGCGCGCCGACACGGTCGGTTCGTTTCGCCGGCATCGGATCAATAGTGCAGGAACTCGAGTTGCTCCTCGCCGACCTCGGCGATCTGCATGTCGTCGATGAAGCGCACGACCTCGCGCAGCGCCGAATCGACGAACGGCTCGTCGACGCCGACCTGGCAGATGCCGAGCATCGCGCGTTGCCACATGTCGTGATCGGCGCACTCGGCAATCGAGACGTTGAACTTGTCGCGTACACGCGCCTTGATCTTGCGCAGCACGCTGCGTTTGCCCTTCAGCGAGTGGTTCTCGTGGATAAAGAGCGTCAGGCGTAGGACCCCGACGGTCACGGCACGCTCCGCGCGCCGTCAGACGCGGCGCTCGACCTGCGCTTGCCCCCCGCCGGCGCCGTGACGCGCCACCGGCGCCAAGTGCCGTGCGACCTCCTCCATCTCGAAGACTTCCACGACGTCGCCTTCCTTCACGTCGGGGAAGTTCTCGATCGTGAGGCCGCACTCGTATCCGGACACGACCTCGCGCGCGTCGTCCTTGAAGCGGCGCAGCGTCCCGATCTTGCCCTCGTGCACCACGACGTTGTCGCGCACGACGCGGGCGCTGCCGCCGCGGACGATCTTGCCGTCGGTGACGAAGCAGCCGGCGACGCGTCCCGCGCTCGGGATCGTGAAGATCTGCCGCACTTCTGCTTTGCCGACCGCGCGCTCGCGCAACGTCGGCTCGAGGAGCCCCTCGAGCGCATCACGCACGTCGTTCACGACCTCGTAGATGATGTTGTAGAGGCGGATGTCGACGCCTTCGCGCCCCGCGAGATCCTGCGCCTTCGACTCCGGACGGACGTTGAAGCCGATCACGATCGCGTTCGACGCCGCCGCGAGGAGCACGTCGGATTCGTTGATGCCGCCGACGGACGAGTGGATGACCGAGAGCTTCACCTCGTCAGTGGAGAGCCGGGTGAGCGCGTCGCGAATCGCCTCGACGGACCCCTGCACGTCGGCCTTCAAGACCACCTTCAGGGCCTTCACGCCACCCGCTTGGATTTGTTGATACAGATCCTCGAGCGAGACCTTGCTGGTCGTGGCGAGCTCGCTCTCGCGCTGCTTCGCGCGGCGATGCTCCGCCACCTGTCGTGCCTTCGCCTCGTCGGCGACGGCGATGAACGTATCGCCGGCGGCAGGCACGCCGGTCAGGCCGAGGATCTCGACGGGCATCGACGGGCCCGCACTTTCGAGCTTGCGTCCGCGGTCGTCGATCATCGCGCGGATGCGACCGTACTCGAGGCCGCAGACGAAGGCGTCCCCGACTTTGAGCGTCCCTTCCTGCACCAGGACGGTCGCCACCGGGCCGCGCCCGCGATCGAGCTTCGCCTCGACGATCGCGCCGCGCGCGCGGCGGTTGGCATTCGCGGAGACCTCGAGCACGTCGGCTTGCAGCAGCAACATCTCGAGGAGCTGGGGGATGCCCTCTTTCGTCTTCGCCGAGACCGGCACGACGATGGTATCGCCGCCCCACGCTTCCGGCGCGAGGCCGTGGTTCGCCAGGTCGCGCGTCACGCGCTCGACGTCGGCCTCGGGCTTGTCGATCTTGTTGATCGCGACGATGATCGGCACCTCGGCGGCGCGCGCGTGATCGATCGCCTCCTGCGTCTGCGGCATGATGCTGTCGTCGGCGGCGACGACGAGCACGACGAGATCCGTCACCTGCGCGCCGCGGGCGCGCATGGCCGTGAACGCCTCGTGGCCCGGCGTGTCGAGGAAAGTCACTCGTCGCGCGCCGACGTCGACGGCGTAGGCCCCGATGTGCTGCGTGATGCCGCCCGCCTCGCCGGCGGTGACGTTCGCCTGCCGAATGGCGTCGAGGAGCGACGTCTTGCCGTGGTCGACGTGGCCCATGATCGTCACGACGGGCGGCCGCGGCTCGCGCTCGGCGTCGTCGGTCGTCTCCTCCGGGCCGGTCTCGAGGAGCGACTCGACGTTCAGCGCGACGTTCTCGACGCTGTAGTCGAACTCCGACGCGACGAGCGTCGCGGTATCGTGGTCGAGCACCTGGTTGACGGTCGCCATCATGCCCATGTCCATGAGCTTGCGAATGACCTCGCTCGACTTGACGCCGATCGCTTTCGACAAGTCGCCGACGGTGATCGCCTCCGAGATCTTCACGACGCGCTTGCTCGCCTTCGGCGTCGTGATCTCGGTGCGGTGCTGCTCTTTGCCGGGCAGCGCGCGCTTTTTCCGGCGCAGCTTGCCGCCGGGGCGCCGATCGCGCTCGAGCGTCTCGAGCATGTCGGTTTTCTTGATGACCTTGCGTTTCTTCTTCTTGCCGAGATCGACGTCCTTGGCGCGGCCGGGCGTCTCCGCAGGTGCAGGCGTTCCCGGACGCGGGCGCGCGACGCCACCCGGCCGATCGCCGGCGTCGGCGCGACGCGGCTCGGGACGTGCGGGCGGCGCGGCCTTTTTGAGATCGATGCGCCCGAGGACGCGCACGGTCTGCGGTGCATCATCGAGGCGCGGCGCCGCCGCCGTCGCGGCGGCATCGCCCGCACCGGGTGCCGGCTCCGCCTCCATTTCGACCGCGGGTGCCTCGTCGTCCGGCGCCGCGTCCGGCTCCGCGATCGCCGCCTCGGCAAGCTCAGCACTGCTCGCGGCGATCTCGTCGGCGACCGCCGGCGCCGGCTCGTCGACGAAGAACGGCACCGCGACGTCACCGACCTCGGGCTCGACGTCGACGACCGGCGCGGGCTCCGCCCCCGCAGCCGGCGCCTCGTCGGGCGCCGTCGGCGGAATCTCCTCGCGCTTCAGGACCTCGACGCGCGTCGTGCGGCGGCGGATGACGTTGGCACGAACCCGGTTCTCGACCACTTGCTCGCGCGATGTCACCATCTGCTCGACGTCCGCGTCCTTTTCGGTGACGACGCGCTCGGAAACGATGCGCTCGGTGCCGATCGTGACCGACGCCTTGTCGCGCAGCCCGAGCGCCTCGCGTATACGCGCGATCTGGTCGTCGCTCAGCGAGCTCTGCGACTTCTTGTTGCGGATCCCGAGGCGCTCGATCTTCGCGAGCACGTCCTTCGTCGGGACGTTCCATTCCTTGGCGAGCTCGTGAATGCGTTTCTTGGCGGCGGTCAAGCCTGCACCTCCGAGAACGACGCGCGTAGCGCGGCGCGTTGCGGTTTAGGTATCACGCACCGAAGGGAGCGCACAAACCCGCCCCGGCGTGCGAACGCCTCGAGACACGTCGCGCGCGCGTGTACCCACGCGCCGCGACCGGGAGCGCGCTTGTCGAGATCGACGTGCAACCGGCCGTCGCGCGCGGTGAGGCGCGTCAGCGTCGCCCGCACATCGCGCTCGCGACACCCGACGCACGTCCGCATGGGACCGACGCTCGTGCGCATCCGTCGCACCGACTACGCGCCACCCTCTTCCGACGAGCCGCTTTCGGCGGTCGACGCGTCGCCCGATTGCTCGGCGCCCGGCGCCGCGTCGGCATTGCCCGCCACGGTCTCGGCGGCCGCGGCCTCTGCCGCAGCCCGTGCCTCTGCTTCGGCCCGTGCCTCCGCCTCGGCCCGTGCCTCCGCCTCGGCCCGTGCCTCTGCCTCGGCCCGTGCCTCTGCCTCGGCGCGCTTTTCCTCGACGTGCTTCTGCGCCGCGGCGATGATGGTCGTCGCCTTCTCCGCGCTCACGCCGTCGACTTGGGTCACCGTGTCGACGTCCGAGGTCGCGAGCTCCTCCGCCGACTTGAATCCGTGCTGGTACAAGAGCTCCGCTGTCACGTCGCCGATGCCCGGCACCGAGACGAGCGACGCGCGCGCGTTCCGCGCTTCCTCTTCCGCCTCCGCCTCGCCGCGCACGTCGAGGCGCCAACCGGTCAAGCGCGACGCCAAGCGGACGTTCTGCCCCTTCTTGCCGATCGCGAGCGAGAGCTGATCGTCGGGGACGATCACCTCCATCGCGCGCTCGTCCTCGTCCATGATGATCTTCGACACCTTCGCCGGCGAGAGCGCGCGGCAGACGTACTCCGCCTGATCGGCTGTCCACGGCACGATATCGATCTTCTCGCCGCGCAGCTCCTGCACGACCGACTGCACGCGTGTGCCGCGCATCCCGACGCAGGCGCCGACCGGATCGACGTCGCTGTCGTTGGAGTAGACGGCGATCTTGGCGCGCCCCCCGGGCTCGCGCGCGGCGCCCTTCACCTCGACGATACCCTCGTAGATCTCGGGTACCTCCTGCTCGAAGAGCTTGGTGAGGAGTCCCGGGTGCGTGCGCGAGAGGACGATCTGCGGCCCTTTGCTCGTGAGCTCGACGTCGAGGATGTAGGCGCGGATGCGGTCACCCTGGCGGTAGCGCTCGCGCGGGATCTGCTCCTTCTCCGGCAGGATCGCGTCGGTGCGGCCCAGGTTCACGATGATGTTCTTGCGCTCGAAGCGCTGCACGATGCCGGAGAACAGCTCGCCTTTCCGGTCTTTGAACTCGTTGAAGATGATGCCACGCTCGGCCTCGCGGACGCGCTGGATGATGTTCTGCTTTGCCGCCTGCGCCGCGATGCGCCCGAACTTCTCCTGCGACAGCTTCGAGAGCAGCTCGTCGCCGACCTCGGCGTCGGGATCGAGCGTCGCCTTCGCGTCCTTCACCGCGATCTGGTTCGTCGGGTCGGTGATCTGATCGACGACGGTCTTGATCTCGAAGAGCTCGACCTCGCCGATGTCGGGGTTGAACTTGGCCTCGATCTGGTGCTCGAGCCCGAACGTACGGCGCGCGGCGGACAGCATGGCGTCTTCGAGGGCGGCGATGATGATGCCCTTGTCGATGCCTTTTTCCTTGCTCACCTGCTCGATGACGCGGTTCAGATCCGGAAGCATCGTCGATCCTCCTAACGCGCGCCGGAGCGCTGGCCGGCTTGGCGCTCGCCCCGCCGGGGATGCGCCCGGCCGCCGTCGCCGGGATTGAAGTCGTGCTGGTAGTGCGCGCGCGCAATCGCGTCGAATGCGAGCGCATGCGGGCCGTCGTCGCCGGTGACGACGACGCCATGCTCGTCGACCGCGGTCAGCACGCCGCGAAACGAATGGCGCCCGGCAAGCGGCTGGCGCGTCCGCACGTGGACGCGCTTCCCGACGTAGGGCGGAAAATGCGCCGGTCGCGTGAGCGGTCGATTGATGCCCGGCGACGACACCTCGAGCGTGTACGAGCCGGGAACCGCCTCGGGTCGCGCATCGAGGACGTCGGACACCTCGCGGCTCACGCGTGCGAGCTCGTCCAACGACACGCCACCCGGCTTGTCGATGAGGAGCCGGAGTACGGTGCCGTGCCCCTCGCGCCGGTGCTCGACGTCGACCAGCTCGAGACCGGCCTCGAGGGCGATCGGCTCGACGATGTCCCACACCGCTCTGGTTTTCGGATCGGTTTCCATGCTCGCTCTGTTCACCCGATGACGCCGCAAGCCTGCCCGCGCGACCGGGGGCCGAGAGCACAACACCAGTTCGGTTCAGGAGACCCCGCCGCGGGGAAGACTGGCCGACGCATCGGCCCCAAAAGCAAAAAAAGCGGGCGCGGGCCCACTTTTTTGGCCTACAACTATGCGGGAGTTAACACGTGTCGTCGCCGCGCGCAAGCGCGGCCGTCCCGTCACACGCGATCAAGTTGCGATCCAGACGAGGCGCGGCGGTGGGTACTCGGTCGAGTTGCGAGCGACCCGACGACCCGCGGCCGGTACTGGGGCGAGTTGCGAGCGAGACGAGGCGCGAAGGAAGCGAGCAGCGCAGGCGTAGCAGCGCTACGCCGAGCAGCGGAGCGACTGAGCAACGAAGTATCGCGACGCAAATCGCCCCAGTACCTCAGTCGTACATTTGGTCGATCAGATTGCGGAAGCGCTCGGTCACGAACTTCCGTTTGACTTTGAGGCTCGGCGTCAGCTCGCCGGTCTCCTGAGCGAAGTCGCGGTCGAGAATGCGGAAGTATTTTATGCTCTCGTAGGACGCGAGCTGCTGGTTGACCGTTTGCACCTCGGTTTCGATCAGCTCGACGACTTTCGGATGCTGGACGAGCGCCGCGCGATCGCCGACCTCGAGCTGCTGCGTGCGCGCGAAGCGCTCGACCTCGTCGAGATCGACGGTCACGAGCGCGACGCAGTACTTGCGGTTGTCGCCGATGACCACCGCCTGGCTGATGTGCGGCTGGGTCTTCAGGAGATTTTCGATGTTCTGCGGCGCGACGTATTTGCCGCCCGAGGTCTTGATGAGATCCTTCTTACGGTCGGTGATGCGCAGGAAGCCGTCGGCGTCGATCTCGCCGATGTCGCCGGTGTGGAACCAGCCGTCGCGGTCCCAGCTCTCCGCCGTCGCTTCCGGCCGCTTGTAGTAGCCCTGCGCGATGTTCGGTCCCTTGGCGACGATCTCGCCGTCGGCGGCGATCTTCAGGGTGACACCGTCGATCGCAGGACCGACGGTCCCGAACTTGAAATGATCAGGGCGGTTCACGGTGAGGATCGGCGTCGTCTCGGTCAGGCCGTAGCCTTCGAGGATGAGGATGCCGGCGGCGTGAAAGAACTCCATGATCTCCCGCGCCAGCGGCGCGCCGCCCGACACCATGAGACGGACGCGCCCGCCGAGCACCTGCCGGATGCGCGAGAAGACGAGGAAGTCCGCCACGGTCGACTGCCCCCACGTGAGAAGCGGCAGCGGGCGGCGCGCCTGCTCGGCGAGACTGCGCTCACGGCCGGCGCCGACCGCCCAGTCGAAGAGCATCTGCTTCACCGCGCTGCCCGACTCGCGGGTGCTCATGATGCGGGCGTAGATCTTCTCGAAGATGCGCGGCACCGACGGAATGACGTGTGGGCGCACCTCGGCGAGCTCCTGCGCGATCGCATCCACGGACGACGCGAATGCGGTCGTCGTCCCGATCCACAGACCGTGATACTCGAGCATGCGCGCGAACGAGTGCGCCAGCGGCAAGAACAAGAAATCGATTTCGCCCTCGCGCGCGAGCCCGATCGTCTCGGCCGCCTCGAGCGCCGCCAAGTGATTGCCGTGCGTCTGCATGACGCCCTTCGGCGGTCCGGTCGTGCCGGAGGTGTAGACGATCGTCGCCAGATCGTTGCGGCCCCGCTTCGCCATGCGTGCCGCGAGCGTCTCCTCGGCACGCTCGAGCGCGGCGCGGCCGCGTGCGCGAAGATCGCCGAGCGTGACGACGTCGTCGCCGTCGCCGTCACCCTCCATGAGGATCAGCCGCTCGACATGGACGGAGCAGCGCGTACCGTCGAGCTCGAACCCTTCGCGCTCGGTCGTGCGGATCTTCTCGAGCTGCTTCGCGTTCTCGACGAAGCAGAAGCGTGATTCGGAATTGGCGAGGATGTACCCGCACTCGTGCGGAAGGCTCGATTGATAGATCGGCACCGAGACCGCGCCGCACGCGTACGTCGCGATGTCCGCCTCGACCCACTCCGGTCGCGTGGAGGACAGGATCGCGACCCGTTCTTCGGGCGCGAGCCCGAGCTCGAGGAGCCCGGCCGCGGTCTCGCGCACCGCCGTCGCGGTCTCCTCCCACGTGACCTCGCGCCATGCGCCGTCCCGCTTCACCGTGTAGCGCGGCTTGGCCGCGCGCACGGCAGCCCGATCGAAGAACATCTCCGCGAGATTGCGATACGCCATCCGCCGCTCCTTGCTCAGGCGTCGCGCTGCGATATCTCTGCGACGGTTTCGTGCAACGTGACCAGTCCCACGATCTGATAGCTCCGCTTGCCGCCCGGCGTCTGCACCTCGACCTCGTCGCCGACGCCGCGATTCAACAGCGCGCGGCCGATCGGCGAGCTGAGCGAGATGGCGCCGCTCGCCGCGTCGACTTCCTCGGGAAACACGATGCGATACTCGACCGTCGCGCCCTCCTCCACGTCCTCCACGGTCACCCGGCTGCCGTAGGCAACGACGTCGTGCGGAATCGACGCCAGCGTGTACATCGCGAGCTCCCGGATCCGACCCTGCATCTGCCCGATGCGCGCGCGCACGAACTCTTGCCGCGATTTCGCCGCCTCGTACTCGGCGTTCTCGGAGAGGTCGCCGTGCGACGCCGCTTCGTGCAGCTCCTTCGGGAGCTTCACGTTGAGCTCGTGCAGGAGGTCCTGCAGCTCCTTTTTCAGGCGTGTGACGACCGGAAGTTCCATCGATTTCCTCCGCAGGCGCGGATGCTAGCGAAATGCCGTTTCGCAAGTCAAAAACATCCGACTCGCGCGGCAGCAGATATGTGCTAGCCGTTGCTCGTCAGGATCGATCGAACGATCTCGGCGGCGCGCCGGCCGTCGTATTGGCCGGCGTGGCGCTCCTTGAGACGCGCCATGATCGGGCCCATGGCGTTCAGGCCGTCGGCGAGCCAGCTGCGGACGAGGTTCGTGAGCTCGGCGTCGTCGAGCTGCGCGGGAAGATACCGCATCAGGATGGCACGCTCGGCGGCATTTTGGGCGACGAGGTCCTCACGACTGGCGGTGCGGGCGTAGCTCTCCGCCTCCTCGCGTTGCTTCGTCTCGCGTTGCGTGAGCGCGACGATCTCGGCGTCGTTCAGCTCCGCAACGCCGCGCTCGATGCGGAGATTCGCGATCGCGGCGAGCAGGCCGCGCAGCACGTACACGGTCGGCATGTCGCGCGCCTTCATGGCCGCCTGCAGGTCTACGCGCAGCATTGCTTCGGTCGCCATCCGTGGTCACCTCGCGCTGCCGACCGCGTCCTGCGGCCGCCGCGTCCCGCTCAACGTTTGGTCGTGAAGACCTTCTCCTGTTTCACCCCGGGATCGTGGGAAGCCCACGCGAACCAGTTCTTCACCTCCATGAAGAACGCGTCCTTCTCGTACGAATACCAATACATGGATGCCAGCCCGAGCAGCAGGCCGGCCAGAAAACGTCGCATAGCGTCGTCCTTTCTGCCCCTCCGGCACTGCCCGACGAAAAAGTGTAGCGGCGGGATTGCGGTCCTGTCCAGCCGCTTTCGGCGGCGAGGCGCTACTCGCGGCGGCGTGTCGGCGGCGGCGCGACGTCGCCCGCGGGGCGCGTCGTCGAAGCGGCGCCCGGGCCGCGCTCGCGGAGCCGGCGAACGTCGGCCACCGTCTGGCGCGGGGCGACCCCCATGTCGGCGAGGAGCCGGTTCGCCATGTCGGCGGTGACCTGGTCTCGAATCGACCCCTGCCCGTCGAGATCCCTCGTCAGCACGGCCTCGATCTTCGCGCGCGCGACCCCGGTCGCGATGAGCTGATCGAGCAGCTGGCTCAATCCCACCTCACCGCGGCAACGGGCGTAGAGGTCGAGCAGCGTGCCGCAGTCGTCGCATTGGCGGCGCATCACGCCGGCGCGTTCTCCGCAATATCGACATCGCACGTTGCACCGCCCGTCCCCGTCGCATACGGTTCATGCGCCCTCGGCTCGTGCGGAGATCCTCCGCATGCGATCCGCCATCCGACGCGTCGCTTCCGCAGCGCTCGACGCGCTCTGCCCGGAGCGCTGCGCGGCGTGCGGCGTCGTCGTCGCGACGCACAACCTCTTTTGTCACGCGTGTCGCGACGCGGTCAACGTACTTGGTCCGCCGGAGTGCGAGCGCTGCGGCTGTCCCCTCGCGCTGGGCGCCGCGTGCGCGCGCTGCGTGCTCGAAGACGGCGCCATCCGTCAGGCCCGCGCGTTCGCGCGCTACGAGACCGGCGTCGTCGGTCATCCCGTCGCGCGCGCCCTGCATGCGTTCAAGTACGCCGGCACGTGGCGCTTCGCCGCGCGGCTCGGCGCCGCAATGCTGACGCGCGTGCCGGCGACCCAAGCAGCCGGCCCGCCACTCGTCGTGCCCGTGCCGCTGCACCCCGCCCGCCTCCGCGCCCGCGGCTACAATCAGAGCGCGATGCTCGCGCGGCACATTGCCCGCGCGCGCCGCTGGCCGATCGTACTCACGCTGCTCGCCCGCACGCGCGATACGCCGTCGCAGACGGCGCTCACCGCCGCCGCGCGCCGCGTGAACGTCGCCGACGCGTTCACCGTTCGGCATTCCGGCGCCCGCGAGCGCGCCATCCTCCTCGTCGACGACGTCTGGACGTCGGGCGCGACGGCGCACGCCGCCGCGGCCGCGTTGCGCCGTGACGGCGCCCGCGTCGTCGACGTGCTCACCTTCGCGCGCGTCGCCGACCCGCGCTATGAGACGGGCACGTGAGCGACGCGCATCGTGACGAGTGGGAAGAGCGCCATCGCCGCGGCGGGGTCGCCACCGCACCGTCGCCGTTCGTCGCCAGCGCGCTCGACCTGATCGTGCGGCGCCACGCGGCGGCGGGCGAAACGCGCGGTCACGGCGCGGCGGGCGCCGCGCGGCGGGAGCCGACCATGGTCGAGCCGCGCGCGCTCGACGTCGCCTGCGGCGCCGGGCGTCACGCGCTGATCCTCGCGGCACGCGGCTACCGTGTCCTCGCGTTCGATTTCGCACGCCCGGCGCTCGTCGCGCTGCGCGCTGCTGCTGCGAGGGTCGGCGCGCAGCGCAGGCTCGACGTCGTCGCCGCCGATGCGACGTCGTGGCCCCTGCGACGGGCGTCCTTCGACGTCGTCGTCGTCGTCGATTTCCTCGCGCGCGCGCTCTTCCCCGACCTCCGCGCCGCCGTCGCACCGGGCGGCGTGCTGGTGATGGAAACCTTCATGGTCGGCCAGGAGCGGCACGGCCATCCGCGCAATCCGGCGTACTTGCTCCGTCCCGGCGAGCTGCGCGACGCATGCCGTGGATGGACGGTCCTCCTCGCGCACGAGGGTGAGAGCACGGCGGGCGCGGCGGCGTGTCGCGCCGGCATCGTCGCCCAGCGGCCGCGCGAGGGACGATTCGGAGAGCGCACGCGGCCGCGCGACGTTGACAGCACGGAGCCTTTCGGGTCCTATCCGCGTCGATGACGGCAGGCGCGACGTACGCCGCGGCCGGCGTCGACATCGACGCCGGCGAGCGCCTCGTGCGGCGGATCGCGCCCCTCGCCCGCGGCACACGCCGACCCGAGATCCTCGCCGGCGTCGGCGGCTTCGCGGCGTTGGCGCGGATTCCGCGCCGCTACCGCGACCCGCTGCTCGTCACCTGTACGGACGGCGTCGGCACGAAGCTGCGCATCGCCTTCGCCCTCGATCGTCACGACACGATCGGCATCGATCTCGTCGCGATGAGCGTCAACGATCTCCTCACCGTCGGCGCCGAGCCGCTCCTCTTCCTCGACTACTTCGCGACCGGCGCGCTCGACGTCCGTCGCGGCACGGCGCTCGTGCGCGGCATCGCCCGCGGCTGTCGGCTCGCCGGCTGCAGCCTCGTCGGTGGCGAGACCGCCGAGCTGCCGTCCTTCTACGGGCGCGGCGAGTACGACGTCGCCGGCTTCGCGCTCGGTGTGGTGGAGCGCCGGCGCGTGATCGACGGCCGGCGCATCCGTCCCGGCGACGTGCTGGTTGGGCTGCCGTCGGCGGGCTTGCACAGCAACGGCTACGCGCTCGCGCGCGCCGTGCTCCTCGAGCGCGCGCGCCTCGCGCTCGAGTCGGTGCCGCCGGGCCTGCGCGTGCCCCTCGGCGTCGAGCTCCTGCGGCCGACGCGCATCTACGTCCGACCGGTGTTGGGCCTCCTCACGAAGGTACCCCAAGCGGTGCGCGGCATGGCGCACATCACCGGCGGCGGTCTCCCCGGCAACGTCCCGCGCGTCCTGCCCGTGGGTTGCCGCGCCGTGGTCCGACGCGGCTCGTGGCGGACGCCGCCGGTCTTCGCGCTCATCGAGCGCCTCGGAGGCGTCGCGCGCCGCGAGATGGACCGCACCTTCAACAACGGCATCGGCTTCGTGCTCGTCGTCGCTCGCACCGACGCGGATCGCGCCGTCGCGCACCTCCGCGCGCGCCGGCTGCGCCCGGTCGTCATCGGCGAGATCGTGCGCGGCAAGCCGGGACTCGACTTCGTCTGATGGCACGGCCGCTCGCGCTCGGCGTCCTGCTCTCCGGCAGCGGCACCAACCTCCAGGCCCTGATCGACGCGATCGCTGCGCGCGCGCTCGACGCGCGCATCGGCGTCGTCGTCAGCAACCAAGCCGCCGCCGGCGGCCTCGCCCGCGCCCGCACGCACGGCATCCCGTCGGTCGTCGTGCCGCACGGCGATTTCCCGTCGCGCGCGGCGTTCGACACCCGTCTCGTCGAGGTCCTGCACGCGCACGGCGTCGAGCTCGTCGTGCTCGCCGGCTTCATGCGCCTGGTGACGCCGGTGCTTCTCGGCGCGTTTCCCGCCCGCGTCCTCAACATCCATCCCGCCCTGCTGCCGTCGTTTCCCGGTTTGCACGCGGAGCGCCAAGCCTTGGAGCACGGCGCGCGCGTGACCGGCGTCACCGTCCACTTCGTCGACGAGCACGCCGACCACGGCCCGATCATTCTCCAGATCGCGGTGCCGATCCTTCCCGACGACGACGAGGAGCGGCTCCATCTCCGCATCCAGCGTCAGGAGCACCGCGCGTACGCGCAGGCGATCCAATGGATCGCCGAGGGCCGCGTCCGCATCGACGGCCGGCACGTCGTCGTCGACGGCGCACCGATCGACGCCGACGCGACGCTCGCGAGCCCCGGCGCCTCTCAGCGCACGTCGTCGTAGAGCCGCCGCAGCCGCGCCGGCGAGACGCCGAGTGCGTGCGCCAGGCGCAGCCCCCACATCAACGCGACGGTGCGCAGCGGCCCGCGCCGTTCCCAGCGTCGACCCGAGGTGATGACGCGGGCGCGCAGGCACGCCGCGCGTCCGCGACGCTTGAGCGCCGCCGTGAAGCGCACGTCCTCGAAGAGCGGCACCGCGGCGTAGCCGCCGAGCGCCTCGAACGCGACGCGGCGGACGAATATCGCCTGGTCGCCGGTCGCGATCCCCGTCCAGCGCGACCGCCAGTTCATCCCGGCGGCGACGAGCGGCAGCCAGCGGCTCGTGCCGTCGAGGTACACGTCGAAGCGGCCGCCGACGACGCCGGGATCCGCGAGCGCGTCGGCGATCGCGACGTCGAAGCCGCGCGGCAGCAGCGTGTCGGCGTGGAGAAAGAGCAGCGTGTCCCCGCTCGCCGCCGCCGCGCCGGCATTCATCTGCGACGCCCGTCCCGCCGGCGCTCGCAGCACGCGGTCGGCGTCGCGCGCCGCGACCTCGATCGTGCGATCACGACTGCCGCCGTCGACGACGATGACCTCGTGCACGCGCCCGCTGCGCACGCGCGCGAGCGTCGCGCCGATCGTGCGCTCCTCTTCGAGCGCCGGCACGATCACGGACAGCCGCACGCGCCGGTGTACGGACGTGCGGCGCGCGATGTCAAACCGTACTGGTCCGATGTGCTTCGCGATACTTCGTTGCTCGGGCGCTCCGCCGCTCGGCGTAGCGCTGCTACGCCTGCGCTGCTTGTCCTCGCTTGACGAGGGCTCGCTTCCCTCGCGCCTCGTCTCGCTCGCAACTCGACCCAGTACGAGGCGCGCGTCGTGGCGCTCGCAACTCGCCCCAGTACGGTCCGCAGCGAATACACCGTGGCCGGGAGAGTTGGTCGAAATCCTTGCGCCCGTCTGGTACCCCTGGCGCGTGACCGATCCCGCGCTGCGCGCGTTGCTCCTCGACTACGGTGGAACGCTCGACGGTGACGCGCGGCACTGGTTCGATCATTTTCTCGAGCTCTACGCGCGCTGCGGCGTCGCGCTCTCGGCCGCGGCGTTGAAGCCGGCGTTCTACGCCGCCGACGAGGCGCTCGCGGCGGAGCCGGACGTGCGTCACTTCGGACTCGAACGCATGACGGACGCGCACGTGCGCTTGCAGCTCGCGGCGCTCGGACACACCGACGCCGCCCTGGCGCGACGGCTCGTCGACGCCTTCGTCGCCGACACGCGCGCCGCGTGGGAGCGGAATCGGCCGCTGCTGCAGCGGCTCGCACGCGCGTTTCGGCTCGGCGTCGTGTCGAACTCGTACGGCAACATGCCGGCGCTGCTCGCCGAGGCGGCGCTGGCGCCGTTCGAGGTGATCATCGACTCGGCCCTGGTCGGCCTCCGCAAGCCCGATCCGGCGATCTACACGCTCGCCGCGCGCCGTCTCGACCTCCCGCCGGCGGCGATCCTCCACGTCGGCGACTCGTGGGAGCGCGACGTGGTACCGGCCGTCGCGGCGGGAATGCGCGCCGTGTGGCTGGCGGCGCCGGACGCACCGGCGCCTGCCGTGCTCGCTCGTGTCACCCGCATCGCGTCGCTGCGCGAGCTGGAGGCGGTCGTCGCATGAGAGCGGGCATCATCGCCGCCGGCCTCGGTGAGCGCCTCCGCCGCGCCGGCATCACGACGCCGAAGCCGCTCCTCGCGATCGGCGGCGCGCCGCTCATCGCGCGCGCGATCGCCGCGGCGCGCGGCGCCGGCGCGACCAGCGTCGCGTGCATCGTGAACGCCGAGACCGATCAAGTGCGACGCTTCCTCGCCGAGACCGACTTCGGCGTCCCCGTGCACGTCGTGCAGCGCACGACCGCGAGCTCGGCGGAGAGCTTTCTCGCGCTGCGGCCGCTCCTCGACGGCGCGCCGTTCCTCCTGTCGACGGTCGACGCCGTGATCGCCCCCGCCGCCGTCGCCGCGTTGGTGCGCGCGGCGACCGCGCATCGGGACGCCGCCGGCGTTCTCGGCGTCACGACCGTCGTCGACGACGAGAAGCCGCTCTGGGCGGAGCTCGGCGCCGACGATCGCATCGTGACGCTCGGCGACGCCGCGCGCGCGCGCCACGTAACAGCCGGCGTTTACTTCCTGAAACCGCTGGTATATTCGCTCGCTGATGCGTACGGAGCCGGCAGTTGGAGCGCATTTCGCCGCGTGCTCTGCGCGCTTTTGGAGCACGGTCACGTGCTCTACGGCTACGACGTCGGCCCGAGCGTCGACGTCGATCGCCCCGAGGACGTCGCCGCGGCGGAGCGGCTGCTCGGCCTGACCGGCCGCGCGGGGTGACCGCATGCCGACGATCGTGGGCGTGTTTCGCGAGGCGGAGTATTCACCCGGGAAGGTCGAGGACGATGCCGCCATCCTCGACCGCACCGCCGCGGCGCTCACCGGCCGCGGCTTCGCCGTCCGTCTCGGCGAGCCCGCGCTCGCGCTCGCCGACGATGTCGACGCGGTGCTCGCGATGTGCCAATCGCCGGCGGCGCTCGCCGTCCTCGATGCCGCGGCGGCTCGCGTACCGGTCCTGAACACACCGGTCGCGATCCGCAACTGCTTCCGCACCGAGACCGTCCGCTTGCTCGCGGCCGCCGCGCCGTTTCCGGCGACGACGATCGTCGCCACCGACGCGCCCGACGCAGTCGATCCGGCTGGGGTCGGGACGCCGTGCTGGGTGAAACGGGGCGACGTCCATGCGATGGAGCGCGACGACGTCGTCTTCGCCGCCGACGGCGCGGCGCTCGGCGCCGCGCTGGCGCGCCTGCGCGCGCGGGGAATCGTCGCGGCGGCGGTGCAGGCGCACGTCGCGGGACCCGTCGTCAAGTTCTACGGCGTCGCCGACGGCCGCTTCTTCCGTTGCTATACCGACGGCGCCGACGTGCCGGCGCCGGTCGAGCGCTTGTGGGCGGCCGCACGTGCCGGCGCCGCCCTGCTCGGCCTCGACGTCTTCGGCGGCGATCTCGTCGTCACGCCGGAGGGCGAGCCGGTCTTGATCGACGTCAACGACTGGCCGAGCTTCGCGCGTTGCCGCGACGAGGCCGCGGACGCCATCGCGGGCTACCTTGCCGATCGCGTGGCGGTGCGCCGTCAACCGCACCGGGCGTCGGCGCCGCGGCGGGTACACGCATGACGCGCCCCGGCGCATCGAGAAGGGATTCGCGTGCAGGATAGACTGGGCCCGGGCCCGCGCTCACGCGCGCTCTTCCGTGACGAGCAGGACGTCATCGCCCCCGGGCAGCAGCGTATCGCGCTGCTCTCGCAGCTCGCGCTGGCGTCCGGCCAGGGCGCGAGCGTGACCGACGTCGACGGCAACACCTATCTCGATTTCTTCGCCGGCGTCGCCGTCGCGAGTCTCGGCCACGCGCACCCGCGCTACGTCGCCGCGGTCGAAGCGCAGCTGCGGCGCATCTCGGTCGGCAGCTTCACCACCGAGAGCCGCCTCCGCTTGCTGCGCCTGATCGCCCGTCTCGCGCCCGGCGACCTCGGCCGCACGCAGCTCTACAGCGGCGGCGCCGAGGCGGTCGAGGCGGCGTTCCGCCTCGCGATGTCGTACACGGGGAAGTACGAGATCGTCGGCTTCTGGGGCGGCTTCCACGGCAAGACCGCCGGCGTCATGGGCCTCATCGGCGACGAGTCGAAGCACGGCTGGGGGCCGCTGCCCGGCGGCCGCTTCTCGGTCCCGTATCCCGACTGCTACCGCTGCCCGTTCAAGCTCAGCTACCCCGACTGCGCGCTGGCCTGCGTCGACTTCGCGCGCGAGAGCATCACGCGCACGACGTCGGGCGCCGTCGCCGCGATCATCGTCGAGCCGATGCAGGGCACCGCGGGGAACGTCGTCCCACCGCCGGAGTTCCTGCCGGCGATCCGCGATCTCGCGCACGAGATCGGCGCCGTGCTCATCGCCGACGAGATGATCACCGGCTTCGGGCGTACGGGCCGCTGGTTCGGCTGCAATCACACCGGCGTCGTCCCCGACGTCATGACGGTCGGCAAAGGGATGGGGAACGGCTTCCCGATCAGCGGCCTCATCTCGACCGACGAGATCGTCGCCGCGACGCCGTTCGCGCGCCCGAGCGCGTCGTCGTCGAGCTACGGCGGCAACCCGCTCGCCGCCGCGGCGGCGCTCGCCACGTTGGAAACGATCGTCGACGACGGGCTCGTCGAGCACGCTGCGCGCGTCGGCGCCCGCATGCTCGACCGTCTCCGCGACATGCAGGAGCGCTATCCGTTCATCGGCGACGTGCGCGGCGTCGGCCTGCTCATCGGTCTCGACCTCGTCCGCGATCGCGCCACCAAGGAGCCCCTCGGTCGCGAGCTCACCGAGCGCATCTTCACCGAGGCGCTCCGCCGTGGGCTGCTCATGATGGGCTACTTCCCGCGCGTCCGCATCAATCCGCCGCTGACGATCACGCAAGAGCAGGCGGATGTCGGCCTCGCGATCCTCGAGGAGGTGTTCGCCGCGGTCGCCGTGGAGGTGCCCGCGAGGTGACGATCCGCCGCAACCGCGCGCTCCGCGGCGCCCTCGTCGGCTTCGGGAACGTGGCCGTTCACGGTCACGTTCCCGTGTGGAAGAACGACCGCCACTTTTCGATCCTCGCCGTCTGTGACCCCGACGAGGCGCAGCTCGCGGTCGCCGCCGAGCTGTTACCGGACGTGCGCCGCTACCCGACGGTCGACGAGCTCTTCGCCAACGAGCGGCTCGATTTCGTGGACGTCGCGACGCCGCCGGCGCTGCACGGCGAGCTCGCGATCAAGGCCGCCGCGCAAGGGATCCACGTGCTCTGCGAGAAGCCGCTCACCCTCAGCGTCGACGAGTGCAACCGCATCCGCAGCGCGGCGAGCGCCGCCCACGTCGTCGTCTTCACCAATCACAATTGGAAGTACGCGCCGATCTTCCGCACCGCGAAGCGCGTGCTCCGTCGCGGCGAGATCGGCCGCGTGACGCACGTGGAGCTACAAACGCTGCGGATGCAGCCGCCCGCGACGGTCGGCGAGGGCGATACCTGGCGTCTCGACCCGGCGCGCTCCGGCGGCGGGATCCTCGTCGATCACGGTTGGCATGCCTTCTACCTCGCGCTGTACGCGCTCGATGCCGAGCCGATCGCGGTGAGCGCCCGCACCGCGCGCCGCAAGTTCCTCGCCAGCGGCGTCGAGGACACCGCCAATTGCACGATCGAGTTCGACGGCGCCACGGCAGAGATCTTTCTCACCTGGGCGGCCGACGAGCGCCGCAACACCGCCCGCTTCACGGGTGCCCAGGGGACAATGGACGTCGCCGACCGGACGCTGATCGTGCGCGTCGCCGAGCGCGCGCCGGTCGAGACAGGATTCGCGCAGCCGCTCTCGGCGGGGTCGTACCATCCCGATTGGTTCGCGGCGCTGCTCGACGATTTCCGCGAAGAGCTGTACGAGCCGAAGCTGCGCGGCGCGAACTTCCGCGAGGCGGAGACGTGCTGCCGTTTGCTCGAGCTCGCGTATCGCTCGAGCGCTGCGGATGGCGCGCGTCTGCCCTTCCGTGAGGTGTTGCCGCCGATCGAGGGCCCCGTCGCCGGTGAGTAACGGCGCCGCGGCGCCGCTCCGGTTCGACGACGCCGCATCGAGCTCTGCGCCGCCCTTCGATGCCGTGCTCGTCGTCCACCCGGCGAGCGACCACGAGGTCGCGGGTCTCCACCTCGTCGAGCGCGCCGCGTTCACGCTCGCGCGCGCGGGCGCACGACGGCTCCTGTGTGTCGGCACGCCGCCGGCGCGGACGCTCCGCCGGCCGGACGTGCCGATCGCATGGGTCGCCGCGGACGAATCTGCGGCGCTCGCGTCCTGGCTCGCGAATGCGACCGCCTTCGTCGTCGGCATGGACGCCGCCGCCGTGACGGACGCCGACACCGTCGTCGCGCTTGCCGCCGATCCACGCGCCGATCTTCTCGCGACCACCGGCGGTGGGCGTCTCTGGCGCGCCCCGCGCGAGCGCGTCGCCGCGGTGCTCCAGGGCGCGGTCACGGACGCGACGCAATGGACGCCGCCGGCGGGGGGTTTGCTCCTTCCCGCCGCCGACGCCGCCGCGCGCGCGACCGCGGCGCGGGCGCTCTTCGCGCGTCTCGGGCGTCCCAGCGACGGCTGGCTCACGCGGCGCGTGGACCGCCGCATCTCGAACGCCCTTACCGGCCTGCTTCTACCGACCGGCGTGACGCCGAACCAGGTGACGGTGGCCTCGCTCGCCGCCGGCATGCTCGCCAGCGGACTCTTCGCGACCGGTAGCCGCGCCGCCGCCGTCGCCGGCGCGCTCCTCTTTCTCGGCTCGACGATCGTGGACGGCTGCGACGGCGAGCTCGCGCGCCTCACGTTTCGCGAGTCCCGTTTCGGCGCGCTGCTCGACCTCGTCGGCGACAACGTCGTCCACGTCTTTCTCTTCGCCGGCATCGCGTACGGGCTCTACCGCCGCGATCACGATCCACGCCTCGCGGTCGCCGGGTCGGCGGTCGTCGTCGGCGTCCTCGTGGCGATGATCGCCGTCTACGCCTGCCTCGCTCGCCGTGCGCCGACCGCTCGCCAACGCGCCTTGTTCCAGGCGTTCGCCAGCCGCGAGTTCGCCTACCTCCTGGTCGTCCTCACGCTCGCCGGAAAGCTCGCGTGGTTTCTCTGGATCGCCGCCGTCGGTACGTGGGCGTTCGTCGTCGCGCTCGTCGCGCTGCGACAGGATCGTCAGAAGGCGTAGGCGAGCCCGGCAATCAAGAGATTGCTGTTGAGACCCGGGTTGCTGCGCGACTGGCCCGCGTTCGAGATGTGACGGAAGCGGTAGCCCGCAGTCGCGGCGAGACCGTTCCAGAGCGGCACCTGCAACCCGACCGCACCCTGCGCCGTGAAGAGGACGCGCGACCCGAGGTCGAAGTGGCGCAGGTCGCTGTACAGCATGCCGCCTTCCAGCTCGGCGTACGGCTGCACCCGCGGGAACGCGAGGCGATAGCGCAGCAGGAGACCGCCGCCGAGCTCCATCGCGTGTGTGGGCTCGAAGATCCGGCTGAACATGCCCTCGACGCCGAACGTGACCACGCCGGGCGCCGGGCCGTCGAGGACCCTGACCACACGGCTGAGGCGCGGAAAGAACGTGACCATCTGCGCGTTGCTGCCGAGGGCGAACGAGTACGCGGCCTGCAGCCCCGCCTCGTACGAGCCGATCGCCGGCGCGGAGCTCGGCAACGCGACGTCCGATGTCGCGGCGGCGTTGGACGCTCGTACATCATCGGCGTGCGCGGCGCGCGCGACGCCGAGCGTCACGGCGACGACACACAGCAACGTCGTCGTCGCGCGCCGGAAGGGAAACTTTCCCACGCGCGGACGTGTTATGATCATCGAGAGGATAAAGCCATGACGCATAACCCAACCTCCCCTCGCGCCAGCGAACGCTGGGACGAGGCATTCCCGCTCCTGCCGGTACAGCATGCCGAGCTGTGCCGTCGCAGCGAGCCCGTACAGCCCGAGCGCCGTCTCATGCTGGCCGTGCTGAGCGACGCGATCGTGCTGTTCCAGACGCGCGGTTCGCCCGGATGTCGCCGCGACGTCGAGAGCGCCAGACGATGGATCCTGTCCGACGATAGCGCCTGGCCGTTCTCGTTCGTCAACGTCTGCGACACGCTCGGGATCGCGTTCGAGCCGTTGCGGCGTGCGCTCGTGCGGACGCTGCACGAGCTGCCGCGGGAGCACCGTACAGCGGCACGCCGGCGGCTCCTCGCGGGTATCCGCGACGAGCCGCTGGCGCGGACCGGCTGACTCGGCGTCGGCGCGTGCGAGCGCCTGCCGTCGCCGCCCGCAGGACCCCGCGTGCGCAAAAGGTTCAGTGCGCACAACGGGTGCTGGCGACGATTGCCGGCGCTCGCACACGAACGGCGGCGTAGATCGTCGGCGCGGCCGCAGCGGTCGGCCGACTTCGAAGGGCCTTCCGGGCTATAGCCGACGTGCGTCCGCGCTGCGCGTGCACAGCGTGCGTCGATGTCGCGCATGCACCGACATCGCCGCCCGGCGTTACGCGCGGCGGGCACGCCGGCGGGTGTAGCGGACCATGCGCGCCAACGTGCGGATGGCGCGCTGGCCGGACGGAAATGTCGTTCGGCCGGATTCTGCTACGGCGAGCGGGCCAGCGTTGCCGTAGGCACGGTCGGTGTAGACGAGTTCCGACGCGACCAGGATCGGCTTGTCGTGGCGGCGGCTCGCCTCCGCGGCGGCGCGCGCGTAGCGCCGGTCCTGGCTCTCGTGGAAGGTGCCGATGCGCTCGAGACCGTGATCGGGCCAGAACGGGCCGCCACGGAACATCTGCGCCTGCGCCGCCTGGATGCCGATTCCGAGGTAGACGACGGCGTCGACGTCGGGATGCGCGGCGGCGAGCTCGAGCACCTCCGGAATCGTGTCGCGGGTTTCGCCGCCGGCGAGGTCGATCGGGTTCGAGCGGCTCCACCGTGCCGGCACCATGCCGTCGATCGCGCGCCGCAGATCGTCCGGCAACGGAATGAGGTCGAGCCCCGCTTGCACACAGGCGTCGGAGCTGAGCACGCCCCACCCCCCCGCGACGGTGAAGAGGAGCGTCCGCGGGCCGCGCGGCAACGGCTGCGTCGCGAACGCGGCCGCAGTGTCGTAGGCCTCCTCGACGGTATCGACGCGGACGATGCCCGCCTGGCGGCAGACGCCGGCGAAGATGCGGTCGTCGGACGCGAGGGCGCCGGTATGCGAGCTCGCCGCCCGCTTGCCGGCGCTGGTCACGCCGCCGCGCACGAGGACGAGCGGCTTCCGCAGCGCATGCGCGCGCGCGACGTCGAGGAAGCGCCGCCCGTCGGCGATGCCTTCGAGGTACGCGAGGCTCACCTGCGTGTCGGGATCTTCGCCGAAGTACTCGAGGTAGTCGGCGATCTCGAGCTGCGCCGAATTGCCGCACGAGATCGCCTTGGACATGCCGATGCCGGTGAGACAGCCGTAGTTCATGAAGCTCGACGCGATGTTCCCGCTCTGCGACGCGACCGAGATCGGCCCCGGCGGCGGATACGGGGCGACGATCTGCGCGCACATGCGCGCCGGCGTCGAGACCAGGCCCTGCCCGTTCGGCCCCGCGATCACGATCCCGAGGTCGCGCCCGAGCGCGACGAGCCGCTGCTCCATGTCCTTGCCGTCGGCTGCCTCGCCATATCCCGCCGAGGCGACGAACGCCGCGCGCACGCCGATTGCGGCGCACGCGCGCAGAATCTCCTCGTTCACGGTGTTCGGTGTGCAGATGAACGCCAAGTCGGCCCGCCGGGGTGGCACGTCGGCGATCGCCTTGTAGGTCGGCCGGCCGAAGCAGGTCGCGCCGTCACGGTTGATCGGGAAGAGCTCGCCGGCGTACCCGTTCGCGATGAGGTTGTGATAGGCGACGCTGCCGAACTTCCCCGGGTGCGTCGAGACGCCGGTGACGATGATGCCGCGCGGGTAAAACAGCGGCCGCAGCCGCTCGAGGATCGCGCTCACGCCGGCGGGCCCTCGATCTCGACGAGCGCGTCGACGACGGTCGGCGTACTCCCGGCCACGATGAGCGGGTTGACGTCGATCGCGCGGATGTCGGGACGCTCACCGCCGAGACGTCCGAGCGTTTCGAGCAGGCGCGCGAGCGCGTCGCGGTCGACCGCCGGCTCGCCGCGAAATGGGCCGAGCATCTTGCCGAAGGCGAGGTCCTCGATCAGCTCCTCGGCGTCGCCGTCGCGCAGCGGCGCGACGGCGAACGCGACGTCGCCGGCCACCTCGGCGAAGATGCCGCCGAGGCCGAGCATCACGCACGGACCGAAGGTCGGATCGCGGACGAGGCCGGCGATGAGCTCGCGCCGGCCGTGCACCATCGGGCACACGAGGAGGCCCGCGTTGCCGTCTTCGGGACGCCGTGCCGCAAGAAGCGCCGCGGCGGCGCGGCGCACGTCGTCGGCCGTCGTCAAGCCGAGACGCACCAGATTGCGCTCGGTCTTGTGGGCGATCCCGCGGCCGCAGAGCTTGAGTGCGACCGCGCCGCCGAGCAGCGCCGCTGCGTGCGCGGCCTCGTCGGCGCTCGCGACGACATCCTCCGGCGGAATCGTGATGCCGCCCGCGCGCAACAGCTCCTTCGACTCGTGCTCCGAGAGGGTGTACGTCATCGGCGGCGCAGCATACGGCCGCGCCGGCGTGTTTGCCACTGCGCCGCGACGCGTGTCATGCGCCGCTCACACGTGTGTGCTGCTCGTCGCTCGGTACCGTCCCTTGCGACGGTAGCCGTCGCTGCGGTCGATTGACCCACGCCGGCGCCGCGCGCTATGCGCGTCGCATGAAGCGGTGGTACGCGCTTTCCGCCATCGGTCGCGACCGTCCGGGCATCGTCGCCGATCTCGCCCAGCTCATCTACGACTGCGACTGCAACCTCGAGGACTCGAGCATGACGATCCTCGGCAGCGAGTTCGCGGTGCTCCTCCTCCTGTCGTCGACGAGCGCCGACGCGGAGCGCCTGCTCGCGAGCGGCTGCAAACGGCTCGAATGGGAGAAGCGGCTCACCGTCTTCTTCCGGCCGCTCGACGCCGAGCCGGTGCCGTACGCCGCCCGCGTGCGCGCGCGCTCGCATACGTTGCAAGCGGTCGGGGTCGACCGCGCCGGCATCGTCGCGAAGATCGCCCGCTGCCTCGCCGACCACGACGTCAACATCGCTGAGATGACGACGCAGTCACGGCCAGAGCCGGAGAGCGGCACCCCGATCTACACGCTCCGCATGCAGGTCGAGGTGCCGTCGGACGTCGATGTCGCCGCGCTCGGGCGCCGCCTGCAAGCCGTCGCGGAGACGCTGCAGGTCGATCTCACGTTCGCCGCCGGGAGCTGAGGGCGCCCACTGGGTCGCCGGCCGTGCCGCGTCCGGCGGGTCGCCGAGTTCCGCGCTCGTCGCCGACATATCACGTCGCGCCGACGATCGTCGCAGAACAGCCGCTCAGGAGGTCCCGACGAGGCGGTGCTCACGCGCGTAGTCGTGCAGCGACACTTGCAGCAGGCGGCGCGCACGCGCGAGACGCGAGCGGATCGTTCCCAGCGGGCAGCCGAGCGTCGCCGCCGCCTCGGCGTAGGAAAGCTCGTACACGTGGACCAGCAGCACGGCGGCGCGAAAGTCGGTTGGCAGATTCACCAGCGCGCGACCGACCGGACCGTCGACGAGTCGCTCGAGGAGCGCGTCGCCGGCGCTGCTGCACGCGTCGAGCGACGCCGCGATGCGCTCGTACGTGTCCGCGAGCGGATCGCAGCCGAGACACCGCTGCTC
>WNFR01001474.1_pt1 | contig 25838 bp, 25 predicted proteins | sample 5400221 | NCBI WGS metagenome assembly WNFR01 (sample SAMN13153357, study PRJNA577476) | soil metagenome | isolation source: 40 cm soil under Madrone tree | place: USA:California | collected 2016-06-14 | reverse complement strand
GCGTCGTAGTCGCCGATGTAGAACAGGTTGATGACCCCATCGTACGCATGCGCTGGGAGCCAATTTGCCGCCGACACCCGCCGTTCCTGCCAGCTGGCACCGTGATTCTGCGAGACGGAGCAGTACCGATCGATGAAGGTGTTCTGCGGGCCTGGCGGCGGTCAACGACTTAGGAGCTCAAGTGCAGGTGATTTGCCGGCGCTACAGGCCCAGGTCGCTCAGTCCGGGGTGGTCCTTGGGTCTGGGGCCCGGCGCGCTCCAGTGATACCTGCGATCGGCTTCGGTGATGGGAACGTCGTTGATGGAGGCGATGCGCCGGCGCATCAGCCCGCCGGCATCGAACTCCCAGTTCTCGTTGCCGTAGGAGCGGAACCAGTTTCCCGAGTCGTCGTGCCACTCGTAGGCGAAACGCACCGCGATGCGGTTCTCGCCGCACGCCCAGATTTCCTTGATGAGCCGGTAGTCGAGCTCGCGGCTCCACTTGCGGCGCAGGAACTGCTGGATGGCCGCGCGCCCGTGCAGAAACTCGGCACGGTTGCGCCACACCGAGTCCTCAGTGTAGGCGAGCGATACGCGTTGCGGATCGCGGCTGTTCCACGCGTCCTCGGCCATTCTCACCTTGGCGACCGCGCTCGCCCAGGCGAAGGGCGGCTTGATGGGTGCAACCGCCGCCGGCGCGCCCGGTGTCAGGTCAGTCATGTCGTCCCCTCCGTCGGCTGTCCGGTCAGCCGCACGACGCTGACCGCTGCGCCGGCGAGCGCGAGGAGCGCCGCCAGCCACAGCGCGAAGTTTGAACCTGCGGCGCCGTAGGCGCGAAACAAAATGGCGACGCCGGCTGCGCCCAGCGCCTGGCCGAGCAGACGCGCCGCGCTCAGCATGCCGCCGGCGGCGCCGCTGCGGGCGCGCGGCGCAGACGCCATGATGGCGCGATTGTTGGGGGCCTGGAAGAAGCCAAAGCCCAGACCGCACAGCGCCATGCGCCACACGAATTCCGCGGGGCTGCCGCTCGCCGGAAAGAACGCGAGCAACGCCAGGCCCGCGGCCATGACCAGCAGCCCGAGTCCTCCCAGCATGCCCGCCGCATAGCGGTCCGCGAGTCTGCCGGCGAGCGGCGCCGCCAGCGCCAGCGCGAGCGGCCAGGGCGTCATGAAGAGACCCGTTTCAACTGCGCTGTGACCCAGGCGCTGAATCTCGAACGGCAGCGCGACCAGCGCCGTCATCTGCGCCATGAACGAACACACCGATGGGAATGAGCGGCGCGGCACGCGGCAGCTCGTGCCGTGCGAGCAGCCACCCGAGAGCGCAGCCGCAGCCGATCTGTACCAGCGCGAGCGGCGTCGCGGCGTGATGCGCGAGGGACTGCAGCCCGCTCAGCAGCAGACCAAACGTGCCGGCATACAGCGCCGCGCCCGCGTAGTTGAGCGGGCGCGCTATGCGCTCGGTCTCCGGAAGAGCACGGATCGCGATCAGGATCGTGATCACGCCCAGCGGAACGTTGATGCCAAACAGCCAGCGCCACTGCGCTACGGCCAGCACCGCCGAGGCGATGGTGGGGCCGAGGGCGGCGGAGGTCGCGACGACGAACGCGTTGATGCCGACGGCACGCCCGAGGTAGCGCTGTGGGTAAGTGAAGCGCACCAGCGCGGCGCTCACGCTCATGATGCCCGCGGCCCCGAGGCCCTGGATGACGCGCGCGATACTGAGGGCGAGCAGGGTGGGCGCGCACGCGCAGGCGAGCGAGGCAAGCGTGAATACTGCAAGCCCGGCCTGGGAGACGCGCCGGTAGCCGACGACTTCCCCGAGCGAGGCGAGCGGCAGCAGCACCACCAGGATCGCCAGCTGGTAGGCATTGACGACCCAGATCGATGCGGCGGGCGTGGCGCCAAAGTCGCGCGCGATCGAAGGCAGCGCGATGTTGACGATAGTGCTGTCGAGCACCGACATCGCAATCGCGAGCGCGATGGCCGCGATTGCCCAGTAGCGGCGTGGCACCGGCAGGCCGTCCGTTGGCGGGCCGGGACTCGGGAAGCTGACGCTCGGAGCGGACATCCGGCGTGATCATATAGAGGTGTGCGCGGTGAGGTGTCATAACGTGGCGGCCGAGATGTGGCGCGCACCTCGCCGCACCACAGTCGCTGCGGGATGTGAGCGGCGTCACGCTCTGCCGGAACCCGGTACACGCGGGACGTCGCTACAATGTCAGCACCGACCGCTTCAACGCGCCATAACAAGAACAACCGTGAGCACCGCCGGGCCGGGTCCGCAGGAACGCCGCCGCACTGATCGCCGCAGGCACGTGCTGCGCGCGCTGCTGCACGGCAGCTTCAACCCGCGGCGGCGCGGGCCGCGGCGCGCCGACGAGCGCGCGGTCAGCGCCGTGGATTGGCATCATCCGCAATGGCTCGCGATCGCGATGCTCATCGTGGTGTCTTCCTGCACCGATGCGCTGCTGACACTGATGCTGGTCGAGCGGGGCGCCTACGAAGCCAACCCGCTGATGGCTCCGCTGGTCGGGGGCTCTACATTTGCCTTCGCAGTGGTGAAGATCGGGCTCACGGCGGGCGGGGTCGTGCTGCTGACACAGCTGGCGCGCATCCGGGCCTTCGGCCGCATCCCCGTGGGTGTGCTGCTGTACACGGTGCTGGTGATTTATAGCGCACTGATTGTCTACGAATTCGGGCTGCTGAACGGCCTCTAGGACACCCCGCAGGGCGCGTTTCCCTCGCCGGCCGGCTTTTACGCTAAACTATTGGCCTGCCGGTCCTTTTCCCCGCATGCTCGAACCAACGCCCCTCTATGGCGGCAACGCCGCCTTTCTCGACGCCCTCTACGAGCAATATCTTCTCGATCCCTCGAGCGTAGACGAGCGGTGGCGGAAGTATTTCGCCCAGCTCGGGCCCGCGGGCGCGGAGCGCGCGCACGGACCGATCCGGGCGGACATCGCGCGGCGCGCAGCGCAGGGACGGGGAGCGGGCATTACGGCGCCCGCCTCCGGGGCGAATGCCCAACAGGCGGCCGTTTCGAGGCTGATTCAGGTGTGGATCAACCGCGGGCATCTGGCGGCGAGCATCGACCCCCTGGGGCTGTCCCGGCGCCCCAGGCCACGGGTGCTCGACCTGGATTACTTCGACCTCACGCCGGCGGATCTCGATACCGAGTTCTTCACCGGCAGCCGCACGGACGCGGTGCCCAAGCGCATGAAGCTCAGGGACATCCTCGCGCAACTGCAGTACATCTACGCCGGCAATGTCGGTGCGGAGTTCGCGCACATGTCCGACTCCGAGGAGCGGCTGTGGCTGCAGGACGAGTTCCAGGAGGGGCGCCTCAAGCATCGCTTCAGCACCGAGGAGCAGCGCAACATCCTCTGGCAACTCACGGCCGCCGAGGGCCTCGAGCGCTACCTGCACACCAAGTACGTCGGCCAGAAGCGCTTCTCGCTCGAGGGCGCGGATGCGTTCATTCCCTTACTCGATGACCTCATCCAGAACTGCGGCACCGCCGGCATCGAGGAAGTGGTCATCGGCATGGCGCACCGCGGCCGGCTGAACGTGCTGGTGAACCTGCTGGGCAAGTCGCCCGCGGCGCTGTTCTCGGAATTCGAGGGTGCGGACGACCCGGGCCGGCTGAAGGGCTCGGGAGACGTGAAATACCACAAAGGCTTCTCGGCGGACCTGCGCACCGCGCAGGGCAACGTGCACACCGTGCTCGCATTCAATCCCTCGCATCTGGAGGTCGTGGATCCGGTGGTGGAAGGCTCGGTGCGCGCGCGCCAGGAGCGGCGCGGTGATGAGCGCGCCGCGCGCGTAATGCCGCTGCTGGTGCACGGCGACGCCGCGTTCGCGGGCCAGGGTGTGGTGATGGAGACGCTGCAGCTGTCGCAGGCGCGCGGCTTTTTCACCGGCGGCACCGTGCACGTGATCATCAACAACCAGGTGGGTTTCACCACCTCGGAGCCCGCCGACCTGCGTTCCACCATTTACTGCAGCGACGTGGCCAAGATGCTGGAAGTGCCGATCTTCCACGTCAACGCCGACGACCCGGAAGCGGTGGTGTTTGTCGCGCGCCTGGCGCTCAAGTACCGCATGCGCTTCCGCAAGGATGTGGTGATCGACCTGGTGTGCTACCGGCGGCATGGCCACAACGAGGCCGACGAGCCGGCGGCCACGCAACCGCTCATGTACCACGTCATCCGCCAGCATCCCACCGCGCGCCGCGTGTACGCCGACCGGCTCATCGCCGCGGGCGTGCTCACGGACGTCGACGCGCAGGCGATGCTGGAGCAATACCGCAGCGGACTCGACGAAGGCCGCCCGCAGGCGCGGGCCTCGCTCGGCATGATCGGCAACAAGTACACGGTGGACTGGAGCGCCTACGGGCAGGTTGACTGGACCGAGCGGGTGGCCACGGGGGTGGAGCTGGCGCGACTGCGCGCGCTCGGTGAGCGCATCACGAGCTATCCGCAGGGCTTCAGCCTGCATCCGCGCGTCGCGCACCTGGTCGCCAACCGCAGGAAGATGCTGCAGGGCGAGCAGCCGCTCGACTGGGGATGCGCCGAGACGCTCGCCTATGCGGCGCTGGTCGAGGACGGCTTCGGCGTGCGCCTCACCGGGCAGGACAGCGGGCGGGGCACCTTCTTCCATCGGCACGCGGTGCTGCACGATCAGAACACCGACGCCACCTGGATTCCGCTGCAGCACATCGCCGACTCGCAGCCGCGCGTGCAGGTGATCGATTCGGTGCTGTCCGAAGAAGCGGTGATGGGCTTCGAGTACGGTTATGCCACCACCGAGCCGAACTCGCTGGTGCTGTGGGAGGCGCAGTATGGCGACTTCGCCAATGGCGCACAGGTCATCATCGACCAGTTCATCAGCTCCGGCGAGGCCAAGTGGGAGCGCTTCTGCGGGCTGGTGTTGCTGCTGCCGCATGGCTATGAAGGGGCGGGGCCGGAACACTCCTCGGCGCGCCTTGAGCGTTTCCTGCAACTGTGCGCGGAAAACAACATGCAGGTGTGCGTGCCGTCGACGCCGGCGCAAATGTTCCACATGCTGCGGCGGCAGATGCGCCAGTCGTTCCGCAAGCCGCTCATCGTCATGACGCCCAAGAGTCTGCTGAGGCACGAGCTGTCGGTGTCCGCGCTCGAGGATCTCAGCGGTGGCGGGTTCGCGCGCGTGATCGGCGAGGTCGACGATGTGCCCGCCCAGCAGGTGCAGCGGATCGTGTTTTGCAGCGGCAAGGTGTATTTCGATCTGCTGCAGGCGCGCCGCAAGGAGGCGCTGCGCGACGTGGCCCTGGTGCGCCTCGAGCAGCTCTATCCCTTCCCGAGCGAAGAGTACCAGGCGATGCTCAACCGCTACCCCAACGCGCGCGAGGTCGTGTGGTGCCAGGAGGAACCGCAGAATCAGGGCGCCTGGTACCAGATCCGTCATCGTCTGCAGGAACTGGTGATGGGACGCCGACCGGTGTTGTACGCCGGCCGTAGGCCGTCCGCGGCGCCGGCGACGGGTATCGCCAAGATCCACGAAATCGAGCAGCAGACCCTGGTCGCCGCTGCGCTGCATTCGACCACTACTGAGGAATCCGGGCGCGAGACCACGCGTCTGACGGCGGCTCTCGCGGTGCCGGCGCCGTCCGCGGCGTCTGCGCCGCCTGCCGCGCCCGTGCCGGCCACCCCCATAAGAAGGCGTTCATGACCACCGAAATCCGGGTGCCACAGCTGCCCGAGTCCATCGCCGACGCCACGCTCGTGGCGTGGCACAAGCAACCCGGTGATGCCATCCGCCGCGACGAGAATCTCGCCGATCTCGAGACCGACAAGGTGGTGCTGGAAGTTCCCGCGCCGGCCAACGGCGTGGTGCGCGAGATCCGTGTGCCGAGCGGCGCCGTGGTGACCAGCGGCCAGGTTCTCGCGCTCATCGAGGAGGGCGCCGCGGCGGCCGCGGCACCGAAGCCGGCCGGCACTGCGGCAACGGCAGCGGCTGCGAAGACGCCACCGGCCGCGGACAGCGACGGCGGCAAGGACGCCGGCAAGTTGAGTCCTTCGGTACGGCGCCTGGTCGAGGAGAACCACCTCGATCCGTCCGCGATCCCGGCCTCGGGACGGGATGGCAGGCTGACCAAGTCCGACGTGGTGGGTTTTCTGGGCAAACAACCGGCGGAGGCCACGCCGCGGGCTGCGGGCGCACCGCCGCCCGCTGCCCCCGCCGCGCCGGCACCGGCGGCCCGTGCACCCACGCCCCGGCCCGCCGCACCGGCGGGCGCGCGCGCCGAGCAGCGGGTCCCCATGACGCGGCTGCGTGCCCGCATCGCGCAGCGTCTCATCGAGGCGCAATCGACCCAGGCTCTGCTGACGACGTTCAACGAGGTGGACCTGACCGCCACGCAGGAACTGCGCGCGCGCTACAAGGAGCGCTTCGAGAAGGAGCACGGCGTGAAGCTGGGCTTCATGTCGTTCTTCGTGAAGGCCTCGATCGACGCGCTGAAGAAATTTCCGGTGCTGAACGCCTCGGTCGACGGCAGCGACATCATCTATCACGAGTACTACGACATTGGCGTCGCCGTGTCCACCGACCGCGGCCTGATAGTGCCGATCGTGCGCGACGCCGACGCCAAGAGCTTCGCGGTGATCGAGAAGGAGGTGGCCGACTACGCACGCAAGGCGCGCGAGGGCTCGCTCGCCATCGAGGATCTGACCGGTGGCACCTTCACGATCACCAACGGCGGCGTGTTCGGTTCGCTCATGTCGACACCGATCGTCAACACGCCGCAGAGCGCGATCCTCGGCATGCACAAGATCCAGGAGCGGCCGATGGTGCTCGGCGGGCAGATCGCGGCGCGGCCGATGATGTATCTGGCGGTGACCTATGATCACCGCAGCATCGACGGCCGCGAAGCGGTGCAGTTCCTGGTCGCGATCAAGGAAGCTCTGGAAGATCCGGGACGGATGCTGCTGGGGATCTGATCCGCACATGAAGAACGACGACAAACAACCATCCAGCGGCGCCGATGCTTTCGACGTCGTCGTCATCGGCGGCGGCCCGGCGGGCTATCCGGCTGCGATCCGCGCCGCGCAGAACAAGCTCCGCGTCGCCTGTATCGATGAATGGAAGAACCGCGACGGCAGCGCCGCTTTCGGCGGCACGTGCCTGAACGCGGGCTGCATCCCGTCCAAGGCGCTGCTGGAGTCCACCGAGCTCTACCATCGCGTGCGCGAGGAGTTCGCCGTGCACGGCATCAAGGTATCGGGCGCGACGCTCGATCTGGCGCAGATGCAGAAGCGCAAGGGCGGCATCGTGCGCGGCATGACCCAGGGGATCCTCGCGCTGTTCAAGGCGGCCGGCGTCATTCCGCTGCAGGGGCATGGCAGACTCCTCGCCGGTCGCCGGATCGAATTCACCGCGCATGACGGTGCCCGCCGCGAACTCTCCGCCAGGCACGTGGTGCTCGCTTCGGGGTCCACCCCGATCGAGTTGCGCTCCGCGCCGTTTGCGGCGCCGCACATCGTGGATTCCTGGGGAGCGCTCGACCTTGACGCCGTGCCGAAGCGCCTCGGCGTCATCGGCGCGGGTGTGATCGGACTGGAATTGGGGAGCGTGTGGCGCCGCCTCGGAGCCGAGGTAGTGGTGCTGGAAGCGCTGCCGGATTTCCTGGCATTCGCCGACCAGCAGCTCGCCAAGGAGGCGCTGCGGCACCTCAGGAAACTCGGCCTCGACATTCGCCTGGGCGCCAAGGTCACGGGCGCTGCGGTGTCGGGCGCGACGGTCGATGTCTCGTACGAGGATGCGAAAGGCGCGCAACACCTGAGCGTCGAGCGGCTGGTGGTCGCGATCGGTCGCCGACCCTATACCAGGGATCTGCTCGGGCCCGATACCGGGGTTCAGCTGGACGAACCCGGCTTCATCAGCGTCGATCACGCCTGCCGCACGGGCGTGGAGGGCGTGTGGGCGATCGGGGATTGCGTGCGGGGCCCGATGCTGGCCCACAAGGGCAAGGAGGAGGGCGTGATGGTCGCGGACCTGATCGCCGGCCGCTTCGGCGAAGTCAATTACAAGGTGATTCCATCCGTCATCTATACCGCACCGGAGATCGCCTGGGTCGGCCTCACCGAAGAGCAGGTCAAGGCGAGCGGCCGCGAATACAAGACCGGCGTGTTCCCGTTCCTCGCCAGCGGCCGCGCGCGCGCCCTGGAGCAGGCCGCCGGCTTCGCGAAGGTCGTGGCCGCACGCGATGACGACGAGATCCTCGGCGTGCACATCGTCGGTCCCATGGCCGGGGAGCTGATCGCGGAAGCGGTACTGGCTATGGAGTACTCGGCCAGCAGCGAGGATCTGCAGCGCACCATCCACGCGCATCCGACGCTCGCAGAGGCGCTGCACGAGGCGGCGCTGGCCGTCGACAAGCGCTCCATCGACGCAATCAACCGCTGACAGCCTTAGTGCCGGTCGGCCCTAGAGCCGGCGTCGCGCCTCGATGACATTCGGCACGCCCGCGAGCCGGCGCAGGACGCGGGCGAACTGCTCGAGGTCACTGACCGCGACGCTGAGAGCGAAATATGCAATGCCGGTGTCGTGGTCGGTCCGGGAAGTCACGGCATCGATGCTCAGGCGCTCGAGCGCCAGCACGTCAGTCAGATCACGCAGCAGCCCGCGCCGATCGTAGGCGCTGACGGACAGTTCCACGTTGAGCGCACCGCTCTCCGCGCTGCTCCATTCGACCTTCAGCACGCGCTCGGGCTTGAGCGCGCTCATGCGCCGCAGGCTCGCACAATCGCTGCGATGGACCGTGACGCCCCGGCCGAGGGTGACATAGCCGGTGATCGGCTGCGGACGCAGCGGCGCACAGCAGCGCGCCAGCGTGGTCGGCAGATCGCCCACGCCCTCAATCTCGACCGGCGCGGCTCGGCGCCGCGTCCCGCCGGGACGCGGCGGGCGCGCCACCGGCCGCGGCGGCTCGAACAGCCGTGTCGCGGCCTGCATCAGCTGCGTCACGGTGATCTCGCCCTCGCCAAGCAGCTGATGCAGGTGATCGGTGTCGCGTGCCTTGAGCTCCTGCACCAGGGCGCTGAGCTGTTCGGGGCGCGCGCCGATGCGCGCCAGCTCCCGTTCGGCGATGCCCCGGCCGGCGCTGCGGTTGTCGCCGACGTCCTGCTTGCGGAACCAGGCGCGCACCTTGCCGCGATTGCGCGCCGAAATCAGGTAGCCCTGCTCGGGTGCGAGCCAGTCGCGACTCGGTGCGTCGTGCTTGCCGGTGATGACCTCGACAATCTCGCCGTTGGCGAGCGCGTGTGTGAGCGGCACGATGCGCCCGTTCGCCTTGGCGCCGCGGCAGCGGTGGCCCAGCGAGGTGTGCACGCTGTAGGCGAAATCGAGCGGCGTCGCGCCGCGCGGCAGGTCGATCACCTCACCCTTGGGCGTGAGCACGTAGACCCGGTCCGCAAACAGCTCGGTGCGCATCCCCTCGATCAGGTCGCGGTCCGCCTGTGCGCCGCCCTCCCGGCCGTCCTGCGGCTCCAGCAGGCGCCGCACCCATTCGATCTTGCGCTGGTAGTGCGCATCACGCAGACCGCCCTCCTTGTAGGTCCAGTGCGCCGCGACGCCCAGCTCGGCGTGCTCGTGCATCTGCGGGGTGCGAATCTGCACTTCGACGCTGCGTGCCTGCGGGCCGATCACGGCGGTGTGGATGGAGCGGTAGCCGTTGCCCTTGGGGGTGGCGATGTAGTCGTCGAACTCACCTGGAATGTACGGCCACTGACCGTGGACGATGCCGAGCGCGCCGTAGCACTCGGGGATTGAAGCGACCACCACGCGCACCGCGCGCACGTCGAACAGCTGCTCGAACGCCAGCTGCTTGCGCTGCATCTTGCGATAGATGCTGTAGATGTGCTTCGGACGCCCGTACACCTCGGCCTCGATGCCCGCCGCGCGCAAGCAAGCGAGCAGCTCCGCGCACAACGTCTCGATATAACGCTCGCGGTCGGCGCGGCGCTCGTTGAGCGCAGCGGCGACGCGGCGGTACTCCTGCGCCTCGAGGTAGCGGAAGGCGAGGTCCTCGAGCTCCCATTTCAACTGCCACACGCCCAGGCGGTTGGCGAGAGGAGCGTAGATGGCGCGCGCCTCGAGCGCGCGCCGCTCGCGCTCCGGGGCCGGCAGCTCGCGCGCGTGGCGCAGCGCGACCAGTTCCTCGGCGAGCCGCGCCAGCACCAACCGCGGGTCGCTCACGACCGCGAGCAGCATCTTGCGCAGCGTTTCGGCCTGACGCGTGTCCAGGCCGTGCGCCGGCGACCAGTCACGTGGCAGTCCCAGCGTGCCCAGGCGCAGCAGTGCCGCGGCGATCTCGGTCGCGGGGCGGCCGACGATGCTGGCGGTCTGCTCGGGCGTGAGCGCTGCTCGCGCGAGCAGCGGTCGCGCGAGCAGCGCGTGCGCGAGCTCGGTGCTCTCGGTGAGGCCGCCCATGATCTCGGCAGCTTCCACGGCGAACGCCAGATCGGCCGGTGCGCGGGCGTTGGCCCGCTCGAATGCCGCGCGTGCGCCGCTGATGGCGTCGCGGACCTGAGGCGGGCACAGTTGACTGGTTTCCACGGATAACGGTTCTAAGCGAGCGGCAGCGCTGAACGCGCCAGCGTGTCGTCCGCGAGGTTTACCGCTATCATACGCGCCTGTTTTTCCGGGCGGCGCGCTGCGCGCCGCCGCAGCGGGCAGCGTTACGCATGGCAGGGCACAGCAAGTGGGCTAACATCCGGCGCCGCGAGAGCGCCCAGGCACTGCGCCGTGACAAGCGGCTCGCACGCGCTGCGCCGGCAGGATGGGAAACGGTGCGCTACGAAGGCTACGGCCCCGGTGGCGCTGCAGTCATGGTCGAGTGCGTGACCGACGATCGCGGCCTCGTGGGCGCGAAGGTGCGCCGCGCATTCGTGCAACACGGGGGCAGACTCGGGGCTGACGGCTCGGTGAGCTATCTGTTCAACACCGTGGGCCTCATGACCTACCCGCCGGGGACGGACGAGGAGCGGCTGATGCAGGTGGCGCTGGAAGCCGGCGCCGAAGATGTCGTGCCCAACGCCGACAGCTCGGTCGAAGTACTGGCCGATCCCCTGGAGTTCGAGACCGTGTGCGCAATGCTCAAGCATCACGGCTTCGCGCCCGCCACCGCGGAAGTCACGCAGCGCGCCGCGACGTCCCTGGAGTTGTCGGGCGAGACCGCGGTGTTGATGGTGCATCTGCTCGAGGCGCTCGAAGAGCTGGACGAGGTACGGGACGTTTATTCGAATGTCGAGATATCGGACGAGGTCCTGGCGCGCATTTGAGCCCGCCGCCGCGCAATTCACCGCGGCGGTCAGTGTGCGGGTCCTGGGGCTCGACCCCGGTTCGCGCCGCACCGGCTTTGGCGTGATCGAATGCCGCGGCAGCCAGCTGATTGCGGTCGCACACGGCTGCCTGAACCTCTCCGCCGCGGCGCCCGCGACACGCCTGCGCATGATATTCGAGGGTCTGCAGGGATTGATGTCCCAACACCACCCGGCGGAGGTGGCGGTGGAGCGCGTGTTCGTCAGCCGCAACGCCGACAGCGCATTGAAACTGGGGCAGGCACGCGGCGCCGCGCTGTGCGCCGTTCCCGCAGGCGTGCCGGTGTTTGAATATGCGCCCCGCGCCATCAAGCTGGCGGTGGTGGGCTCCGGAGCAGCGGAGAAGTTTCAGGTAGCGCACATGATCCGCACCCTGCTGGCGCTGCACGAACGTCTGGGCGCGGACGCGGCGGATGCGCTCGCGGTCGCCGTGTGCCACGCGCACGCGCGCCGGCTCGGCACGCTCGCGCAGGCGAGCGGCGCGCGCCTGAGGCCCGCCTGGCGATGATCGGCTCGCTGCGCGGCAGAATCGCCTCCAAGACACCCCCGCAACTCACGGTCGACGTCGGCGGGCTCGGTTACGAGCTGGAAGCGCCCATGTCGACGTTCTTCCACCTGCCGGCGGTGGGCGAGGAGGTGCGTCTGCTGACGCACCTGGTGGTGCGCGAGGATGCGCACGTGCTGTACGGGTTTGCCACCGAGGACGAGCGGCGCCTGTTCCGCAGCCTCATCAAGGTGTCAGGCGTCGGACCGAGGATCGCGCTCGCGCTGCTGTCGGGAATCAGCGTCAGCGCCTTTGCCCAGTGCGTGCTCAATGAGGACATCAGCGCGCTGACGCGCGTGCCGGGGGTGGGTCGCAAGACCGCCGAGCGCTTGATCGTGGAAATGCGCGATCGCCTGGCGGCGCCCGAGGCGACGCCGGGAGCGCCGGTGGCGGCGCCTGCGCGCGCCGAGGGTGAGGCGTACGGCGCCCTGGTGGCGCTCGGCTACCGCCCGGCGGAGGCTGCGCGCTTGCTCAAAGCGGTCGGTCCCGGTACACATTCGACTGAGGAACTGATCCGTCGCGCCTTGCAGGGCGCGGCGCGGGAGTAGATCTCTTACCCGTGACAGCCGAACGCATCATCAGTGGCACGGCGGCCGCCGAAGAGGAGGCGGTCGAGCGGGCCATCCGGCCGCGCCGGCTTGCGGAGTACGTCGGGCAGTTGCCGGTGAAAACGCAGCTCGAGATCTTCATCCGCGCCGCCGGGCAGCGCGGCGAAGCGCTCGATCACGTGCTGATTTTCGGCCCCCCCGGCCTCGGCAAGACCACGCTGGCGCACATCATCGCGGCCGAGCTCGGCGTGAATCTGCGCCAGACCTCCGGCCCCGTGCTGGAGCGCCCGGGAGATCTCGCGGCGCTGCTCACCAACCTGCAGGCCCGCGATGTGCTGTTCGTCGATGAAATCCACCGCCTCACGCCGGTGGTGGAAGAGGTGCTCTATCCGGCGATGGAGGACTACCAGCTCGACCTCATGATCGGCGAGGGGCCGGCGGCGCGCTCCATCAAGCTGAACATTCCGCCGTTCACGCTGGTGGGGGCGACTACGCGTGCGGGGCTGCTCACCTCGCCGCTGCGCGACCGCTTCGGCATCGTGCAGCGGCTCGAGTTCTACGAGGTCGGGGACCTGGAGCGCATCGTGAAGCGCTCCGCCGCGATCCTGGGTGTAGCCATCGATGAAGGGGGCGCACGGCGCATCGCGCAGCGCTCGCGCGGCACGCCGCGCATCACCAATCGCCTGCTGCGGCGCGTGCGCGACTATGCGCAGGTGCGCGCCGACGGGCGCATCGATGAAGCGGTCGCCGACGCCGCGCTCGATCTGCTCGAGGTGGACCGTCAGGGATTCGACACCCTGGACCGCAAGCTCCTCACGGCGATCATCGAGCGCTTCGACGGCGGCCCGGTCGGTATCGATAGTCTGGCGGCGGCGCTCGGCGAGGAGCGCGGCACGCTCGAGGACGTCACCGAGCCGTTCCTCATCCAGCAGGGATTCCTGGTGCGCACCGCGCGCGGGCGCATGGTCACGCGCGCTTCCTACCTGCATTTGGGCCTCAAGCCCCCCGAGCGCGGCGCCGCCACGCTGCCGCTGTTCGAGGATCCGCGGTGAGCGTCTTTTGCTGGCCGGCGCGCGTCTACTGGGAGGACACCGATGGCGGCGGCATCGTCTATTACGCCAACTACCTGCGCTTCCTCGAGCGCGCACGCACCGAGTGGCTGCGCGCACGGGGACACTCGCAGCTGCAGCTCGCGCGTGATCGCGGCATCGTGTTCACGGTGGTGAGTCTCTCGGTGGACTATCGCGCCCCGGCGCGGCTGGATGACGAGCTGCAGATCACTTGTGAGCCGCAGTCCGAAGGGGCGGCGTCGCTGCGCTTCGCGCAACGCATCTACCGCAGCGTGCACGCCGCCGGGCGCGCACCGGAGCTGCTGCTGGAAGCGAACGTGCGGGTGGCGTGCGTTGATGCGCGCACCATGCGGCCGCAGCGTCTGCCGGAGTTCCTGGCGGATGCCGTGGCCGCGGAGGCCGCCGGCAGTGGGTGAGCAGCTGTCCATCCTGCGGCTCATCGCCCAGGCGAGCGTGCCGGTGCAGATCGTCATCGGCATATTGCTGCTGGCGTCGCTCCGCTCCTGGGCGATCATTTTCCGCAAACGCCGTGTCATCGGGCGCGCACGCCGCGAAGCCGACGGTTTCGAAAGCCGCTTCTGGTCGGGCGATGACCTGGCGCAGCTGTACCGGGCGATCGAGTCGCGCGGCGGCGCGACCGGCATGGCGGGTATTTTCGAGTTCGGCTTCCGCGAGTTTGCGCGTCAGCGTCAGAGCGCCAGCGGCGGCGAGCAGCTGCTCGAGGGCTCGCGGCGCGCGATGCGCGTCGCGCAGCTCAAGGAGATCGACCGGCTCGAACAGAGCCTCGCCACGCTCGCCACGGTCGGCAGCACCAGTCCGTACGTCGGGCTGTTTGGCACGGTGTGGGGAATCATGAGCGCGTTCTCATCGCTCGGTAACGTTCAGCAGGCCACGCTCGCCATGGTGGCGCCGGGAATTTCCGAGGCCCTGGTCGCGACCGCCATCGGGCTGTTCGCGGCGATCCCCGCGGTGGTGGCCTACAACCGCTTCGCCGACCAGGTGACGCGCCTGGAAATGCGCTTCGATGCCTTCATCGAGGAGTTCTCCACCATTCTGCAGCGGCACGCGTCACGCGTGACGGGGCCGCCCCCGGGTCAGGAGCGCTAGTCATGGCACAAACCTCGCGCGGGCGGCGGCTGATGGGCGAGATCAACGTCGTGCCGTACATCGACGTGATGTTGGTGCTGCTGATCATTTTCATGATCACCGCGCCGCTGCTCACACAGGGTGTGAAGGTAGATCTGCCCAAGGCCGGTGCGGAACCTCTGGAGGCACAACGGCTCCAACCACTGGTGTTGTCCGTGGATCGTGAGGGGCGCCTGTATCTCAACATTGGAGGCAATCCGCAGACGGCGCTCGATGATGACACGGTGGCGGCGCGCGCGACCGCGGCGCTGCGCCGTAACCCGGAAGTGCAGGTGCTGGTGAAAGCCGACACCGCGGTGGCCTACGGCCGGGTGGTCCAGGCGATGGTCATCCTGCAGCGCGCCGGGGCGCGCAAGGTCGGCTTCATCACCGACCCGCTGCCGGAACGTGCCCGGCGCGGGAGCTGAAGCGCCTGAGACAATGCAGCGCGAGAGTGATCGATGGGTTTCGATTGCACTATCGGTGCTGTTGCACGGAGCGCTGCTGGCGGCGCTGGTGTACGGATGGTTGATGTTCCGGCAGCCACCACGGCCGGCGCCGACGCTGGCGATCGAGGCGACCGTGGTCGATGCGCGCGCCGTGAGAGGCGCGCTGCGGCCGCCACCACAACCCGCGCCGCCGGCCGCCCCGGCGCCGAGCGAGCAGGCGCAGGAGCCGGTCGGACCACCGCAACCGACGCCGGAGGAACGGGCGCGCCGCGAGCAGGAGCGGCAGCAGGCGCAAGCTGCGGCGGCCGAAGAGCGCCGCGCCGCCGAGCAAAAGGCGGCGGAACAGCAGGCCGCGCAGGCGAAGCAAGCCGAGGAGCAGCGCAAGGCTGAGGAGCGCGCCGCGGCGCAGAAACGTGCCGCGGAGGAGCGGCAGCGGCAGACGGACGCGCAAGAGAGCAGTGAGCGCCTGGCGGACCTGCAGCGCAGTCTCGCCGCCGAAGAGCGTGCCAAGGTCGCACGCTCGGGGGCGGCGCTGGCGAGCTGGGAGTCGCAGATCGCCGCGAAGATCACGCGCGCGTGGCTGCGACCCCCGACCGCGCGGCCGGGGATAGAATGCGTGTTGAATGTGACCCAGGTGCCGGGAGGGGAGGTGACGCAGGTGAGTATTGGTGAATGCAACGGCGACCAGGCGGTACGTGAATCGATCGAGGCAGCGGTGTACCGCGCATCGCCCTTGCCCCCACCGCCGGATCCGGCGTTGTTCGACCGCAACCTCAAGATCAACTTCAAGCCGGACTGATGCGCATGCGGCCAATACCTGCCAGGCAACTCATGTTGGGGCCGCGTGCCATCGCCGGGGCACTCGCGGTAGTCGTCGTCGCCCTGTGCGCGACGCGCAGCGCCCAGGCCGCGCTGCAGATCGAGATCACCTCCGGGGTACGCGATCCGGTACCGATCGCGATCGTGCCGTTCGCGCGTGCCGTACCTGCCGACGGCGGCCTGGATGTGGCCGAGGTCGTGCAGCACGACCTGGAAGGCAGCGGGCGCTTTCGGGCGCTGCCGCGTGAGCGCATGCCGGCCACGCCGACGCGCGCCGATGAGATCGCGGCGCCCCTCTGGAAGGGCGCGGGCAGCGACTACGTCGTGGTCGGGCGCGTGAATGCCATGGAGAGCGGTCAGGTGGCGGTCGACTTTGACCTGGTGAATACACTGACCGGCGCACGGCTCGCCACCCAGCGCTTCGTAGGGGCGCCGGGTGCACTGCGCAACGCCGCCCACCGGGTGAGCGACGTCATCTACCAGAAGATCCTCGGCGTGCGCGGTGCGTTCGCGACCCGCATCGCCTACGTGGCGGTCGACGGCAGCCCGCCGGCGCAGCACTTCCAGCTCATCGTCGCCGATGCCGACGGAGCGAACCAGCACCTGGTTCTCGAGTCGCGCTTTCCCCTCATGTCGCCCTCGTGGTCGCCGGACGGACAATGGCTGGCGTATGTCTCATTCGAGACCAAGCACTCCGGGGTGTACGTGCAACTGGTGCGCAGCGGCGAACGGCGCCAGGTGTCGGCGCGCGCCGGTGTCAACGGCGCCCCCGAGTGGTCACCGGACGGCCGCAAGCTGGCGCTCACCCTGGGCGGCAGCAGCGGCAATCCCGACATCTACATCCTCGATCTCGCCTCCCAGGACCTGACACGTATCACCGACGATCCGGCAATCGACACCGAGCCGGTGTGGGCACCGGACGGCCGCTCCCTGTACTTCACCTCCGACCGCGCCGGGTCGGCTCAGATCTACCAGATCGGCGCGCAGCCTGGAGCGCGCCCGAAGCGCATCACCTTCGGCGGCAGTTACAATGCCCGCCCGCGTGTATCGCCGGATGGCTCGCAGCTGGCGATGGTAACGCTCGACAACGGCGCCTACCGGGTTGCCGTGCAGGATCTCGCCAGCGGGACGGTGCGCGTGCTGTCGCACGGGCGGCTGGACGAATCGCCGAGTTTCGCGCCCAATGGGGCTACACTTATCTATGCGGAACGCGACGGCGAGCGCGGGGCGCTGGCGACGGTGTCGATCGACGGCCTCACGGGCCTGCGCCTCAAGGCTTCCCAGGGCGAGGTCCGTGAACCTGCGTGGGGACCGTTCAGTCCCTGAGCCGTCGCGGTTGTTTTCAGATTCGGGAGAAGAGGAATGACGGAGAAAGCATCGATGCGTCGCGTGATCGTAGTGCTGCTGGTGGCCGCATCCCTGGCGTTGGGCGCCTGCGCTCACAAGCGGCCCAAACCCGCTCCTCCCGAGGCCCCCGACGCCAACGCCGGTGCGCAGGGCTCCGGCGCCAACACTGCCAACGCCGCTGCGGGTGCGGACGAGGAGGGGGCGGGACCGCAGGCGGGGCTGCTCACGACGCGGTTGGTGTACTTCGACTTCGACAGCAGCGAGATCAAGGGCACCGGCACCGATGTGGTGGCGGCACACGCGAAGTATCTCGCCGCCCATTCGGACACGCGCGTGCGGCTCGAGGGACACACCGACGAGCGCGGTTCGCGCGAGTACAACATCGGGCTCGGCGAGCGGCGCGCACAGTCGGTGCGCCGCGCGCTGTTGCTGCAGGGCGCTGCGGACGCGCAGATCTCCACGGTGAGTTATGGCGAGGAGCGCCCCGCGGTACCCGGACACGATGAGGCGGCCTGGGCAAAAAACCGGCGCGTCGAGATCGTGTATCTGACGCAGCCGCTCGCGCCCAAGCGGTGAGCGCCGGGAGGAGATGCATGCGCCCGACCCTGCTTGCCCTGTCGGTGGCGACGCTCGCTGCCGGCTGCGCCAGCACGCCGCCGGAGGCGGACCCGGTGCAGCTGAAGTTGAACGATCTCGATGCGCGCATCACGCGCATCGAGCGCATCGTTGCGAACCAGGTCGAGGCCGCCCAGCATCTGGATGAAGTGCAGAGCAACGTGCGCCAGCTGCGCGGGCGGCTCGAGGAGCTCGAGCACAGCAACGAGGCGTTGGCGAAGCAGCAGCGCGATCTGTACGCCGATCTGGACAAGCGCCTGGCGGCAGCGGGCGGGGCCGCGGCCGGCAACGCCTCCGGTGAGACTGCTGCGGTGGGGGGCGCCGCGACCCCGGGCGCCGCGGCCGGTGCAGCCGCAGGCAACGCGCCGTCCTCGGTCGAGCAGGCGGTGTATACCCAGGCGTTTGATGCCCTGAAGGCCGGCAGTTACTCGGTCGCGATCACCGGTTTCAAGGACTTTCTGGGCACCTATCCCGCCAGTGCGCTGGCGGAGAATGCCCAGTACTGGCTGGGGGAAGCCTATTACGTGAACCACGATTACGATGCGGCCGCCGTAGCATTCCGCACGGTGCTCAAGAAATGGCCGGACTCGCGCAAGGCGCCCGATGCGCTGCTGAAGCTGGGTTACACGCAATATGCGCAGAAGCAGAATGCCGCGGCCCGGGCCACGCTGACCGAGGTCATGCGCAAGTACCCGGGGAGCGACTCCGCCAAGCTCGCGGCCGAGCGGCTGCGACGCGTTGCCGCGACGCCCTCGCAGTAAGGCATCGCACGCGGCCAAAGCGCGTGACGCGCCTCCGGATCACCGAGATCTTCCACTCCCTGCAGGGCGAGGCGGACACCGCAGGCTGGCCCACGGTGTTCGTGCGCCTCACGGGCTGCCCGCTGCGCTGCCAGTATTGCGACACCGCCTATGCCTTCCACGGCGGGGAGTGGTGGGAGCCGGAGGCGATCGTGGCGCGGGTGCGCGAGTTCGGCACGCCGTTCGTGTGTGTGACCGGCGGCGAACCCCTCGCGCAGAGGGGCTGCACGCAGCTCCTGACCAGGCTGTGCGATGCCGGCCTGCGGGTCTCGCTGGAAACCAGCGGCGCGATGCCGCTCGCGAGTGTCGACGCGCGTGTGTCGAAAGTCGTCGACGTCAAGACGCCGGGTTCCGGCGAGGAACGCCGCAACCGCTATGAGGAGCTGGCGCAGCTGTGCTCGCGCGACCTGGTCAAGTTCGTGATCTGCGGCCGCAGCGACTACGAATGGAGTCGCGGCAAGCTGCGCGAGCTCAGCCTTCCTGCCGGTTGCACGGTGTTGTTTTCGCCGAGTCATGAGCAGCTCGCGGCGCGCGAGCTCGCCGACTGGATACTCGAGGACCGGCTGCCGGTGCGCTTGCAGATCCAGCTGCACAAATACCTGTGGGGCAATGTGCCGGGGAAGTAGCGTGGACGCATCTGCCGCGGTGGTGTTGTTGTCCGGGGGCCTCGACTCGGCCACGGTGCTGGCGATTGCGCGCCAACAGGGATTCATCTGTCACGCGCTGTCGGTCGACTACGGGCAGCGCCATGTCGCCGAGCTGGATGCGGCGCGGCGTGTGGCGCGCGCCGGCGGTGCCCGCGAGCACCGGGTCATGTGCGTCGATTTCGCCGGGATAGGCGGCTCGGCGCTCACCGACTTAAGGCTCGCGGTCCCCGAGGCACCCACCACCGGCATACCGATCACTTATGTTCCGGCGCGCAACACCATCATGCTGTCGCTGGCGCTCGCCTGGGCCGAGGTGCTCGGGGCGCGCGATGTATTCATCGGCGTCAACGTCCTGGATTCAAGCGGCTATCCGGACTGCCGCCCGGAATTCATCGCCGCCTTCGGCGTGCTCGCCGCGCTCGCCACCAAGGCGGGCGTCGAAGGCAGCCCCTGCCGCGTGCATACGCCGCTGATCACCCTCACCAAAGCCGAAATCATCCGCGAAGGCACCCGCCTCGGTGTCGACTACGGGCAGACGGTGTCGTGCTATCAGGCCGATGGGGAAGGACGGGCCTGTGGCCGCTGCGACTCGTGCCGGCTGCGGCGCGCAGGGTTCGCCGCGGCCGGGCTGCCGGATCCGACCCGCTACCAGAGGCCGTAGCCTCAGGTTGCTTCGCTGCCGAGGAGCGCGGCGCGCCGGTGAACGTGCAGCGACCACAGGTAAAGCGGGACGCCCGCGCCGCCCAGGACGATCATCCACAGCAACGGCTCGGTGCCGATGCCGATAGAAACCCACAGGCAATAGGCGATTGCTGCTGCGGCCGCGGCGAGCGGCCAGGCGGCGCGCGCGCGGGTCGGGGGCAGCTGGCCCCGCCGCCGCAGTACGATGAGCCCGAGCGCGCTCGCAAGGTACAGCGGCAGCGTACCTGCCGTTGCGATGACGATGAGCAGCGAAAATACCTTCGCGATCGAGTCCGTGTAGTTGGTGAGCAGCATGACACTGGTTACGACTCCGGTTACGAGCAGGGCACGTGCCGGCGCACCGTGGCTGTTCTCCCGAGCGAGGGCCGCGGGAAAACCGCCATGTCTGCCCATGCACTGCACCACCTCGCCGGCCATGAGGGTCCAGCCGTTCAGCACCCCCAGTCCGCTCACGATCACGAAGGCCGCGACAATCTCGCCATAATGTCCGCCCAGCACGCGTGCAAAGAGGTCCGCGAACGGCGCATTCGAGGCGGCAAGCTCCTGTTGCGGGATCACGAACATCGGCACGGCCGAGATGGCGATGTAGATGAGGGCAGCGATCAGGGTGCCAGTGAGCGTGGCGCGGGGGATGGTGCGCTCGGGTTCACGCACGCGGCTCGCCGGAATCATGGCGCACTCGATGCCGAGCATCGCAAACAGTGCGAGCGTCGAGACGCTGTTGACCTCGCGCCATGAGGGTGGGTTGGACGGCACGTGCGCGGCGTATATGGCCGGGTGGGCGAGCAGCAGCCACAGGCCGAGCAGGATGACCGCAAATTGCGGCACCAGCTTCAGCGCAGTCGTGAGGATCTGCACCCAACCCGCGGCCCGTGCGCCTAGCAGATTGATGAGGACGAATACCCAGATCATGGACAGCGCCACGAGGCCCGGCATGCCGGGGGTGTGATTGAGCGCCGGGAAGAAGATCGCGATGTACCCCATGAGGCCGATCGCGATCGCGGCGTTCGCGACCCAGACGGACACCCAATAGCTCCACATCACCAGGAACGCCGCGCCCGGACCGAAGGCCCGGGTGGTGTAAGTGTACGGGCCGTCGTCGTGGGGGAAGGCGCGGCTGAGGGCGGCGAAGGAAATCGCCAGGAACGCGCAGCCGATCACGTTGACCAGCCAGCCGGTGAGCGCGTTCAGGCCGTAAGGAGCCAGCGTCGCCGGCATGGCGAAGATCCCGACGCCGATGATGTTGCCGACGACGAGCGCCGTGCACATCCAGAAACCGAGGGTACGCGATGCGCTGCCGGCGGGAGCCGTGTCAGCCGTGGCGCTCACCTTCCCGCCAGTGCTTCGGTGAGCGCGACCTGCAAGAGCACGAGCGCCTCGTCGACGTGCGCGCGGCTCACCATGAGCGGCGGAATAAAGCGCAACGTGCTGACCCCGCAGGACAGCAACAGCAGACCGTTGTGGAAGGCGCGCGTCAGGACCTTCTGACACAGAGCGGCGGCGGGTTTGCGGCTGGTGCGCTCGGCGACCAGTTCCGCGCCGATCATGAGTCCTTTGCCGCGCACGTCGCCGATGCAGTCGAAGTGTTGCTGCAGCTCGCGAAGGCGAGCGAGGAAGTAATCGCCGACCTGGGCGGCATTGGCCGCATATTCGGCCTGCACCAGATCGAGCGTGGCCAGCGCTGCGGCGCAACAGATGGGGTTACCGCCGAAGGTGTTGCCGTGCGCACCGCGCTTCCATTTTTCCATGTGCGCCTTCCTCGCGATCACCAGTCCGATCGGCAACCCCGAGCCCAGGCCCTTCGCGAGCGTCATGATGTCGGGCGACACGCCCCAATGCTCGCTGGCAAACATCTTTCCGGTGCGTCCGACCCCGCTCTGCACTTCGTCGAAGACCAGCAGAATCCCGTAGCGATCGCATAACGCGCGCAGGCCCTGCAGGAATCCGTCCGGAGGCACGAGGTAGCCGCCTTCACCCTGGATGGGCTCGACCACGATCGCTGCGACTTCCGCGGCGGGCAGGTTGCTCTGGAACAGGACGGTCTCGATGTAGTCGAGTGTCGCGCGACCCTGATCGGGACCCGCGAGCAGTGGGCGATACAGATTCGGGTACGGTACGTGAGTCACGCCCGGCATGGTCGGAAAGAAGCCGGCCTGCTGCGTGTACTTGCTGGCAGTAAACGCCAGCGACCCCATGGAACGACCGTGAAAGCCACCCAGAAAAGCAATGAAGCGCGGCCGGCCGGTCACGTAGCGCGCCAGCTTCAGGGCGCCCTCGACCGACTCGGTCCCGCTCTGGCACATGAATACCTGCACCGGTTCGCGCATCGGATCCAGCTCATTGATGCGTTCCGCCAGCCGTGTCATGCGCTCGTGCCAGTAGTCACTCGAGATATGCAGAAAATCATCCGCGGCACTCTTGATCGCCTGCACCACCGCCGGGTGAGCATGACCGGTGCTGCACACGGCGATGCCGGCGGCGAAATCCAGAAATCGATTGCCGTCGACGTCCCAGACCTCGACTCCGCGTCCTCTGGCCATGACGAACGGATAGTCGCGAGGGTAGGAGGGAGAACTCACGGCACGATCGCGTGCCATCAATGCCCGGGCCTTGGGTCCGGGCAGTTCAGTGCTGATGTGAGGCAGACGCATCGGGAGTCCTCAGGTTGATACGCACGGCAGCGGCGTGCGCCTGGCGGGTAGCTGCGTGCAGGTCGCGCAGCGTGTCGAGATCAGCCGGCTGCGGCGCCGGCAAGACAAGCAGATCGTCCACCACGCGCAGCGGCCAGCCGGTGGCGGCGCGCGCGGCGTCCAGCGAAACGTCGGGATAAATTGCGCACAGCTGCAGCTCCTCGGTCTCAGGGTGAGGGCGCAGGATGCCGAAGTCGGTGATCACGGCCCGCGGGCCGCCTCCCGGAAAGCCGGCACGGCCGCGCTCGCCTGCGCCGGCGAGGTACCCGCAGCTGGTCAGGAAGTCAAGACGCGGGACAAAACTGCGCGGCGATTGTTTCATTATCACCAGCACTTCCCGGGCGTGCGCTGCGATCTCGGGAGCGCCGCCGGAGCCCGGCAGCCGCACGGCGGGACGGGCATAGCTGCCGATCACTGTGGTGTTGAGATTGCCATGGCGGTCGATCTGCGCGGCGCTCAGGAAACCCACGTCCACTCTGCCGCGCTGCAGATAGTGCGCGAACACCTCCGGGAGGGAAACGACGCAGGCGGCGGTTTCGGCGAGCTCACCATCCCCGATCGACAACGGCAGGACCTGCGGGCGGGCGCCCACCGTGCCGGACTCGTAGATCAGGACCAGCTGCGGCGCGTGCGTGCGGCGCGCCAGATTGCACGCGGCACTGGGCAGTCCGATGCCGACGAAGCATACCGCGCCGTTGCGCAGTTGCCGGGCCGCGGTCACGGTCATCATCTCGTCGGCGGTGTACGCGGATGCGCTCACGCCGCGACCCGCAGACGCCGCAGGAGTTCAGCGTGGTCAGGCGTTGCGAGCACGTACTGCTGCATCCATTGCTGGAAGCGCTCGCGCTCGCGCGCAATCGCATCCCACTCGCCGTAGAAGCGATTGTCACGCGGGTAGCAGCCGGCGGCGTACGACGGATGAGCACCACCCGGCACGATGCTGACCGCGCTGATCAGCCAGTGAGGCAGCACGATCGCGTTCATCGGCGCATCGAGCCGTTCGACCCGGGCTTCGACCGTCACCAGCAGGCAACGCGCCGCCAGCGCCGCCTCGCGCGCGGCGCCGGTGATGCCACGGATCAGGACATTGCCCTCCGGGTCTGCCTGCTGAGCGTGCAGGATCGTGACATCCGGATTGATCGCGGCCACGGCCAGCAGTGAGTCGCCGCTGATGGGGCAGGTGAGGGTCCTGGTGTGCGCACCGCCAACCCGATCGAGGCTGGTCTCGGCGTAGTGGCGCATGAGTCCGCAAGGCAGGCCGCTCGCGCCCGCCTGATACGCCACGCCCATTTCGGCATGCGTACGCTCGATGATGGTCAGCGGCTGCGGCCAATCCCGTTCGATCGCATCGCGCAGGCGATGCAGGGAACCGACCCCGGGATTGCCGCCCCAGGAGAAGGTCAGGCGCTCGGCACACCCCATGCCGATCATCTGGTCGCAGATCAGATCGGGTGTCATGCGGATCAGATGCAGCCGGCGGCGCCGCTGGCGAATGATTTCGTGACCGGCGGCAAACGGGATCAGATGCGTGAAGCCCTCGAGCGCCACGCTCTGACCGTCGCGCACGTGCTGCGCGATGGCATCGGAAAGCCTCATCAGCGGCACGGGGTATTACTCGACCACGGTCTGTGACTGCTCGCGCATGTACTGCGGCAGATAATAGAAGGAGGCGATCGCCTTGCCGGTACTGCCCGAGCCCTTCCAGCCGCCAAACGCCTGGTAACCCGGCCAGGCGCCGGTGGTCGCGCCCTGCGGGCGGTTCGCGTAGGTAACGCCTGCCTCAATGTGCTCATGGAACCAACTGACCTCGTGCGCGCCGCCGTAGAAGCCTGCCGTAAGTCCGAGCGGGGAGCGGTTGGCCAATGCCATGGCAGCCTCGTTTGAGGCGACGCGATGCATCATCAGGATGGGCAGGAACATCTCCTCGTTCCACAGCGTGTGCTCCGGTGGCGCCTCAGCAATGGTGGGAGACACGAAAAATCCCCGACCCAGGACGCCGTCGCGCAACCGCTCGCCTCCGGTCACGAGGCGCGCGCCGCCGCCGCGCAGTAGCGCGGCATAACGCCCGTAATTGTCGCATGCGCTCTGTGTGGTTACCGGTCCCAGCCAATGTTCCCGGCGCGCCGGGTCACCGATGCCGATAGAGGCGGTCTGCTGCAGCAGTTTGGCCAGCAGGGTGTCGGCGACCTGCTCGTGGACGTACAGACGTGAGAGGGCGGAGCACTTCTGGCCTCCCATGCCGAAGGCCGAACGCATGATGCCGGTCGATGCGCGATCCAGATCCGCTGCCGTGGTGACGATGCAGGCATTCTTGCCGCCCATCTCGGCGATGCAGGGACGCGGGAACGGCGGCGCCTGCAACGCGCGGGCGATGCGCATTCCGACCTCGTGCGAGCCGGTGAAGGTCACGCCCGCCACGGCGGGATCCGCGATCAGCGTGGCACCGACCACCTCGCCCTGACCACTGAGATAGTTGAACACTCCGCTCGGCAGTCCGGCATCGCGAACGCAGTCAGCGAGCAGCCTGCCCGCCCACGGTGTGGCCGTCGCACCCTTCACGATGACGGTATTGCCGGTCACGAGTGCCGCGGCGACCGGCCCGCCCGCAAGCGCCAGGGGAAAATTGAACGGCGCGATCACGACCCAGGGGCCATAGGGTTTCAGCACGCTGCGATTGTGCGAAACGTGCGTGCTCAGCGGATCGTCCGGCAGCGGCCGGTCGAAGCCGCCGTGGCGCTCGAACTGCTCGGCATACAGAGTGAAGAAATCCGCGGTCTCCTGCGCCTCTGCCAGCGCCTCCATGCGGTTCTTGCCGACCTCCAGTGTCAGCGCCGCGGCAATGTCGTAAACACGCTCCTCGATCAGGCCGGCCACGCGCCGCAACAGCTGCGCGCGCCTCGCGGGGCTGGTGCGTTTCCAGGCCTGCCAGGCGGTAGCGGCCGCGCGCACGGCGTCAGCAGCGTCCGCAGCGCTTGCGGCGGGGAACTCGCCCAGCACCTGCTCGCAGTCGGCGGGATTGGTCTTCACAAAGTAGTGCGCCGCCCCGCGCTCCTCGCCGGCAACGTGCAGGGCATGCCTGCTGCCGAGCTTCGCGCGCGCGCGCGCTACGGCGGAATCGAAGCTTGCGTGCAGCTGGGCTGGCGG
>WNFR01004907.1_pt1 | contig 25840 bp, 17 predicted proteins | sample 5400221 | NCBI WGS metagenome assembly WNFR01 (sample SAMN13153357, study PRJNA577476) | soil metagenome | isolation source: 40 cm soil under Madrone tree | place: USA:California | collected 2016-06-14 | reverse complement strand
CGCGGCCGCTTGAGCACCCTCAAGCAGACCCGTGGTTTGGCGCAGGAAGCATCGCCTGATAGAAGCTCGCCTCAGACGTCCGGGAGTGCAGCGCGTCAGGCAGCCGCCTGTCCAGACCAGAAGGCGTCGCGTTGTGCCGCTTTGCGGCGATCTCGGCGATCATAAATCGCTCTCGCCGCATTGAGCACATCCATCGACAGGTCATCGGCTGACCGAAGTGCAATATCACTCAGCTGAAAGGACCCCCTTCAGTGCGCCAGTTTCATCTACACGGCAGCCGGCGCAATTGCCTCTGGGCCATCGTCTTCAGCGCGCCGCGGATATCGTCGCCAGGAGTGCAGACCACTAGATCTCTGTTCATGATCTCCCCCACCGGCACTTCGGCAGCCCTTCGGTTGCTGGTTCCCAGAGCGATAAACAAGTCGCGATCCGTGACTGTCCCGACCACCCGCTTCCGAGATGAAGCCATGAACATAAGCACGTCACGCAAGGTTCAGACCGGCACGACCCACGTGCGCTGGTTTCTGGTGCTTTGGATCTTTGTCCTGAGCGCGATTGCCTTTCTTGATCGCGTGAACATCTCGATCGCGGGCCCATCCATCGCGGCGGCTTATCACCTAAGCAACGTCCAGCTCGGCGCAGTTTTCAGCGCGCTGTTATGGGGATATGCCATTTTTCAAACGGTCGGAGGTCGGCTTGCTGACCGGATAGGACCTCGTCGCGCTGACCGTTGGCGTTTTGTGCTGGGGAATTTTCACCGCGCTTACGGCGGCAGTTCCTTCGAATCTGAGCTTCGCTCTAGTGTGGTTTATAGCTGTCCGATTCTTGCTTGGGGCGGCCGAAGCGGTAATGTTCCCCGCCTCGAACCAATTTGTCTCGCGCTGGGTTTCCGCGCCGGAACGTGGTTCGGCAAACGGTTTGATCTTTGCCGGGGTTGGGTGGGTGCGGGCCTCTCCCCGCCACTCATCACGTACCTCTTGCTTCACCATGGCTGGCGGGCTTCATTTCGGGTGTGCGCGGAGATGGGACTGATTTCAACGTGGCCTCGGAGCACGGTGATTGAGGCAGCCGGCAGGGCGTATTGCGTATTCGGGCCGCCATTGATTGTCGATCTCACCGGAGGGCCGTCCGGATCTGCATATCCATTCTTCCTCGCTGGATGCCACTGATACTGCGCTTTCCCGAACGTGACCATCGTGACATGTCCTCTGAACGTCCGGTCGGCATTATCGTTGTTATGGAAGTTGATGCGCACTTGGTGGGGATTGTCGTAGTCCTTGTTGATCAGCATGAGCGACCACTGCCCGTCCGGACGCAGCAGAGCGTAGGCGGTCACGAGCAAATTTCCTTCAGCGTCTTTCAGGTCACCTGAAGCTTTGAATATGAGATGTTGCGCATCGGTCGGCTGGGCCCATTCCTGGGTCAAGAGTTGTGCCGCAAAGAACTGCGAGACAGGCTGCTTGATCTCATAATTCTGGTCCGTCATGAACAAGTGATACGTACCCCAACTATTGCTGCACGCCGGGTGAGGCGGAGAGTAGGACAATGCATGGTAGTAGTAGGTCGCTTTGCCGCCGGCAGTTAAGAATCCTGCAAAGGTGTCACTGAGCCAGAGAGCGCCGAAAATATCGACCGAGGCTTCGCCTCCGTGAGCGTTGGTCTCAGTGTCGAGCAGGGGGATGCTAGCCGACAACCCATCGTCCCGCCAGACTTGCATGATGTGGGTGAGTAGTTGAGGCTCCTGGTACAGGTTTTTCCACGGAGTTTCGCAACCATCGTATGGATAGTGCTCAAAAGACATGAATGCCAGGTCTGCGAGCTGTCCATGAGTTTTCAAATAGTCGAGGAAGCGGCCCAACCAGGAATTTCTGCCTTGCGCATCAGGCCAGACCTTGATGTCTTCGGTCACGCCTTCGAATACAGGTCCGCCGAGTTTGAAAGCTGGGTCCACGCGATGAAGCACTCTGGCCCATTGCAGATACAAAGCGCCGTAATCTTCCGGCTGCATGTACTGTCCGTCGGGTTCCTCGCCCATTTCGACAAACGAAATTGGATAGCCACGCTTTTTCAAGTAAGTCATCTGAGCTGCCGAATCTTCCGGCGTGCCGTAGAGCATGGCAACTGGAACTACGGCGGGAAGTCCCCGCGTGATGCCGCTAGTGAAGAAAAGATCAAATCCCGGCTGGTCGCCTGACTCCATTCGATCCGGATGAACGTAAAGATCAGTTGGCTCATGCCAGGGATCAACCGAGGAACAATAAGTGAGCGACTGCTGCTGGTCAGGAGAATGACGGAGCAAGTCTGTGAAAATGTTGTTTTCGTCCATTGTTCCGAGATAAAGTTCTTTTATCGCGTACCCGACGCAATTGCGAGGATCACCCGCGCCGTGAGTGTCACAGGTATTCGACGAGTTGGCCATCAAAATCCGAACGAACTTGGTCTCAATCGGCGCGGAGTCCAGTCTCAGAGTCGCGGTTCCTTCCTTGCCGTCGGTCACCACGCCTGACGCGAACTCTTTCCAGTGGCCTTTATCAGCCTCATCCATGGCGTCGCCTTCGCCAATCCAGTACTGCACTTCATAAACGCGCGCGTAGGGATCGGCCCACGCAATGCGGATCGCATTTACCCCCTGCTTCTTTCCGAAATCGATCACCACCCACTGCGGATGGAGAGAGTCGTCTTCCCCCGTAAAGTTCTTTGTGAGATAAGGATTGCTCTTCCAATAAGTGCCGAGATCACCATCGTCGAGGCGAGAAAAGCCGTCGAATTCGGTTCCTCCGTTACGAGTGAAGCCCCGGTGCTGGAGCGAGTAGCCATAGGAGTGACGAATCATCTCGGTCGGATTGGAATCACCGGTGAAGTAACCTTTACCGGACGCATCACTCCAAGTTCCTCTGGGATTCCAATGCCAGGCCTGGACGAACAACTCTGTGTTCTGGCGGTAGCTGACTGTGCCCCAGCCGGCCTCCAGAACTCGTTTGATTTGGTCCGGCCTGAAAAATACGTCAGTGGCATTGCTCGGCACGCGGTCAACGGTGGTGCCCAAGGCGTAAGGGGGACTGAATGAATTCACTGCATGGCTGGGCGTCGCGTCCACTTGAATTGTTTGCCCCGAAACTTCGTGGGTGAACGCCAATGCGGTTAAGAGTAAGAATACCGTTTTGTATGAACTCATCAGACCCCCGATTGCCAATTTATCGGCGATTCAGTCTAAAGGTGTCATCTGTACAGGGCAACATTTCTTACGCAGGTTCTGTTGACTTTTCACGTGATGAAAATTGATCAAGCCTGGAGTTCACGCATTACTGGGCCTTATAATTTGTGAGCGAAAATTGCTTCCGTAATACGTGAGAACAGGGCGGGGAAGTTTGTGCTGAAAACATTGAACGATAAGAGTTCACTGAGCAGAGCGGCGGCGGAACAAGCAGCCAGTGCCATTCGTCATGCAATCTCCAGCAAAGGCGTCGCGCGGATTATCGCCGCCACTGCCGCATCGCAACTCGAATTTCTGGATGCGCTCACGCGGTCAGCAGACATTGATTGGCAGAGAGTCGAGGTGTTCCATCTGGATGAATACATTGGCCTGCTAATTACGCATCCCGGAAGCTTTCGCAAGATGCTCTTGGAGCAACTGATTCACAAAACGGGAATTACGAAGTATCACTTGCTTCATGGCGACCAGGACCCCGCGGAGGTGATCGCGCTCGTGGGTAGCGCCCTGAGTTCCGAACCGATCGATATCGCCTTTGTTGGAATTGGCGAGAACGGGCATCTCGCTTTTAATGATCCTCCGGCTGATTTCGCAACCGAGGAGCCTTACCTGATCGTGAATCTCGACGAGGCATGCCGCCAACAGCAGGTTGGCGAGGCATGGTTTGAGGACATCTCTCAAGTGCCTAAACAGGCAATCTCCATGTCTGTGCGCCAGATTCTTAAAGCGAAGGAAATCATCGCGATAGTACCAGACAAGCGCAAAGCGGCGGCGATCAAAGCTTGCTTTGAAGGCGAGATCAGCGCGATGGCTCCGGCTTCGATCCTGCGAACGCATCCAAACGCCACAGTGTATCTTGACAAGAACTCCGCTTCATTGCTGAGCCCGGCATTACAAACCTCGACTTGAGATTGAAACACTAAGCCGATGTCGACCGCGACCCAGCCCACTCCCAGCCGAGCTCGCCCCATCGCTTCCTTGCGCTGGTGGATCGCGGGATTACTGTTTGCCTCGACGGTTATTAACTATATCGACCGGCAGACGCTCTCGCTGCTCGCGCCTTATCTCAAGCTGCAATACCACTGGACCAACAGCGACTATGCCAACCTTGTAATCGCATTCCGTGTTGCCTACTCGGTTGGGCAAACTGGTTTCGGCAGATTGATAGATCGAATCGGCACCAGGCGCGGTCTCACAGTCGCAGTGGCCTGGTATTCGGCGGTCTCAATGTTGACTTCGCTGGCGAAAGGTTTCTACAGCTTTGCGGGTTTCCGCTTCTTGTTGGGCGCCGGAGAATCGGCAAATTGGCCAGCTGCGACCAAAGCAGTTTCGGAGTGGTTTCCCAAACGCGAGCGCGCCTTGGCCACAGCGCTTTTCGACAGCGGCTCTTCGATCGGCGGTGCCATCGCTCCATTTATCATCCTTCCAGTCTACTTCCGCTGGGGGTGGCGTCCGGCCTTCATGATTCCCGGCGTCCTTGGCTTGATCTGGCTGATCGGCTGGTGCCTGCTTTACCATCCACCCGAGGTGCATCCTCGCCTAACTGAGGCAGAACTCGGGCTCATCACCGCGGATAGGACTGAACTTGACTCTCAACAAGGGAGGGGGACGGGAGCAAAATGGCGTGATCTTCTGAAGCTTCCGCAGACGTGGGGAACGATTATCGCGAAGACCTTCACCGACCCCGTCTGGTTTTTCGTGACCGACTGGTTCCCAATCTATTTGGTTGCGAAAGGAATTGAGCTCAAGAGCGGCTTGATTGCGGTGTGGATCCCGTTCATTGCGGCGGACCTGGGCAACTTCTTCGGCGGGGGCTTATCGGGCTACTTAATAAGGAAAGGCTGGTCAGTGGTCGCCGCGCGCAAGGCAGTGATCGTTTTTGGCGGAATCGGCGTGATGATGCTCATTCCGACCATTTTCACCACTAATCTGTACTTGATTACATTCCTCTTCGCGTTTTCAACCTTCTCTTACGGTTCTTTCACGACGATGGCAAACGTCCTGCCTGCGGACCTTTACCCCAGCCAGTCCGTGGCTTCAGTTAGCGGCCTGAGCGGAACCGGCGCAGGAATCGGAACGATCATTGCATTCAAACTCATCGGGCACTTTTCCGACGCCCGGCAAGCGTCGATGACACATTCGTTCGACCCCATTGTGATTGTCGCGGGACTGGTTCCGTTCGTCGGCATGGTTTTGGTTCTGCTGCTCATTCGGAACACGAGGTTATAGATGACGAATGGGTCTGTCGGCAGCGAGATCAGTCGGACGGAGTATGACCGAATTGTTTATTAGGCGAGAGAGCTTCGGCGTCATTCCTGAGTAATTTTTGCGGATCGCCCCGAAGCGGAAGGATAACTTCGGCAGCAACTACCATAAGCGAACCACTGGGAAATTTGGCCAACTGCGAATCTTCCCCGCAAGCTTTCAACCATTTACTTGAATCCGACAATAGAGACATTCTAGGGTCGAACGAGCGTTTGCTCCATCAATCTGCCAGCCTTCCGCGCAAGACCGTGATCGACGCTTTGGGTAGAGTGTAGGTGGTCTCCGCAGCAGCTGTGATCTTGGACCTAACCGCGGGTCCGTCAGGATCGGCCGAGCCGCCCACAGGAGGTGGAGATGGGTGCCACTGATACTGCTCGCTGCCGAATGTAATCACGTCAATTGATCCAGTAAGGTGTTGAGTGGTACTCCCGTTCTGAAAGACAATTCGTGCTGCATGTGCGTTCATCTGGTCTTTGTTGATCAGCATGAGCGCCCACTGACCATCCGGCCGGAGTAGAGCATACGCAGTCACCAGTACGTGCCCTGCAGGATCGGTAATGTCGCTGCCCGCCGCAAACACTTTATGCGTTCCGTTGCCAGGTTGCGCCCACTCCTGCGTGATCAACTGACTTGCGAAGTATTGCGAGGTGTACTGTTTGATTTGATAATTCGTATCCACTGTAAACATTCCAAATGTCCCCATGGAGCTGCCGCACCCGCTATACAGGCCCATTGGCAAATAATGGAAGTAGTACAGGCCATCGCCGCCGGCAGCGAAGAACGCGCCAGAAAAATCCGCAAGCCAGAGGGCGCCAAACGTGTCAACGAACGACTCCCCCGTGTTCCACGCGATGTTGAGCTCCGTGATCAGCATGGGCACATTCGGCGGGACGCCGTCATCCCTCCACACTTGAAGGATATTGCTGATCAGTTTGGGTTCCTCGTAAAGGCTGCCCCACTGGATCTTGCAGGGCTCGAAGGGATAGTGCTCGAACGAAACGAACGCGAGATCCTGAAGACGATTGTGAGCCTTTAGGTAAGCAATAAAGCGTCCGAGCCATGACGTCCGGCCCTGTGCGTCGGGCCAGACCTGGATATCGTGATTGACCCCCTGGAACACCGGTCCGCCTAGCTTCAGAGCTGGATCGATTCGGTGCAGCGCGGTGGCCCACTGCAGGTACAGCGCTCCATAATCTTCTGGGAGCATGTATTGTCCGTCGGGTTCCTCGCCCATCTCGATATACGAAATTGGGTAACCACGGGCCTTCAAATAAGCAATTTGGTTCGCGGAATCTTCGGGCGTGCCATAGATCAATGCAATCGGCACCATGGCGGGCAGCCCGCGGGTGTAGCCGCTCGTGTAGAAAAGGTCAAATCCAACCTGATCGCGCTTTTCGTTAACGTTTTGAGGCTCGTGCCAAGGATCGACCGACGAACAATACGTGGTGGTCTGGTCAGGATCCGCGGTGTGGCGTACTAAATCATAGAATTTCCCGTCCGCTGACGTCGTTCCTACGTAAATCTCGCGGATCGCGAATCCTACACAATTGCGGCGGTCGGACGAACCTTGAATGTCACAGGTGTTCGATGACTCGGTCATCCAGAGGCGGAGGTAGCGCACCGGCATAGGCGCCGACGCAAGATTCAGCGTCGCAATTCCTCCATGGCCGGAGTTAATGCCGCCTCCTTGGAACGTGACCCACGCGCCTGCTGTGGGCTGCTTGATGGGGTCTTCTCCGGTCCAGTACTGGACTAGATACCGCCGCGCATATGGTTCGCCCCAGGAGATGCGAATTGCATTCAATTCCTGGTTATTCGCCAGATCCACGACGACCCACTGCGGATAATTAGAATCGTCCTCGCCGGTGTACGCTTTCGACAGATATGGATTGCTCTTCCAATAAGTGTTTTCGTCGCCGTCGGTAATGCGCGAGTAGCCATTGGCATCGGTGCCATCGTTGCGGGTAAAACCGCGATGGGGGAGTAAGTACCCGAACGAGTGGCGAATGAAGTCTCCCGGCTTGGCATTGCCGACGAAATATCCCTTGCCGCTGGGATCGCTCCACTTACCCTGCGGATTCCAATGCCAGGCTTCAACAAACAACTCAGTGTTCTGCCTGTAAGTCAGCGTTTGCCACCCCGCAGAGAGGACTTGCTTCATAACCGGCTCAGTGAAAAGCTTGTCGGTCGCAGCGGTGTTGATGCGGTCGATGCCGGCGCCCAAAGCCTCAGCTGGCATGAAAGTCTTGGCCACATGGCTGGGCGTAGAGTCAACGCGAATTGTCTGCGCGGAGGAAGCCGAACCGGGCAAGGCAAGCGCAGCGAGAAGGAAGCAAGAGCGCCGCGGATTTGACCACAATCTAGCCCATTCGAAAGTTTGCATCGAACTCTCTTTCAGCTATTTGTTTGTATTGAGTGTGTGAGTCGCCTGTTTGCCTGAATTCTTTCTGAAAATCGAAGCTAGCCCGTTGCGGTGACGGCCTGGATCGCAGTGACACGTTGCCAAGGCGAGGCCGAACCTATGATCGGTTTGCCGCATTCCTCTAGAAATAGAATTTCAGACCCAGTTGCACTTCGCGCATCGATTGAGCCAGGTCACTAATTTGACCGAACGACCCGCCTCCGAGCGTCGTATCAGGGCCGGCAAACTGAGGGTGGTTAAAGATGTTGAAAGCCTCTGCCCGAAACTCGAACCGCATTCCTTCCCGGACGCTCGCCATAGGGAATTCTTTGAAAAGCGCCATGTTGACGATCCGAGTGCCAGGCTGACGCACGCCTCCATAAGTGCGCGGCGCATTGCCCAATGTGTAGGCAGCGGTGGGTACCAGCACTCCGTTCGGGTCACCGTTAGGACATGGCTGCCCGCCATTTGAGACGTCGCACGCATTGAAAAAATAATTCGAAAGCATGCTGGTTTCCGAAGTGTGGTTGACTTTGACAGGACCGGTTAAAGTTGGCCTCATCCCATACGTGGGGATATTCGGGTTTACTGAACCGTCTTGGGTGAAAATCACTGGCCTGCCCGTATCAAAACGCCAAATGCCGTTCAATTGCCATCCGCCCACAATGCCATTAACGACGGGATGCATGTCCCCGCCAAAGCGCTTACCTCGGCCAACTGGCAGAGAGTACACATAGCTGAATTGCAGCACCTGGGGAATGTCGAAAACCGAAAGCGCTCTCTCCGCGCGCAAGTTATTCGGATTTTGCACGGAGATGGTACTACCCTGGTATCCGCCACCGAGCCAGGAAATGCTGTCATCCGTGGCTGAGGCATCATCAATGGATTTGGAAACCGTATACGTCACCAGAAACTCCAACCCATTAGAAAAGGCCTTCTCAATGCGGAACTGCGCAGCATGGTAGATGGAATTTGCAATGGGTGGCGAGTCACCCGAAAAACTGGTGAACTGCGGGAACGGTACGTGAAATGGACTATTTGGGTCTCTATATTGACGAATCGTGCCCTGCGACAGGCTGCTGAGTGGGTCAGTAACGTAGGGAGCCAGTGGGTTACTAACGAAGGTGGTGTCGAGAGTCTTAGGGTCAGCTGCTGGATCACCTGCAAGGCGCGCCTTTTCGAAGTCAGGACCGAGGTAGTTCAGGTCGCGGAATCCGCCGAGGTAAAGGTGGGTCCCCTTCTTCCCAATGTAGTCCACTTGAGCAATGATCTTTGAAGGCAGCTCTTTCTGTAAGCCAAAGCTCCAGGCTTCTTCGTAGGGAATATTGCGGCTGATGCGTGGAATAGGTCCGGTCGCGCTAAATCCAACATCGTTCAGCACACCTAGCGAGTTGCCCACACGTGGCTTCGGACCAAGGTCCGGGTACGGCGCCTGGAACGAGCGAAAAGGATCACTAATCCTTGACCCAGGGAAGATAGCAGCATTTTGGAAGGTAGGAATCCAAGGGGTCTGCACATCGTACCCTTGGTATCCCCAAGGACCCGTACCCGCGGCGCCGGAGCGGGGTTGAGAAAAATAGATGCCATATCCGCCGCGAACCACAAGACCATGCGACATCTGATATGCAAAACCAAAGCGCGGCTGGAATGCCTTGCGGAAAGTGTCGTAATTGTAGCGATGACTTGAGCTTGCAAATACCTCGCCGCCTTTGACAGGAAGATCGGGGAACCCGGGTGCTGTCAAGGAGTAAGCAATGTTGGGATCCAGCCAGTTCATGCGGTTGAAGCGTTCGGTGCGGGGCAGCGACAATTCATAGCGAAGGCCCACATTGACAGTCAGCTTGGGGGTGGCACGGAAATTGTCCTGCACAAAACCAGCAAACTGAAAATTTTGGGTGGCGACATCGTTGGGAACTTCGTAAACATTGTCGCCAGCACCGTTGTCGCCTGAGTTAAAACCTATCCCAGTCAGGAAACTGGCCATCGCATCTCCGCCGGTGGTACTGTCGGTCGAGTCTTGCGAGGAGGCACTGAAATCAAATCCAAATGCCCCCGCGGGCCAGCCCGGTTGGGTGAAATTAATGCGATGCAGCCGCCCTTCAGCTCCGAACTTCAGTTCATGCTTCCCGTGTACCCAGTCAACGACGCCCAACAACTGATGTGTTTCTTGCCCTTCCTTGATAATGCTGAATGTCTGGGTCCCGATGCTATTCCCGCCAGCCGTGCTGTATTGATCTAGGGATACGACCGGGAATTGTTTGTACCCCGACAGATCCATGTATGCAGGAAGTCCCAGATCCGTAACGGGATCGATCTTTGGGAAATCGCCGGTGATGCCGGGCTGATTGACATGTCCTCGGGTGAAGCCGTAGGACACATTCAAAATGAGAGTAGGACTGAAGGTCTGCGTGAAATTGATCGCTGCCAGGTGATCGTGTTCCACCACCGGGCCGCCTGTGCAGGGATCGGCCTCATTTCCAAAACAGTTAAAGCTATGAAAGTTGTCCCTGCGCTCGGCGTATTTTGCGCTCAACAGCTTATTGTCCGCAAAGCGGTGATCGATCTTTATATCAAACTGATTCTGTGAGTCTCGGTTGCTTCCCGCCGCGAAAAAATTCTTGTGCAGGTCGCCGTTGGAAAGATTCGGCAGGGGAAAGAACTGAATTATTTTGGCCGAAACCGGATCAATCAAATTGCCGGCAGTACCCGGGTTCGGAACATTGAAGGGAGTCCCGACCAAGCTCGCGCTGCCCGGGCTAGCATAACTGGCCAGGTTGTTGAAAGGAATCTGGGCATTCCGCCCCGATCCCGTGCCGGGGTCGGTGTAAGGGTCCCAGATCTGGCCGGCGGGATCGGAGCAAGAGCCGCTCGGGTCAAAGCCGGCTCCTAACGACGTGCACAACTCGCCCAAGTCCCCTCCCCTTTCGGCGAGAGTAGGAACACCTATGAAACGCTGACGAAAACTCCTCTCCCGCCGGCCCTCGTAATCGAAGAAGAAGAACGTCTTGCTCCTGATAACCGGGCCGCCTATGGTGCCACCAAAATCATTCAGCCTGTGCGGGGGTCTGACATTTCCACTCTGTTTGTTGAACCAGGGATTCGCATCAAACTTGTCGTTGCGAACGAACTCGTAAAGACTGCCGTGAAATCCGTTCGTGCCAGAGCGGGTAACGACGTTGATCAGCGTCGAGCCCGTAAAGCCATATTCCGCGCTAAAATTCGATTGTTGTACGTTGAACTCTTGTACCGCATCCACGGATGGGGTGTATGTTGGGGCCAGGATCCCGCTGTTTTGCTCAAAGTTCGTGCTTGACACGCCGTCCAGCAGGATGTCAGCCGTGGCATTTCGACTCCCGTTCGAGGTAAAGTTATTCGCCATGCATCCTCGGCAGTCGTTGTCCACTTCCGTGATTCCCGGAGTCAGGTAGGCTAAATCCAACACACTGCGGCCGACCAGGGGCAGGTCGTTCACAAATCTGCGATCAATCACTTGCCCAGTAACCGCGTCTTGCGTCTGCAGCTCAACGGCTCCCGCCTGTACATCGACGACCTCGGAAGTCCCCCCAACCTTGAGAGAAAAATCAACGGTTGCGTTTTGGTTGACGTCGAGTGTGACCCCTTCTTTGCGTTCCGTCTTGAACCCGGATGCCGTTGCTGAAACCGTATACTTTGCAGGAGGAAGCTGACGGACGACGTATCTGCCCCCGGAATCGCTTGTGGCCGTGAAGGCGAAGCCCTTATCCGCGTCCGTGGCATTGACGTGTGCGCCTGAAACAACAGCACCCGAAGGATCAGTCACTGTGCCGGAAATTGATCCGGTGTAGAGCTGGGCGCTCGCGGACGAAGCCAGGAATAGCAGGACCAATATGCAGACGAAGCGCGCAAGGCTCTGCTTTCGGTCAACTGCTGGAAATGAGTGTGCGGATTTGGATTGCCGTGTAGAGTTGCGTTCAGGTTTCATGGTCAGCCTCCAACCTGGAGAACATGAATAGGAGCGATCAGTCGGCGGGTTCCTGGAGGCAACCTCGCACCGGCCCAGGCACAACATTATTGAAACGATTTATTAACCGGGAGCGCTTTGCTTGTCAAGCAAAATGCGGTGATTTTCGCAGTGAAAACAAATCTTAATCAATGCGGGCGCTCTAGTATCTTGTGATATCGATTGGGCTGAAGCTTGGATATTTTCTGTAGGATCCCGCTGGGCCAGCGAATCTCCACGTCCACGGCTTCGGGGGCTGGCGCCCCTAAACCGACCAGGACCCGCTTGTCATGGGATGACAGATAGCTGGAACCTCCCGCTGTCCATCGTACGATCCGTCGCTTACCCGAAAACACAGTGATCTTGGCACCGATTGCGTCACGATTGCTCTTCGTGCCCTGAAATTCGAAGCCAACCCAGGGATTGTCTTGCCCCACGTTGTTCCGCAGTATCACTGGCCTTCCATTGAGGCATGTAAACACGACATCCGAGTCGCCGTCGTTGTCGAAGTCTCCAATGGCAAGCCCGCGAGCGCTATAGCGGGAGTTGAATGCAAGCCCAGCCCGCTGGCCCGTATTCTGGAAAACTGCCTTACCGTCATTGTGGAGCAGCAGTGGGGGCTCTCGATATTTCACATCTCTGCGCGTCGTCTCAACCACTTGGTTAATGTGGCCATTAGCGATGACCAGATCCAGATTTCCGTCATTGTCATAGTCAATGAACTTCGTTCCCCAGCCCACATAAGATTTCGAGTACTCCGCCAAGTGCGAAGCGACCGTAAGGTCTGCATAGGGAAGAGAGGGAGAACCAAGGAATAGCGAATGGTACTGGTCATTGAAGTTTGTGACGACGAAGTCTGGAACGCCGTCCCCATTCACGTCCGCAGCATCGACACCCATGCCCGCTCTAGCCGCCCCACCGGAATCGTAAGCCACTTCAGCTTCCAGTGCCACGTCCTCGAACGTTCCGTTCTTCTTGTTGATGAGAAGCAGATTTGGAGACGCGTCACGGGCTACGAAAAGGTCTGGCCAGGCATCGTCATTCACGTCAATCGCGACCACGCCGAGTGCACGCCCGACCAATTTCGCGAATCCCGACGGTGTGCTCACATCACTAAAGGTTCCATCGCCATTGTTGTGATAGAGAGTCAACGGCATGCCCTGATAGGCCGTCTGCTCACAGTACGAACGCGTGCTGTTCACTTCGCATTTCTTCGGAGCATCAAACGAAAACTGCACGTAATTGGTGACAACCAGATCCAAGAGACCATCCCGGTCGTAGTCGAACCACGCCGCGCTTGCTGCCCACCGGCCTGAATTCTTAACTCCCGCGCGATCGGTGACATCTGTGAAAGTTCCATTGCCGTTGTTGTGAAAAAGAGCACTCTCGGGAAACCCGGTCACATACAGATCGGGAAAGCCGTCGTTATCGAAATCTGCGGCCGCAACTCCCATCCCGTAAAAGTTGATCCGATCCACTCCTGCCCGAAGTGCAAAATTCTCAAACTTCCCGTTTCCAAGATTTCGATACAGCGCGTTACGAACCGGAACCGAGCTCTTGCCGCGGGGCGTGTCGCCGCCGTTCACGAAGAAGATGTCTTGTAATCCGTCGCCGTCGAAATCAAGGAACGCTACGCCTCCTCCCGTGGTCTCGATAAGAAAGCGGTCTGGGGATTCACCGCTGAATTGCTGCCAACTGATCCCCGCCTGAACCCACAGGTCATCGAGATCTCTAGTTTTCGGAAACGCCCGCAGACGAGGATGTCCCGGACGGCTGTAATTCCGCTTCCTTCAATTGCCGGTAGAGATCCGCCTGTCGCGACGCTTCTGCGGTCCGGCCTAATCGGCGGTAAACGCGGGAGAGCGCGTAATGAACTTTCGCACTCTGGGGATCGAGCTTTGCTGCTTGCTCGAAATCCTGCAGAGCTTCTGCAGTTCGGCCTTTCTTCAGAGCGAGATCTCCAAGTTGATAGTGTGCTTCCGGCAACGACCGGTCGAGAGTCAAAGCCGATTTGAGCAACTGTTCAGCGCGTGTCTCTAAAACTGAATTACCGGTATCGGCTTCCTTCAGCAGCATCAAGGCAAATTGCACCTTGAATCGAGCGTCCTTGGGGAAGCGCTTTATGGCTGCTTCGAAACTGGCACTTGCTTCTTTGTTCATGCCAGCGGCAGACTGAGCTTCTGCCAGGCCAAGAATGCCATCAGCACCGCCAGGGTCAAGCTGGACCGCGCGAGTGTATGAGGCGATGGCATCAGTGAACTGACTCATCTTTAGCTCAACTGAACCCCTCATCAGGGATACGCGCACCGATTCCGGAAGCGTCCTAGTTGCTCGCCTCGCAACCTCAAGAGCAGCAGGAAGCAACCTATCGACGAGGAGCATCTTTATTAGATCGAGATAATTCGACTCCTCAGCAGGTGCAAGGCTGATGGATTCCTCGAGCGCTTGAGCAGCTTGCTGGGGTTGATTCTGTTTCTGATAACACCAGCCAAGCAGGTTGAAGACCTGGCTGGTTTTGTATCCCGACGCGATGAGATGGAGCAGAGTTCGCTGGCTCTCGTCAAACCGCTTTGCATGATATCGAACTAATGCCAGCCGATAACCTAAGGCGGCAGGGTCTGGAAAGTTCGATTTTATGGAGATGAGTAGCCTTTCGGCAGCCTGATAGTCTTGCATCTCATCGGCGATCTGTGCTCCCAGCAGAATTCCTTGCGCTCCTCCCGTATGGGTCTGCAATTCTCGAAGTGTGCTACGCGCTTTTTCTTTCTCACCGAAGTGGTAGTAGGACCTTGCCAAGGCGGCGATTGATTCTGGTTGCTCTCGCACCTGAGCTGGCACCGAGGACAGCATTCTTCGTGCTGTGGCGTAATCCTTCGTGTTCTCCGAGACCATTCCCAACAGTAGGCGTGCTGCGTTGTCATCGGGTTTGTCCTTCAAAATAAGTTCAAGATTTTGCCTTGCCTCGGAGTACCGGTGTAATTGCCAGAGATCAGCTGACAGGTAACGCCGGACCGTCAAGTCGCTGCTGTTGAGCTTCAGCGCGCGCTTGAAGACGTCTGCCGATTCCTCCAGCTTTCGCTCCATTGCGAGGACGGTGCCCAGGCTTGCCAAGAACCCTGAGTTGTCCGGCGCCAGTTGTACAGCCGTTCGCAGCTCGAATTCAGCGTCTGCAAGACTCCCGGCTTGAGCAAATTGCAATCCTTTATCGGCATGCGCCGCGGCGTCCGCGTGCTGATCCGAGCAATAGGCAAGGCCGCTTACGAACACAATGTGAAAAAGAATTATCAGGCAAAACCGCCGCAACTCAGGATATGTACGAGCTTTGTCCAGAAACGCTGCCCAGCTCTGTCCGTTCAGTCCCAAGGCTGACTCGAGAATTGGTCTGGTCCTTGCCATGGTTTAGCGGTCATGAAAGCGTCGGAATCGGGACAGCCCGGTGCGGCGCCAAGTTCAAACTGTCTTTATGAATCTATATCGAAATTGCTTCGGTGCGCCACGATCGAAGCCCTTGACTCTCGCAAGTATCGGAGAACAAGTCCACGAAGCGCGGTTGAACCTCGTGCATCTGCTCCTGAGACTTGACACCAAAGAGGGGCGAGCTAATGGGGTCTCGAAACCGAGGACCAAGCCGTGCCTCCAACTTCGTCCCGCTGGCTTTCAACGCATCAATGCTATTCGCATCGCGTGGGCGGAACCGTTTGCTCGAGCATACGAAGTGCAGTCACTAATAAACAAATTCGGTTGCATGGGGCCGTCCATTCAACTGGAACCGACGAGCGCGAGACTGATTCACGATCGGTCTTAATTAAATCGTTTCATGTCGGCGAAATACACATCAATCTGCGTTTCCTGACTTCCACATTTTCGTGTAATCTAGCGACTTTAATCGCCTGAAATCTGGAGAGGGCATGCCGAGTGCTTTGACATTGGTCGCTGGGCAGGTTGCATGGCAACTTTGTACTCGAAAGGTGGGCCGGATTGCTGCTGTGCTTATTTCTTTCGCGGCAATGAAAACTGCCTTCGCGCAACCGAAGCCCGATACTGTGCCGGGTCCAGTCGGCATCGTGCGCGTTGATGCAGGACACGCAATCAATTCGTTCGATCCTGACAGCGCGCTTGGTAGTTCGATTGATGTGCTTTCTCGAGCCAACATCGACAAAGTATTTACACCCCATATCGTCCAAGAATCGCTCTCGGCCGGTTGGGGACCGATCACCTACCGCAACAACACCGAACTCCGAATGGCCGCATGGCACTGGACCGAGAATGGAACCTGGAGCGACGCTGCGCACCGGAGCGGATACTTCACCGGCAGCACAGAGCTTAAGGAACCGATCAAATACATCCTGGCCTATGCTCTTCCGCATCGTGGTTTCGCGACGAGCGGCGATCGCCCAGTGTCAGGTCCGAACCTGACCTCTTGGAAGAGCAATCCCTATCTAACGCGCAAGTTCACAGGCGAAAGCGATGCGATGCATTCGCAGTGGGTAGTTGTAGATTTGCAAGCTCAGAAACCGGTCAGCGCCGTCCGCATCGTCTGGGCCAGTCCGTATGCGACGAGCTACCAGGTGGAATATTGGACTGGCACCGACGCGCTGGATTTCGACGCCGGCCCTAAAGGTGAGTGGAGGGTTTTTCCTTCAGGCGGGCTGAAGAATGCCCGCGGCGGTGCCGTTACGCTGAAGCTCACTCAGACGCCGGTCTCCACCCGATACGTGCGTGTCTTGATGACGGAATCCTCCAACACCTGCGACGAGCACGGATCAGACGATGTTCGCAACTGCGTCGGCTATGCCATCCAGAAAATTGCAGCGGGCACGATTGCTGCCGAGGGCACGTTCGTCGAGACGCCGAAAAGCCCAAGCGAACGGCAAACCACGTATTGCGCCTCATCGATTGATCCATGGCATTCCGCTGAGGACGTGCGAGATGACGGTTTCTACCAGCACACTGGATTTGACCTTTTCTTCACGAGTGGACTCACCAACAATCTGCCTGCGATGATCCCGGTCACAATGCTCTACGGCACACCGGATGACGCAGCCGCGCAGATCGCTTACATCGAGAAACGCGGCTATCCCATCGGCTACATAGAGATGGGAGAAGAGCCCGATGGCAAGCACGCGATGCCAGAAGACTACGGCGCTCTTTATATTCAGTGGGCCACTGCGATTCACAAAGTTGATCCGAAGCTTAAGCTGGGGGGTCCGATTTTCGAGGGCGTTAACGAAGATATCCGAGTCTGGCCTGACGCACAGGGGAGGACCTCCTGGATGGGGCGCTTCGTGGCTTACCTGAAAGCGCACCGCAGGCTCTCCGATCTGTCATTTGTTTCATTCGAGCATTACCCATTCGAACCCTGCAACATCACCTGGAAAAGTTTGTATTTCGAACCGCAATTGATGAAGCACATCCTGCAGGTGTGGAGAGATGACGGCGTACCGCACGACGTGCCCCTAATGGTGACTGAGAACCACCTTGCGGCGCAGCTCACCGGCCCCATGACAACGATTTTCGCCGCGCTGTGGCTTGCTGACAATGTCGGTTCGTTTTTTGAAGGAGGAGGCGCCGCCTTCTATCATTCTCCAATCCAGCCTCAGGGTGTTCAGAATACTTGCCTTGGCTGGGCCTCATGGTCGAATTTCGTGTCGGACGAAAACTACAACATCACGGGATACACCTCACCCTACTACGCCGCGCACATGATCAACCTGGAATGGGTGCAGCACCGTGCGGGTGAGCATCGCTTGTTCGCTTCCTCCACGGATATCAAGGACGACGAAGGCGACGTGCTGGTGACCTCATACGCCGTACTTCGTCCTGATGGTAACTGGTCTTTGATGCTGGTGAATCGTGACGAAAACAATCCACACACCATCCGGGTTGCGTTTGAGGATTCCGCGAACAAGAACGAGGCTTCGTTTTCGGGACCAGTCAGGTTTGTGACATTCGGCAGCGCGCAGTACGTATGGATCAATGACGGTCCAAATAGCCATCCTGATCCCGACAATCCGCCGACTGCGACTGCCGTGCCGTCAAGCTCGCAGACGACGTTCACGCTTCCGAAAGCTTCGGTTTCTGTGCTACGAGGTAAGGTCGTGGGCCTTGTGCAATGATTTGGGCTTTATAGAGCTACGGTGGAAGCAGAGGACTTCACAGATGACGACGAAACAGAGTTTCGTGTTTGTATTCCTGATGTCTGTGGCGCTGCCCCTCGGCGCTCAGAGTTCGGCACAACGGGAAATTGCGATTACGATCGACGATCTCCCCGCCGCTGGCACCGGTTTGGCTGGAACAGAAATCACTGAAATGACGGCAAAGCTTCTAGGAACATTGCGTGACCAAAAAATTCCCGCCGTTGGATTTGTGAACGAAAGGAAGCTCTACAAGTTTGGCGAGGTGGATGAACGAATTAAAGCGCTCACCATGTGGCTGGACTACGGTTTTGAATTAGGCAATCACACCTTCAGCCACGCTTCGCTGAACCGAGTTGGGTTGAAAGAATGGGAAGAAGAGGTCATCCGCGGCGAGACCGTTACCACTATGCTCCTCGCGCAACACAACATGAAAATGCGATATTTCAGGCACCCATATCTCGACACCGGTCGTGACCTCGAAACTCGCCGCCAGGCGGAAGCCTTCCTGGTCGGCCGGGGCTATCGCATTGCGCCGGTCACACTGGACGCTTGGGACTGGATGTATGCCGGCGTCTATGAGGACGCTCGCAAACGCGTGGATGCTGCACTTGAGCAGCAGCTAGTCAGTTCCTATCTTTCTTACACCGGCGAGGTTTTCGACTACTACGAAAAGCTTTCGAAGAATCTGATCGGCTACGAACCGAAACAAATCCTGCTGCTGCACGGCAATTGGCTGGAAGCGGACCACATCGGAGAACTGCTGGATCTCCTGCGAAAACGAGGGTACCGGTTTGTCACGCTGCAGGATGCGCTCAGCGATTCGGCCTACAGCATGCCGGACGAGTATGTGGGAGAAGAGGGAACTGGCTGGCTAGATCACTGGGCCATTACACGCGGTCAGCCGCCAAGAAATACACCCGTCTTTCCCCAGTGGGTGATTGATCGGTCCAAGGCGCTGCCGCACCCTCCGACACAGCCTTAGTCAATAAGCCACGATAGTCGGGTGGGCGGTCTGCGATTATCGCCCGGCGTTCATCCGCCAGGGGTGCCCCCCGTGTCAATGCGGACAACATATTTCCAGCAGATCCCCGTAGAAGAAGTGCGAAACATCATCGCATGAGCCAGGGTACACTTCAACAGACCCTAAGACTTCGGTCACGAACAAATGGGCGCAAACTCACGATGTTTCGAATCTCTACATCTGCGACGCGGGCATTTTCCCGAGCTGCACTGACAAAACCACCACGATGCCAATCGTCGCCTTTACCATGCGAACCTGCTACCACATGCTCGAAAATTTCAAAAAGGGCGTTCACAAGCGCGCATGAAGTTTCACTTGTGACAAGAGCGGTGGACTCAGCGTATCTTTGAAATTCTCTTCAACCCTGAAAACGCAAGCAGCAGAGGAGGCTGTCCGATGAAAAAGGTCCATTTCTCACGCCGTGAGTTCTTACACGCGAGCGCCGGGGCGGCGACTGCCTCACTGGCAGCCACTGTCACTTCGCTCGATCCGCAACCGCTGTTTGCCGCGGCCAGTTCGCTTGCACCCAGTGACCGGGTGCGCTTTGGAATTGTGGGCATCGGAATGGAAGGAACCAATTTGTTATCCACTGCGATCCAGCTTCCGGGAGTAGAATGCGCGGCCGCCTGCGATCTTTACGACGGTCGACACGAACTGGCAAGAGAAATCGTAGGGAAACCCATCCCGACCACTCGCCGGTATAAGGAGTTGCTGGACAACAAGGAAATTGATGCCATCGTGATGGCCGTTCCGGACCACTGGCACAGGCAAATTTTCGTCGACGCACTAGCTGCTGGCAAGGATGTGTACTGTGAGAAACCGATGTCCCACTCACCAGCGGACGGCGTGGCGATGGTGGAAGCGGCGAAAAAAACCGATCGCATCGTGCAGATTGGCGCGCAGCGCACCAGTTCTGTTTTATGCGCCAAGGCCAAAGAGCTCTTTGAGAGTGGCGCAATCGGAGACCTGAGCTTGGTCGAAGCGACCATGGGGCGCAACGATCCCACAGGAGCCTGGGAGTATCCCCCGCCGGCAGACTTATCCCAGCAAAATTTAGATTGGGACACCTGGCTAGGAACGGCGCCAAAAAAGCCTTTTGACCCTTATCTATTCGCGCGCTGGCGTTGCTGGAAGGAATACGGAACAGGTGTCGCGGGTGATTTGCTGGTGCACTTGATCAGCGGAATGCAGTTCGTGCTTGGGATCAACGAAATTCCCAAACGAGTTTCGGCCTTTGGGGGCATCTACCGCTGGAAGGACAGCCGTAACACGCCCGACGTACACCCGGTTTTGTTCGAGTACAAGAATGTGCCCGTGTATATGCGGCTCACTCTAGGAACCGAAACGGCAGAGGTTACGCGCTTCATGGGTTCGAAGGGCATCCTTGAGCTCAGCGAATTTGGTCTCACTCACATTCCGCAAGCTGGCATTGACCTCGCCCCCAGCTACTACTGTTACGGGCTTCCCGCGCGCCTGAAAAATGCATACTTCAAGCAGTGGCACGCGGAGCACGACCCCAAGCCAGGACAAGAGCCTGTTCCCGAGACCGTCAGTTATAAAGGAAACGATTACGACGATCTGCGGCCGCATATGTGGAACTTCTTCGAAGCTGTACGCTCGCGGAAGCCGTTGTTGCAGGACACGGTGTTCGGCCACCACGCCGCGCTCGGGTGTCATATGGCGAATGAGTCTTATTATCGCCATGCTCCGGTGACTTGGGATGAAGGTTCGCAGAGCATCAAGTCATAGCGAGGAAGAGAGCCATGAAACTTCAGAGAGTTTTGCTCGCGGTCGCGGTGTTTACCTTGTTGTCGCCGGGTGCCTATTCCGAAAACAAAAGGGCGGGGAAGGATTCTTCCGCGAACGGGTCGGCATCGACCAGAGCGTTGATCGGGCGGTGGGACTTAACACTCAAAGCTCCAGAACGCGAATACCCTTCCTGGTTGGAGATATCACTCGACGTTGGCCAGTTGAAAGCGCAGATGGTAGGGCGCTGGGGAAACGCCCGTCCGCTTCCTCGAATCGAGCTTTCTAATGGCCAGCTCACTTTTGTTTCTCCAAAAGAAGAAGAAGGGCGCAAAGACGACATGGTGTTTGAGGGCAGGATGGTGGGCAAACGCCTGGTGGGAACCACGACTGGATCAGACGGCACTCCGTGGTCTTGGATCGGCGAACAGGCGCCTTCTCTGAAGAAAAGCGGGACTCCGAAGTGGGGAAAGCCTATTCAGCTGTTTAACGGGAAGGACCTGACTGGGTGGAGACCGGACACGAATAATTCGACGGCAGAGTGGAAGGTCGAGGATGGAGCACTGGTCAGCCCTGGACACGGCCCTGAGCTTATTAACGATTCCAAGTTCGATGATTTCAAATTGCATATCGAGTTCAACTACGGTCCGAACTCGAACAGCGGAATCTATCTGCGAGGTCGGTACGAAGTCCAGGTAGAAGATAACTCAACGCAGGAGCCGCCAAGCCATCATACTGGAGGGATCTATGGCTTTCTGGCTCCGTCACCGGAAATTCCGCACAAAGCGGGCGAGTGGCAGAACTTTGATATCACGCTCGTAGGGCGAACGATCACTGTCGTGCAGAATGGTCAGACGATAATCGATAACAAGGAAATCCCTGGAATAACTGGCGGCGCGCTTGATAGTCACGAAGAACTGCCTGGGCCCATTTATCTTCAGGGCAGCGAAGACGGGCACATAGCTTACCGAAACATTGTTCTCACGCCAGCAAAGAAGTAATCGCGAAGAGGGCTTAGTGTATTCGCTGAAATTCCGGATGCAACTTAGTTTCGCGCACCAGTTCGCGCAGGCAGACCGCAACAGCCTGCCCAGGTTAATCGACGGGTGCCTTCGGGAGTGGGAAAGGTCGAAAGCTTCGCTCGTGCCGCCCTGCTGGCCATGGTCATATTCTATCCCCTATTTCATCCCATAATCAGGGGGATAACTAAGAGGATAAACAGTCCTTACTGACTCCCATCGGGTGACTTCTCCAGCCTTAGCAGTGGGAACAGGATCACATCACGAATCGATTGGGAATTCGTCAACAGCATAGCTAGGCGATCTACCCCGACGCCCACCCCGCCCGCCGGAGGCATGCCGTAAGAGAGTGCTCGGATGTAGTCCTCATCCATCTGGTGGGCCTCTTCGTCGCCGCGCTCACGCTGTGCCAATTGCTGCTCGAAACGGCGGCGCTGGTCTTCAGGATCGTTGAGTTCACTGAATCCGTTTGAAATTTCCATTTGCCCGATAAATATCTCCCAGCGTTCGGTCCAGTCCGGTTCGTCTGCTTTTTGTTTCGAAAGTGGTGAAACGGCAGTGGGGAACTCGTAAATGATCGTCGGCTGTGTCAGGTGTTCTTCGGCCACAGCTTCGAAAAGACTGGCAATTGTTTTTCCCGCCGGCTCATTCGGATCGTAGGCCATGTGCGAATGTGCCGAATTAAAGCGTTGCACCAGTGCCTTTACGGAATCGTGTGAAGCAAAATCGGAAAGCACAGGTTTAGAACCCGCCAACTCCGGCCAGTACTCAATGATCGCCTCCCGCATGGTCATGCGCCGCCAGTTCACCGCCGACCAGTCAATTTCCTGATCGCCCCACTTTGTCTTAGCCCCGCCGGTGACATCTTTGGCTGCTTGGATGATCAGCTCTTGGGTCAGATCCATGACGCCGCGGTAATTCGTATAAGCCTGGTAAAACTCCAGCATGGTGAACTCAGGATTGTGCCGGGTAGAGATACCCTCGTTCCGGAAATTACGATTGATCTCATAAACACGATCGAAGCCGCCCGCTACCAGTCGCTTCAGATAAAGCTCCGGAGCAATGCGCAGGTAAAGATCCATGTCGAGCGTGTTGTGATGCGTGACAAACGGCTTCGCCACAGCGCCACCCGCGATGGGTTGCATCATCGGAGTTTCGACTTCGACGAATCCATGTTCATCGAGAAACTTCCGCATTGACTGCACCAGCTTGCCGCGCTTCAGGAAAACTTCGCGGACCTCGGGATTCATCACCAAGTCCACATAACGCTGGCGGTAGCGCAGCTCGACGTCGGTCAAGCCATGCCACTTCTCGGGAAGCGGCAGAAGATCCTTGGAGAGAAAAGTGATTTGCTCGACGTGTATGGACAGCTCACCAGTCCTGGTGCGGAAGAGATAGCCACTGGCGCCAATGTGATCGCCGAGGTCAAGGAGCTTGTACAGTTCGAATCCTTGTTCGCCGACTGCATCTTTCTTCACGTAAATCTGCAGACGCTGTCCATCTTGCTGCAGGTGCGCGAACCCGGCTTTTCCCATGAGGCGGATTGCCATGATCCGTCCAGCGACGCGAACGTTGGTTTTTGCTGCTTCAAGTTGCTCGCTGGTTTTTGAGGAATATTCGGCGAGAATCTGCGGGACGGTGCGCGTAAAATCATATTTCGTCGGGTACGCCTGCTGGCCGAGGGCTTCAATTTGCTTTAGCTTGTCCAGTCGGAGTTTGTAGATCTCTTCGTCTAGTGCCAATGAGGGGCCTTCTTGCAGTAAAGTAACCTGCGATTATAAATAAAACCATCACTTCGTTCGTGGAGCTCCCAAAACATGACAAACACAGCAGCTGTACCCGCCTCAACAGGTGAGACTTTCACCGCCAGCCGCTGGACGCGCGGGAATCTGTTTTTCCCGACCCGGATCGTCGTCACTCCACTGCATGTGAGCCGGGTGAAGCCGCGGCTTCTCAGCAAAAACGAAGAAAGCATCGCCATTTCTCAAGTGGCGTCCGTGGCCATCCAGAGGGGAATCATCTGGTCAGAAATACGCATTGAGTCAACCGGTGGGAGTGATCCGATCACCAGCCATGGTCACCGCAAGCAGGATGCGATCAGGATCCGGGAATTGATTGAAAGCTATCAGGTGGGCCGGGCAGCTGGCCCGGCGAGAAACTAAGTGACGCCATCCGACCAGCAAGATCAGGACAAGAAAAATATGTGGGTGCAGATGGCCAATTATGCTCAGCTGGCTATCGTCTTTCCGGCCGCCACCGTGGTCGGATGGCTCATTGGCACCGCCCTCGACCACTGGCTGCATACCACATGGCTGTACCTCGTCGGATTAATTCTCGGCATCGTCGCAGGATTTGTTGAACTCATCCGCACCGCTTCCAAAAACAGCTAGTACCTTTAACCGCAAAGGTCTCAAAGGCTTCGCGGAGATCGCAAAGCAAAGCCGCATCAAGCTTTTCTCCGCGATCTCTGCGCGGCCTTTGCGAACTCTGCGGTTAAAATCTTTCAGTGACTTCAGCGCAACCCACAGCCTCCGACGATTTCTACTCACGCGCGCTTGAGCGAATCCAGAAAATCATGCCCGTGATCGGGATCGCGGCCTTTTTTACGGCGTGGGTCTATTTTGGTTGGAGGATAGGCCTGGGCGTTGCCCTGGGTTGCGCCATTTCTTATTTGAATTTCCACTGGCTGAAAAAAGTCGTGGCCGGACTCGCAGAGCTTACGATCCAATCCGGCACGCCAGCTTCCAGCCGCGGAGTCGTGCACCGTTTCCTGCTGCGCTACTTTTTGATGGCCGTAGTCGCGTTTGCTATACTTACTGTTTCCCGCGAGAGCCTGTATGGCCTGTTTGCGGGCTTGTTTTTGCCCGTGGCGGCGATTCTCTGTGAGGCTGTATACGAAGGTTATAAGGTAGTGGTCAGTGGCCAGTGATAAGTGGCCAGTCCGGCGGAAAGAGTTTACTGACCACTGACAACTGAGCAGCGACCACTGATTTCATGCCTGAACAACTCCTATTTACCCGACTCCTGAACCACGCTTTCGCCGGCCCAGTCACGGCGCTACTGCACGCGCTCCACATTGAGGCACAGTATCCGCAGGCGCCCATCACGAATGCCGTCGCGATGGAAGTGCTGGTCTTCGGTTTGCTTCTGTTAGTTTTCGTTCTGGTACGCTCGCGGCTTTCTGTTGAAAGTCCTGGTGGCCTGCAGCACATTTTTGAGGGCATTCACGGATTTGTCGAAAGCCAGAGCCAGGACGTAATCGGCCACCACAGCGAGCGTTTCACGCCTTTCCTGGTAACGCTGGGGTTGTTCATTCTGGTTGCCAACCTGTTTGGTGTCGTGCCTGGCCTTGAGTCTCCAACAGCGTCGCCGGTGGTGCCGTTGGGATACGCGATCTGCGCGTTTGTTTACTATCAAGCCCAGGGATTCATAAACGGCGGTATCGGGTATTTGAAACATTTTCTTGGCCCGATATGGTGGCTAGCTCCACTGATGCTGCCGCTTGAAATCATCAGCCATCTTGCTCGATTGATGTCGCTCACCATCCGTCTTTACGCCAACATGTTTGCCGGAGACATGGTGACGCTAGTCTTCTTCTCCCTGATCCCAATTGGCGTACCAGTCATTTTTCTTGGATTACATATCGGCGTGGCGTTACTGCAGGCCTATATTTTCGTTTTGCTGACTACGGTGTACCTGGCCGGAGCAGTTGCGACTGAACACTGAAATTTCAGGTCTCAAGCTTCGAGTTTCCAGTCGTCAATTGAAACTCGAACCTTGAAACTCGAAGCTGAGTTTCTCGGCCGTTCAGCGTGAGGGCGTTTGCACGGTAACGTCAACCACCCACTGGCGGCAATTCATAGGAGAAAAACAATGCGTAACATGATGCGTACTTTGAGCAATGTGCTTATGGGGCTTTCGGCCCTCTGTTTTGCTGTTCCTGCATTCGCGCAGGGCGGCGAGGCCTCAAACCCGACTAACTGGGTGGCGATTGCCGCCGGCTTTTCCATGGCGATTGCTTCTGCCGGATGCGGCATCGGCCAGGGACGCGCGACAGCGTC
>WNFR01003923.1_pt1 | contig 25847 bp, 18 predicted proteins | sample 5400221 | NCBI WGS metagenome assembly WNFR01 (sample SAMN13153357, study PRJNA577476) | soil metagenome | isolation source: 40 cm soil under Madrone tree | place: USA:California | collected 2016-06-14 | reverse complement strand
CTGGGCATTCAAATATTTGACCAAGGCTCGGGAGATTAACGACATCATTGCATGCCATGCACCGCCATCGTTATACATCAACGTCTTCGTGTAAACGTAATTTTTCGACCCGCCTCCTTCAGCTAGGTAGGACGCGAGGGTAAAGGGCGCCCCGGAGAAGCCAATAAGTGGTAGATCGTCGGGCAGACACCCGCGAGTTAGCCGGACCGCTTCGCAGACAAAGTCGAGCGCGCCCACATCTTCAATTTCTCGCAGACGATCTACATCCGCGGTAGTTCGCACTGGATTGTGGATTACAGGCCCTCCTCCGTGCGCAAACTCGAGATTAATGTCCATTGGCTCCAGAATTAACAGAATGTCGGCAAAGATGATTGCCGCATCCACTCCCAAACGCTCAGCGGCGGTAACGGTGACCTCGGCCGCAAGGGAAGGCGTTTTGCACAGTTCCAGAAACGTTGTGCGGGCCCGCACTTCGCGGTATTCGCTCATGTATCTGCCCGCCTGCCTCATTAACCAGATTGGGGTAAAAGGCACTGATTCTCGCCGGCACGCCCGCATGAATGGGCTATTCCGAAGAGATTCCGTTAACTTGGGGTTCGCTTTCACGCTCAAACTCGACACCTCTGCGCTCACCTCATACATAAGAACTTTCCCTAGGGATCGCGCGTTCAATTCGGAGCGACACCAGCAAATCTTTGAGAAATAACCACCGCTCACTCAAAAAGAGAGCAATTACCTAGAGCTTTGATCGAGTCCATGCCTAACGACATCGAGACTGCCGGGTCCCCGTGCAGCTTCGACGAAGCGTTTACACTTCATCACCGCGCGGTCTTCCGTACGGCTCGAGCCGTCGTGCGCGATTCGGCACTCGCCGAGGACGTGACACAGGAAGTATTTTTAAGACTATATCGCAATCTCCACGCCACGCCGGGCGAGGAACTACTGCGGGCGTGGCTTTTACGTGTCACTCTTAACGTTGCGCGAAACACCTTGCGGGGACAGTCCCGTTCGATGGCTCGCGACAACGAATATCATAAGAGTGGCGCGGATAGTGGTTGGCTCACTGAAGCCCCGGAAGAGGACTATGAGCGTCGCTTGGCTATAGAAGAGGCGCGCCGGGCTTTGGAAAAGATTAAGGAGCCAATGAGAAGCTGCCTGCTCCTGAAACAGCAGGGGCTTTCATATCGCGAGATCGCCACGACGTTGTCACTCAAGGAGACAAACATTGGCAGTCTGGTGGCTCGCGGCCGCAAGGAGTTTGCGAGGGTGTACGGGAAAATCGGAGGCAAGTGATGAGACAGTGTCTGGATGAGGGAATGCTGCAGAGCTATTTTGACGGTGAGCTTTCCACTGAAGCAATGGAAAGGGCCACGTCGCACCTGGCTTCCTGCGCTGTGTGCGCAGCGGCAGTGAGCGAATTGGAGCAAGAGAGTTTGTTGCTCTCCACGGCTTTGGCAGCGGAGTTTGCGACCAGCGTGCCGACTGAACGTCTGCGGCAGCGAATTGATTCGGCTGTCGCTGGTTTGCAAGTTGAGAATGCAGGCGCGTCGAGAGCTGGTGTTGCTGCTCTGCTCGGCTCATTTCTTGATCTCTTCAACTTCGCACCAGGTCGTACTCTGGGATATGCGAGTCTGATTGTGATGTTGACGTTTGGAGTGATCTTCGCGTGGATGAAGTTTCGCACTTCTGTTCCCCTGACGCCAAAAGATAACAAACTCGCTGTTACTTATCCTGTTAAACCACCCGCTACGGGTGGCAATGATTTCCCAGTGAAAACGATTCCTAATGAGGGAGGCAAGGAAGCAACCCCTAAATACGTAGTCAGGAATGCGAAACCAAACAGCAGCCGTCCAGTCGCTCCGAAGTCTCCGGCAGTGAAACTCATTCCCGGAGAGCGTAGCTATTTGCAGACGATCGCCAAGTTGGATTCGACCATCAAGTCAGGTAACAAAGCTATGAGGCCGACTCTACAGGTTGAGTACGAAAAGAATCTCGCAGTGGTGGATCGTGCTATTGCCGCGACTCGCAGCGCAGTTAAGAGTAATCCAAACGATCCTGATGCGGCCGACTTTATGTTTCAGGCTTATCAGAGCAAAGTTGATTTATTGAATTCGATAGCTGATGCGCGAGTTTATAATCGCTCACACTGAAAGGGCTGGGTTCTAACTTATATAATGAGGTTCTTAGGATTACCAATTGTACTGGCAATAATTTTTTCTTTGGCTGGTGTCGCCCCCGCTGTTGACGGTAAGAAGGACAAAAAATCTGGCGGAAAGATTGAGCGGTCGATGGCCGCAGATCCTAACGTCACTATTACTCTTTGTGTGATGTCCGGCGAGATTTCAGTGCGAGGATGGGACAAAGAGGAAGTACGCGCGCAGTCAGCCGATGCCGAACAAATTGAGTTTCGACGCATCGACAAAGCCAAAGATATTTCCAGGCCGGCAAACAGAATCGACGTAATGGTTTTGGACAGAACGGATCCGGGCGGGACAAAAGGTGATTGCCAGGCCCTTGCGAATGTTGAGCTGGATATACCAAAGGGAGCGACTGTTCAGGTGCAAACCCGGGATGGCAATATCAGCATTGTGGGGGTGGCGGCGGTGTATGCGGGTTCTCAGAATGGAGATATTGAAATCGGGCACGCGCAACGCCTGGTGGAAGCCGGGAGCGTAGGCGGAAGTATTTCGCTGAGAGACTCGAGTGGCAGAATTAATCTAAGTTCTGCCGGGGGTGGTGTTGAGGCCACCAATATTCGCGCTACTAGTGCCGAAGACAGTTTTGAAGTCGGCACTGTGAGTGGTGATATTCAACTCGACGGGGTCAGCAACGGCAAAGTCGTGGCCAAAACTGTCAATGGTAACGTGACGATGACCGGCCCGTTGACCCACAGCGGCCGTTACGCCTTTACCACGATGTCTGGCGATGTGACCTTAGCCCTGCCGCCCGACGCTTCCTTTCAACTAAATGCGAAGGTCTCTCAAAGCCAGGAGATCGTTTCCGATTTTGCGTTGACCTTCACCATGGACGGTGCGACTCCTCCAGCGACGCCAAAGGCCGGAGCACATTCTGAGCCTGGTCCGAAGCCTTCACCTCCCGGGGTGCAACCTGCGCCTGCGCCGAAAGTTTCACCACCTAAGCCGGCAGCCAAGAGCGGACCGGTTGTGTCGCCGATCATTGTCCAGCGTTCTGTAGTAGTTGTTCCTTATGCAATGCGTCGCATAACTGCAGTTTGCGGTTCTGGGGACGCTACAATTTACGTCGCCTCCTTCGGTGGTACCCTTCACCTACAGAAAAAATAGAGAGAATCTGCGAGGTTGGGAAGGTGAGGGATGGGTACTTTGGTCTTGGGACTTTGGTCTTAGGTCTTTGATCTTTGATCCGAGTGACCACTGCTCCCAAAGTCCCAAGACCAAAGACCAAAGACCCTCCTAAGCTGTAGCTTCGCCGAAATTTATGCCACAACCTGTATCAGGTCGGTGTTCTGTTTGTAGAGCAACGCAGAAGGGCCGCGGGTGGTTCTTATTAAAGTTTTGAGGTTCCGCTCTCGGCCCGAAATATCAGAGGTCACAAGGATGAAAAACACCGAAGTAAATCAGACGCAAGACAAAAAGTCATACCTGGTAATTTTGATTCTGCTGATAGGTCTGGCTGCATTCTCGAGCACTGTAAAGGAGCTGAACCAGCTTGGTGCGTCAGTCAGCGAGGTTGCTCAATTCATTGGCGAGTGGGGCGTCACTATAATCCCTACTGCTAATGCCCGGACGATCACAAAGGCTGAGCACTGCTCCGCTGACGTGGCAGCTCAGAACGCGAGGTCTGACGAGTTTCGCTGGAGCGGACGCATCGCCCCGGGAGCCGCGGTGGAGATCAAGGGGATCAATGGAGACATCACGGCTGAGCCGGCAACGGGTGACGAAGTCCAGGTTGTGGCAGTAAAGAGTTCGCGGCGCGGCGATCTCAATTCCGTGGAGCTTAAGGTAGTCGAACACGCGGGCGGTGTGACCATCTGCGCAATCTACCCCAACGACGATTCAATTAATCCAAATACATGTGAGCCGCGGGGTAGTGGTGAGCACCGGAACGTGGGCAACAATGACGTCCGCGTTGACTTCAGGGTGCGTGTGCCGCAACGCGTCGGCTTCATCGGTCGCACCATCAACGGTAAGATCGGCGCCACGTCCCTGGCCAGCAATGTTGTTTCTAACACTGTGAACGGCAGCATCCGAATTTCCACGAGTGGTTATGCTGAAGCGACCACGATGAATGGCGAGATAGCGGCGAAACTCGGGGACGCGAACTGGCCCGCAGCTCTCACATTCAAAACCTTGAATGGCGAAATAACTCTGGACCTGCCTGCTGATACCAGCACAGAGGTCAAGGCGGAAATTCTTAACGGAACCATCAACTCGGATTTCCCGATGAGTCTTACAAGCTTAACGACTCGCCGGGTCATAGGTGGCCGGATTAGCGTGGGTGGGCGAGCACTGTTCTTAAAAACCTTGAATGGAAGCATAAATTTGCGGCGTGCGAGTTAAACAATCTTAGATTAAGAGAAAAAGAGATCATGTTGAAAAAAGCTCTCAATACAATGGCCCTTTCCGTCATTGCAGCGTTTGCGTTGACAAGTTCGGGAAGTGGACCAGCTTCAGCTAACAGTGCCGTGGATCAGACTCAAAGAGCTTACGCGGCTGTAGATTGCAGCAGCAACAGCGGCGGTTACGCATCGGAGACCGGTGAAGAAGTACGCGAGGAGTTTCACCAAACTTATCCGCTCGCTGCAACTGGCCGGGTGAGTGTCGAGAATCTGAATGGGGGCGTGCAAATAAAAGTATGGGACCGCGCGGCTGTTCAGGTCGATGCGATAAAACGCGCTTACAAACGCGAACGCCTGAATGAAGCAAAAATCGACGTTAACGCGAGTGAAGAAAACATCAGAATCAAAACGGAATACCCCGACCAGAATCAAACATTCAATAGCGACGAAAGGGGCCGCAACGAGAACCCGGCCACCGTTGACTACACTTTGACTGTGCCGCGGCAGGCCATGCTCGAATCGATCGAACTCATAAATGGTCCGATTGATATCGAGGGAGTAGAAGGAAGCGTCAAGGCTTCGTCCATTAATGGGAGCGTCACCGCTCGTGGTCTCCTGGGAGAAGCCAAGCTGTCGACAGTTAACGGACCGCTCCAGGTGACGTTTACACGGCTTGACGACGCAAAGACGATTTCCCTGCAGTCCATAAACGGCCCCGTAACTCTCATCATCCCGTCAGATTCAAACGCGATGGTACGAGCCAACACCGTACATGGCGGTATAAGTAATGATTTCGGGCTGACAGTCAAAGATGGTGAGTACGTTGGACATGATCTCGCCGGCCAAATCGGGACGGGCGGTCCGCGAATCAAGCTGGGAAATGTGAACGGACCAATCCGGATTACTCATGCTCAGGATGGACGCAGCTTGAGTTCGGCGACTTCCATGGAATTGGATAAGGAGAAGATCAAGACGAGGATCAAGAACGAAACCGTTGAGGCCATAACCGAGAGCGTTGCCGAACAGGTTGCAGCTTCGACGGCCATCGCCAGTGCTGCCGCCGCAGAAGCTACCCGCAGCCAGATTGACAGCGGCAGGATCGCCCGTGAAACGCAGCGCGAAGTACAGCGGCAAGTGGATGAAGCTCTTCGCGAAGCCCAACGCGAAGTAGACCGAGCTCAACAGGAGATTCAGCGAGAAGTTGCGCAGCAAACTCGCGAGCAGATGCGTATTGCACGTGCTGGTAGAGGAAGTGGCGCCGGAACCGGAAGAGGTTCAGGCGTTGGCGGACGCCTCACTACCCAGGAGTCGAAGACCTTCACTGTAAGCGGCAGTCCTCGAGTGAATATCGGCACCTTCGATGGCGCCGTCACGGTTCACGGTTGGGACAAATCTGAGGTGATGTACACCGCGACCAAACGAGCCGGAGACGAAGAACAACTTAAAGGGATTTCAATACAGACTGAGCAGCAGGGAGCGACGCTTTCAATAGTCGCCCACTCCGAGGAACACAACGGGACTGCGCAGTTCGAAGTCTACGTGCCGCGACGCTCAACGCTTCATGTTTCTTCTGACGATGGTTCGCTGAATCTCGACGGAGTTTCTGGTGAGATTACGCTTCGCACTGGAGACGGATCGATCGAAGTTAGTGGTGGCGGCGGTCAACTGCAAGTAAATACCGGCGATGGTCGTGTTCGCGTCACCGATTTTGAAGGACAGGTCGACGCTCGTACGGGTGACGGCGCCATCTCGTTGGATGGGAATTTCAACGCTCTGAGCGCGAGAACTGGCGATGGAGCAATTTCCTTGACTGTACCCGCAGGTTCTAACTTCACCGTTGAAACCAATGCGGACGATTCGATCACGAACCAGGGCCTGACCATGACAGAGGACATCTCCCCCTCGAAGAGAGTCAAGCGGTGGAAGATAGGCAATGGTGGGAACGTGTTTGTTCTCAATACGGGCGACGGAAAGATTGTCCTTCGCTCACGGTAAATCACAAATCGCGTTGCGTAGGGAAGTTTCGGCGGGCTTTCCGCGTCCAACCAAGAACGACGACTTACTAGAAGACTTTCAAGCAAACCAAAACATTCAGCATTTCGCACTGATAAGCGAATACGAGGGGAATGCGTTTCATGAGGGCGGCACTGCTAAGTATTGTCACGATCTGTCTGTTCTTCGGTCAGGCCTACTCACAAACTGCAGCATCCGATCCTTCACCCTCGTCCTCGCCAGTTGGGGAGAAGGCCTCGGAAAAGTCGAACTCGACAGTAACACCTTCGCCACCCTCGAAGGTTAAGGTTGGTAAGGCAGCGGCGCTCGGGTTGCCGCCGGAAAAAGCCAATCCGGTGCGACTTGTCCGCTTCGATAAGCCGCCAACGATCGACGGTAAACTCGATGATGAGGTCTGGAAAACTGCCGCCGTATTGAAGGACTTTTATCAGGTTCAACCAGGTGACAATCTCATTCCAGAAAACCGGACCGAAGTCCGACTTGGTTACGATACGCGGTTTCTATACATCGCTTTTCATTGCTTTGACGATCCCAGCAAAGTGCGAGCCAACATCGCGAAACGCGACAACATCTGGGACGACGATTATGTAGGTATTCTCTTCGACACTTTTAACGATCAGCGCCGCGCGTACGAGTTTGATTTCAATCCGCTCGGTGTGCAGGCCGATGGAATCTGGACCGAGGGACAGGGCGAAGACTTCAGCCTCGACCTGGTGATGGAGTCGAAGGGAATGGTCACAAGCGACGGCTATACGATTGAGGTTGCGCTGCCCTTCAAATCGCTGCGCTACGTTGCGGGCAAAGACGCATTGTGGGGAACGCATTTCTGGCGTCGCACCAAACGTCTTAACAATTCGCTCGACATGTGGATCCCTCTCGACCGTGACAAGGGCAGTTGGCTGGGTCAGGCCGGACATCTTACGGGATTTGAGGGCATCTCGACTGAGCGAACTTTGGAGCTGATTCCCAGCTTGACACTATCGGAAACAGGAAAACGTAAATCCGCTTTGCCTTTCAACCACCTGGCTGGTCTGCCTGATCCCGGCAGATTTGTGAACGAACCGGTGAAATTCGATCCCGGCCTCACTGGGAAGTACAGCATCACACCAACGGTCACGCTCGACTTTGCGCTCAATCCGGACTTCGCTCAGGTGGAATCAGACCAACTGGTGGTTACGGCCAATCAGCGCTTCCCGATTTTTTTCGCGGAGAAGCGCCCGTTCTTTCTCGAAGGAATCGATATCTTCAGCACACAAATAGCGGCCGTTCATACGAGAACGATTATCGACCCCGATGTGGCGGTGAAGTTGTCGGGAAAGCTCGGTCGCAACACGTTTGGTCTACTCCTGGCCTCGGACAACGGTCCAGGAAACTTCAATGAGGATGACCGGACAGCAGCAAAACTTTCACCCAATGACAGTCGGAACCGGCTGATCGATAAGAATGCCTCCGTGGGCGTGCTGCGACTCAAGCGAGACATTGGAAAGACGGACTCTTTTGTCGGTTTTCTGGGAACCTACTATCGATTTGTCGATAAATACAACGAGTTGGGTGGCTTCGACGGCCGCTTTCGTCTGGACAAGCAAACAACTTTTAGCTGGCAGGTGCTGGCCACTCACACGCGCCAGAATTTTTTCTTTCCGGATGAAGGACAGACCCTGGACCGCAAGGAGAACGGCTTTATTTATGCTGTTGACTACAACCAGGGTGGTCGGCATTTTGGGCATGAGTTCTCGGCCGTGGGACGAACGCGCTTCTACCAGGCCGATGTAGGGTTCAATCGACGCGTCAACACTAATAATCCAAATTGGTTTGTTCGCTACAACTCTGAACCAAAGCCCAAGGCTCGTGTGATCTCATGGCGTGTTTACAACGACATTGATGTCAACTTTGATTGGCAGGGACGGTCTCAGAATTACAACAACGAATCACAGGTCCAATTCAGTCTTAGGAGACAAACTTTTCTGGGTGCAGGGATCGACTTAGGATACGAGCGTCTTTTCGAGAGTGAGTTTGGACCTACACGACAGACCGGCTCCAATTGCGTCGTTACAAACACCTGCACATTCGCCGGCGAGGACAACGAACGCTCCACGCCTAAGAGAGGTTTCTACTTTTTTGCTGGCTCAACTCCAAGCAAGAAATATAATTTCAACCTTTTCGTCAGTCACACTCAGAATCAGTTTGATTTTGACTTCGGCGCTGGACCAAAGTTTCCGCGCGTGAGTCCACCCGCGCTGGCTGCGGCTCAGGCCAAGGCCGCCGGTCAATGTAATGGCAACTCGCCACCCCCGGTTTGCAATGCGCCACAGGATCCCGGCCCCGGCAATTTCTGGCATGCCGACGGAGGCATAACCTACCAACCAACCGGCAAGCTAAATGCGGGACTCACTTTTACTAAAGAGAGGCTCGTGCGCAGCGACACAAAGCGGGTCGCCTTCGATGAGAACATCGTATCGTTGCGTACAACATATCAGTTCACGAGGTTTCTGTTTGCACGCGCACGCGTCGACTACGATTCGATTGCCTCAAACGTGAAGGGGCAATTTCTGCTGGGCTGGACTCCCAATCCCGGCACTGCCTTTTATGCGGGCTACAACGACGATTTGAATCGCAATGGTTTTAGTCCGCTATCGGGTCAGCTCGAGCCAGGCTTTCGCCGCAATGGCCGAACCTTCTTCATCAAGATGTCTTACCTGTTCCGGCGCAGCTTTTGAGTCCAGCCCAGAGTTTATATCCACAGATTACACAGATTACACAGATTACGCAGATTCAACTGAGAACGCGAATTAGTTAGCTCGGCCGTTTCTATATAAGAAATCTGTGCAATCTGCGAAATCTGCGGATGTCCTGTCTACGTGCTAAACTAGTGCAGCCCAGCCTTGTTCACTCTTGTTAGGTCAGCACAAAGTACTTGTGGAGACTTGGAAGAGGACGAGGGTCTGTTCTAAATTGCATAGCATGTCTGAATTTGTGAAGCCCCCAACCTTGGCCTCGAAAGCACATCTGTCTCTCCTGTTCCTTTCAGCGGCAGTGCTTTTCTCTTTCACAGCCTGCAAAAGCGACTATGCGGGCGCAGCCAGACAAGATCGTCCGAATGACCCTAAAGGCGCCCGGCAAGTGAAGACCGCTACGGTAGTCGAAACTCCTTTTGGCGAAACTGTCACTGCCAATGGCACGCTCGCGGCCTTCGACCAAACCACGGCAAGCGTGAAAGTGCCGGGCCGTTTGCGGGCAATTTCAGTTGACCTCGGCTCTGTTGTTGCGCGCGGTCAGGTAATAGCGCAACTCGAACCCGAGGACTACACTCTCCGCGTACAACAATCGGAAGCGGCCCTTGCGCAGGCGCGAGCCCGTCTCGGTCTCACACCCGACGGCACTGATGACAAGGTGGATCCGGAGCAGACGGCTACCGTGCGCCAGGCTCGTGCCGTGCTCGACGAGGCCAGATTTAGTCGCGAGCGTGCGGCGAAGCTAGTTGAACAGGGAGTGGTTGCCAAAGCTGACTTTGATGCGGCTGACTCTACTTTCAAAGTAGCCCAAGGTCGTTATCAGGACGCTTATGAAGAGGTTCGCAACCGTCAGGGGATTCTGGCCCAGCGCCGGTCTGAAGTAGCACTGGCTCGACAGCAACTCAAGGATACTGCGGTATATGCTCCGTTGGATGGCATCGTTCAGGAGAAGCGAGCGAGTGTTGGCGAGTATTTGGCGGCAGGCGCTCCGGTTGTCAATATCGTGCGCATGGATCCGTTGCGCTTGCGTGCAGAAGTGCCGGAACGCGACGCGCACAATATTCATACGGGTCAGAATGTGCGGGTTACTGTCGAAGGAGATGCAAATGCTTACATGGGTCAGATCATGCGGCTGAGTCCAGTCGTCGCGGAGCAGAACCGGATGCTGATGGTGGAAGCAGACGTGCGCTTTTGCCGGGATCGAAAAAGTAATCGTCGTGCAAAACGGCAAGGCCCTGGAGAAACCTATTACCACCGGACGGCGCAATGCCGACTTTACAGAAATCGTCGCCGGGGTGAATGTTGGTGAACACGTGATCGTTGATCCCGGCAATCTTCAATCGGGCCAGGATGTTCTAGTTGTGGAGTGACTTCGATTTTTGATTTTTGATTGCTGATTTTTGATTGTTCGGTTGCTCGCCACGTAGGGTCAGCTATAGTCAAAAATCACCAATCAAAAATCGAAAATCGAAAATCACCAGGTTTGATTGTGACCAACCTCACCTTGGAGCACATTGATGGATGAAGATGAGCTGAAACGACGCACCAAGCAGTTGATCATTGAGGGTGGCTTGATGAAGGAGAAGCTTGTTGAACCGCTGAGGATTGAAGCGCACGAGCTATGCGCCATCATGACTTCATCACGAATTTCTGCAGCGAAGAACGAAAAGCTGGCGCGAAAAGCCATTGAACTCCGTAAGCGGGCAATCAAAAATCAAAATTCCAAAATCAAAAATCAGTAGATGCAAAAACTAGCTGAAATCTGTATCCGACGCCCGGTATTCGCGACCATGATTGTGTTGTCGTTGGTCGTGGTCGGGGCTGCAGGCTTTTTCAAGTTGGGTGTCGACCGTTTTCCTTCGGTAGATCTTCCCACTGTCAGCATCCGAACAACTCTACCCGGTGCCTCACCTGAAGAAGTGGAATCGTTAGTTAGCCAACAGATTGAAGAAGTTGTTAACACGGTTGACGGCATCGACGAACTGCGTTCAGTATCCGGGCAGGGCACTTCCATTGTAATTGCCACCTTTAAACTCGATCGCAATCTTGAGTCTGCGGCCCAGGACGTTCGGGATCGCGTCAACAGCTTAGGGCGCCAGCTGCCGGTAGATGTAACGCCGCCAATCGTTCAGAAATTCGATAACGACAGCACACCCGTCGTGACGATCTCGCTTTCAGCCGATCGGTCTCTGCGAGAACTAACGGAACTGGCGGACAAGACGGTGCGCGTGCAGCTTGAACGCGTCGGCGGTGTCGGGGAAGTACAAATAGTTGGTGGCCTGGACCGCGCGATCAACGTGTGGATCGACGCGGACCGTTTGGCGGCTTATCAGATTCCCATCGCAACCATTCGTCAGGCATTGCAACGGCAGAACAGCGACGTGCCGGGAGGCAACGTCACCACGGGTAAGGAAGAACTGATACTGCGCACGCTCGGAAGGTACACCGATCCGCGACAATTTGAAGATCTGGTTGTTGCCAATGTCAACGGAGCTCCGGTGAAACTCCGGGATGTGGGACGGGTTGAGGACGGTACCAAAGAGCAAAGATCGCTTGCCCGTTTGAATGGAACTCCCACGGTTACGCTGGATATCCGCCGCCAGTCAGGCTCGAATACCGTCGAAGTAATCAATGGCATCAAGGCTGTCCTGCCTAAGGTAGCTGCTCAACTTCCAAACGACGTTAAGCTCGAGGTAATCCGCGATCAGTCGCGCTACATCGAAGCCGCACTACATGAAATACAAAAGCACCTTGTTCTCGGCAGCATTCTTGCAAGTTTGGTGGTGCTTCTTTTCATGCGCTCCTGGCGCTCAACCTTGATTGCGGCGGTCGCAATTCCTTGCTCGGTAATCTCTACCTTCGGCATGATGCGCGCGCTTAACTTTACGCTCAATAGCGTGACTATGCTGGCGCTCGTTTTGATGGTTGGTGTGGTCATTGACGACGCTATCGTGGTATTAGAAAACATCTTTCGCTTCATCGAAGAGAAGAGAATTGAGCCGAAGGAAGCAGCACGCGAAGCCACAAAAGATATCGGCCTCGCCGTGCTGGCTACCACCCTGTCGCTGGTAGTTATCTTTCTCCCAGTTTCATTCATGTCGTCTATCTCGGGACGATTTCTTTATCAGTTTGGTATCACGGCCGCCGTTGCCATCCTGGTCAGCTTGTTGGTTTCCTTCACGTTGACCCCGATGATGAGCTCGCGTCTGATTCGTGTGGCTGACGCAGGCAAAGGTGGGCATGGGTCGCCCGCCTCTTCTCGACGAGGTTTCTATCGGTTCATTGATGCGGGCTATTCGCGCTTGCTCGCATTTGCAATGAGGCACCGAATGGCAGTCGCCGTGCTTGCGCTTGCCACAATCTTCTCGAGCGTCCCGCTTTATCGCGCGGTCAAGCAGGAGTTTATTCCGACTAATGTCGACGAAGCTGAGTTTGAAGTAAGCGTGAACGGACCGGAAGGAACAAACCTGGCGGTCATGAATGAAACCATCAGCGCGATGGAGAAAGATATTTTATCCACTCCCGGTGTGCGGCTCGTTTTGTCTTCTGTGGGTGGGAATTTCCTTGGCGGGGTCAACCAGGGCGGTGCTTATGTTCGTATTGCTCCCCACGAAGAGCGCACTCTGTCGCTGGGCCGGCTTTGGACCGAATTGAAGAACGGAAATCCGTTGAAAGCGTTCAAGGGCAATTACTCCCAACAGGATGTAATGCTCGAAGTACGACGAAGACTGCAGAAGTATGCGCCGATGCGCATCGGAGTCCGCAATGCTCAGTCGTTTAATTTTGGCGCCGGTGGTCGCACGGACATCGACTTCGTTTTTCGCGGTCCTGATCTTCTGACTCTCTCCGGCTACGCAGACGACCTGGTTGAGAGATCGAAGACGCTTGGTGGCATCGTGGACGCTGACACAACGCTCAAACTCAATAAACCGGAGTTGCGGGTCGTGATCGATCGCGATCGCGCCGCCGACCTCGGTGTGGATACTTCCGACATTGCCACGAGTTTGCGCCTGATGGTCGGTGGAGAAGAACAGACGTCGAGGTTCAGAGATGAATCGGTAAACGAAGATTACGACGTGCAGTTACGGCTGACAGAGGCTGATCGACGGGATGTCGGGACCATCAGTCGTTTGTACGTTCCTTCATCGCGCGGTGGACTTGTGCGGCTCGACAATTTGGTCAAGATCAAGCGAGATACGAGTCCTTCCCGAATCGACAGGTTGGATCGGGAGCGGCAGGTATCAGTACGCGCTTCGGTAGCCCCTGGTTTCGCGCTCGCGGATCGGATCGATGCGTTGCGAAAAACAGTTGCCACGATGAACATCCCAGCGGCTTACACCACGTCAGTTTCTGGCCGTGCCCGAGAACTGGAAAGAACTTTTAAGGAATTCATCTGGGCATTTATTCTCTCGATCATTTTCATGTATATGATCCTCGCGTCACAGTTTGAAAGTACAGTGCACCCGCTGACGATCCTACTTAGCTTGCCGCTTTCGGTACCCTTCGCATTGCTTTCGCTCTGGGGCACTGGAGACACGTTGAATCTGTATTCCGCGCTGGGGATTTTGGTTTTGTTTGGCGTGGTTAAGAAGAACGCTATCCTGCAGATCGATCATATGAACAATCTGCGCGCGAAAGGCATGGAGCGCTTCGAAGCGATTATGCAGGGCAACCGCGATCGCCTGCGACCGATTTTGATGACTACGCTAGCGTTGGTAGCGGGCATGTTGCCGCTTGCGCTGGGCACAGGCCCAGGCGCCGAAGAGAGACGCTCCATTGCTGTCGTCGTAATTGGCGGGCAGACGTTGTCGCTACTGCTGACACTCATTGCCACTCCTGTCGCGTACTCTCTGCTCGACGATGTGCGTTCGACCACGCGTTGGCGGAAATTTGCCGGCGCTACGGCGCGCATTTCGCAGAAAGTTTTCGGCAGGTTCAAGAAACCGCGGAAGGTAAAGGTGAGTGAGGTGCCTGCGGAAAGAAGTGCAGTCGATGTTCCTGAAGATCAGGTTCGTGCGGGCGTCGGGGATTGATCACTTGTCATTTGACAGAACTGCACAATCCACCGATTACGCAGATTACACAGATTCTTTTTAGAAACGACTGAGCTAACTACTGTTTTTTCAGTTGAATCTGCGTAATCTGCGTAATCGGTGGATTATCTGGGATCTTCTACCCTCGATATCCCGTATCCATTCTCTCCAACTTCCGGAGCAGCCCCGGCCACACCAGGCGACCGCCGCCACCTCTTGTAACAATCGCCACTTGTGCGGGTATCTGAGACAGTACTGTATCAGCAATAGCGATAAGCTTCGCCCCGCCGGATTGCGCCAGTATCTGGATCTTGCAGGCTCGTTCTAACAAAAACATTGACATGAACGCGTCAGCTACAGTTTGACCGACTGTCAACAAGCCGTGGTTTCTCAAAATCAGAAACGTCTTATTGCCCAGATCAGCCACCAGCCGCGGCTTTTCTTCTTCGTTCAGCGCGAGTCCTTCGTAATCGTGATAAGCAAGCGAAGACAAGGCAAACAGCGCTTGCTGTGAAATCGGAAGCAGTCCATCCTGCTGCGCAGAAACGGCGATGCCATAGTCAGTGTGCAGGTGGATTACACAAAGAGCATCCTCACGCGCGGCGTGCACCGCGCTGTGGATCGTGAATCCCGCGGGATTGATTTGATAGGGTGTTGCCATCACGATGTTCCCCTCGAGATCTACTTTCACCAGGCTCGAAGCCGTTATTTCATCAAACATCATTCCGTATGGGTTAATCAGGAAGTGATGTTCAGGTCCAGGCACTCGGGCGGAAATGTGCGTGAAGACAAGATCGTCCCAGCCATAGTGTGCTACCAATCGGTAAGCAGCTGCCAAGTCGACGCGCGCTTGCCACTCTTCCGGGGAGACTAATTCGCGAACCTTCGATGTTTGTGCTTTTTCAGGGGCAGGCATAGGTTCCTTTCGTTATCATGATTCTCGAACACTAAACTGCATCGGTGGCGCCATTTGCGGAAGTGACCTTGCTGCTATTTCGTCGGTAGTGCTTCAACGTCTGCCGCCTCGGGTACCTTCAAAATCTCCTGCCAGCCCGAATTGTCGGCTCGCATTTGCTGCGTCAACTCGTCGCGCAGTTTGTATAGTCGATCGCTCAACGTTACCGGGTAGTTGTTGATGTTCGCGAAGCGCTTGCGCTGATCTTCCACGAAGACTTTCTGTTTGATGATCGAAGGAATAGCTGAATGCTGCCCGTTTTCCCAGAAAGGGACCAGCAAGCGTTCTACCCGCGCGGCCCCGGGAATCTCTACCTCTTCTTCTTCAAGTCCAATCACATCGGCGACGTAGTTGTCCTGAGCGTCGATTCCGCGAAACAGCTGCAAACGACCTGGCAGGGTGATCTTGTCGTGTGAGTTTGAAGCTTTGAGGGTTGGCAGCTGCTCCATCAGACATTGTTTGAAAATTACACCGGCTACCGACTTCACTTCGCTCGATAATTTTGTACCGATGCCAAAGCCGGCCACTTCAGGAAATTCCTGCACGATGCGTCTGACTCTTTCGACATCCAGATCGCCTGTCAGATTGGGTCGTAGATCACGCAGTCCGTTAGCTTCAAAAAACCGCAGACACCATTGGCCGAGTTCTGCCAAATCGCCCGAGTCGACGCGGAAACCTTTGAAGGCCCGACGTCTCGCCGCGGTAGATGTGGCAGCCATCGCCGCGTGCACCGCGCCCATGTAAACGTCGATAGTATCGAGGAGGAGCGTGGTGCCGTTTGGATTGGCGTCGAGCCAGCGCTCAAAAGCGACTTGTTCGAAATGCTTTGGCTTACCTGTGCGGGACTCGATCTCCGGGTCGTTCATGTATTCAATGTAGGCTTGTTGCCAGTAGTGGGCCTCGGTGCCGACCGCGGGTATATCGAGACGATGCGCTGCTTCCATGTTTGAAGTGTCGTTGAAGCCGCCAATAAATGCATAGACCGCAATGTCGACTGCACGCTCTATATCGCCATTGCGGCGCAAAGAGAAATCAGACAACCAACGATGTTCGCCAACCGCCATGCGAAATTCCATCGCCGTGCTGGCGGTGGTCATTGGCAAATCGAAGGCATGCTCAAACTTGATCTCCTGCGCCTGCGTCAAGCCGAACGCGCCGCTAATGTCGGCAAAGGGTTCCTGGGCGAAGACGATTGTGCCTGGACGCACGGCCCGCACTTTCCCCAGGAACTGAATGTCTTCGATGGCTTTGGCAAACAGTTGCAGACCGCCGCGATCCTGTTCGAGAAACCTGAGACGCGGTCGATCGATTTGGCTGTCGATGAGCAAACGTACCAGGCGCTCATGACCAAGGCAGGGCGCAAAGGGCAACTTGCGCTGAGTCACGTAGAAGGTCGCTTGAGCATCGCTGAGACGACCGCGATGCAGCCGCGCCACATCCTTATATGACGCATCTCCCATCGCGGCGTGATAGCGATCAATATTGAGAGTGCCCATTGTATTCAGGAGCAGGAGCAGACGGCAGCAGCAGGAGCGGACGGCAGGAGCAGAGATTCAGGGGCAGGAGCAGACGGCAGGAGCAGGACAGGACAGGACAGTTAGTCATACGTCATCACCTGCTCCAGCCGTCTGCTCCTGCTCCTGGATCTCCGCTCCGGCGCGACGCATCTCATCAATGGCACGGTCGCCATCGCCTGGTTTTAAGTCCACGGGCCGCATAGCGTTCGTAAGCACCTTTACCGCAAAGCCTTCCTTTAGCGCATCAAGCACAGTGTTCTTAACACAGTAATCCGTGGCGAGTCCGCCCACCAAAACTTCTTCAACTCCAAAGTCACGGAGTTGCGAAGCGAGATCGGTCCCATCAAACGCCGAGTAAGAATCTTCATCACCAAGACCCTTGGAAATAACATGAACGCGAGAGTCGTCAGTAAGTGCGGGATGAAACTCCGCTCCTTTGGTTCCCTGTACGCAATGGACCGGCCATGTGCCCCCGTACGCAGCAAAATGTTTCGTCCTCGCAGGATGCCAGTCGCGCGATTTGAAGATCGGGGCATCACGCTCCAAAAATTCGGCAATCAGCTTGTTTAGCGGCGCCACTACCTCATCACCATGGGCGACTGCCAACGTCCCGCCCGGACAAAAGTCGTTTTGCACGTCAACCACGATCAGTGCCTGCTTCTTTTCGTTTGCCATACTGTTTTTTGCCACTCTATCTCACAGTGATGAAAAGTCAAGGCAACGGCGGCGATAGAGGTGCACGTACAGTGAATCCGCAGATTACGCAGATTACGCAGACTCAGCAATAACCAGAATCGGTTAGCTAGAAAACCGAACTTCCAATTCAGTCCCTCCTCTGCGAAATCTGCGTAATCTGCGGATGGTCGGAATCGGAATGGTGTTAAACTAACGCCATCTTTAATCTAAAACGCGGAAGGCTGGGAGACTCATCATGAACCCCATAGAATTTCTGCCAGGCCAATTAGCCGGCGAGATGAGCGGCGCGATAAAGCAGGCCGAAGACGATAACGTCGTAAAGCGCATTTGGCGCAAGGACGCCTCCCTCTGGAAGGCGGACGAGGCTAACCAGAAAATCATCACGAACTCACTGGGTTGGTTGGTGTTGCCAGATGAAATGATTGGAGTTGCTGATGAACTCATTGAGTTTTCTGATCTGACCCGGCGAAGGAATTATAGACACATTATGGTTTGCGGGATGGGAGGTTCGTCACTCTGTCCGGAGGTTCTCGCGCAAACATTTGGACCACAATCCGGATATCCGGAACTGTTAGTACTCGATTCAACGGACCCCGATGTGCTCGCGGCATATGCTGACAGAATTCAAATCGAGCATTGCCTGTTCGTGATTGCGTCGAAGTCAGGAACAACCACGGAGCCAACAGTCTTTTATAAATTCTGGTACGACCAACTCGGCAGGCGTTCTGCAAATCCCGGAGAAAACTTTATCGCGATAACCGATCCGGGTTCCCCTTTAATTGAGGCTGCTGGGGAGTTGGGATTTCAACGAGTCTTTCTTAATCAAGCGGACATCGGCGGAAGGTATTCTGCACTTTCCTATTTCGGCATGGTTCCGGCGGCATTGATGGGGATCGATCTAAAGAAGCTGTTGGATCGCGCGAAGGAAATGGCCCAGGCCTGTGCCGCCGTGATGCCGGCTACAGCAAATCCGGCAGTGCAACTGGGTACTTTTATCGGAGAGTGCGCCAAGGCAGGCCGGGACAAACTTACGCTCGTGACCGACGAGAAGATCGCATCGTTGGGACTATGGGTCGAACAGCTAATCGCTGAGAGCACCGGAAAGGAAGGCAAAGGCATACTTCCGGTCGCCGGCGAACCGCTCGGCGGCCCTGCGGTTTATGGTCAGGATCGCGTCTTCGTTACGGCATCAATTGGGACGAGTAGTCAGGGCATGAGGTCGAAACTCGACGCGGTGGCTGCCGCAGGGAATCCAGTTGTCCTTCGACAACTGACAGATCTTTATGACTTGGGCGCAGAATTTTTCCTTTGGGAGTTTGCGACCGCATGTGCAGGCTGGCGTTTGGGTATCAATCCTTTCGATCAGCCAAACGTGCAGGAATCAAAAGATGCGACAAAGGAACTATTGAACACATTCGTAAGCCAGGGGAGTTTGCCCGAGCAGGCTCCGCTAGTGGCAGAGAGTGAGCTTACCATCTTCGCTGAAGGACACACTCGCGAAGCATTGCCGGTTACTTCTGTTACAGACGCTTTGCGGGCACATCTCGCAACGGTCAAGCAGGGCGACTACATCGCGCTTTTGAATTACATCGAGGAAACTCCGGCGATTGAAGCGAGGCTGCAGGAGATCAGAACGTTGTTGCGTGACACGACGAAGTGTGCCACCACAACTGGTTATGGCCCACGGTTCTTGCACTCAACCGGTCAAATGCATAAGGGTGGTCCTGACACGGGCGTATTCTTTCAAATTACTGCGAAGGACAAACATGATTTTCCTGTACCGGGGGAGCCTTACAGTTTCAGCATTTTGAAGCAGGCGCAGGCTCTCGGTGACTTCCGTTCGCTCGTTGCCCATGGAAGACGTGCCCTGCGGGTGGACCTGGGCGCGGATGTGCCGGCAGGTTTGCAGCGATTGCATGAATTGATTGCTGCTGCGCTACCGGCGAGCCGGGGCGCCGGAAAGTAAGTGAGCCGCGGCGCCGGAAAGTAATTATTGATAAAACGGTCTTCGGCTTTAGGTCTTTGGTTTTTGGTCTTTGTTCATGCCTTGTTCCATGGATCCTTCAAAGGCCTAGGACCAAAGGCCAAAAGCCAAAGGCCGGAAGACGATGTGAAATATGTCTGAAAACAAAAACACAGCAGCAATTGGAATGATCGGCCTGGGTGTGATGGGCCAGAACCTGACTCTCAACATCGAGCGCAATGGCTATCCGATAGCAGTTTACGACCGTGAATCACAGGTGGTTGATGGTTTTGTTTCCCAGTACCCCGGGAAGAAGATTGTCGCCACTCACTCGCCCGAAGAATTTGTTCGCTCGCTCGAGAAGCCGCGCAAAATCATTCTGTTGGTGAAAGCCGGCGATCCTGTCGACTGGACCATCGATTTGATCAAACCCTTTCTCGATAAAGGCGACATCATCATTGATGGTGGAAATTCCCATTTCATTGATACGGAGCGGCGTGAGAAAGCTCTAAAGGCCGAAGGTCTTTATTTCATAGGCTCGGGCACCTCCGGTGGGGAGAAGGGAGCGTTGTGGGGCCCGAGCTTGATGCCGGGTGGCGACAAGAATGCCTATGAACAGATTCGCCCAATCTGGGAGGCCATCGCCGCAAAAGTCGAAGATGGTCCATGCGTGACTTATATCGGTCCTGGCGCATCGGGTCATTTCGTCAAGATGGTCCACAACGGGATCGAATATGGGGACATGCAATTGATTGCTGAAACCTACGATGTACTGCGGAACGGATTCAAGCTCACAGCCGACGAGATGGCGGACGTGTTCGAAGAGTGGAACGAAGGGGAATTGGAGTCGTACCTGATCGAGATAACGGCAAAGATTCTGCGGGTGAAGGATCCGGAGACTGGAAAGCCATTGGTTGACTTGGTGCTCGACGAGGCTGGACAGAAGGGAACAGGCAAGTGGGCGAGCCAACTGGCACTTGATCTTGGCATTCCTATTCCAACGATTGATGCAGCAATTACCGCAAGGAATCTTTCTGCTCGGAAGAGCGAGCGCGTAGCAGCGAGCAAAATAATTAGTGTACGAGCAACAGGGAAATACAGCGGCCTAAGCAGTCAATTCAAAGATGTGTTGCGCGATGCCCTGTACGCGTCAAAGATTTGCTCCTATGCACAGGGGATGAATTTGATCAAAGCAGGCTCAGACGAATTCAAATGGAATATCAATCTCAGCGAAGTGGCTCGTATCTGGCAAGGAGGTTGCATCATACGCGCCCGCTTCCTGAAGAAGATTAAGGAAGCTTATCTTAAAGACGCAAACCTGAAGAACCTGCTTCTCAATGAAGCGTTCAATTCCAGGGTGGAAAGTGCGCAGGCAAACTGGCGGATTGTAGTGAGCACCGCGATGCAGCAGGGCTTGCCGATCTTGGCGATGTCGGCGAGCCTGGGTTACTTCGACATGTACCGAACGGCCGACCTTCCCCTGAATCTGACTCAAGCCCAGCGCGACTTCTTTGGATCACATACTTATAAACGGGTCGACAAACCGGACGTGGGCGCGATTCATACGGAGTGGGAGGAGTTGTTGGAGAAGCAGAAGAATCGATAGACAGGTATGGTCTCCGCATTGCAGCGGCGCTACTGCAGAACTGAGAGCTGTGTGAACTTGAATTTGGATGCCACGGCCTTGCGCCGTGGAGATTCACGCTCGCGGCTACTAAAAAAATCGCAGAAGTCTCAAAGATGCCACGGCCTTGTGCCGTGAGGTTCACGCTTATTGCTTTCAGTAGTCATCGGTCGGGCTTTAGCAGGAAACGTGAGACTCCACGGCGCAAGGCCGTGGCATCGGCAAGACTCTTGAAACGATTTAGTAGCCGCGAGCGTGAATCTCCACGGCGCAAGGCCGTGGCATCAGGCTGACTTTTCGCCCAGGTGGACGGTAGCGCTCCGTCCAAGTTCCAGATGAGATTGCATGGAAAACTCTCGAAACATTTTTATCTTCGATAGCCACGAGCAACTCGCTGAAGCTGCTGCGGAACGGTTTGCTAATTCCGCGCAGGAGGCAATCACACAACAAGGCCGGTTCAGCGTTGCCCTAGCTGGTGGCAACACGCCTAAGCGAGTCTATGAGCTCCTTGCTTCGGAGCGATTCAAAGGTCGAGTCGAATGGCCAAAGGTCCATCTCTTCTTCGGTGATGAGCGCTGCGTTCCGCCGGACCATCCAGATAGCAACTATCGTATGGCGAACGAAGCATTGATCACTCACGTACCAATCCCGCCCGCGAATGTTCATCGAATGGCTGGGGAGGGTGAGCCTTCGGTCAGCGCGCTCCTTTACGAGACCGAAATGCGGCAGTTCTTTGGAAATGTGACCTGGCCGAGCTTCGATCTTGTTCTCCTGGGACTCGGCATGGACGGCCACACAGCATCCCTCTTTCCGCAAACAAAAGCTCTAACTGAACAAAGTATGTGGGTAGTGGCAAATTGGGTCGAGAGCTTGGGCGTGCACAGACTTACGCTGACCGCTCCGGTCCTCAATCATGGGCGTCGGATAATATTCCTCGTCACCGGCAGCGATAAAGCAAAAGCTCTTAAAGAGGTACTAATGGGCCCTAAGGATCCTCTGCGTCTTCCCGCCCAGCTCATTGATCCCTCAGAGGGGACTTGCGAATGGCTGGTTGATAGGGATGCCGCCAAGTTGTTGTCATAGTCTCTAGAGTTGATCGCCAATTCCCCTCTGTCTCATCCGCGTTCATCTGTGTGGCTGGTTTTTAGGCGTCAAGACTGCCACTCCACCATCCCAGCATCGAAGCGTCGAGGTACTCTTTCAACCAATCTGAATGATTTGAACTAGTACATTGGCCTCGGCTTCCCGCACAGATGTCATACGTAACTGGAAACCATTTCTTATTCGCACTCTGTTAGCTCTAGGCCAATTTAAAGCGAGAAGTTCATCTCAGTAGGGCATACGAGTTGCCACTTACGAGTCGTCCCCCGTTGCCAAAGGACCCTGCCATTTTGGAGGAGGACCGCCACAATGAAGTTCATTGAAAGGTTTTATAAGCACGAACTTGCCATAGATCTTGGCACTGTTAATACCCTAATCTACGATCCTGACAAAGGTATTGTGTTGAACGAGCCTTCCGTCGTTGCGATTGACCGTTACGATGGCGAGGTTCTGTCTGTCGGCCGTGAGGCCCTGAAACTTCTCGGGCGCGAGCCTCGGGGCGTGGAAGTGCACCGGCCAATTCGCTGCGGCACTATTTTCAATTTCGACGTTACGCAAAAAATGCTGCGTTCGTTTGTGCGTTCGGTAACGGATAACTACAGACGCCGGCACTTCGTCGTTGGCATTCCAGGTTCAGCGACCGCGGTTGAGCAACGCTCGGTGCGAGACGCGGCCCACGATGCGGGCGGCGGTTGCATCGATCTGGTGGATGAAGGCCTGGCGGCGGGCTTGGGTGCGGGTTTGAGTTTTGATGATGAGCGTGCCCACTTAATTGTCGACGTCGGAGGTGGAACCTCCAATATTGCAATCGTCGCGTCTGGCGGAATCGTTTCGTCCGTGAGTTTGCCAGCCGCCGGAAATGCAATGGATGAAACAATTCGTGATTACATACGCTCGAAGTACTGTCTGCATATTGGTGAATACAGCGCCGAGGCAATAAAGAAGGACTTGGGCGCACTAGTTACTAACGACGACGCAGAAAAAAGTCTGAGTATGGAGGTGGTTGGCAAGCACATCATCGATGGCTCTCCCTGCGCAGTCAAGGTGACAGCCGAGGAAGTCCGCGAAGCGCTCGAACCCATTCTGGGAGAGATTGTGGCGGGCGTTCGCCGGTTGATTGAGGAAGCGCAGCCTGAGGCAGTTGCCGACATTTATTACTCAGGAATCATTCTCACCGGCGGCGGTGCGTTGGTAAAAGGAATGACGCAGCGTCTGCAAAGTGAGCTCAAACTGAGAGTCAATATGCCGAAAGATCCTATAACGACCGTTGTTCTGGGCGCTGGCAAATTGCTGGGCGCGGCCGACAAACTACACCGCTGTTCTATAAGGCAGGATCTTCCTGTGTGGCAAGGCTCTGAAGAACTGGTGGTGAGTTGGTAGTCGGATGGGGGAGTTCCGGGTTTTATAGCAATGCCCCAAGGGCCTTCACCGGCCTTCAACATAGCTAGTCCGAAGCTGACGTCATTGCGCAGAGGTGTTGGCCGGCGCACGGGAACAATGCTACATGCATGGTCCGGTCCTGGTGGTTTTTCCGAAACCCCTATTTCGTCGCGTTCCGTTTTAAGAAGTTGAGCAGAGATTTTTCTGTTGGGTGAAGTTTTCGACCCCGGTAGGAAACGAGATCTTGCAACCGCTCAAGATTGCTATCAATTATCTTTCCACTTTCGAAGCCAATGAGGATTTCGGGGCAGATGTAAGAACCGCGACAAACGGCGGGCGTATTGCCAAGCGTTTGAGCGGTCTCTTTGATGGCCGCTACGATCTTCTTTTTGCGATCCGCCTTCTTCTCACCATTTTCACTTCCCGCGCGAGCCAAAGCGCAAGCGCAGACGAGTGTGCCAGCCCAGGTGCGAAAGTCCTTGGCGCTGAAAGACCCGCTCATGACCTCCTTGATGTATTCATTGATGTGCCGGCTCTTCAGGTCGACAAACTGGCCCGACTCGTTCTTGTATTTGAAAACTTCAAAGCCTGGTTCTTTGAGAATGCCTCGCACTACTTTTGCAACCTGCCGATCGCGTATCTCTTGCGTTTGCCGCACCCCCGACTTACCTGGAAAATCAAACTCGACCACGTCGCCTTTTACCTTCACGTGTTTCCGCCGGAGAGTGGCGAGGCCATAACTACCATTCTCACTCGCATAGACCTCGCTTCCTGAGCGCAGGAAACACGACGAGAGGATTCGCAGAACACAGGCAAGGACGCGTTCACGTCCCAGATCGGGTTGTCTCAAGTGCTTAGCAATCGTGGTCCGCATCGCCGGAAGAGCCTGAGCAAACTTGATCAGACGCTGAAACTTGCGAGCGTCCCGCGACCGGGTGTGATTTTCATGATAGAGATATTGCCACCGCCCCGCGGCGTCCTGACCGACTGCCTGCAACCTTCCCTTAACCGCCGAGTTGATCGCCACATTAGTCCACGCGGGTGGAATCCTCAGCAACTCTATTCTCTTGCGATCCGCTCGAGACACTTTCCCACCGTCTGCATGTTCGTAACGAAATCCGCTTTTGCTCGTTCCGAGTCGACGGATTCCATTCCTTTGCAGCCGTTCAATGTGTGTCATGAGGTTTTGAGTGAGTTCACTGACTCGGAACGGAAATTGTTTGCAGCATCGGGGTCGCGCAGTGAACGGTCATCTTTGGGACGAAAAAAATTCATGGGTTTAGTTTCTAATGAGGAAGAGTAAGATTGATTCCGGCTCGCCGGCAATGGACAATACCAAGTCGCAGTCGTTCGAGGTTGTTTGTTCCTCGTGTGGCACACTTATTAGCTATGCCGCAACACCGGGACAGATGTGTTTGATTTGTCATGCGCGCATTCTGAACGATTATCTTCAAGAACTACGAAGGCGCAGTCCCGCGGAGCGCAATCCGCCTGGGAGTACAGCTGAGTAGCATTATCAGTCATTCCATTTTTCCCCTCGTGTGTAGGTTTCCTGTACAGCAATACCTGAAGGTTGTTTAGTTCCAGAGCACCGCAGTACTGGCAACACAACACTTCCTTAGCGTCGCAAGCAGGGTGCCAACGTTTTTCGAAAAAGATTCGGACAATAAAAAAGTAGTGGAGGTGGGGACCGGCGAGCGTGGCGCGGGGGCGCGCAAGTTGCATCGCGGGTCATCAGAAGAAATATGAATTTGACGAAAGAAAGGAGCTGAAAAATGTGATCGTGGTTTCGATCTGGGTCGAGTTGTTAAGCTGTTAATTGCAGTCGTATGCAACGGTGCGGCAGGAGCGATCTAATTTCCAAATGAAGAAAGCATTTGGCCTGAAAAACCAAGGGGTTTTTATATCATTGTGTACGGAATCAGACATATCTGTTATAGTCTGCCCTCACGTCGGCAATCATTGTCATTTAATGTTTACACAATTCCCCTCCGCGACACGTTCGCCCGATTTCGTCGCTTCCCTTTAACGGCTACGAGTGGTGGAAAACAAGTAATGCGAATTCTTCTTTACAATCCTGATAATGGTGTGACTCGCAACTTCATGCCTCACCTGTGGATGTTTCTGTTGCAAACGCTTACGCCATCAGGACACGAAGTCTTTCTGGTTGACGGGAATGCGAAGGCGATGAGTAATGAGGAACTGGTGGACTTTGTCCGCCGGGAAGACATCGGTCTGGTGGGAATCGGCGCGATGACCAGGATGATTGCGAAGGCGTATGGTGTGGCTGACGCCA
>WNFR01001601.1_pt1 | contig 25847 bp, 25 predicted proteins | sample 5400221 | NCBI WGS metagenome assembly WNFR01 (sample SAMN13153357, study PRJNA577476) | soil metagenome | isolation source: 40 cm soil under Madrone tree | place: USA:California | collected 2016-06-14 | reverse complement strand
TTTTTGCTCAGGCTGACGTCATACAGAAAAGGCAAGACCTCATGAAATCGAACGGCGCGGCGGCCAAAGCGATCAAGGCTGCAGTCGAAGCCAAAGATTACGCTACGGTGGAGACCAAGGCTAAGGATATCAATGGAAATGCCGAGAAAATTGTGAGCGCGTTCCCAGCCGGCAGCACCACAGGAAAAACCAAGGCAACGCCAGCCATCTGGGAAAAATCCGACGATTTCGCCAAGGCGGCAAAAAACCTGGGCAAAACGGCCGGCGAACTGGCGGCAGCGGCGAAATCCGGCGACGATGCCGCGGTCAACACCAAGATGAAAGCGGTCGGCGACGCCTGCGCTGCTTGCCATAAACAATTCCGCGCGGAAAAATACCCCGAATAACAGTAAATAAACTAATTAAGTCACGTTCTGTTAGAAAGCCCCGACCCTGTTCGGGGCTTTCTTGTTTCCGCACCATTCCTCCTATAGTATTTCGCCGTATCGTATCGAGGTTTAGCTCATGGAAATCACAAAGAGTTGCTCCGTCGTCGCGGCCATTTTGCTGTTGCTGCTTTCTCTAAGCGCGCGGGCTGGCGCTCAAGTTATCCGCCTCAATGTCGGTTACAGCGCCGCAAGCGCCGATCAATTACCCGCCTGGGTAGCAAAAGAAAGCGGCATCTTCACTAAAAACGGTCTCGACATCCAGTTGATATTTTTCACCGGCGGCACCACGGCGATCCTTGCTCTCGTGTCCGGCGACGTTCCCATCACCCAGGTTTCCGGACCTGGCTTGGTTAACAGCGCCTTTGCGGGATCGGATGCAGTTTTTGTCGCGGCCGGAATTACGTCGCTCAATTACGTCCTGATGGGAAAACCGGGAATCAAGAACGCCGAACAACTCAAAGGCGGCACAGTGGCGATTAGCCGCTTCGGTTCGGCGACCGATACCATCGCTCGATTTGCGTTGAGAAAGATCGGATTGAATCCTGGAAAAGACGTCACTCTTGTACAAGTAGGAAGCGGCCCTGAGCGGCTGAGCGCCGCGCTGACGGGCCGCGTCACAGCATCGGTTATCAACCCTCCCTCGAGCTTCGTCGCGGAGAAAAAGGGACTAGCGGTGATCGCGGACGTCGCCCAGATGGGGATGGTGTTTCAGCACACCGGCGCGGCGACAACCCGGAAATTCATTAAAGAACACCCCGATACAGTGCGCCGTTATGTTCGTTCGCATGTCGAAGCGGTTCACAAAATGTGGACCGATAAAGAATCGACGATCAAGGCTTTAAGCCGGTATATGGGCAGCGGACTGGATCGTGAGACTTTAGAGAGAAGTTACCAGAACGTAATGACTGAAGCGTTTTATCCGAAAAAGCAGTATCCCAGCCTCGAGGGACTCAAAACCGTGCTCGAAGACATTGCCGAGCGAGATCCCCGAGCCAAGACGGCCAAGCCCGAACAGTTTGTCGATATGAGTTTTATCCGCGAGCTTGATCAAAGCGGTTTTATCGACGGGCTCTACAAGAAGAAATAGTTCCTCGCCCTGCTCTCTTTATGTTGAGCGCGCGACGAGGCGACGAAGCATCTGCCGAACTCCAATCTTGGGCGAACGAAATTGCCAAGCGCGTCGATCCCGCGGTTGCAATCACGGTCGAATTCGACGGCGACTCGAACACTTTTATTTTGCGATTGATCAAAGCTTCCCGCGTTCTGATCTTTCGCTTTTCCGAATCGCAAGTCCACACCGATGGACGCGAAGCCGAGTGCGAACGGACTCTCAACCGAAAGATAAAGGATTTGTGGAATCTTATTTGAATGACCTGCCGCGTTGACGTGGGTCCAACGGATAAATCCGATCAAATTGACTCGGCTCCTTTACCCATTGAACGTTTTCAACGGCTTGAACGACTGGAACGATTATTGTCCGTGTAGTAACCGCGCCGCATCTTTGGCGAAGTAACTGAGAATCATGTCCGCGCCGGCGCGGCGAATGGCGAATAATACTTCCATCATGATCCTGGCCTCGTCGATCCAACCATTTTGCCCCGCCGCTTTTATCATCGAGTATTCGCCGCTGACGTTATAGGCCGCCAGCGGGTATCCGAACTTCTGCTTTACCCGATAGATGACGTCGAGATACGCGAGCGCGGGTTTGACCATGATCGGCGTTTGCGCAAAGCCGTTTTCGTCGAGCATCTTGCGAATGGCGCCGACCCGCCCGTCCATCATGTCCGACGGCGCAACAATATCGGCGCCGGCCCGGGCATGCGATACTGATTCCTTGGCCAACAATTCGAGCGTGCTGTCGTTATCGACATCGCCGTTCTTGATCACGCCGCAATGACCATGATCCGTATACTCGCATAAGCAGACATCCGTGATCACCAGCAACTCCGGAAGCTTGTCTTTAATAGCGCGAATCGCCTGCTGTACGACGCCGTCGTCGGCATAGGCTTCGCTAGCCACGGCGTCTTTCCTTTCCGGAATGCCGAAGAGAATAACCGCGGGAATGCCGAGCGCGCTCACATCCTGGCATTCGCGCACCGCGCGATCGACGGTGAGCTGAGCGACGCCGGGCATCGAAGAAACCGGCTGCGCGTTGTCTTTTCCTGGACCGACGAACAACGGATAAATAAAATTTCGCGGCTCCAGTGATGTCTCGCGAATCAACTGCCGGAGTTTTTCGTTGCGGCGTAATCTTCTCGGCCGATAAGTTGGAAACTTCATGCCACGCTCCAGGCTTAGTTTGTTCGCTCGCCGGAAAAACGATGCTCTACTTCCGGCCTCGATCCGAAATATTCGACGATCGCCCGCACCATACCCGGGATTGTAAATTCTTCTGCGACGATACCCGCATGACCGCCCAACTGCTCCACGGTGCGAGCAGTAATCGGCCCGATGCATGCGAGCGCGCTGCCTGCGGCCAGCGCGTCGAGGTTTTTGTCGTCGAATAGCCGCGCAAAGTTTTTTACCGTGCTCGAACTCGTGAACGTGACCACGTCGACTTTGCGCAGGCGCAATAGCTCGGCCAGAGGCGCCACATCGACCGCCGGCACAATCGTGCGGTACGCGACGACGACATCCACCGATGCGCCCCACTCTCGCAACGTTTCCGGCAAAATCTCTCGCGCCTCGGCGGCTCGCGGGATCAAGACACGCTTGCCCTGCATCGTCTCCGGTTTAACCGCATCAAGTATTCCTTCGGCTTGATAGCGCTCCGGTACGAGACCGGCGTGGATACCAAATTCTTCCAACCGCTGTGCCGTTTCCGGACCGATGGCGCCGACTTTAAGCCGCGTCAGCTCCGCCGCCGTTTTGCCATTTCGTTTCAGCCGGAACAAAAACGGCTCGATGCTATTTACGCTGGTAAAGATCAGCCAATCATAATCTTCGATCTTTGCCACCGCGTCATCGAATGCTGCGAAGCTCTCGGGCGGGCATATTTCAATCGTCGGGAACTCGATGACTTCGCCGCCCAATTCTTCGATGCGCCGCGCTAGACTTCCCGCCTGCGCCCGGGCGCGCGTCACGACGATGCGCTTTCCCGCCAACGGTTGGCGTTCCGAATCTTCGCGTTGATTCGTTGCTTTATCCATCAGTTCAGATGCTCGCAAGCAATTTGTCGGCCCCAAGTCTTAATAGCTGCTCTGCTAGACGCTTACCCAAAGTAACGGCTTCGGCCGTCAGTCCGAAAATTTCACTACGGCAAAGTCGCTTGCCGTCCGGACTTGCAACAACACCAATCATTTTGAGTTCATCGCCGTCGACTCTCGCCCGTGCGCCGATCGGTACATGACAACCGCCGCACAGTCGTTCCAACAAAGCGCGTTCGGCCGTCACCTCGGCAAAAGTGGCCGCGTCATGAAGAAAGGCCAGGCGCTGGCGCATCACTCCGTCGTCGCGCGACTCGATGCCCAGCGCGCCCTGCGCCACCGCGCTCACACACACGTCGTCGCTCAAGAACTCGCTGATGCGGTCCTCTTTCCCAATCCGTGTGAGACCCGCAGCCGCCATGATCAGGGCGTCGAATTGACCCTCATCGAGTTTCCCGAGCCGGGTATCAATATTGCCGCGCACCGGGATTACCGCCAAATCCGGTCGCCGGCTGAGCACTTGGGTGCGACGGCGCAGGCTGCCGGTTCCCACTCTCGCGCCCGATGCCAATTCCGCGAGCCTGCTTTTTGAATGGGTAATGAGCACATCGCGCGCATCTTCCCGCTTGGGAATGGCAGCGATCACCAGTCCCTGCGGTAACTCGGTCGGCAAATCTTTCAACGAATGAACGGCCAAGTCGATCTCGCCGCGCAGCAAGGCATCCTCGATTTCTTTGGTGAAAACACCCTTGCCGCCGATATCTTGAATCGCCGCGTCGAGAAACCGGTCGCCGCCAGTTTTAATAACGCACACCTCCACTCGCATTTGCGGATCATGCTGTTCGAGTTGCCGTTTCACCCAAGCGGACTGAGCTTGCGCAAGCGCGCTGCCGCGCGTACCGATGCGCAGCCGGCTCATTTGTCCTCCAGGTTGAAAAGCTTCTTCAAAGCCGCGACGTAAAGCGTGCCGTCTTCATCATCTTCCGGTGAGCTTTTCTTCAAATTGGAGATCGGGCCGTGCAGCATTTTATTGACCATGGCTGTGGTCATGTCCTGCAACGCCGCCCGCTGCGCTTCGGACAGCTCTTTCAGGCCTCCGCCCAAGGATTTTTCTATCTCGCGCAGGCGGATCTCCTCGAAACGTTGGCGTAGCGCAGTGATCGTCGGCACTTGCTCCAGTGTGCCCATCCAGCGGATAAAACTCTGTACTTCTTCGAGCACGATTTTTTCAGCCTTCTCCGCCTCGTTCGAGCGCTCCTGAAGATTATCGTCCGCAACGCTCTTGAGATCGTCGATGTTATAAAGATAAACGTTGTCTAGATCGTTAATTTTAGGATCGAAATTGCGCCGGTCGCCGATATCGATGAAGAACATCGCTTTTTGCTTTCGCTCCCGCAGAACTTTTTCCACCGTCGCGGCATCGATCACGAAATCCGCCACTCCCGCGCAACCGATGACGAGATCGGCCATTTTGAGATAGCGCGGAAAATCATCAAAACGAATGGGATTACCGCGGATTCTTTCGGCCAACGCCACCGCGCGCTCAAAGGTCCGATTGGTAACCATAAGCGTCTGCACGCCGTGGCTCTGTAGATGACGCGCCAGCAGATCGCCCATTTTACCTGCCCCGATCAGCATAACCGACTTGTCGTCGAATCGATCGAAAATGCGCCTTGCCAAATCCACCGCGATCGAGCTCATCGACACCGCGCCACTACCGATGCCGGTCTCGCTGCGCACCCGTTTCGCCACGGAGAAGGAACGATGGAACAAGCGGTGCAAGATCGCGCCCACCGTTCCAGCTTGCTGCGCCGCGTCGTAATATTGTTTTAGCTGGCCAAGAATCTGCGGCTCGCCGATCACCATCGAGTCGAGGCTAGCAGCGACGCGAAATAGATGGCGCACGGCGTCGGCGCCTTGATAAGTGTAAATATGATCATCAAGCGGCCCAGCGTGACGCTGCGCCTTTTGTTCGGCGAGGAAACCGGTAATTTCGTCGAATGCGGATTGCCCGTTGCCAGCCGCGGCAACGACCTCGACGCGGTTACAGGTAGACAAAATCACTCCCTCATGGATCGACGGATAGCCGCGCAAGCGCGCCAAAGCATCTTGCACGTAGGAATTCTCGAACGCGACGCTTTCGCGCACTTCGATCGGCGCGCTGCGATGGTTCAATCCGACGATGACGATTTGGTTTTGCACGAGCTATTCGAACCGGCCCCCATGCCGGCTGGGGAAAAGCGAGTCTCCCAAAAGAAAGTAGCCGAGAACGACACAGAAACCGACCATCGTTAAAACCGCCGCTTTCTTGCCGCGGAATCCCGCAGTAATGCGCCCGTGCAGTAGAGCGCCGTAAAACAACCAGGCAATGCCGGAAGAAATCTGGCGCGGATCCCAGGACCAATAGTCGCCCCAGTGAATGCCCGCCCACAGGCTCCCCGTAAGGATCCCCAGTGTCATCAAAGGAAATCCCCACATCAAAAGTTTGTAATTGAGCCGATCGAGCGACTCCAAGGACGGAAAGCGTTTCATCAATACTGTAAGTTTCTTATGCTTGAGGTGGCGTTCTTGCAACAAGTAGATCAGGCTAACGCCGAAGGCGAGAGCGAAGACGGCGTTGCCGAGAAAAGCCAAAGTGACATGAAGCGGCAGCCAGAAAGTTTGGAATCCCGGTGGAATCTCACCGACGCCGCCGCCTACGGCGGAGGCCGCAAAGGTCATGAGAAATGCTAACGGCGCAATGATGCCGCCCAATACAGTGAGGCGGTATCTGAGTTGAATCAGCAAATAGACGCCGACCATCAGCCAGCTATTGAAGAGCAACGCGTCGCCCATGACGGCGACGGTGGCAAAGCCCTCGCGAAAAAAAAGAATGGTGACCCCAAGCGAATGAACTACGAAACCAAAGAGCAGCAACACCGTCGGCACGCGCGTCGCCGCTGCGCCGCGAAATAGGTAGAGAAAAAAACTCCCCGCCGCAATCAAATAAGCAACCGCCGTAAGCTTAATCAGAAGCGCATCCATAGGGCATCGGTCATTATAAGCTAACCCGAACTGCCTTCAAGCCTGAGGAAATCCGTCGGGTCCGGCAAAAACCAATCTTTTGCGTATGAATTGACGTACTCAAGGAGTGATGAGGCGATCATTGGGTAGCCACTTTGACCGGCACCCGCTTCGCGCTCGCCGCCGTGACCTTCGCGGGCAGAGTCGATTTGCGCGCCACCGCGATGCGCTGCGATGTACTGACCGTCACTCCACTCGCTGGTTTTGCCTTTGCCGAGCGCACGCCGGCCGCCGTTTTTGCCTGACGGACCGTTGCAGTCACAGTCGTATGTTGGCTCTGTGGCGCCGCCTTCCATCGACGTTCAGCAGCGACAAAAGTATCGACTTTCTCCGGCGGAAGCTTGATCCGATAGCCGGTGGGAATGAATTTTGCCGCCGGATCGAGAGCCGGATTCCAGTCAAAAAAGTCAGACTGGGAAATCGCCGCGGGTTTGAGCACCGCATGCAGCGGCGCCTGCCGTTTCATGGTCACCTCGCGCAGCGTCACCGGGCGATGCACCCGCAAGAAGGGGAAGTAGGTGTCGCTGTTGGTTGCGATTGCCACGACGGCGAGAAATTCCGCGTAGAAATTCTTCGAAGCAAAGCCGAACGTCGGCGACTGATAGCGCCGAATCAAATCCACAAGGTTATCGGATTCCACCGCCTTAATGCCGCGGAATATCCCGTCGGTCCCATGATTGTAGGCGGTGATCGCCAGGGGCCAATTTCCTAAAAGACGATAATTTTCTTTGAGCAGACGGGCCGCCGCTTTGGTCGATGCGAACGGATCGCGCCGCTCGTCGATCTTCGCGTCGATGCGCATAAATTTTTTCCCGGTATCCGGCATAAACTGCCACATACCGACGGCGCCCACTCCCGAGCGCGCGCGGATATTAAATGACGATTCCACCAACGGGAGATAGACCAGCTCAGCCGGGAGCGCTTCGCCACGAAATATTTTCTTCATCTCCTCGATATAGCGCCCGGAAATTTTGAGTCCTTCGAGAAAATGTTCCTTAGCACCGCGCTGGCTCCTGATGCGGCTTCCGTCCTCAGCGAGGTCGTAGTCGGCGACTATGCGCGAGCTCTCCCTATCGATCAGCGCGCGTCCTGCCTCGTTATCCGGCGCCCGCAGCACACCATAGATCGTGTCCGGCTCGACGGGATCGAACAGCACCACTTCAGTGAAACTGTGGCGGATGAAAATCTGCTTCCAAAATTCGACGGCGCCCTCCAGTCCGGCCGGCACAAAGAACGGCGATTCCTCCGCCAATACCTGCGTCGGACAAGCCGGCGTTAGTGCGAGTACTAAAATGATCAATACGCAGCGAAGCACATTACGCATAAGAATCTTCGAAACCGGGGGCAAAATTTGCTTGATACTAGCAAACACGCTATGGTCAGTCAAAATTATCCGGCGAGAATCTCTTGCCCTGCCTCTGCCATTTTCACTTTTTTCGCACTAGCGTCTTCTTCTTCGTGATGCTTTTTGCGGCTTGTCGCGAGCCTTCGACCGACCGACCGCCGGGTTATTTGGTCGCGGGCATCGAAAGTTATCCGCTGCAACTCGATCCGCGCTATGCGACCGATGCCAATGCCGTCCGCGTCGGCAATCTGATTTACAATTCGCTCTTGCGCGCCGACAACCGATCGCATTTGCAAGCCGAGCTCGTGGATAGTTGGCGCATGATCGACGCAACGACCTACGTTTTCAACCTGCGCCGCGACGTGAAATTTCACACCGGCCGACCATTGACCGCTGCCGATGTAAAATTCACCTACGAATCGATACTCGATCCCAGTAGCCGGTCGCCAAAACGCGGGCTGTTAAAACCGCTCCGGGCGATCGAGCAGACCGGCGCTTATCAATTACAATTTCATCTCTTCGCACCGCACGCGCCTTTCGTGGAGCAGTTCACGCTCGGCATCGTGCCCGTGGGATCACCAAGCGACGCCGATATTTCCCAGCAGCCACCGCCCGGGTCCGGACCGTTCATGCTCGAGGCAATGGACTCCGGCGAAAAGGTCACGCTCCGACGCAATCCGAATTATTGGGAGGAAAAACCACCGCTCCCCGGCGTCATTTTCAAAATCGTGCCCGACGCTTTGGTGCGCGTGCTCGAATTCAAGAAAGGCAACATCGATTTCATGCAGAACGATCTCGAGCCCGACATGATTCCCTGGCTCAGAAGCAATTCTAACGCAACCGTCGATGCTTATCCGGGCACGACGTTTCAGTATATCGGCATCAATCTCCGTCATCCGATTTTAAGAAACGTCAAAGTTCGCCAAGCGCTGGCCTACGCGATCGATCGCGACAACCTGGTTCGTCATCTTCTAAAAGGCACCGGAACGGTCGCCGGCGGTTTGCTGTCGCCGCTCAATTGGGCCTACGACGCCAACGGCCGGCGCTGGCCGTACGATCCGAAGCGTGCCAAGCGACTCCTCGACGAAGCCGGCTATCCCGATCCTGATGGCGACGGTCCCTTGCCGCGTTTTCATCTGTCTTTTAAGACCACGAACATCGATCTGCGGCGGCGCATCGCGGAAGCGATTAAAGAGCAGCTGCAGCAAGTCGGTATCGAGATCGATGTCCGCAGCTATGAATGGGCAACGTTTTACAGCGATATCAAGAAAGGTAATTTTCACCTTTACTCGCTCGCGTGGGTTGGCATTATGGATCCGGACATTTTGTATCAAATATTTCACTCGTCGAGCTTTCCGCCCAACGGCGATAATCGCGGCCGCTATAGCAATCCCGCCGTCGACCGTTTGCTCGAACAAGGACGATCGACGAATGAACTAGCGGAGCGAAAGCGCATCTACGGCCAGGTTCAGCGCATTCTGGCGGAAGATCTTCCCTACGTGCCGCTATGGTGGTGGAACAATATCGTCGTGAAAAAGCCGGCGTTGGAAAATTTCACGCCCTATCCCGACGGCGATTTGATCTCGCTAAAACATGTCGCACTGCACTAACACCCTCCTGTGAAACGTTACGTTCTTTATCGTTTACTCTTCCTGCTTCCGACATTACTCGGCGCTCTGACATTGGTATTCCTGCTGATCCATTTGATACCGGGCGATCCCGTCGATGTCATGCTCGGCGAAACCGCCGCCACGGCGGACAAAGAAGCGCTGCGCGAAAGCTTGGGCCTCAATCGACCTTTGTCCGTACAATATCGAACCTTCATGTTCGATCTCGCCGCCGGCGATCTCGGTCGATCGCTTTATGAACGTGCCAGCGTGACCGAGATCGTACGCGCGCGCTTTCCGGCCACCCTGGAACTTGCATTGTGCGCTATGATCGCGGCGATCGCCATTTCGTTTCCGCTCGCCGTGCTCGCCGCAGTGCGGCGCGGCGGCTGGATCGACCGCTCGGCCTTGACGTTTTCTTTGTTTGGATTGTCCATGCCGAATTTTTGGCTTGGTCCCTTGCTGATGATTATTTTTTCCATTCAGCTCGGCTGGACGCCGGTGTCCGGTCGCGGCGGTTTCGGCCATTTAGTCTTGCCGGCGTTCACCCTCGGCTTGGGCATGTCGGCGATCCTGATTCGCATCCTGCGCGCGAGCTTGCTGCGCGCCATGAATGAAGAGTATGTGCAGACGGCCCGTGCCAAAGGCTTGAGTGAGCAACGTGTTTGGCTAAAGCACACGCTGCGCAACGCGCTGCTCTCAGTCATTACAATCATGAGCCTGCAGTTCGGCAGCCTTCTTACCGGCTCTTTGATTACCGAAACGATCTTTAGCTGGCCGGGCATCGGCCGCTTGACCGTGCAGGCGATCCAGACCCGCGACTATCCGCTCGTGCAAGGCTGCGTGCTCGTGATCGCGGTTTCTTACATTTTGGTGAATTTCCTAACCGATCTCGCCTACAGGCTCGTCGATCCGAGAATCACCTATGGCGAATAGAGTGTGGCTTGGTGCAGGCCTTTTAATGCTCCTGTTGCTCGGCACGACCGCGCTTTTCGCGCCAATGTTGGCGCCGCGTGATCCACTCAGCCAGAATCTAGATCAGGATCTGATTGCACATTCGCGCGAGCATCCACTCGGAACGGATAAACTTGGACGCGACCTATTGAGTCGAATCATTTACGGCGGGCGCGTTTCACTCCTTGTGGGAATCGCCACCGTTGCACTTTCACTAGCGATCGGCGTCGCCATCGGATCTTTCTCAGGATACTGTGGCGGCTGGGTCGATCAGCTGTTAATGCGGTTGGTCGACGTTTTAGTGGCTTTTCCGGGCATTTTGCTCGCCATCGCTTTCACCGCCGTGCTAGGCCCAGGCCTCGATCACGTGATCATCGCACTTTGTTTAATCGGCTGGACTGGTTACGCGCGGCTCGTGCGCGGCGAGATTCTCTCCCTGCGCGAGAGAGACTTCATCCACGCGGCACGCGCCCTCGGCGGTCGACCGAAGCGAATTATCCTGCGCCATCTGCTGCCCAATCTGCTGCCGCCGCTGCTGATCCAAGCAACTTTCGGCTTGGCGGCAGCCGTCGTCGCGGAAGGCAGCTTGAGCTTCCTCGGACTCGGTGTCGAGCCACCGACACCGTCATGGGGTTCGATGCTGAACGACGGCCGGCAGTTCCTGTTGGTCGCGCCGCATCTCACCACCTACCCCGGCCTCGCTCTCATGATCACCGTGCTCGCGTTGAATCTCGTCGGCGACGCGCTCCAAGAACGGCTCAACGGTCGGAACCGTTGAGCGAAACCGCGGTTCCAAACGTTTCAGACGTTCCAATAGTTCCAATCCGGAAATTCGCGGATGATCTGCCTAACTTTTGGAACGATTGGAACCGCTGGAACCATTGGAACTCCAGTTATCGACGTTGCCTAAAGCTCGCTGCGGTGATAATTAACTCCGAAGCAAGGAGGACATCCAATGAGACTCTACTCCAGCCATGGTTGACCCTACGCTCACAGGACAAGGATTGTCCTCGCGGAAAAGAAAATTCCCTACGAATTGATCGAAGTCGATCTCAAAAACAAGCCTGAAGATCTCTTACAGCGGAATCCCTACGGCAAAGTGCCCGTGCTCGAAGACGGCGCCGGAGTGATCTACGAGTCGGCGATTATCAATGAATATCTAGAAGAAAAATTTCCCGCTATTCCCTTGTTGCCGAAGGATGCGTTGCTGCGCGCCAAGGCGCGCATTTGGATTGATTACTTGAATACGCGCATTCACCCTGCGGCCTCCGATCTGGCGCATGACCGGCAGCCGGATAATGCTCAGGCAAAAATGACGCAGTACCTGAATACATTGGACCAGGAAATGTCCGGGAAAAAATATCTTATTGGCGACTACTCGCTGGCCGACATCACTTTCATTCCGTTCTACACCCGGCGCGAACGGTACCACGTGGTCATCGACGATCGGTTTCCGAATGTTAAACGCTGGGGCGACGAGCTGATCGCGCGCCCGCAAGTCGCGCCGACGATCTAAAAGAAATGAAATATCGGTATGATGGAGTAGTGGAGTAATGGGATTTGGAATTCCCAACGCTCCATCACTCCATTGCCAATAACTATCAACCATCAAAACTTTCCGGCCTAGAGCATCCATGCAGCCTCTACTCGTCAATCCGCAAGAGATTCGCGGCATCGTCACGATGGCGGAAGCCGTTGATGCGGTGCGCTTAGGTTTTCGCGAATGGGGCGAAAACCCGCAACTCAATGCGCCGCGCAGGCGCATTCACATTCCCTCCGGTGTGCGTGTCAGCGTGCATCAAGGCGGCGTGCCCGCGGCCAAAGCGACGGGCTTGATGACACACTGCGAATGGGTCAAACCCATGGCCGAAGAGCAAGTCTATCCGCGGCTCAATCATCCTGTGATCGTGCTCTACGACTCTACTGAAGGCGAGCTTAAAGGCATCATCGTCGGTGAGATCACGTGCGCGGAGTTGCCCAATAATATCGCCGTTACCGGTCTTCGCACCGCGGCCACCAGTGCAGTCGGCACCGACCTGCTCGCTCGACCGGACGCGACCCGTCTGGGCTTGTTCGGCGCCGCTGGCCAGGCAAAAAATCATCTGCTCGCGCTCATGCAGGTGCGCAATCTCAAAGAAGTGAAGGTCTATAGCCGCAACGCCGAGAACAGAAACAAATTCGCCGAAGAAATGAGGCCGGTAACCAATCTCGACATTGTCCCCGTTGCGTCGCCGGAAGAAGCCGTGCGCGGCGTGGATATTATTTTAACGGCAACCAATTCCAGCGTGCCGGTGTTCGACGGCAATTGGCTCGAACCCGGGCAGCATGTCACGACAATCGTAGGCAGCAACGTCGGCTTGGTCAAAGGTGGTTTTACCGCCGCCAAACGGCGCGAGATCGACGACGCCACTTTGGCGCGCAGCCACGTGCACGGCATCGTATCGATCCAACAGGCGATCCAGGACGAACAAGCGGACATTTACGATCCGGTAGAGCGCGGCGTGATCCGCTGGGAACAGCTGATCGAGATCGGCGAGATTCTCGCCGGCAAAAAAGACGGTCGCACCAAAGCCGAACAGATCACGTTTTACAAAAACAACGCCGGCCAAGGCGTCGCCGACGTCGCCCTGGGCGCCGCGGTGCTGGAAAAGGTCAAAACAAAAAACGCCGGCCAGCAGCTAAGATTGGAGTGACGGCCTTCCCACCCAATACTTCAGCACTCCAGCACTCCATCACTCCATTACTCCAACTTTCTTCCGCTCGTCCGCGCCGCGCATCGCTGAAGTTATGATCGCGATCGATGTCAAACCGGCGACCACGAGCCATGAGCTTTGAAAAGCTTTGATAAAAATGTCCGGCGTTTGACTCCATTGCGTGTAGGGCGGCACCGCCGCACCGGCCAGCCCGTAAAAATTTAGCCAGCGCAGAAACAGCACGCTGCCGGCCGCTACGCCCATAGCGTTGGCGATGTTCGCAGAGGTCAGCGACAAGCCGCTCACCGCGCCGACGTAACGCGGCTCCACGGCATTGAACATGCCGCTCAAATTGGGCGACTGAAAAAGCGACCAGCCCAAACCCAACAGCATTAGCGAAATCATCACCGCCACCTGACCGCTATCCGCGCCCAATCGGGAAAATCCCAGCATGCTCGCGACCGTCAGGACCGAGCCGACGGTGCAGAGCATGGGCGATCCCAGCCGATCGGCCAACCAACCGCCGATGGGCGCGAGGAAGACGATTACGAGAGAGAAAAAAATAATCGTCAACCCGACCTGAGTCGGCGTGAACTGGGGAATGCCCTGCAAATAAAATGGCAGCAGAAAAAACGTCGAGGCATGCGACAGCGCCACAAAAAAATGGCTTAGAACGCCGGCGGTGAGAAGTCGCACCTTGAACAGCGACAGGTCGAGCAACGGCGCTGGATCTTTGCGCTCGAAGTAAAGCAACAAGACAAGAGACATCGCAGACGCGACGAAAGCAGCGAGCGAAAACAGGCCGAAGCCGGACTTGGCAATCTGTTGCAGCCCGACGATCAACGACACCACGGTCATTAGCAGTGTGATCATGCCGGCGGGATCGATGGAATAATCACGCTTTTCGGTCACCGATTCCGGCAACACTTTCCAGGCCATCGACGCCGCCGCGATAGCCACCGGCAGGTTCATGAAAAAAATCCAGCGCCAGCCAACGGCGTCGACGAGAAACCCGCCGACGGACGGCCCGGTGGTGAAACGACATCGACATCATACCTAGCGCGCGGCCGCGGCCTTCGCGCGCGTAGAGCGTCGAAGCGATCGCCCGACCGTTGGCCAGGACAAGCGCGCCGCCGACCGCTTCGACGACGCGGAAGCCGATGATCTGCCAGAGCTGCCCGCTCAAGCCGCAACTCGCCGAACCGACGCCGAGTAGCACAAATCCCAGCGCATAAATCTTTTTCCGGCCCAATTTGTCGCTCAGGCGCGCCATGCTCCGGACCAACCCGACGATGGTGAGCTGATATGCCAGCGACACCCACTGGACCACCGCCAGGGAAACGTCGAAATAGACCGATAGCGTCGGCAGCGCAACCGTCACCGACCGCGAGTCGATCGCGCTCATGAATTGACCGAGGCAGACGTTGATCAATGCCAGACGTCGCAGTTTAGGCGTGAGATCCGGTTGCGGCATAGGACGGGGAGTATGAATTCGATTTTGCAGCGCGTGTCATTCCGAACGCCGTGAGGAATCTATTCCCTTTTACTTGACGAGTCCCGCATCCTTGGATAGCGTGAAGGAGGATATTATTCCATAGACAACCAAACCATGAGCAAAGTTGCCATCGCCCAAGTCCAATCGTCCACCGACAAAAAATTAAATCTCCGCTCCGCTCTCGCGCTGATCAGAGCCGCGCGCAGCAGCGGCGCGGAGCTCATCGCCTTTCCGGAATTCTTGATGGCTTTTTCTCCCGGCAGTCAATCCGCCGAAGAGCTGACGCAAATCGCTGAGACGACCGACGGACCTTTTGTCGCCGCCTTGCGCGCCGCCGCCAAAGCCGCCGGCATCGCCGTCCTGGCGACGATCTACGAAACGTTCGCTGGAGCGAACCGCGTTTTCGACAGCGCCGTTTGGATCGACGCGCACGGAAACGTGCCGTCCGTGTACCGCAAACTGCACCTCTACGATGCTTTTGGTTTCAAAGAGTCGGACAAGTTTCATCCCGGCACCGACGTCGCGCCGCTCGTGCAGTTGGGAGAGATTCGGTTCGGCACGATGATTTGCTACGACTTGCGGTTCCCGGAAATGGCGCGCCTGCTCGCGCTCCAGGGCGCAAATGTGCTGGCCGCGCCGTCAGGCTGGGTCCAGGGCGAGTTAAAAGTGGATCACTGGCAGACGATGATCAAAGCCAGAGCCTTGGAAAACGGCTGCTTCGTCGTCGCGCCAGACCAGGTCGGCAATATCTATATCGGCCACAGTATGATCGTCGATCCGCTCGGACGAACGCTTATCGATCTCGGTGAAAAAGAGGGGCTGGAAGTCATTGAGCTTGATTTGGATTTGGTGCGCGAGACCCGGGCGAAGCTACCGCTTCTCGAAAATCGCCGCACCGATGTTTATGCGCAACATGCTACCGCGAAGCTCCCGTGACGCCGAGTAATAGTGATGGAGAAGTGCAACTCCTGAACACACTAAAAAAGGCTCTAAGCCTCGGCGGGGCAGCTAAATGCCCGTGTCCGTCTTCCGGCACGGCGCGCCTTTCACACAATCTCTAATTAACGGAGGCGGACGACAAATTGTCACGCGACCCGAAAGTAGGCCTGGAAAAAGATTGCTCCGATCCGGAAATATCCCCGGCTGAAAAATCCTCTGGTGCTCGCAAAACTCGGTTGAACTTCGTCGTGGAACGAGAGTGCCGCGAAACAAACGCGCGCGCCGCAAAATTTCACACCCTCCACGGCGAGGTCGAAACTCCGGTCTTCATGCCGGTCGGTACCCAGGCGACGGTGAAGGGACAAACCGTCGATACCTTAAAAACAGCGGGGACGCGCATTCTCCTGGCCAACACCTATCACCTGATGCTTCGTCCGGGGCCCGAGGTCTTCAAACGACTCGGCGGCATTCACCGTTTCATGAACTGGGACGGTCCGGTGCTGACGGACTCCGGCGGCTTTCAGATTTTTTCTCTGCGGCATTCGAGGGAAATCAACGAAGAGGGCGCGCGCTTTCAAAGCTACGTGGATGGAAAGCCCTATCTCCTCTCGCCCGAATCCAGCGTCGAGATGCAGCAGACGATCAGCAGCGACATCATGATGGCCCTCGATCAGTGCATCCTTGCCACCGCCTCTTTCGCTCAGGCCGAGGCTGCCGTCGAGCTCACCCATCGTTGGGCGGAGCGTTCTCTGCGGGCCCGAGGCGACTCACCGCAGGCGCTATTTGGCATCGTTCAAGGCGCCTGCCATCGCGATCTGAGAAAAAGGAGTGCCGAGTTTCTACGTGAGCTCCCTTTCGATGGCTTGGCGATCGGCGGACTCGCCGTCGGAGAAACTCAGCGTGAGCGTTACGAGCTGACGGCGCTCGTCACGGAACAGCTGCCAAAAACGCTCCCGCGCTATCTGATGGGCGTCGGTACGCCGCTGGACATGCTCGAAGGCGTTCACCGCGGCGTCGATATGTTCGACTGCATCATCCCCTCGCAACTCGCCCAGCGCGGCGTGGCCTTCACGTCGCACGGTAAACTGCGGTTACGCCGCTCCGTGTATAAATTTAGCGAAGAACGCATCGACGCCCGTTGTGATTGCCGGACCTGCCGGCAATACTCGCGTGCCTACGTGCATCACCTCGTCAAATCGGATGAGTTCCTGGGTTGGCACCTGTTAGGACTCCACAACATGAGCTTCTATCATCGCCTCATGCGTGAGATTAGGGAAAGCATTTTGCGCGATGATTTTTTATCTTACTACGAGACGCAACGACTCGAGCTGACGCGAACCGACCAAGACAATCCGCACCGGCCGCCGAAAAAAGCCCGGACCGTGCAGCACTCGCGCTTGGGCGATCACGAAATCCACAAGTCGCCGCACGGCTTTTTTAGCATTCGCCAAATCAGCTCCGGCGAAGTAATGCACTCGGTAAATGCGCCGAGTGACGAAGCCAACAAGCTCTACGTAGAGCAGTCGTGTCTCCCCGCTCGTCTGTTAGAGCAAAAGACCCTGGCTGACGAATTAGTGATCTGGGATGTCGGTCTGGGCGCGGCGTCCAATGCCATGGCGGCCATTTACTGTTTTGAAAAATGTTGCGTGGAAGAAGGTGAAAACACCCTGCGCCCCCTGCGACTCGTGAGTTTCGAATGGGATCTAGATCCGCTCGCTCTCGCCGCCAAACATGCTAGCCGTTTTCCGCACCTACGGCACCGAGCTCCCTTCAAGATTCTTCAAGACGGACGGTGGCAACACGAATCATCCTTGCTCCAATGGGAACTTCTGCAAGGGGATTTCCGCGGTCTTATCGATTCAGCGCCGGTTCCTGATCTTATTTTTTACGACCCGTTCTCGGCAAAAACAAACGACGCGCTTTGGACCGGCGAAATCTTTGCGCGTCTATTTGAGCGCTGCCGAACGAAATCAGCGGAGCTCTACACCTACTCAGCGTCCACCGCGGTAAGAGTCGCGCTTTTGTCGGCGGGTTTTTTTGTCGCTGCGGGCGTCGGCACGGGTCCTAAGTCCGACACCACGATCGCGTTCACGCGAGCGAATGGAGCGAAAGACCATCCCTTATCGCCACGACTGTTGGGCCAGGAGTGGCTCATGCGCTGGCGCCGCAGCGACGCAAAGTTTCCCACGGCTCTTGCGAATAAAGCGAGAGCGAATTTTGAAAATCTGATTGAATCTCACCGGCAGTTTACCGACGATCCGCGCAAATTATGCTGATCGTGCGATTGTCGATCAGCGCGTCGCAGCGGTGACCCAGGAATATCGAGATGAGAATATCGGTCACCTAGTTATCGCGATTAGCATCATCGAATCACGGAGAAAAGTCCTCGTCACGTTGGTGTTATCTTTTGTCAATTTTCTCGTCGCCTCGGGTGTTCTATGGGTCATCACTTTCATCCGTCGTGTTTTTCTCGCATATCATCCTTCTACTCGGTCGAATCGATCGCGTAAGGACAGCTGCATCGTGGTCGCACAATACACAGTCCTGCCGGTTATCGCGTTGACACCATACCGCAGTTTCTATTACTCTTACTGTGAAGCGTTTCGCTCGCGCTGATTCTTCTTCGCGGCGATCAACGAAAGGGATCTCATACCATGCTCAGTCAAGAAGAAAACGATTTACTCACGCGCGTCGGCCCGGGAACCCCGGCAGGCCAACTGCTTAGACGCTACTGGCACGTGGTCGCGGCGGCATCCGAGCTGACCGACGAAAAGCCCAAAAAGCGGGTGCGGATCCTGGGCGAGAATTTACTGCTCTACCGCAATCGACGGGGCGGCTATGGCCTCGTCGCCGAACGCTGCTCGCATCGCGGCGCATCGCTTTACTACGGTTTCACCGAGGACGACGGCATCCGCTGCGCCTATCATGGCTGGAAATACGACGCTTGCGGCAAGTGCGTCGAGCAGCCCTTTGAAAACCCTGAGAGCGGGTTCAAAGACAAGATCCAGCATCCGGCCTATCCCGTTGAAAAGTTGGGCGGTTTGCTCTTCGCCTACATGGGACCGGCGGATAAGAAACCGCTTTTGCCGAAATGGGACGTGTTGGTGCGCCTGGACGGTGTGAAGAAAGTCGATGTCTGCGAAGTGCTGGAGTGCAATTGGCTGCAAGCGATGGAAAACTCCGTCGATCCGACCCACACGTATTATCTTCACTCGCACACGCTCAAGCTCAAGGGCAACAAGGATTACGTGCCGTTCCACTATCAGCAGCTGAGCAAGATCGATTTCGAGTTGGTGATTCAGCCCTCCTGGGCCGGCATTCAAAAACAGAGAATTTTTGCCGGCGACGACGTCCCCGCCGAGGCACCTCACCCGCTCATTTTCCCGAATATTCTCTTCGTGCCGGTGCGCACGGGATACGCGATGCATTTCCGCACGCCCATCGACGACGCGAACACGCAGGTCTTTCAATTTCGCTTTAGCCCGACGAAAGACGGCCGTATCGCCGACCAACCGGAGGACCCCCCGTTCGAATTCGTCGCGACCAAGAACGACGACGGCGAGTTTCACCTGAATCACTTCGCCAGCCAGGATCACATGGCTTGGGAAACTCAAGGACCGATCGCCGACCGCACCTGCGAACACTTGGGTGAAGGCGACCGTGGCATCATCATGTTCCGCAAATTGCTGCGTGAGCAAATCAGCGCGTTGCAAAACTGCGATAATCTTATCGGCGTCAATTTTGATCCTGCACAGGACGAGATGATCCAACTCATTCACGCAGGTTATGACGCCTACTCCTTCGCGGCGGCAAGGGAGAGAGAAGCCAATCTCGCCTGAAGTTTTAGGACGCGGCGCACCGTCACCCTTTACTCGCCTGCGAACGCGAGAGAACCCGTACTCGCATAGCTGGACGGCATTGAACTCCCCGAAATCAAAGCTTCGAAATATCCTGCGCCAGGTAAAGCGGAATCAAGTCGCCGCGGCCAGAGCCCACCGGGTGTGCCAACAGATGGGCCTACGGCGAGCCATTTAACGCGCGAGCCAAAACAACACTGACAACAACGGACAAACATCTTCTGCTGAGGATACTGCAAGTTTAGTGGCAACCACTATTGAATGTTGATAGTAATAAAATAATTCAACGTCAGCGCGGCCACAGGAAACAAATTCATTGGACGAAGAACTTTCTCAGCCAATCGAAGCGCCGATCGCGGCAAGCCCACAACGATTTCGCCTCAAGACTTTTACTTCCCTGCGGCACCTGGATTACCGATATCTGTGGACCGGCACGTTGATGATGAGCGCCGGCCAATGGGTCCAGCAAGTGACCTTAGGCTGGCTGTTATATGACCTCACCGGCAACTCGATGTTGCTCGGCGCCCTCAATGGCCTGCGCGCCATCCCCTTCTTAGTCACCGGTCCGATGGCGGGCGTCGCTGCCGACCGCATGGACCGGCGCAAGCTCCTGCTGCGCACGCAATGGGTTTTAATTATCACCGCCATCGCCATGGGAACTCTGGTCGCGTCACCCTTCCTGCATGTATCGCATATTTTCGTCTTTACCTTGATCACCGGAGTCGCCTGGTCGTTCACCGAGCCGGTGCGCCAGAGCATGATACCCAGCCTGGTGCCCAAAGAAGACCTCGTCAACGCTATTGCCCTCAATTCCGGCGGATTCAATCTGATGAAGGTCGCCGGCCCCGCGCTGGGCGGAGCTATGATCGCGTTGTTCGGCGCGTCGGGAAATTTCTTTGTGCAGAGCGTCGCCTACGTCGGCGTGCTCATCATGATTTACTTGATGCATATCCCCGACAACGCGCCTGACGCGCGCCGCGCTTCAGCCATGGCCAATCTCAAGGAAGGATTCGCCTACGTCTGGTCCACTCCGGCAGTGCTTGCTTTGATGATATTGGCCTATGTACCGCGCGTTTTCGCCGTGCCCTATCAGACTTTGATGCCGGTCTTCCAAAAGGACGTCTTGGGAGTCGGCCCGGACGGTCTCGGGATGTTGATGGCGGCGCCCGGCGTCGGCGCGCTGATCGCCGTGCTCACGCTCGCCTCCCTGGCCAATCGCTTGAAACGCCAGGGCCTCTTCCTGGTGGGCAGCATCGTCATCCTCGGTTTTTTTCTGATTCTTTTTTCCCAGGTACGTTCCTTTCCGCTGGCGCTGGCAACATTGGTGATTGCCGGTGCGTTTCAAATGTTTTTCCTTGCCAGCACAGCGACCATTCTCCAGCTTCTCGTTCCCGACGAGCTGCGCGGTCGCGTCATGAGTCTATACATGCTCGATCGCGGCTTCATGCCCGTGGGGGCGCTATTTGCCGGCGTCACCGCCCACTTCATTGGCGCGCCATCGACGGTGGCGACGATGGGCGCCATCGTCATCGTTCTCGCGATATTTGTGGCATGGCGGGTGCCCGCGATTCGGTCGCTGGAAACTTAGGATATCAATCTTGCCGCCTCAGCGTAGATTAAGAGTTTCGGCGCCCACGTCGACCGGAATGGTTGGATTCCAAAAATGCGCGCGGAACTCGCTGGTGGGGTCGCGCACCTGGAACGACCGGATCGTTATTGGCGAACCGACGCGTGGGTCTGCTCGACGTTTGCAGAACCGATGCAAAATTAATGATTATTTTTCCGGGCGCTGTCAGGCGAATCCGGTCGGGGTGTCAACGTGAAGTGAATGGGAACTGTTCTTCACTTTTCTCGCTTGATTTTTGATCGCCGGCGGATTTGGAAAAATGACTTCCGAGCTTTCCGAGTCGTCGCTTCAAACTATTTCGCCAGCCGATGGCCTGCCACTCGTCTCTTTCTTGTTGGGCGAGAATCAGCTTTTTTTCTTTGAGCTCGGCGTTCATTCGTGCGATCTCCGAGATCATCCGATCTTTATCCCTGCCGACTTGACTCAGTTGCTCGGCAAGAGAATCTGCGCGGAAATTGCTTGCCTGCAACTCCGCTTCGTGGCGGAGTAAGCGATCTTGCCGCTCTTGAAGCCGATTTTCCAACTCACGAACCTGCGCTTCGTAACGTTCTTCCATCTCTCGCCGCGCGGTTTCACTTGCCTGAAGAAGAATTTCCTTTTCCTTCAATGAGTCACGCAACTCCGCGACTTCGGTTTCGGATGGTTTCTTCGAGCGCGCGCCACTAACGCGCTTACGGTTGGGCTCTTGACTGATGTTGTTTTCCATATTGCGATTTCGACCTCGGTTGACGACAACAAAGCCAGAACCATGCCACCCAAAACCTCTCGCTGACATTGGCGAAGTCGGACAGTTGGCCGCGCTTTTGGTGACTTAGTGGCATGCTTTTATCTTTTAGCCGGTGACAGCATCCGCCATCTTTAGCCATCCAAGATGGCATTGGGGTAAAACTTATCGTTCACGCTATCAACATCCCTGTACACAAGAGCGTGTTCCCGCCACACGAAGAATCCCGGACCCACAGAGGCGTCTTTTGGTCGCTGTCGACAAAGCGACCCGACGCTACTTTCGGGGGTAAGCGCAACGGGACACCCCAGGTACGCGCCACGTGATCCAATTGCATCGACGTAATTACATTCGATTGACGGTGCTTCCTAGACATTCTTCTCGCCGTGGAGTATGCAGAATGGCATTCATTTCCGTTGAAGTCGTCGGGAATACAACTTTTGGAGGATGAAGCATGATTAAATCAAAATTCGCCCGCCTGTTTCTACTTGTGCTGTGTCTATCATTGCTTGGCGAATTCGCTCACGCTCAACCGGCAAAGGAGTTTCAACCCCAAGTCGGACAAGAAGGCAAAGATGTAATCTGGGTGCCGACGCCGCAGGCGTTGGTCGACAAAATGCTCGACATGGCAAAGGTCACTCCAAAGGATTACGTCATCGATCTCGGCTCCGGCGACGGTCGCACGGTCATCACCGCTGCCAAGCGGGGCTCGAAGGCACTCGGCATCGAGTACAACCCCGACATGGTTGAGCTGTCTCAACGTAACGCCGCGAAAGAAGGAGTGAGCGACAAGGCTAGTTTCGTAAAGGCGGATCTTTTTGAGAGCGATTTTTCGCAGGCTCAAGTGATCAGCATGTTTTTGCTTTCGAGCATTAACCTAAAGCTGCGCCCGAAAATCCTCGATCTCAAACCGGGCACGCGCATCGTGTCGAACACCTTTGATATGGGCGAGTGGAAACCGGACGAGACCGCGACACTGCCCGGCTGCAACTCCTGGTGCACCGCGCACCTGTGGATTGTCCCCGCCAAGACAGAAGGGACGTGGAAACTGCCGCAAGGCGAGCTGACGATCAAACAGAGCTTTCAGATGATTACCGGCACGCTTAAATCCGCCAACACCGCGACACCGATCAATGGCAAGCTCAACGGCGATCAGATTTCCTTTAGTGCCGGCAACGCATCTTACACCGGCCGAGTCACTGGCAACGCGATGGAGGGCACAGTGGGCGGGAACAAATGGAGCGCGACGCGCGCGGCACAATAATCGAAAGACAATCACTCAAAGAACTAGGCCAAGCTAGACGCTCAAGCCTCATTTTCACATTAGCGGATTTTTTACCTGAACCCCTCCCCTCCGCTTCGCAGGCTTGCTATAACAATAGCCATCAATCTGGATTTGGAGGAGGAGTTTTATGAATCGATCGCTGGTTGCACCTAAGTTTTTTTTCTCACTCGCGTTGTGCGCGGCACTGGCCGGCGGTGTAGCGCAGGCGCAACCTGCCAAGGAATACCAACCCGAGGTTGGCCAGGCAGGTAAAGACGTCGTATGGGTGCCGACACCGCAGGCGCTCGTCGACAAGATGCTCGACATGGCAAAACTCACGCCCAAGGATTACCTCATCGATCTTGGCTCGGGGGATGGGCGCACGGTCATCACCGCGGCCAAGCACGGCTCGAAGGCGCTCGGGATCGAGTACAACCCAGACATGGTGGACCTATCGAAGCGCAACGCGGCCAAAGAAGGCGTGAGCGACAAGGCGAGCTTCGTGAAAGCGGACCTCTTCGAGAGTGACTTCTCGCAGGCCCAGGTCATTACGATGTTTCTATTGCCGAGCATCAATATGAAATTGCGCCCGAAGATACTCAATCTGAAGCCGGGCACGCGGATCGTGTCGAACACCTTCGACATGGAAGATTGGAAAGATGACGAAACGGCTCAGGTCGAAGGTTGCACAAACTGGTGCACGGCGCATCTGTGGATTGTCCCGGCGAAAGTCGGCGGCACGTGGAAACTGCCGCAAGGAGAGCTGACGATCAAACAAACCTTTCAAATGATCAGCGGCACGCTGAAGAACGGCACCGTGGTTACGCCAATCAATGGCAAGCTCAATGGCAGTCAGATTAGCTTCGCTGCTGGTGGAACCCAATACACGGGTCAGGTTAACGGCAATTCGATGGACGGAACCGCTGGCGGTTCGAAGTGGAGCGCAACACGCGCTAAGTGAATCGAGTGAAGCGCGGCCATCCGGCAAACTGCGTCGGGTGTCACTCACGCCATGTCGCGTGCACCAGCGCCAACCGGCACCCAGCGCACTAAAGGACTCAGGGCGCGGCCTCTCCCACTCTGGGAGAGGCCGCCGTGTAGCAGCGGCTGAGGGCTATAGATAGAAGGTCACTAACAAACGGAGCGTGATTTTTAATAGTCTTCGGGATGAGAGAGTTCCGGAGCGTTTCAGTCTCCCTTCGCTCCGGGCCCCGCGTAAATCTCGAGCTTATTCCCGTCTGGGTCCAAAAAATACGCCTGCGGTCCCCAGAAAACTCCCTGGTTGCGATCTTCGATATTGAATACTTCAACGCCATTGCGGCGCAAAAAATCGATCGACGGCTCGAAGTCCTCAGGCTTAATCTTGAAAGCGTGATGCACCGGCGTGCTTTGCGGCGAGTCATATTTTAGCGGCTCGCTCCCTTTTGCCAGAATGACGTAATCATCGCCGGTCCGCAAAAACACCATCCGCGGCGATTGCTCGACAACTTTCATGCCGAGCAGCTCTTCGTAAAATTTCCGGCTGCGATCGAGATCCGTCACCGGCAAACTGAAATGCAGCACACCATGCGTCTTCAACATTTCGACCTCCTTCGCCGCTATGATTCCACGGCGATCATTGTAAGTTCATTTAGCACATAGACTGTGTCTCGCAAGCGGTCAACAGAATCGTTTGATGACAAACGCCTTTTCGGCGTTTTGCTTTGCTACCTAAATAGCATCCCACAGGCGAACGATTGAATGAACCGCTGCGGTCTTGGCTCGCAATCGACGACGTCCAACACTTTTCCCGCCATGATCGCATGAAACTCTGGACATCAATGCTCACCTAGGGTAAGAGGCTTTCAATTAACCAGCTAAAGGAAGTCCTATGGGAATCGTTCCTATCTACGTGTGGAATCATTTGCTAAGCGCTGACAATCGAGACGGTCTGGTTGCTCGGTCAGAGCAGCCGGTGCTGCCAGAAGAGATGGAGAAACGCAAGATGCAGTTCCGGCGGCTGCAAGAGCAAGATCCTTATCTCCTGGAGAGACTCGTCAGACTGGTTCGCATCTTTAAGGCTGTCTATTGCCCATCAAGCCCGCGGCACATCGAATCAGCGACGCTGATCTGTGAGTTCTTCAAACTGCCCACGCCCATTTCGGATGGGCGTTTGGACGCCGTCGACTATGGAAATTTCAAAGGCCAACCGCTATCGAGCATGAAGCCACCGCATGACTATGTCGAGATAGCATACCCGGGCGGAGAGAGTTGGCTTCAGTGTCTCGCGCGTTGGCAGTCATTTTTCGAGGAAGTCCTCCGAAAACACGACGGCTACCCGGTACTGCTGGCTGGACAGACGCGAGCAGCGATCCGAATGTGCGCTCATTTGTGCGATGGAATAAAAATCAGCGATGCGGTGGACCTTGAAGTAAACGACCCCAAGGTTCCTTGGGTGTATTTCTATAGGTTTTAGAAGTTTCGACTCACCGATTCGGGACCGTGATCGATACCTTACGCGTTGGCACCTAACAAAGTTTCGCGCAGGCATAACTCAGACTCTCCTACCTTTCTCGGCCTACACTTAATCCCTGATCACATAGTACCGAGGGGGCCTTTAGTTCGCCCTGGCTCGTTCTACCCTGACAAAGAACGGCTGTCTCTAGTTGGCAGCGTTTGACAAAAATTGTTATTTATGAGGTATTGTAACGCACGGAATTATTACA
>WNFR01001314.1_pt1 | contig 25851 bp, 16 predicted proteins | sample 5400221 | NCBI WGS metagenome assembly WNFR01 (sample SAMN13153357, study PRJNA577476) | soil metagenome | isolation source: 40 cm soil under Madrone tree | place: USA:California | collected 2016-06-14 | reverse complement strand
GCTTCGCTATGCTCGCCCATGACTCACCCTCCTTGCTTGAGGCTCTGCCCGGCCCATTCCGGGTAACCCTCGCAACCGCATCGAGGGTGAGTCGCCTCCGCAAGGGAAGGGACATACAGTCTGAGGAGGCCGCGCTCTTCGCGCGGCCGTCTCGAAGGATGGCCGCGGGCACGATCTCGCTTACGGCCGTCCTTCGAGACGCCCGCATCGAAATCGGCTGTTGCCGATTTCGACACTTTATAAATTGCCGAAGTCGGGCAGGCCCGACTTCGGTGCGGGCTCCTCAGGACGAGGTTTGAGGGATGACATCGATATGATTCGAACTTGGGAAACGCTCCACTCAAGAGGCCCGGGGGACAAGCCCGAAACCCCGGCCATAGCGGATGAAGTGTGCGTCACTTCCTGGCTTGATTGAAGTACCGCAAATCCGGCGGCTGCTGGCCTTTGCGTCCGGGCATCAGATAGCCATCGGCGCTCAGAAAATAATTCTCTTTGCCGATGGCGACGTGGTTGTTGGCTTCATTGCAGTCATACTCGTTCCAAATCGGATTTTTCTCCCGCCGATAGCTCTTCACCACCGTCCACGGGCGCGACAACGCATGGTCGGTCGTGGTGATTTCATCATGCAGTAAATCCGGGTTGGCTTTGTCGAGGAAAATCCGCTCTTTGATGACGGTCTGATTGTCTTTGTGGAGCGGAAGCCCGTCGACGTCGAAATCGCGCGGGCCTTTCATGTGGGTCGTCTCGACTTCGAGCACATCGTAGCGGCCGTCGCTATTCTCATCGATCCACCTGCCGACGGAATACCCCGCAAAGGCTGGCTCGACGATCTCCGGCCGCGTGCGCCCGTCGGTGTAGATTCGCCGCGGCATGACATATTCCGACAAGATGTATGTTGTGGTGGGTTGAATGATGATTTCGATCGGATAGACGGCGGTCATGATCCGCGGCATGCCCGACGTTCTGCAGGTCCATCTCAAGTCGCTGCCGTGTCCGCCTGCACCTTGAGCCGCCAGGCTCGCTTCGTAAATGGCCTGATACTCCGGCGTCAGTGGCGCCTGCTGTGCGAGACCTCCCGGTTTGCTGGGGTCCCATTGAGCGCCACCGACCCGGAGCCACTGGCCCGAGAAGTCAGGATATTTTGATTCGTCATGGGCCCAGGCACCGCAGACCATCATCGTCAGCGTAATCACGGCAGCGGCCGATTTGATCGAATTTCCGCAATACATCGCGTCCTCCCGTCGTCCATCCGCGGGCAAAAGGAGCGAGGCGGGGCGCCGCAATCAGCTGCCAACAGCAATTTCGTTGACGCCGCCATAGGCATGCGCGTCGACGAGGCAGTATCAGTGCAGCATCCTCGCCAACCCCATTCCGCGAGGAGACGGAACGTTACGCGATCTCGCCGACGCGAGAAAGAGGGGTGTTCGCAGCGAGGCGCAGCCGCGCCGCCGCAGTGCGGCCCTCGGGCGCGGTCTGATAGAAGACCGTGTAGCGCTTGAGCGCCGATGCGAATGCATCGACATCGCTTGCTTTGGCGACGTCGAGCACGTCAAAGCCGGCGCGCACCAGGAACAGAAACTGGTCGCGAAGGATTTGGCCGGTGGCGCGCAGCTCGCCGTGATAACCGTAGCGCTCCCGCAACAACCGGGCCTGACTGTAGGCGCGGCCGTCCTTGAAGCTAGGGAAAACCAGGGCCACAACGGCAAGGCGTTCGAGATAGGGCGCGAGTTCCGCCACTTTCCGGTTGTTTGGCCAGATGACGCCGACCGGCGCGTCGCGCTGGAGAATCTCTGCAGCATCGGCGAGGAAACGCGCGGCCGGGACGAGGACCGGCACGCCCTCGGGCAGGGCTCTCTCGTCGAGCACGTTGACGTAGCGGTCGGCGATGACGCGGCCGTTCTTAATGAGTGGCATAGACCCGCTCCTTGAAGGGCTCGACGCCGAGACGTTTGACGGTCTCCACAAAGGTCTCGTTCGGCCGCTCCCGCAGCTCAAGGTATGCGGCGACGACCTCCTCCACCACGTCGGCGACTTTCCCGTAAGGGACGGCCGGCCCCAGCAGCGCGCCAAGCTCGGCCCGTTCGTCGGCGCGGCCGCCAAGGGTGATCTGGTAGAACTCCTCGCCGTTTTTCTCGACGCCCAGAATGCCGATATGGCCGACGTGATGGTGGCCGCAGGCGTTGATGCAGCCCGAAATGTTGATGTGCAACCGGCCAAGGTCGCGGGCGAGATCGAGATCGCGGAACCGCCGGGTCAGCTCCTGGGCCACCGGAATGGCGCGGGCGTTGGCGAGGCTGCAGTAATCGAGCCCGGGGCAGGCGATGATGTCGGAGACGAGACCGACATTCGGGGTCGCGACCCCGACGGCATCGAGCGCACGCCACAGCTCGGGAAGGTCGCGTTGCGCCACATGGGGGAACACCAGGTTCTGCTCGTGGCCGACTCGAATCTCGCCGAACGAATAGCGATCCGCGAGATCGGCGATCGCATCCATCTGGTCAGACGTGGCATCGCCGGGCGGTCCGCCCTCGGGCTTGAGCGAGAGCGTCACGATGGCATAACCCGGCACTTTGTGGTTGGCGACCGCATTGCCGAGCCAAGCATCGAAGCGGCGGTCAGCCTGGCGAAATCGTGAGAGCTCCGGCGGATTGTCGTCAAGGTGCGCATAGTCCGGATAGCGAAAGCGCGCCGCGATCTCGGCGACCACGGCCGGATCGAGCGCGAGCGGGCCGTCCTTGATGTGCTGCCACTCGGCCTCGACCTCGCGCGCGAAGGCTTCGGCGCCGAGATCGTGGACCAGGATTTTGATGCGCGACTTGTAGAGGTTGTCGCGGCGGGCAAACTGGTTGTAGACGCGCAGCACCGCCTCGACATAGCTCAATATATCGCGCTTGGGCAGGAACGGCCGGATCGATTTGGCGATGAAGGGCGTGCGCCCCAGTCCGCCGCCGACCAGCACCTCGAAGCCGGTTTCGCCGGCGCCGTTGCGGTGCAGGTGCAATCCGATGTCGTGAACCTTGACGGCGGCGCGATCATGTGTGGCCGCCGTGACGGCGATCTTGAACTTGCGCGGCAGGAAGGTGAATTCCGGATGCATGGTGGTGTGTTGGCGCAACAGCTCCGCCCAAATCCGCGGGTCCTCGATCTCGTCCGGAGCCACGCCGGACCACTGGTCGGTCGTAATGTTGCGCACGCAATTGCCGCTGGTCTGCATGCCGTGCAGGCCGGCACTCGCCAGATCCGCCATGGCGTCGGGAAGGCTTTCGAGCTTGATCCAGTTGAACTGGATGTTTTGGCGCGTGGTGAAATGGCCGTAGTTGCGGTCATAGCGCCGGCCCACATGGGCCAGCATCCGCAGCTGCCGCGACGACAGCGTACCATACGGGATCGCGATCCGCAGCATGTAGGCATGAAGCTGCAGATAGACGCCGTTCATGAGCCGCAGCGGCTTGAATTCCTCCTCGGTCAGCTCCCCCGATATGCGTCGGCCGACCTGGTCGCGGAACTCCGTTACGCGTTCAGCCACGAGGGTCCGGTCAAATTCGTCGTAGAGATACATGTCAAATCCCGATCGTGATTGCCGGTGCGACGGTCGGCCCTCCGTAGCGGACGGTGGGGCCGGCGTTGCGGATGCTTTCGCGCAAATTGCCAGGTTCTGGCTGCCCATCGGCGCCGATGCGGACCGGCGCCACGTAGGCCCCGACCGCCGAGATGTCGTCCGCCACGGCGGCAGCCAGGATCTCGGTTGCGGTCGGCGCCGTGCTTGCCACAGCGGCTTCATCGAGACGGGTGGACCAGTTGCCGTCGCGGGTCCGGTAGACGACCGCGCCGTCGCCCAGCCGGTTGGCGGTAACGACGACGGGACCGGTAATCTTGAGCTTCTGCTGCAGCGGTGATGTCATGTGTCGCGTTCCCGCAGGAAAGCCTCGACCGCAGACGGCGCGGCGTCCGTTCCACGCACAACGCGCCCGCCCCCGGCCATCCGCGGCGGCTCAAATGTCACGTACCACGAACGGATCCAGCAGTGGGCGGACGAGCAAGTGAGACACACGCCAAATTCCCTCCGGCAGAATTACTTTCTATATAGCCATTGAAATGCCGGCTCAAATAGAAAAATATTCTTCCACAATTCAGTCGAATTTTAGAAGGACTTCCCCAACAATAACATTCGATGAGAGTTTCCTTCCCGCTGCTGGTAAGGAGTTCGGCGCTGACGACTTTTGTGAACCGCGATTGCCGCTTACTTCGGGGCCGGTGCAGGATGCCGACAAACAGGCCTTCAAAGCGGAGAAAATCAATACCGACCTGAGGCCAGCGATGAGTTCATACGGTGGTGTCACCCAACCGCCACCGCAGATCCCGGCCGGCTTCCTGTTTTACCGTTCCTTGCGTCGCACCAAGCCTGCCGGTCAGCTGGAACGTATCAGCGCTCGGCCCGTTGGCCGTGAGTAACAAAGACGACCTAACTGCGACGCTACTGCCGCGCGAACCGGTTGCTTTCCGCTTTCCCTTTTGGCATAGGAGGGGCGGCCGACAGGGGCCACTGCCGGTCAGGATGCGGGTGTAGCTCAGGGGTAGAGCACAACCTTGCCAAGGTTGGGGTCGAGGGTTCGAATCCCTTCGCCCGCTCCAGTGTGCTCGGCGCCCCCACGAGTAGTTCGTCGTGTCTGATTGTGGGGGTTGGCATGTCGCGTGTTGGGGTTGGTCGGCTGAGCAAATCTTTCGGAAAACCATCGAGGCCTGCTGACGGTGCACGTCACGTCGCACGGCTGTTCGTGCCCGGTTATAAAGACGGGATTGTGATCAACGTCCCGTTGCGGCTGAACCGCAGCAATAGGGATGCGCGCCGTCGATTGGGACGCCTGATTGAATCGCGCCGCGTGGTGTCTTGAAGGCAGGAAACAGGAAACAGGCGTTAGGAACAAGGTGCCGCAGGCACGATCCGGACGCGTGTACCCTGAACCCCGTTTCAGTAACCCGCCGCGGCAGCGCCTCGCGCCCGCAGGTCGGCAGCGCCGGTCATGACCTGCGGCGCGATGGCGATCGAATGCGCCGAGCCAAACAGCGGACCAAACCGCACCTTGTGCGCCAGCGCCGTGAGTGCACGCACCTTGTCGGGCGGAAAATTGGGCTCGACCACGACTTCGTCCGGCGACCACTGATGATGCACGCGCGGCGCTGAGATCGCATCCCCGATCGACATGTGGCCGTCGATCGTATTCATGATGACCTGAAGTACCGTCGTTATGATACGGCTTCCTCCCGGCGCCCCCGTCACCAGCACCGGCTTGGTGTCCTTGAAGACGATCGTCGGGGTCATCGAGGATAACGGCCGCTTGTCCGGTCCGGGCGCGTTCGCGGCCCCGCCGACGAGGCCGAAAGCGTTTGGCGCCCCCGCTTTGGCGGCGAAATCGTCCAGTTCGTTGTTGAGCAGGATTCCGGTTCCTTCGGCGACAAGGCCGAGTCCGAAATTGAAATTCAGCGTATAAGTGTTGGCAACCACGTTGCCGGCCTCATCCACGACGGAAAAATGCGTGGTATTGCCCCCGCCGGCTGGAACCGCGATGTCGGGTCTGATTTCGCGCGCCGGGGTGGCACGTCGCACATCTATCTTTTGGCGCAATTCGGCGGCGTGGGTTTTCGAGATCAGGTGTTTGAGCGGAACATCGACGGAATCGCTGTCTCCGAGGTATTGGGCGCGGTCCGCATAGGCGAGCTTCATCGCCTCGAGCTGCAGGTGAAGAGCGGTTGGAGAACCGGAACCGACCACGCCCGAGGGGTATCCCTCCAGAATGTTCAGCATCTCAACCAGGTGAACCCCGCCGGAAGAGGGCGGCGGCATCGAGACGATCTCGTAGCCCCGATAGGTTCCATAGATCGGATCGCGAATGATCGGCGTGTAATCTTCGAGATCACGGCGGGTCATCAGTCCGCCGGCCTGCCGGACCGAAGTGACGATCTTGTCGGCGACCGGACCGACGTAGAAGGCGCGCGGACCCTCGCGTCCGATCGCTTCCAACACTTCGGCGAGTTCGGGCTGAACGAGCTTGTCGCCCAAGGCTGGTGCGGCGCCGTCTGATTTTAGAAAAATCCGTGCCGCGGTCGGCCACCGTGCCAGGCGTTGCTGTCCGCGCTGCAGCGAATCGAAGAGGTCGTCTCTGATCGCGACGCCATCCCGGGCCAAGCGTACCGCCGGAGCGACCAGTTCCGCCAAGGTAAGCTTTCCGGAGCCGAAACGGTCGCGTGCGAGGCTGAGGCCGGCTACGGTGCCGGGCACCCCCACTCCCAGTCCGGAGTCTCGCGACTTGGCCGGATCGGCTTGCTGGTCCGGCCCGAGGAATACGTCAGCCGAAGTAGCGGCCGGCGCAGTCTCCCGGTAATCGATCGCCGCATTCTCGTTGCTGTCTGCGATATGCAGCAGCATAAAGCCGCCGCCACCGATATTTCCGGCCTTGGGGACGGTCACCGCCAGCGCAAAGCCGATTGCCACCGCAGCGTCCACGGCGTTGCCGCCCCTCTCCAGGACGTTAAGTCCGATCCGGGTCGCCTCGCTGTCCTGGCTCGCGACCATTCCGTGGCGGCCGGTCGCCACCTGGACCGCCGGAATGCCGGAACTCTGTTCGACAAGACGCTCTTGAAGAGCCTGCTGGGCCGGCAGAGCGGCCGGCCAAGCCAGCCCCAAGAACGCTATCGCGGCGACAATCGCCGATCGACGTTTTTGCAAGGTGTGTTTTCCCTCGATACGATTGCAATGATCGGTCCCGGCTACGTTGACCTCGCTCCGTGCTGTCATCGCCCGGCTTGACCGGGCGATCCAGTAACCACCGACCGGGGATACTGGATTGCCCGGTCAAGCCGGGCAATGACACCCGGAGGATCATCTTATCGTCAAACGGTCCAATGCGTCGTTCTCATTCCCGTTTTTGGCCATGGTAAGCCGAATTCGGCCTCATGTCCGTGGCCGAGGCAATGCGGTTCGACATGTTGAAAAAGCCCGCCACTGCGGCAATGTCCCAGATGTCGCGGTCGGTAAAGCCCGCCTCGCGCAGCGCGTTGCGGTCGGCCTCCTCGATTTCCCAGGGTTTGGCCGTTAATTTGACTGCGAAATCCAGCATCGCCCGTTGCCGGCGATCAAGTCGCGCGGCGCGGTAGTTCATCACCATCAGCTCGCCAAGGACGGGGTCGTCGGCGAGGCTGCGCACCGCGGCCCCGTGGGCGACGAGGCAGTAGTAGCATCGGTTGTGCGACGATACCGCGACTGCGATCATTTCGCGCTCAAGCTTGCTCAGTCCCGATGGCGCCAACATGAGGTCGTTGTACATGGCGACGAAGGCCTCAAGCTTCGCCATGTCAAATGCGTAGGCCTTGAGCACGTTTGGGATAAAGCCGAGTTTTTCAGTGCATTTGTCGAAATAGGCCTGCATAGCAGGCGTCAACTCGGCGCCGGGGAGTTCCAACGCGGTTATGACGGTGTTGTCATCGCCGGCCGCCCCTTTGGTTTTCCTGCTGCTCGGCGCCGCCTCGCTACCCTCGCCGGCGCACCGGGAAGGGTAGGGAGGGGGCCTTTTTGCAGGCTTCTGGGCCATGCAGGTCTCCTACACGAGTACTCAAATTTGCCACGAGGCTAGCAGGTGCCCGATCGCGAGACCATCCGCTGCGACATTAATAATAGACGCACATGTGCCACATCGTCGCCGCAACGGATCTTCCGCCGGACCAATTTCCAGAGCAATCTGCGCCGCGAATGAGAGAGGTTTTGACATGAAGATCGATCCGCGGGGACGTCGTGCAGGTCGCGCGCAGGACCCCGGTCCGTCGATTGACGCCTTCGAGGACGAACACGCCGTTCGTCAACTCCTGACGGACGCCAACGCAATTCTGCGCAGCCGCGTCGCCAGCGTGCCGTCTGACTTCATCACGCAGGTTTTTGCCGGAGCCGTCCCGGAGGACCTTGTGCATTATCAGGCCCGCGAGATCGCAGAGATCGCGGAGGGAACGTGGCGGTTCCTTGGCGAGCGGCAGCCGCAAACTCCGAAGATCCGGGTCGGCACGCCGCACTCCACCTCAGGCCAGCGCCTCAACGACGTTTCGATCGTCGAAATCCTTAACGACGATATGCCGTTTCTGGTCGATTCCGTCATGGCGGAACTGACGGAACAACGGTTCGACGCTCATCTCGTCTTGCATCCCCGATTTATCGTCGAACGCGACACGAGCGGCGCCCTTGTTGCGCTCCTGCCTTTCTCGACCGCGGGCGCATCGCCGGGACGGGAGAGCCTGATCCAGGTCCACATCGATCGTATCCACAGCGAGGACGCCAGGAACGCACTCGTCATAGCGCTCGACCATGTGCTCGCCGACGTGCGGCGCGCCGTCGACGACTGGAAGGCCATGCTCGAGCGGGTCAACACCCTCATAGCCGAAATGACGAGCGGCCGGCCGGAACTGCGGGTCGACGATCTCGGCGAGTCCGTCGCATTCCTGCGCTGGCTGATGGACGACAACTTCACTTTCCTTGGTGCCCGCGATTTCGTCTGCACCGAAGACGGCAGCGCTCCGGCGGTGATTTTCGCCTCTGCGCTCGGCATCCTGCGCGGGCGCGAGGGCGACGTATTTGCGGCGGATGGCGGCAGGCCGGCGCTGACGCCGCGCGCGCTCGCAGCGCTGCGGGAGCCCAAGACGCTCATCATCACGAAAACCAATTCCCGCTCGCGCGTGCACCGCCGAACCACGATGGACTACGTCGTCGTGAAACGCCGTGGCCCTGACGGCAAGCTGACCGGCGGTCTTCAGATCGTCGGCCTGTTTACGTCGACAGCGTACGTGACGTCCACCCGCAACATCCCGTATCTGCGCAGCAAGGTCGCCAACGTCGTGGCGCACTCCGCGCTTGACCTCAAGAGCCATTCTGGGAAGGCGCTCGTCAACCTGCTCGAGAGCTATCCGCGCGACGAATTGTTTCAGATCGACGAGGATACGTTATTGCGATTTGCGTTGACGATTCTCCAGCTCAACGAACGACCCCGCGTGCGGGTGCTGCCGCGATGGGATGCGTTCGAGCGCTTTGCGTCGGTCCTCGTCTACGTGCCGCGGGACCGTTACGATTCGGCGGCTCGCGCGGCCATCGGGGAGCAACTCGCGACTGCGTTTGGCGGAAAGTTGGTCTCATTCATACCGTTTTTCGCCGAAGGACCGATGGTGCGGGTCCATTTCATGATCACGCGAAGAGAGGATGGCCGGGGAAGCGACCTCGGCCACCCGCCGCGCCGGGAACTCGAAGCAGCGGTCACACGGCTCGTGAAGACCTGGCCCGACGAACTGTTCGAGGCGCTCGGAAAGGCCCATGACCCCGCCCAGGCGCGCCTTCTGTTCGCCAAGTATGGAGACGCATTTTCGCCCGTATACCGCGAAGCTTTCGACGCCGCCGTTGCGGTGGACGATATCGCGGCGATTGAAGCGCTGTCATTCGATTTCCCTCTGGGCGTCGATTTTCAACCCGGGAGGAGCAGCGACCGTGCGTGCGCCAGCCTGAAGGTCTGGAGCTACGGCCGCCCGATTCCGCTTTCGGAGCGCGTTCCGGTGCTTGAGCACATGGGCTTCATCGTCGTCGATGAAAGCACTTACGATATCGAGCTGAGCGACGATGACCGGTCGCATGTGTGGCTTCATGCCATGCAGCTTGATCGACGCGAGGGCCCTGCGGTCGACATCCGTGGCGCCAAGCCCCGGCTCGATGCCTGTTTCGCAGCGGTGATGCGCGGCGAAGCCGAAAACGACGGCTACAACGCCCTTGTTCTGTCCGCCGGCTTCGACTGGCCCAAGGTCACGCTGATGCAAACCATTTCGCGCTACCTGCGCCAGCTTCGCGTGCCGTATTCGCAGGACTACATGTGGGCGACTCACGTCAAACATGCGGCCATCGCGGAACGGATCGGCGCACTGTTCGAAGCGCGTTTCGATCCCGAGTTGGGAATATCGCCGCGTCAGCGCGATGAACGCCAAGCGATCATCATGGGCGAAATCGAGGCCCGGCTGCAGAAGGTCGACAGCCTCGATGAAGATCGCATCATCCGTCACTTCGTCAACGTCGTGCAATCCGCTGTCCGCACCAACTTCTATCAGTTTCCGTCACGCCATCCCGCGCTGCCTGCGGAAAAAGACAGCGTGGCCGGGCGCGCGGTTGCGATCAAGCTTGACAGCCGCAAGGTCAACGGGATGCCGCTTCCGCGCCCGTGGTGCGAGATTTTCATCTGCTCGCCGCGATTGGAGGCCGTGCATCTGCGGTTTGGTCTGGTGGCGCGCGGGGGCATCAGGTGGTCGGACCGGCCGCAAGACTTCCGCACCGAGGTGCTGGGCCTTGTTAAGGCGCAGCAGGTCAAAAACGCCGTGATCGTGCCGGTCGGTGCGAAAGGAGGCTTCGTGCCGAAGCACCTGCCCGCCGGCAACCGCGATGCGATCCAAGCCGAAGCAATCGCGGCCTACCAGATCTTCATGTCGACCCTGCTCGACCTCACAGACAACCTGGATCTCAAGGCCGTTCTGCCGCCGGAGAGGGTTGTCCGCCACGACGCCGACGATCCCTATCTGGTGGTTGCGGCCGACAAGGGCACCGCGACCTTTTCGGACATCGCCAATGACATCGCGCGGGAACACGGCTTCTGGCTTGACGATGCTTTCGCGTCGGGCGGCTCGGCGGGCTACGATCACAGGAAAATGGGCATCACGGCCCGCGGCGCGTGGGAATCCGTCAAACGCCATTTCCGCGAGATGGACATCGACCTCTCCCGGACGCCGTTCTCGGTGGTCGGCGTCGGCGACATGTCCGGCGACGTGTTCGGCAACGGCATGTTGCGCGAACGCACCATCCGGCTTGTCGCGGCCTTCGACCACCGCGACATTTTCATCGATCCCACTCCTGATCCCGAACGCAGCTTCGAGGAACGCAGGCGGTTGTTCGATCTGCCGCGTTCGAGCTGGCGTGATTTCGATCGCAGCATCATCTCGCCTGGCGGCGGGGTCTTCTCACGGACCGCAAAGGAAATCGATCTTTCGATCGAGGCCCGCACCGCGCTCGGGGTCACCGCCGCAAAGGCGACGCCGCAGGAAGTCATGAACGCCGTCCTCAAGGCGCCGGTCGATCTGTTGTGGTTCGGCGGCATCGGCACCTACGTGCGCGCATCGGCTGAATCCGACGACTCTGTCGGCGACCGCGCCAATGACGCGATCCGCGCTGTCGCGGCCGAGCTGCGGTGCAAGGTCATCGGCGAGGGCGCCAATCTCGGAGTGACCCAGCGCGCCCGCATCGAGGCGGCATTGCGGGGTATCCGCCTCAACAACGATGCAATCGACAATTCAGCGGGCGTCAACACTTCCGACGTCGAGGTCAATATCAAGATTGCCTTGAGCGTTCCGCTCCGCGACGGACGTCTGACGCGCAAGGATCGTGATATCGTCCTGGCCGGCATGACTGACGAGGTCGCGGCTCTGGTTCTGCGCAACAACTACCAGCAGACGCTGGCGTTGTCCCTCGTCGAACGCCGCGGTCTTGAAGACCTCGGTTTCCAGCAACGGCTGATGCAGATGCTGGAGAAGCGGCAGCTGCTTGATCGCGCTGTCGAGTTCCTGCCGACTGACTTGGACATTGTCGAGCGAAGGCGCCGGGCCCAACCGCTCACCCGGCCCGAGCTTGCGGTGCTGCTGGCTTATGCCAAGCTTGCCTTGCACGAAGACCTGCTTCGCTCGGACGTGCCCGACGATCCCTATCTCGCCCGCGAGCTAAGCCGCTATTTCCCGCAATCGATTTGGACTCACTTTCCAGATGCATTCGAACATCATCGCCTGCGCCGGGACATCATTTCAACCCAGCTCGCCAATTCCATGATCAACCGCGGCGGCCCGCCGCTCGTGGTGAGAATCGCTGACCAGACCGGAGCCTCGGTCGATCGCATAGCGGCGGCGTTCGCCGCGGTGCGGGACAGCTTCCGGCTCACGGCTCTCAATACCTCGATCGAGGCGCTCGACAACAAGGTTTCCGGCGCCGTTCAGCTTGGCCTGTTCACCGCCGTGCAAAATCTGCTGCTCGACCGCATCGTCTGGTTTTTGCGCAATGTGGATGTGCGCCAGGGTCTCGCCGCCATCGTGGATCACTATCGAGCGAAGATCGCGACGGTCTCAGGAGGACTCGACCAGTATCTGTCGCCGGAGGCCCAGCGCATCCGTGACGCCGCCGTGCTCAAGATGACATCGGAGGGGGTTCCTGAGACCGTTGCCCGCAATGTTGCGAATTTGCCGGCATTGGGGTCTGCGGCTGACATCGTGCTGATCGCCGACCGCACCGGGTACCCGGTCGGGCAGGTCGCCGCGATTTACTTTGCGGCCGAAGCCCACTTTCAGATCGATCGCATCGTGGCTGCGGCCCGCGATATCAAGCTGGAGGATTATTTTGACCGCCTGGCCTTTGATCGCGGGTTTGACGCAATGGGCGATGCCTTGCGTCGGCTGGTGGCCGAGATGACGGCAGCGGGCGGCAGCGGCGCCGAGGCTGTCGCGGCCTTCGTTGGGCGCAAAGGCAGCGGCGCCGATCGCGTGCGCGAGGCAGTCCATGAAATGGTTGCGTCGGGCTTGTCGTTATCAAAGCTTACGGTCGTGGCCAGCATGCTCGGCGATCTGGCACGGAGTTGAGTTGGGCGTGAGTTCCCCAAGACGTTGGTGCGTTTTTCGAGTAGATTGACGCAACAGGTGTCATTGCCCTCCCCGGACCTGATCCGGGGAGGGCAATGACAGCATCGGTGCCAGGGAGGAGGCGATGGACGCCGGGACGAGGACCAATCTCAAGGTCGTTCCGTTGACGAAGCACATCGGTGCCGAAATCTGCGGTATCGACCTGCGCGACACACTTGACGCCGCAACCATCCGGGACATCCACAAGGCTTGGCTCGATCACCTGGTCCTGGTGTTTCGCGGCCAGCGGTTTTTGCAGGAAGACCTCATCAGGGCGACGGGATATTTCGGCGAGATCGGGCCGCTGTCACGGCCGCAGAAATATTTCCCCAAAGGGTACGCGAAGCTCCTGCCCAACATCATGTTGATATCAAACATCAGAGAGAACGGCGAAACGATCGGGGCGCTGCCGGACGGAGAGATGCACTTCCATCACGACATGATCCACGGCGAGCTGCCGCACAACGGCACGCTGTTATATTCGGCGGAGATCCCGAGCCATGGCGGCGATACGCTGTTCGCCAGTGGTTACGCGGCCTACGACACCCTCGATCCGACGGTCCGGCAGCGCCTTGAGGACCGCAAAGCTCTCAATCATTACAACTACGGCGCCACGATTCGAGGCGACACCAGCAATGCCGTCGAGGCCTTCGGCGAGGCGGTGCATCCGGTGTTTCGCACCCACGACGAGACCGGCCGCAAGGCGGTCTATGTCGATCGCCTGATGACCATGAAGGTCATCGACATGCCGCAGGCCGAGAGCGACGAACTCCTCAATGCGGTGTTCGACCATTCCGAACGGGAGGAATTCGTCTATCGCCACGTCTGGCGCGTCGGCGATCTCCTGGTTTGGGACAATCGCTGCTCGGCCCATGCGCGGGACGATTTTCCGTCCGACCAGCGCCGACTGATGTGGCGCACGACCGTGAAGGGGACGGTGCGGCCGTATTGAGTTGACCCTCCCGGTGTCATTGCCCGGCTTGACCCGAAGTCGGGCCTGCCCGACTTCGGCATTAAATTGTCGAAATCGGAAACATCCGATTTCGATGCAATCCAGTATCCCCCGGCCGGTGGTTACTGGATCGCCCGGTCAAGCCGGGCGATGACAACACAGAGGCTGGTCATTCTCCGTGATGGCGAAGACCTACGACTACATCATCGTCGGCGCCGGCTCCGCGGGCTGCGTGCTCGCTAGCCGGCTTACCGAGGATGAGGGCGCGCAGGTCCTCCTGCTCGAAGCTGGCGGACGCGACTGGCATCCCTACATTCACATTCCGCTCGGCATGGGTAAGCTCCACGAACGGCACATGTTCGATTGGGGTTTCGTGACCGAGCCGGAGCTCGGCCTCAACGGCCGGTCCATCGAGGCGAGCCGCGGCAAAGTGCTGGGCGGGTCATCCTCGATCAACGTGATGGCCTATACGCGCGGCCACCCGGGCGATTTCGATCGCTGGGCGCAGAAGGGTGCGACCGGCTGGACCTATGCGGACGTGTTGCCGTATTTTAAGCGCTGCGAAACCTTCGCGGGCGGCGCAGACGCCTGGCGCGGCGGCACCGGCCCGCTCGGAACCGAGTTCGCCAGGACAACCGACCCGCTTTATCCGGCCTGGATCGAGGCGGCCAAGGCCGCCGCCATCCCGAATACGCCGGATTACAACGCGGCGTCGCCAGAGGGTTTCGGCCGCAGCCAGTACACCATCCAAAACGGCCGCCGCTCCTCTGCCGCGACCGCGTTTCTCAAGCCCGCGATGCGGCGGCCCAATCTGACGGTCGAGACCCGAGCGGTGGTGACGCGGGTGATCCTGCGCGGCACGACCGCGACCGGCGTCTCGTACGTCAAGGGCGGCCGCGTGCTTCGGGCCGGCGCGGCGCGGGAGGTGATCGTTTCGGGCGGCGCCTTCAGCACGCCGCAGATTTTGATGTTGTCCGGCATCGGACCAGCCGCGCATCTGCGCGAGGTCGGAATCGAGCCGACAATCGATCTGCCGGTCGGCCGCAATCTTCAGGACCACCTTGCGGTATTTCTCTCGTTCGCCCGTTCCGAGCCTGGTCCGTTCCATCGGCAGATGAGGTTTGACCGCATGGCGGCCGCCATGATGCAAGCTTGGCTGTTCGGGACCGGCCCAGGCACTGTGGTGCCGGGCGGGCTGCATGCATTCATCAAAACGCGCCCGGACATCGCGGTGCCGGACATCGAGTTCATGTTTCGTGGCGCGGCAACCGACGTGCATCTATGGTTCCCGCTGATCCGCCCGCCGCGGCCGGACGGCTTCGCGATCCGGCCCGCCTTGCTGCATCCGGACAGCCGCGGCGAAATCCTGCTCCGCTCGAAGGATGCGCGCGATCCGATGCGGATCGTCTACAATTTCTTTTCCGCTCCGAACGATCTGCCGAGATTGCGTGAGGGCTTCCGGCTCGCCCGCCACGTCGCCTATCAGCAGCCGCTCGACCGGTTTCGCGGCGCCGAGACCGCGCCCGGCCCGTCCTGCGAGACCGACGGCGAAATCGACGTCTACATCCGCAACACCGCGATCACCGCGCACCATCCGGCGGCGACGTGCCCGATGGGGCTTGGCCCGGACGCCGCACTTGACCCGCAGATGCGGGTGCGGGGCATTGAGCGCCTGCGCGTCGTCGATGCGTCCGCCATGCCGGACCTCGTCTCGGCTCACCTCAACGCCGCGGTTCTGATGATGGCGGAAAAAGCCGCGGACATGATCAGAGGCAAGCCGCCGCTCGCGAGCGCGGCAGTTTAGCTTAATGCCGGAAATGCCGGGTGCCGGTGAATACCATGGCGATCCCGTGATCGTCCGCTGCTTTGATCACTTCACCATCGCGCACCGAGCCGCCGGGCTGGATCACGGCGGTCGCACCAGCCTCGATCGCCACCATGAGCCCATCCGCAAACGGGAAGAACGCGTCGGAGGCCGCCACCGCGCCTTGCGTAAGGGGCGCCGCCAGACCTGCCTCCGCCGCGGCATCGGCGGCCTTGCGTGCCGCAATACGAGCCGCATCGACCCGGCTCATCTGGCCGGCCCCGATCCCGACCGTGGCGCCATCCTTGGCGTACACGATGGTATTCGATTTCACGTGCTTGGCGACCCGGAACGCGAACCGCAGGTCGGACAATTCACCCGCCGTCGGCGCCCGCCTGGTGACGGTCGTGAGCTGCATCTCGTCGACCACCGCATTGTCGCGCGATTGCACCAGGAGCCCGCCCGCCACCGATTTGATCGCCAGGCCCGTGGCGCGAGGGTCCGGAAGCCCGCCCGCGATCAAGAGCCGCAGGTTCTTCTTTGCGCCGATGATCGCAATCGCCTCGAGACTTGCGTCGGGCGCGATGATGACTTCCGTGAAGATCTCCGTGATGGCGTGCGCCGCGTCGGCGTCGAGCGGACGGTTTAACGCCACAATGCCGCCATAGGCCGAGACCGGGTCGCACGCGAGGGCCTTGAGGTAAGCGTCAAGCAGGCTTGTGCCTTCCGCGACCCCGCATGGGTTGGCGTGCTTGATGATGGCGCAGGCGGCAGTACGGATGGGGTCGAATTCCGCCACGCATTCGTAGGCCGCGTCCGTATCGTTGATGTTGTTGTAGGAGAGCCGCTTGCCCTGAACCTGCCGGCTGGCGACGACGCCCGCCCGGACATCCGGCGTGCGATAGAATGCTGCCGATTGATGCGGGTTTTCGCCGTATCGCAGCGCGTCGACAAGGCGACCGCCGAAAGCACGGAAATCCGGCGCAGCGTCGTTGAGTTCGCCCGCAAACCAATTGGAGATGGCGGCATCATAGGTGGCGGTTCTGGCAAAAGCCTTGGCGGCGAGCCGGCGGCGCAACGCATGGGACGTCATTCCCCGATGGACGGACAACTCGGCGATCAGCACGGCGTAGTCTTCGGGCTCCACAATGACGGCAACGTCAGCGTGATTCTTGGCAGCGGACCGGATCATCGCGGGACCGCCGATATCGATGTTCTCGATGCAATCGTCGAAGCTCGCGCCGCGAGCCACGGTCGCCTCAAATGGGTATAGATTGACGACGAGCAGGTCGATTCCCAGGATGGAATGATCCTGCATGGTCCGGGCATGTTCGGTGTTGTCGCGAACTGCCAGCAATCCGCCATGGATTTTAGGATGCAGGGTCTTGACCCGGCCGTCCATCATTTCCGGGAAGCCTGTCAGGTCCGATACGTCGCGGACCTTGAGGCCGGCGTCCGCGAGCGCCCGCGCGGTTCCCCCGGTGGAGATGAGCTCGATGCCGAAGCCCTCCAGCCGCCGGGCGAACGCGATCAATCCGGTCTTGTCGGATACTGAAATGAGGGCGCGGGAGATCGGGCGCAGATGTTCAACCATTGTCGGTCCACCGGATGCCGAAGGGGCTAGCTACGCAGAAATTTGGCGCACGTGGCTCAAAGTCCAGTGCACACGCTGGGTGGTGCGCGCCTGGCCGTAAATCACGATCTGCGTGGTGCGACGCGGACCGTCCTGGCCCGCCAGATAGACGCTTTCCTCAACTGTTACGACGTGGTCGTGAGCGTCGAGGTTCCAAACATCCCGGTTCGCCAGCAGCAGCACCGCGCCATGACCATTTGTCAGGCGGGTGGCGCGAGTCCCGGGATGAAGATGGAACCGAACCGCAAATTGGTCCTCTGCGTCCGGCGGCAGAGTAGTTCCGGTGACCGGCAGGAAAACATCTTCGCCATCGAGCCTGTTGCCATCCGCTGCAAGCGCCACGAAGCGCTCATGAATGATTCCGAAACGTTCCGCATATCCGTCATGGGTCGCACGCAGCACCATGCCCCGGCCCTCATAATCTCGCGAGACTGTCACGTGGCGGGGACCATCGAGGATCGGAACGCCGAACACGCGTCGGATGGAGGGGGAATCGAGAAAATGACACGATGAGGAGTCGTTGAACGTGACGGTGGAGTGTGCCGCCGTCGCGCGCGCAACTTGTCGCCAACTCTCCCGTCCGGCGGCCGGCATTCCACAGTTCACGATGATGCGCTGCAGCCGGCTTGAGAACTCGAAAGCAAGGCAGCCGGCATGGCCGTCGGCGCTCACCTCAAGCGGCGGCGGGCTGCCGGTATCCATCAACAACGTGCTCGGGCCGGCTTCGAGGCGCTGGTACCCGGAATAGGGAGCGTTCGCCACCGGGGTCCCGCGCGCGTCATCGTAGGCCAGAACTGTTGCCAACAGGCCTGGTGGCGTCGGACCCATGCCGTTGAAAAGCATGAAAGTCCCGTCAGCATGGCGGAAGAACCGCAGCATCGGCATCATGCGGTCGACGGCGTTGATGAGCGCCGGAGGCGGGGGGACGTTGCGGGCCGCAAAAGCTTGGCTGAGGGGCAATAAATCAAGAAGAATTTCGATAATGACCCCTGGATTCCGGCTGATGTGGCCGCCGTCGGGCAAAATCTGGCGCTCCAATTCGCTGACCAGGCGACGGGTCGTGAGGCGGAGATGGCGAACCTGCTTGGCCATGCAGAGCGCCGCATAGGTCAGCGCGATGCGCGCTTGCAGGCGCGCTACGCCGTCACGCGTCTCATTCGCGGTGAGGCGCAGGAACCGGACTTGCCGCGTCAAGCTGCGCAGCAATCGCCGATAGAACCGCAAATCGGCGTCGTCGAGAATGAGCGTGGCCTGGCTGAGCCAGGACATCAGGCGGCGCGACACGATTTCAGGCCGCCACGCAATCGGGTGCCAGGAGCCTTGGATCGTGATCCATTCATCGACGAGGGCGCGGGCGTTGGCGCGGGTTATGGTCGAATTGGCGGCACGGAGATGGCGTAACCATCCGAACCCAAGCAGGATCTCGGCCCATTCCGCGGTGGGAGGCTCAACTTCGAATGGCGAGCGGCCGTCGCAGACAACGATTTTCCCCGCGAACGCGAACCGCCCGCCATAGATTTCGTTGGCGCGGGTGGGGTCGGCGGTGCGTAATTCCTGGGGAGCAATGACGAGGCGTTCGCCGCGCGCGGGCCAATAGATCAACCCCGCCAAGGGCCAAACCAGCACTCGCCCCCTGGCGACATTGAACCTGCGTCGAAGCGCCAGCCAGAACAGGCGGGAGCGGTCCGCGATGACTGCGCGGGACATTAAAGCTGCTCCCTCCTCGTCACAGGCATTTACTCCTATACACCGTTCGAGAACATAGCCAAGGGTAAGCGTCGAACAATTGTGTGCAAACGCCGTTCATTTTATGGATTTGTTGGGATTGTCCCGGCACGAATCATAGAGCCTGCGATGGCTTAAACCCGTTCGAGGCGCGCGGCAAAAAATCCATCGAGCCCGGACATGCGGGGGTCCGAGTCAGGCCAGTGGCAGGGCAGCGTGCGCAACTCGCCGCGCGGCGTGATGAATTCCTCGAGGACAGGAAATTCGGCAGCCGTAATCGGCTTGTGACGGAGCCGCCCGTCCTGTTCGACCACTGCGGAAACGATATCTTCGCCTTCCTCCTGTTCCAACGAACATGTGCAGTACACGATGGTGCCGCCCGATCTCGTCAGGTCGATGGCGCGGGCGAGAAGTCGCCTCTGGAGTGCTGACAAAGCCGCTATGTCGTCGGGCGCTTTGCGCCAGGGAATATCCGGGTGTCGTCGGATCGTGCCGGTGGACGTACAAGGCGCATCAACCAACACGGCGTCGAAGGCCACGGTGGGAGGGTCAGGTTCCCACTCCTCGGCGTTCGCCACAACCGTGACGGCCCGTAGCCCGGTTCTGGCGAGATTTTCGTGTAACCGTGCCACCCGTGACGCTGACCGGTCGACGGCAGTCACCACCGCCCCACAGGATGCCAGCTGCGCTGTTTTGCCGCCCGGCGCCGCGCAAAGGTCGGCGACCGAACGCCCTCGCAAATCGCCGAACAGCCGCACCGGCAACGCGGCAGCGGCGTCCTGGATCCACCACTCTCCCTCGGCATAGCCCGGCAGTGCCGAGATCTGTCCATGCGCAGCCAATCGTACCGAGCCGGTCGGCAATTTGCGTCCGCCTAACCGTTCCGCCCAACGGTCCGGTTCAGATTTGACGGTGACATCGAGCGGCGGTTCCGGACGATGGGCGAGAGCGATGGCGCGCGCCGTGTCCTCCCCGTAGGCGTTCGTCCACCGCGTGAAAAGCCAGTCAGGCGTATCGAGATGAAGCGGCTCAAGTGCCGCCAGCGGCCGGTTTCTGCCTTGCGCGATCCGCCGCATCACGGCATTGACGAGCCCTGCATAGCGGGCTTGCCGGGGATCTCCCTGGACCAGCCGCACGGAAAGGTCGACCGCAGCATGTTGGGGAACGTCAAGAAATAAAAGCTGCGCGGCGCCGATCAAGAGCGCGCTTTCGACTTGGGGACTGCCATTCGGCAGGCCGCGATCGAGCAGGTCGCCGATCACGCGGCGCAGCGTTCCAAGCCGCCGCAACACGGTGGCGACGATACGGCGCGCCAACGCCCGGTCGCGCTCGCCAAGCTCCCGCAGGCTCGGGTTGGGATGTCTATCGTCCAACTGCTCATCCAGCGGTCGATTGCGACGCAGCACAGCGTCGAGGAGGTTGGCTGCAGCCAGTCGCGAGGCAAAGCCGGGCGGATGAAACGTGTTGGCCTGCGTGAGGGCGCTCGTCATTTTCAAGACGTGGTTCCCGAGCGCCATCTGGGCGGCGCGGATATTCGTTCCCCTCAATCTACAAATATCAGGAAAACGCAGACCTGTAACAGATTTTCGACAATGGATATTGCGGCCTTGACGTTCGCGCGAGAATTCGCTTCTTCGCGGCTATGACGGAGAGATCTCCACTCAATGCCGTCTTGGGTAGTGCCGACCACGAATCGCCGCCGGCGGACGGATCGAAGCGGGGACTTGTTCCGGCCGCCAAACGGGCGCTTGCGGAGGCCCAAGCCCGCCGCGCCGAAATCGACCGCAAGTCCAAACAACGACCCAGAGAGCTCAATGGACGCAAGGGGCCGGATCCGACCCGCTACGGCGATTGGGAGGTCAAAGGAATCGCGAGCGACTTTTGAGTCGTGGCTTTTTTGACGACGAATCCCGTGCTGCCCGAGTCGCTCGTTTTCAGCCAATCTGAAGGCGCTGGAGCATCGGTGTCGGGGCGACTCTTGTGGTCGCCCCCATAGGCGGTCGACAAGGCACGCAAAGTGGGCGACCATAAGGGTCGCCCCTACAGCAGGCAGCGCGTCGTTTATCCCGCCGTGCGGACGGCCGCTTTAATTGGTCACCACAACCGGCGTGTTGTAGTCGACACGGCCGTATAGGTCGGTAATGTCTTCGTTGTACATGCGAATGCAGCCATAGGACACAAAGCCGCCGATCGATTCCGGCCGGTTGGTGCCATGGATCGCGTATTCGCCGCCCGATAAGGTGAGGGCCGCGACGCCCATCGGATTATGGGGGGATCCTCCCGGAATCACCGCCGGCAGGTCAGGCTTGTCGCGGCGGATGTCTTCTGGTGGCGTCCAGGCGGGATTGAGGTATTTGCCATTGACGAAAGAGGTTCCCGACCATCGCTTGCCGGCCCGGCCGACGCCGACCGGATAGCGCAGCGCTTTCCCGCCCGTGAGGTAATAGTAGAGCCGCCGCTCATTGGTATGGACCACGATCGTGCCAGGGGCATAACCGCTCGCCGCCACGGTTTCGCGAGCGGTCGCCGGCGTGATGGCGAGAGGAGACAGGACCAATAGAATTGCCGCAAGCGCACCTGCGATCCCAGAAAGCGATCTGAGTGCGGCGACGGGCATGATGCTTGAGAGGTGACCAGATCTCATCGGAGCGTGTTCCAACTCGCCTCATTTCGTGGCCTCAACCAACCCCGATCGAAGCCAAGAGTTTCACGACCGCTGCGATATCTCGGATCGAATGTTCAGGTTGCCGTTCCCCGGCGGTTCTGCCGATTGTGGACCAGATCGTCGACGACGGCAGGCTCCGCCAATGTCGAGGTGTCGCCGAGATTATCGAACTGATCCTCGGCGATCTTGCGCAGAATGCGGCGCATGATCTTGCCGGAGCGGGTCTTCGGCAGGCCGGGCGAGAACTGGATCAGGTCGGGCGAAGCGATCGGGCCGATCTCCTTGCGCACCCAGGCGATCAAGTCCCCCCGCAGTTGTTCGGAGGGCTGTTCTCCGGCCATCAGGGTCACGTAGGCATAGATGCCCTGGCCCTTGATGTCGTGCGGATAGCCCACGACGGCGGCCTCGGAAACCTTCGGGTGGGCAACGAGGGCAGACTCGACTTCCGCCGTCCCGAGCCGATGACCGGCCACGTTAATCACGTCATCAACCCGGCCCGTAATCCAGTAATAGCCATCAGCATCGCGCCGGCAGCCGTCGCCGGTGAAATACTTGCCCGGATAGGCGGTGAAGTAGGTCTGCACGAAGCGCTCATGGTCGCCGTAGACGGTGCGCATCTGTCCGGGCCACGAGTCGGCGATGCACAGATTTCCCGCGGCGGCGCCCTCTTGCACTTTGCCCTCGGCGTCGACGATCTCCGGCTGGACGCCGAAGAATGGCCGCGTCGCCGAGCCGGGCTTGAGCCTCGTGGCGCCCGGCAGCGGCGTGATCAGGATGCCGCCGGTCTCGGTCTGCCACCACGTGTCGACGATGGGGCAACGGCGATCCCCGACGACGCGGTGATACCACTCCCACGCCTCCGGATTGATCGGCTCACCAACCGTCCCGAGCAACCGCAGGCTCGCGCGCGAAGTCTTCTTCACCGGCCCGTCGCCGCCCTGCATGAGCGCCCGGATCGCGGTCGGCGCCGTGTAGAAAATATTGACCTTGTGCTTGTCGACGACCTCCCAGAATCGCGAAGTGCTCGGATAATTCGGTACGCCTTCGAACATCAGCGTGGTGGCGCCGTTCGCCAGCGGACCGTAGACGATATAGCTGTGTCCCGTCACCCAGCCCACGTCTGCCGTACACCAGAAGATATCGCCATCGTGATAATCGAAGACGCATTGATACGTCATCGCGGCGAACACCAGATAGCCGGCGGTGGTGTGCAGCACGCCCTTGGGTTTGCCGGTGGAACCTGAGGTGTAGAGGATGAAAAGCGGATCCTCGGCATTCATCGGCTCGCAGGGGCAATCGGCCGCCACCTCCTTGGCGATTTCATCGTAGTAGAAATCACGACCGGCCTTCATGCCCGCGGCGGCGCCGGTGCGGCGCACCACGATCATGGTGGCGACGCCCCCGGCGCGGTCGGCCGCCTGATCGGCATTTGCCTTGAGCGGAATCTTGCGTCCGCCGCGCACGCCTTCGTCGGCCGTGATGACGATCGTGGATTTTGCGTCCTCTATGCGCCCGGCGAGCGAGTCCGGCGAAAATCCGCCGAATACGACCGAGTGGATGGCGCCGATGCGGGCGCAGGCCAGCATGGCGTAGGCAGCTTCGGGGATCATCGGCAGATAGATCGTGATCCGGTCACCCTTGCGGGCGCCACGCGCCTTGAGCACATTGGCAAACCGGCTGACCTCGGCGTGAAGTTCCCGGTAAGTGATCTTGCGATCATGTTTCGGATCGTCACCTTCCCAGATGATGGCGACCTGGTCGCCGCGGTTGGCGAGATGACGATCAACGCAGTTGTGCGCCACGTTGGTGACGCCGTCCTCGAACCACTTGATCGACACGTGGTGCAGATCAAACGACGTGTTCTTGACCTTGGTGAATGGCTTGAACCAGTCGACGCGCTTTGCTTCCGCGCCCCAGAAGCCGGCCGGATCCTTGATCGAACGCTCGTACATGGCGGCATATCTGGCGCTATCGACGTAGGCGCGCTTGCTCCATTCGGCGGGAACTTCGTAGACCTGCTCGCTCATGCTTGCACTCCTTGACGCTGCGCGATTTGGCGCGCCGCGCCCTTTCGGACGTTTCCTTGACACATTATGCGCCGCCCATTCCGGGCGTCACAAGGCGTGGAATGTCACACTTTGGTTGAGGTGCCCGATCGGAGTAGACGCCGACCGGACGACCTCGGTTTCGGAAGCGCATCAGACGTTACGATACGCCCATGAAGCCGATAACCACTCCCTGCAGCAGCAGTACGACCAACCAATGGCCGCTGTCGATGAACAGCAGCTTGAGCGGGCGCTTGCCGAAGCTATAGTTCACGGTCTGTGTCGTCGCGACAAAACCGAGCCATACCGCCGCCGCTGAAATGATGCCGGTGCGGATCGTCACCCCTGCGATGCCGAGGTGACCCACGAGGCCTGCCAGCATCACGGCAATAACCACGTTCGCCGCAAAGGCGACCAAGTAAGGGACCGGAGATTGATTGGCCTTCATCGATTCCGGGGTGAAACCTTGCGCCTCCATCCAGGGCTTCGACCAGCCCCAATACCACAATGCTCCTGCCGCATATCCAACAATACCGGCGACGACGACCGCCCAGTAATTGATGCCTTGCACGGTGTTTCCCCCGGACTGCCCATAGTGAACCGCGTACCAACGCTAATATGATGCTATGTATCGCGAAATACTCCGCATCGTCACTACGCAACCGGATCCCGTTTTCGGGTGTGTGAAGAATCAACGACCTCATCCTGAGGAGCCGTGCGCAGCACGGCGTCCTGAGGCTCTCGAAGGATGAAGGATGGAACGAGTCACTGCCGGGGTCCATCCTTCGAGACGGCCGCGCAAGCGCGCGGCCTCCTCAGGAGGAGGTACGTGGGTATCGTCGGCAAACTATCTGACCGGAACGCCTTCTAATCGAGCGGTTCGATCTTGAGAATGGCGGCGTGGTGGTTGTTGCCGGCCCAGAAGGTCACCGGCGTGGTGGTGTTATCGATGAAAATCCGGCGAATGTTGGTCTGGCGCGGCAACAGATACTCGATCGACTTTCCGGTCTGCGGGTCGATCCGCAACACGCGGTCGTTCGACATCGAGCCGCTCCACAATTCGCCATTCCGATCGAGATAGACGTCGTAGGGATAAGTGTGCGGCGTCGGTACGTCCCATTCCTTGATGCTTTCGCGGTCGAGGTCGAACATACCGAGCTTGTTGGCGGCAAACTCCGCAAACCACAGCCGCCCTTTGTCATCCAGCATCGTGCGACGCGGGCGCGAGTGGGGTGTTGGCGTCGGGTAAATGGTGGCCCGGAAGGTCTTAGCGTCGATCCGCCCCACGCTCTCGTCGCCGAAATCCATGAAGTAGAGATTGTTGCCCTGGTCGGCTGTCATTCCATATGGCGAATGCTGGCGATTGGCGCCGATCGGCATGCCCTGGAACGGATCGACGCGCTCATAGGCGCCGGTCGCCAGATCGAGCCGCAGAATCGAATGCGTGTTGACGTCGTTCGTCCACACCTTGCCATCCACATGGGACTGACGCGGCATCACCATGGATTGCTGCGCGGTGTCGGAGTCAAGTTCGGCGGGCAGCGGATAATGGCGAAACGTCTTGGTGCGGGTATCGAACTTCATGACCCCGCCCTGGAACATCATCGCAAGCCACCAGTTGCCGTCATGGTCGGCCTCGAGCGCGAGCGCGCCGGCAGGAAAATTCGGCTTCGGCAAGTTGTACGCAAATTCCGCATGTGCGCCGGTACGCGGATCAAGCCGTCCGAGATAGGGCTCGACAAAATTCGAATACCAGATGAAACCGTCGGCATCCGTGCGCACGTCGTGAGGCGCGACCGTGCTGCGGGGCATGTCGTATTCGGTGATGATGACGCGCGTCGCCGTGCCGGTCGGACGCGGCAGCGCCTTGAGCTCATAGTCCCAGCGGTCGCGTTTGCTCAGATTGACCGTCGCGAGATATTCGGCGACCCGCCGCGCCCGGTCGTCGGGCACCTCGCGTTCGGTGACCCGCGCCTGGACCTTCTGCATGGTGGAGTTATTGGCGTAGTTCGCCATGCGCTTGAGCACGCCGACAAACTCGTCGGCCGTGAACTTCGAGCGCACCACGCGCTCCAGCGTATGGCAGCTCATGCATTCGATCAGCGGGCGCTTTTGCTCGGCGCCCGGCATGCTGATCAGCCATTCGGTCGAGGTCATCTGGGAGGCGATGTCGTCGACCTTGCGCAGCGCGAGATCGGCCGTCACGGTTCCCTTGGCGGCGACGTCGGCTGCTGCCGGCCCATCAAGCTCGTAGCCGATCGCCCGGATGCGCAACGCATTATGCCCAGGCGTGAGACGATCGACCGG
>WNFR01001313.1_pt1 | contig 25863 bp, 19 predicted proteins | sample 5400221 | NCBI WGS metagenome assembly WNFR01 (sample SAMN13153357, study PRJNA577476) | soil metagenome | isolation source: 40 cm soil under Madrone tree | place: USA:California | collected 2016-06-14 | reverse complement strand
CTTGCTGGAAATCACGAATTTCCGGATCAATGTTCTGCGCAGCCTCCAGAACAATGTAGCGGTTGGGATTGTAATCTATTTCCAATAGGGATTGATTGATCTTGTCGATCCGCTCCTTGATCGACTGACGCTCCAAGCCCAACTGCGATTGGAAATTCGCGATCTCGCGAATGGTATTCTCGTTGAGCAGTTCCTTAAATCGCGCTTCGAATTTCGGAAGGCCATCTGACTCCAGATCAGACAACATCTTCTGGTATTCGGGGGCGGAGCCGAGAGAGGCGTCAACGTCGCGCGTTTCTGAAGGATAGGCATCCCGATAGGCAGCCATGGCCGCAATGACCTTCTCCTGCAAACGGCTGATCCGCCGATCCTCGTTGTCGATCTGTGACTGAAGCCGCACCCGCATGTCGTGTTCGCGATTGTCGCATGACTCCACCGTCAGTCGGCGATCCGTTTCGCCACGCATTTGCTCCAGACGAGGGAAACACACCAACGCAGACTCGGAGGTCAAGCTCGACCTTGTCGCTCTGCATTCGTTCAATTGATCGGCAGCAATATCGCACCGTTCCTCGAGCCGAACGTGGTCGTCGTTCGCCTTCCCGAGTGCTATTTCCGTTTCCTTGATTGCGCTCTCCGTCGCCCCCAATTGGCCTTGCAACGTCCGCAGGATGTCGGAGCCGTCCTCGAGCTGACGCATCTCCGACCCTAGTTTCTCTATGTCCAGCGCAACCGGCCGCCAATCGATATCCCGAAAGCTTTCGAAGACGGATAGCTGTTGCAGGCGCCCGAGTCGATCGTCCAGAGCCCGTTGCCGCTTTTGGAGATCCGACATCATCGCTCCGATCGCCGCCATGCGGGTTTCCAGCGAGCGCGCCTGATCCTCCAAGGCGGCAATTTTCGCCTCGTTCGACCAACCCAGTACATAGCGCGTGCGGTCGTCCAAGCGATGTCTGTCGTCCTTCTCATGACGTTCTCCTGCGCCTTTGATCTGGCCGGTCCTGGTGAGCGCCCTTTCTTCCCGGCGGAAGTCATCCATCGTGTCGGTGCACACGTAATCGAAGCGGCGTGCCAATTCGGCGTCCAGCCAGAGATAAAAAGTAGAATTCGGTCGTATTGATAGCTTTCTCACCAGTGATCGCGTGTCGAAACCGGACGGCGTGCCCAACCGTCGTTCTCGCACGCGGTAATAGACGAGTCGTCCCGCTAGATGGGTACGGTCAACCCAACCGGCGATGCGCGCGTATAGATCGTCGGAAACTAAAAGCGACAGCGCAAAGCCGCGCAACAACCGTTCTGCGGCTCCCTCCCACGCCTTCTCCTCCTCGCGTACCTCGATCAACTCGCCGGCAAACGGAAGCCCCGCCTCCTCCAAGCCTAGGTCGCGGCACAAATCGTCCCGGATCGCCAGCATGCTTGAGGGAATGTTTGACCGACGCTTGCGCAGGGATTCCAACTCGCGCTCAATGGCGACGTGATCGTTCTTAAGTGCCCGGAAGACGACGCTCTCGTCCGTTAGGGCATTTTGCAACTCCGCTTTCGACGACACGATAGCTTCAACTTCGGTCGCCACCCTGAGGCGATTGGCAGTGAATGAGTCGAGGTCAACGGCATCCGATAGTCCAGCCCCTTTTGCAAACTCCGAATACTGTCGGCTGCGCGCCAATCGTTCGTTTTGCAACGTCTGGAGTCCGTCGATTTCCCGTCTGAGACTCTCGACGCGATCCCCGCCATTCTCCGCGATGGCCCGTTTGATATCGTCCCGTTGCGCGCGCTGCGCGGTTTCCTTGTCCGTGAGTTGAACAATGCGGTCGGCTAGTCGTGCGAGATCGGCTCTGATGGCCTCCAGCCGCTCGTCCAACAGGTCCGCCTTGAGTCCAGCAAAAAACGCGTGCAGTGCTTCCCGGCAGCGACGCAGGATTTCAACCTCCGCCGACAGGATCGCGTGCTGGTCGCAGTCGACGATGAGCGGCACAAGCCGCTGAATTTGCGCTTTCGCCTTCAAAACCGCCTGATGAGCGCGGTTAAGATTGTCAAAATGAGCCATCACCGCTTGGATCCGAGCCTCGATCGGAAACGCTTCCAGCATGTGAAGCCGGACGAAGTCAGTCAGATTGCCGACCGATTTCATCGACACCGTTTGATGAAAGAGATCGAGGGCTTGCTCGGTCTCGATACCGAAGCGGCGCCGAAACGACGCGCCATAAGACGGAAATGTATCGTGTACTTCGATGCCTGGCGTGGACCGCAAGCGTTTCCTGAGCGCGTTGATGTCGGACCCGGACACCGAGAAGTGTTCGGCGACGCTCAGATCGCAGTCTGCGACGACATAGAACCGTGCGGGTTGTCCATGCAGCTCCTTGAACCAGAATACTTGAGCCAGAGTCACGTTCTCGTCGAAGCCGTCGTTCCGAAACCGCCCCATTATGACCGAATAGCAGTTGTGATCGCGCAACGCGACTGGCCTTGCCGATACGCCGGTATCGCCGCGTTCTGACTTGTAGTATCCGAGAACATAAGACCTGAGATCTCGTTCGCGAGCGTCTGCTCCGGCAGCCTTATTGTAAGAAATCTTTTGAGCGGGGACGAGAAGCGTGGTGATTGCATCAACAAGCGTTGATTTGCCCGAACCGATATCCCCAGTCAGCAGCGTATTATCGCCGCCCATATCAAGACCCCAGACGCGCTGGTGAAACGTGCCCCAGTTGTAGAATTCGCAACGCTGCAACCGCGTTCCCGCGCGAGCCAAGGCGACGTTGACTTCGGGTTCGATGGTGATAGGCAGCGGATCAACGATGTTCATTAGCATCCGTCCGTTGGCCAGCCTCGTTTCCAGCATGCTCACGATAGCCGGCCAGCCGGACTTCGAGTTCGCCGAGCCACTGTGCGTCCACGAACGCTTTCATGATGCGGCGGACTTCGTAACGATCCTCGGTACCTCGCAACCGGCGCAGAAATCCCATTTCGACGACGCGGTTGATGCTGCTATCGACGCGCTCCAACAGGCGGACTTGGTTTGACGTGTCAGGAAGAAACACTCTGATCATTTCGACAATATCGTCGCTGCTCAAGATCAGACGCGTATCCCCACTGCTGGCATCGAATTCGACTAGCTTCTTGCGCAACAACGCCACAAGCAGGCTGACTTGGTAGCCAAGCTGGCGCCGCGGCACCAACCTCGGAATTTCATGTTCGTCGTCCTTCGACGGTCTCTGGCGTAGGTACGCAAAGCCTTCGGCCTCGTCGAGGATCAGTTCCAATCCCATAATCGAGACGTAGTCTCGAACCCTCGCTTCAACATCCAACATCGACTGCCAAAGTGCTGGATCACTCTCTCGGTCAGTCACACCCTTCATAAGCGAGATCAGCACGCCGGAGAGGAGATTGGGCAGGGAGCCGGTCATCGTCGGAGTTCCGTCGGCTTCGCCGAAACAGGTCGGCAGAAAATCACGAGCGGCAGCGTGGCTTGCCGTGCGTGTCCTTGGTCTTCATGCCACATCAGCGTTTGCCGTTGCACATCGTCGATGATCGACGTTTCGTCTTCGGCCGCAAGACTCAGATAGGCGACGAGCTCGGCGAGACCGTGCTCAAGGGGGTAGACAGCAATCATCTCGGCCAGGGAAATCTGATGCCGGGTCTGAAGCTCCTTCCGCACGAGAGCAGCAAGGCGCGCCTTGTCCACGTAGATCTGACCAAATAATGCGTCTGTTGGCGCCGTTTCGACCGCGTCTTGTGGGACCTCGTCAATTTGACTCCGCAACGGCGGATTGAACAATGGCCGGTCCATCGTGAGATTAATCTCGGGTGCCGTCTCGTCGAGTTCGCTCACGACGCCCTCCGGCATCCGATCGCGAAGCGCCAAGGCGCTCTGTTCGATCGCGCGCATCAGCTGCATAATTCTGCGATTGTCGAGCCAGGCCTTATCATCAAGATATCGGCGCAGTTGCTCGGACAATCGCGAAATAGTGCGCTGCGTCACTTCGCCGGCTTGGACCCAATCGTAGTGAATGCGCAACAAGCGTTGATCGGGTTCAAGTTCCTTGACCGGTGCGAGTTCGAAAACTCTCGACAACAGGAAGCCAAGCTCTTCCTGGCGGGTAGGGGACATCAGGAAGTCCCAAAACGCGCGAAAGCTCTTCCCTTGATCGGAGTCAGCGATAACGTCCCGCTCGCCGAAGATATCGTCGAGCAATGCGGATTTTCCCCCGTCCCATGTCGCGATTCGCTCGCGTAGCGTGCGATCCAATTCACGGAAACTCTGTTCCACCTCGCGGAAGTCCGAGAGCAGTCCCCGCGCGGTTGCCGCGACCTGCAGAAATCGTTCTTTGATCCGCGTCGCGTCCAATAGGTAAAGGTCGCCCTCGTGGATGCGCTTGATTTCGGATTCGATATCTCTCTTTCGACGCTCTAATTCCGAAATGCGAGCCCAAGGGTCGGTTTCGGTCCCTGTAACAAGATTATGGAGAAGCTCGAACACGTTCACGAGCCGAGACTCGGTCCCAACGAAATTGCGCTGTCCGAGGCTCACCAGCCAATCAAGGGCTTTTTCCGTCGCCGGCGTGATGTCGAAATGCGCTTCGTCAGTGTCCGGCGGATAGTATTTCCGCAACCAACCCCGATCGTCCATGGCCCAATCGTCGAGGTACTGGATGGCTGCCCGCGGAAATATGTTGTCGCCGAGTTCTGAGCGCAGCGGATAAAGGAAATCATCTAGGCGAGATGCAAGATCGGATGCTGCAAGCGTCCGCAGGTTGGGTCGGATGAACGTGTCGTGAAGGAAGGCCGCAACAAACGGCGCGTGATCAGCGACCAGCAATTTCCATGCCGGATGCTTCGCGCGCATCGCCTGAAGGGTGCGATAATCCATCTGCGAGTGCCCCATTCAGAGCCGTTTGCGCTCGCTCTGAATTTTCTTGCAATTGCATTTCCGAGCAGCTCATTTCCCGCGATCGGCGAGGAATGCGTCGGTACACGTTATGCTCGACGTCGACGTGAGGGAAAATCTCTCTGAGGATTGGATCTTTCAGATAAGTAGAGTCTTATATTCCCTATTTGTTCTGCCTTCGCGCTAGCTGTCAAGTTGCCGAAGTTGGCAACCTCCAGCTGATAATCGGGGCCGGGGTCCCGGGAGCAGGATCGGAATGTAAATATTGGCGTCCGATATCATCGGAGCTATCTCGCCTGGGCGCACCGGGTGCAGACGCGGCAGGATATGCCGGCCTCGAAGACGAAGTCGACAACCATTGGGGCGAATTGCTCAAAGCCGCTGCCCTTTCGACGCTGCTTGCTGTCGGCACCGAGCTCGGCGCGGGCTCCGACACCAACAGCAACGATAGTGCCATCATCCAGGCTTTGCGGCACGGGGCAGGGGACTCGCTGAATCAAACCGGCCAGCAGGTTGTTCGTCGCAGCCTCAATATTCAGCCGACGCTGACCATCCGTCCGGGGTTCCCCGTGCGGGTGATTGTAAATCGCGACCTCGTTCTCGAGCCATATAGAGGGTGAAATGACTAAGCTCAAGATTGGGGCGCTTCCAGACGAGAAACCAGTCAAGGTCAGCATTGAACTGCCAGCTTCCGTGCATCGAGATCTGCTTGCCTACGCGAAAGCCGTTGCAAGCGATTCCGGTCAGCCCATCAGCGAACCGGGTAAGCTTATCGCGCCGATGCTGGCGCGGTTCATGGCTACCGATCGCGGCTTTGCGAAGCTCCGGCGTGCGGTTCATTCGCCTGAGGCCAGCAAAGGGTAGCGTTCAGCCAAGAGTTTAAGAAAACTGTCCAAGGCGGGATTGTCGTTATCGGCTCGCCAATGTGCCGAGAAGTCAACGCGTGTCGGCCCCGTCCCATCGCGCAGTTCGCGATAGACCAAGCCAGCGAAGCTCGCGCCAATATCTGATTCCAGGACCAAGCTGATCCCGAGCTTCATGCTGATGAGACTCTTGATGATACCTCGGCTGACGTCGTGGCGTTCGATCTTCGGTCGATCCGAGGGAGAAACAAGCTTTGATATCAAGAGAGTCCTCAAGCTCTCGTCCGGGATCGTGCTGACTTAGAAGGACGGTCTCGTTTCGTAGGTCGGTCCAATAGACTACAGTTCCTGCTGCCAATACATGATCTTCCGGCAGAGAGACCAGGATGCGCTCACTCCAGAGCGGGCGAACGTTATTGTCCGGCAGCGGCCCGTCCCCAGTCACGATGAGAACGTCCGCCGTGCCATTTCGCAGCGCCGTCGCGAGACGCGTTTGCGATCGCTCGACCGTTGCGAGTTCTATCCGAGGATGCCGGTTCTTGAATTCGGTCAGCGTCGCTCGCAGATTGCCGGCGGATATAGAGGTGCAAAAACCGATCGAAAGGCGGCCAGCTTCGCCTCGCCCATTCGAATTTGCCGTTGCAACAAGCACATCGACTTGCTCCAGAATTAATCTGGCCATCCAGAGAACCCTTCGCCCAGCCGGGGTTGGCTTTACCCCTCCGCCCGAGCGCTCGAATACGGTGACGCCGATCAGGTGCTCAAGCTGACGAATGGATCGGCTCAGGATCGAGTGTCGAATAGACAGTGACTCGGCGGCCTGCCGAATACTTCCATAATCTGCGGCTGCGACCGCAAAGCGGAGCTGCTGCAGGTCAATAGCGTGCATCCGAAGCACGCGTGGCTGGTCCATTATCTCATTCTCCGAGGCGGGTGGACGCATGGTGTCGCGCTGCAGGCAGCGAAGTCACCTGAGAGTTAACAGAACTGTTCGTCTTGAGATTGACGTTAGGCGACGGCGAGCGCGACTGGCGCCCACAGCACGGGACCCTGAAGGCCACCGGCGGCACGGACACGCACTAGACTCTCAATTGAAACTTCAAGATATCCCGCGACCGCAAGGGTGCTGCCTAGTGCGCGAGGTTTGCCGATCCGCCGCAAGGACCATCCTGCGACGCAAGATTCGCTCCATTCGAGCATCGGTGACAGTCACAATTTCGGTGAGCTGTCGCGACAGGCCGAATTCGATCATGGCCGCGAACAGTTCGGAGGTCGCGATTGCTAGGCCGTGAGCGCCCTTGGGCGCGTCGGCCGCAACATCGAGCGCAAAGCGGCTGCTTTCCCAGATGGTGGGGCTAGCGGGAGCGCATGCTCCGTCCAAGAGAACGGGAAAAGTATCGCGAAGCATAGTGGGGCCAGTCGAAGGTAGCAAGCGCACGCAGCCCTGGATGCGCCCATCGCCCGCACGCTGAAGCAAGTAGCAGGGCTGAAGAGCATCGAACCCGTCGATCTCCATATCGCCGCTGACCTGTACCTCCCAATCCAGTCGCTCCCGGAAAACGCGGTAGCGTAGGCGGTGCATCTCCGCAATTTCATCAATAAAGCTACCGAAGTAATCAGCGGTTATCAGCTGCATCATGATCGCCTCCTAGATTGCTGACGTTTCAGCATTGGAGGCGAATTGCTACACCGGCACATCCTGTACAGATGCACAGGATGTGCCGGGAGTGGGATCACTCCATTGTTTACCTTGAAGCGATTAGCCGGGCGACGGCTTGGCAGATCGAGTGCACGCCGAGCTTCGCTTTGGCGTTTTCCAAGTGGAAGGCGGCCGTGCGACGTGTAATGCCGAGAATGCGCCCGATCTCCCAAGCAGATTTGCCCTGCGCCGCCCATTCGAGGCATTCGAATTCGCGGGGCGATAACGACACGCCGTTTATGACCCGATCAGGAGAGAGTTTGCGTCGAACATGCGCATGAAAATACATCGCCATCAGTTGAAGTACTTGTCTATGTGCTTCGACGCGCCGAGAGAAGGCGGCACCGCGATGCTCGTCTGCTGCAAAAGTAACGGCAGCGATTGGACCGCGACCATCATGAATCGGAACTGTAAAGCCACACGCGATGCCAAATCTAGCGGCGTCCTCGAATAACTCCTGCTGCGGACGCGATAATATGCTCGCTCTCGAGTTGAGGCCCCATTGAAAGGGCTCCGTATCTTCGAGTGCCTGGGTGATCACAGGATCAAAACGTTCGTAGCGGTTCTGTAGATACTGCGCTGTCCAGGTGGACGGATACGTCGAGATCAGCTGGGGAGCACCACCTTCTCGAGCTGATAAGCATAGATAGGCGAAACAAGACAGCTCCAGCGCTTGAGTCGCCTCTACCATGCTTTCCCGAAGCGCCGTTACATCCGTGCTTTCGGAGAGATGATCAATGTAGGTCTGAAAAATCCGGTGCATGTCAACACAGAATTGATACGGCTAACCGATCGTACGGACATTAGCGCGCGGCGCTTACTTTCTGGGCCGACAGCCTTAGAGGGTGTCGGACCCATATTTATCGCCACTCAACTAGGGCCGCTATAATGCGATCTCAAACGGCTAAATGAATCAGGCTGTAACCGCGCTTGAAATGGCTGCTCAGGACCTATTAAGGTCTATCCTTCCCGTCATTGGGAGGGGCAACAATGACCTCGGTCCCCGACTCGCGCAGAGCGTTCGCAAGAGCTCCCTCGGGTTTCCGGTCGGTGACGAGTCGGTCGATTGCGTCCCAGCGCGAGCAGATAGAGACCGCGAGTTGATCGAACTTGCTGTGGTCGGCGACTACGATTGCCTCAGCGGCGCGCTGGATCATCGTGGCATAAACTGCACCTGCTTCCTCGTCTGCATCATATATTCCGCGCGCCGCGATGCCGGTCGCTCCCACGATGGCGCGATTTGCCTCATAGCCATTGAGGCTGGCGATCGTCTGCGATCCCAGGAGATATCCCTCGCTGGCGTGAAGGCGACCCGCGCAGAACAGAACGCGGATGCTTGGGTTGGTTCCTAGTGCGGTGGCGCTCGCAAAATCATGGGTGATGACGGTGATGTCGCGATTATGCGCGGCGAGGAACCGGGCGACATGATAAGTCGTGGCACCGCCCCCCAGCATCAAAACCTCCTTGGGCAAGATCATCGCCGAGATCGCCGACGCGATGGCTTCCCGCTCAACGATCATCGCTTGCCGTCGGTCGCTACGCGCGGCCTCAAGCGCGAAGGGGCGCGATGCGCCGCCATAGGTTCGGTTGATGTGCCCCTGCTTCTGTAACTGCATGAGATCACGGCGAATGGTTTCGCCGGATACGTTCAGGGCCACCGCGAGTTCTGAAGCGCGCAAGGTGGGGGCGGCCCCGAGTTGAGCGAGGATGCGCTGATGCCGAAGCGTTCTTGACAGGCGATCGCGCTCCGGCCCTTGCGAAGCCCGCGGAATATCTTCCCGACTTTCATCGGATATTGGCGCATCGTTTTGCATAGGACCTCGCTTCTGAACTGGCCTGTTGCGCGGCATTTTGGAGGGTCTCATTCCCCAAACCAGCCGGCCGCCCATACTCGCACCAGATCGTCGGTGACATTGCCCATGACCTTCCTCCTTCTTCACCCTTGAATTGGACTTCCATATCCGAACATGACTGGCCTCCTCCTATATATAGGGTCTTTGTTCATTCGACGAATTGTTGGTGACGAACGCATAGGGAATGTCCCGACGGCGCCATGCGCTGAACGCAGCTGCTGCGTCGGGAATCAACGTCTCACCGCGATAAACGACGCCGTCGAGATCCGATATAATTCCTCGGATAGCTGCTCCCGCCGGCCGAGCATGATTTTGCATTCAGCAGGTACCCCTAGAATGAAGCAAAGCCAGTTAGGCATTCGCCTCATTGTTTGGCAATCTCTGTCCCTCCAGGATTTCTGTCCCGTCCGTTGCCGCTCGTCACGAAAAGCGTCAGCAAAGGAATCGTAGAGCGCTAGGTATCGGGACGCATTCGCATCCGGTCTAGACTGTCCTCCGATCCGTCGACTGAGACGGGGTGGGAGACCGTTTCGACATCCGGGGGGGCCCGGACCATTGACCAAGAAAGGTAGGACTGGATGTTCAATCGTAGAGACTTGATGCTTGGGGCGCTCGCAGGTGCAGGCGCCGTCGGCTTTGGCCGGGTTAATCCCGACTTCCTCGTGAATTCGGCCTTCGCTGCCGAAAATCGAGCCGTGCGCTTCCTCGGTGCCGAGGCGCTCTCCGGCAATTGGGACCCGACTACGCACACCAACCTCGGTCAGCTGATCGTTGAAGGGTTCGTATTCGGCTATCTCACGCGTTGCCCGATGCGGCCGGAAAAGCCCGACGAAGTGGCATTCGAGCTCGCGGAATCACTCAACTTTATCGACGCCGATACTTTGGAAGTGAAGCTGCGCAAGGGCGTGAAGTTTCACGACGGAACGCCGTTAACCGCCGCGGACGTCAAGGCGACATATGAATACGGATGCCAGCCTGATCGGGCCGCGCAATGGTATCCGGGCAAGGTCACGGTCGACATCGTCGATGATCACACCTGCCGCATCAATACCAAGGGGCAAAGCTATCCGGCTGCTCAATACTACTATCTGTCTTCGTTTCTGCCGATCATGTCGGCTAAGGACATCGCCAACCCGAAGCAATTGTCGGCGCGCATGAACGGCACCGGGGCGTTCAAATTTGTCGAACAGAAGGGCGATTCCACCTTTCTTGCCGCCAATCCCGATTTCTTTGCGGGTAAGCCCAAGATTCCCGGCGTCGAATATCACTACGTCGGCGACGCGGGGACTCGCGCACTGTCACTTCTCAATGGCAGCGCCGATATCATCGAGCGTCTTGAACAAGAACAGGTTGAGACCATTTCGAAGAACCCGCGCTTCGCGATCCACAAGGTTTTGTCGACAGAAGACAAATATCTGTGGTTCCGTTGCTCCAAGAAGCCGTTCGACGATCCGCGCATCCGCCTCGCGGCCTGTCATTCGATCGACCGCAAGCAGGTTTTGGAAATCCTCGGCATTTCCGGGGCTTATTGCAAGGCGCATATTTCGCCGGTGAAGTTTGGCTATACCGAGGTCGCCGACTATCCCGAATTCGATCCGGCCAAGGCGCAGGCCCTGCTGGCGCAGGCAGGTTTCCCCAACGGCAAGGGGCTGCCCGAGCTCACCTATTACACATCGATTGGTTTCTATCCCAAGACTAAGGAATATGGCGAGCTGATCGCCGGCATGTTGCAGGAGCAAGGCTTCAAAGTGAATTTGCAAACGCTCGAAGTGGCCGCGTGGGGCAATTTGCTCTATGACAAGCCGGGCGGCGGCGAGGGCCACATGATTGACTGCGGCTGGTGCACTGGCTCGCCAGAACCCGATCTGGTGCTACGCACCCATTTCCATTCCTCGTCCAAGCGCATCACGGGCATCGTCGATCCCGAGATCGACGCGACCCTGGACAAGGAGCGCAACGCAACCTCGATCGCGGAGCGCAAGAAAATTTTGCAGCAGGAGACGCTGCCGATCATTGCAAGAAAAGCGCCGGCTCTTGCCTTGTTTTCGTCAGTGTTCCTTCACGCCTATGATAAAAAGCTGGAAGGGCTCTATATCTATCCAAACGGCATGCAGGACATGAGCAAGGCGACCTTCGTCTGAGCATAAAAGCGGAGGGAGAACCGGGTTCATCCCAGTTCTCCCTCGCAACAGGGTCGCGTAGGAAAAATTGGCTCTATGCTTATCGTCGAATTTTTGGTCAAGAGACTTGCGCAAGGGGTCCTGATCGTCGCCCTCACGTCGCTGATCATTTTCACGGTCCTGCGTATCACGCCCACGGATCCGGCTCGTCTCATTGTCGGCGGTATGGCACCGGACAATGTGGTCGAGGAGATCGCGACCAAAATGGGGCTGCGAGACCCTATCATTGTCCAATACGCGAATTACATGGCAGGCGTCGCGCGCGGCGATCTGGGACAGTCCTATCTGCGGCCGCGTAGCGGCATGATAGCAGCTGGTGGGTTATATATCGACCCGACCAAGTCCAACAATGCGCCGGTCCTCGATCTCATTCTTGAGCGGCTGCCATTCACCCTTGAACTCGGCGGTGTGGCGCTGGTGTTCGCGCTGCTCATTTCGCTGCCGATCGGTATCGCGGGCGGGCTGCATCCACTGGGCTGGCGGAGCACCCTCGCTTTCTCCATTCAATCGATTTTCGTGTCGATCCCGAATTTCTGGCTGGCGATCGTCTTGATCCTGCTCCTGTCGGTGAAACTAGAACTATTGCCCGCGTTTGGTTACAACGGGCCTGCCTATCTGATTCTACCTGCCTTCGTGCTCGCGGTCGAATTTTCACCCTTTATCATCCGCACATTGACGACCTCGCTTGGGGAAGTCATGCAGGCGCCCTTCATCGACGAGGCGAAAGTGCGCGGTTTGTCGCGGCCGAGGATCATCTATTCGCACGCCCTGCGCAACGCGGCTGCGCCGCTGATCAATCTGCTTGGCATCCAGCTTTCCACCCTGATTGGCGGCGTGCTGGTTATCGAATCTGTCTTCGACTATCCGGGCCTTGGAAATCTGGCGATCGTGTCGGTGCAGGGCCGAGACTTTCCGGTCATCCAGGGGATCGCGATCACCACCAGCGCAGTTTTCGTGTTCATTAACATCGTCGTTGATCTCGTAACCTATCTCATCGACCCCCGAGTGGAGCTTTGATCTTGTCGGCAGACGCTATTGATGCGACCGAGGTCGCAGCCGAAGCAACGCGCGCGTTGTCGATCAATCGGCGCATTCTGCTCGCGGCGTGGCGAATGACGGGCTTTCGCGTTGGCTTGTTTGTCTTCGCGTTTCTGCTCCTGGTCTCGGCGATTTATCCGGAGATTTCGTCGATCAGCGCCACCAAAATGATCGTTCGGGACAAATTCATTCCGCCGTTGTTTCTGGGCCCGACGTGGAGCTGGAGCCATCCGCTCGGCACGGATCAACTCGGTCGCGACATGCTGATGCGATGCCTGATCGGACTGCGCTATTCGCTGATGATTGGCATCGGCACCGTCGCGTTGATCTTCTTCATCGGCTGTGGCCTTGGCAGCTTCGCAGGCTTCAAAGGCAAATGGTGGGATACGATCATCATGCGCATCACCGATGCGCAATTGTCGATCCCCATGATTATTCTGGCGATTACGATCCTTGGGGTGTCGCGGCCGACGGTACCCAATATTATCATCGTGCTGGCGCTGTCGGGCTGGCCGCTCTACGCCCGGGTGGCGCGGGGCGCGGCCGTGACCGAACGTGGCAAGGAATATGTGCGGGCGCTTCGCGTGCTCGGGGCGGGGGATTGGCGCATCCTGCTACTTTTTGCCGCGCCGAATATCCTGCCACCGATCGCATTCGTCGCTGTACTCGATGTCGCCAGGATGATGATTTTCGAGGCGATCCTCGGCTTTCTTGGGCTCGGCATACAACCACCGACGCCTAGCTTCGGAAGCATCATCGCCGATTCGCGCAAATATCTCATCAATGCCTGGTGGATCGCCACGAGCCCCGGCCTATTTCTGGCTCTCGCGTTGATGTCGATCAATCTCATGGGCTCGGCGCTCGAAAAAGCACGCAACAAGATTTTTGGAGGCGCGTGAGATGGACTCTTCCCTCATTCTGGAGGTACGCGATCTCGTGGTTGGCCGCGTGTCGAACTCCGATGCTCCTCTTCTGGACGGGATCAGCCTCCGTTTGCACGCTTCCGAGATATTTGGTGTCTATGGTGAGAGTGGTGCCGGCAAGACGGTCCTGAGTCGCGCGCTCGCAGACTGGCTTCCCGAAGGCTTAGTCTATCGGGCTGGCAGTGTCGCCTTTGCGGGGCAGAACATTTTGAAGCGCGGCGCGCGGAGCACCTATCGGATCGGACGGGACATCGCCTACATCGGTTCGAAGCCGCAAAGCGCGCTCGATCCGACTCAGCCGGTCGGAGTTCAGATCGCTGAGAAACTGCAAAGCGTTCGCCCTGAATGGAATAAGCGCGAATGCCGCGACCGGGTCATGCAGCTCCTTGCCGAGGTTCACATTCCCTCGCCGATGGAACGCTACTTTGAATATCCTTCGAGGTTTTCCGGCGGGATGATGCAGCGCGCAATGATCGTCGATGCGATCTGTGCGGAGCCGGCGGTTCTGATCGCCGACAACATCACCCAACCGCTTGATGTGACAATAGGAGCCCAGATCATCGCTTTGCTGCACGACCTTTGTCTGCGGCACAAGATGGCAACGATCTACCTGTCTTCGTCTCTAGCCACGCTTGGCCAATTCGGCCTGGAGACGGCCGTTCTGCATCAGGGCCGTCTCGTCGAGCAGCAGGCGTTTCCGAACCTGATTGCATCGCCGCGATCGGACTATACGAAGCGCGCAATCGAAAGCGTGCCGCGCATTTGGTCTCTGAGCGGCGGCCCGGTTGCGCGGCGAAGAGCCGATGACGCCCCCCTAATGCGGATCGAGAATGTACATCGCACCTACCTTGCGCGTAAGCGTGGCACGTTCAACACCTTCAATAGGATTCAGGCCGTGCGCGGTGTGAGCGTAGACATCATGCCGCGCGGGAATTTCGGTATTGTCGGGGAGTCGGGTTGCGGCAAGTCGACGCTAACCCGCTTGATCGCTTGGCTAGAGGTACCCGATCGGGGCGAGATATGGCTCAGCGGCGCTTCTTTGCGCGGCCTGTCGTCCAGCCAACTAATCACCAAGCGCAACGAGTTCCAGCTCCTGCTCCAGGATCCCTATAACGCGCTGCCGCCGCGCACGACGGTCGGCCGGATGATCGAGGAAGGCCTTCGCATTCGCGGCGGGACAACAAATATGCGGGCGCGGGTGATCTCGGCCATGAAGGAGGTGGGGTTGTCGCCCGATTTTTACGACGAATTGCCCAACGCACTTTCGACTGGCGAGCGTCAGCGCATCTCCATCGCACGGGCTCTGATCCTTGATCCGAAGCTGCTGATTCTCGACGAGACACTTTCTTCGCTGGATCAGCGGGAGCAGTCCAAGCTGATCGATCTGTTCTCGGAGCTCCAGGAGAAGAATGATCTTACCTATGTCTTCATTTCCCACGATTTGGCGATGGTTCGGAAGGTCTGCACCAGGATCGCGGTGATGTATCTCGGAGAGTTCGTAGAAGTCGCCGACAATCGCGATCTCTTCTTCGATCCTCAGCATCCCTATACGAAGGCGCTGTTGTCGGCGGCTCCGACGCTCGAAACGAAGCCGCAGGAAGCCAAGGATTACATCTTGGACGGGGAGCCACCAAGCCCGATCGACATTCCGCCGGGTTGCAGTTTTGCGTCGCGTTGCCCACATGCCTTTGCGCGCTGCCGGGTTGAGACGCCTCTCCTGCGCGAGCACAAGCCAGGACGGCTCGCGGCCTGTCACCTGTTCGATCAGGCGGATGCGGCCGCGGCGTAAGCCGCGATTTTAGACGAAGTTGCTCGTCATGTTACCATTAACAAGGAAGACGAAACGGTTAGGTTCGTCCGCCCACTAGGTCCATGCGTCATTACGCCCCGGTGGTTGGGTGCATTGGCCCGGTCTCAAGGGCCGCAGCTTTCAACTCGTGCGGTTGCTCGGCGCTGTGGTTGACGCTCGAATAACTTGTCCCTCCAAAAATCCATCGGATAGGACTAATGCCGCGCGTAATTTTGCGTGGCTGAGTCTGAGCAGAAAAAGATCGCATGTCTCTATACGGGCATCGTCACCATGCGCCAAAGCGTTTCGGAGAGCACAGCTAGTCCCTTGTCGAGCGCCGCCTCATCGGTAAACTCCCGGGCGTTATGACTAAGGCCGCCGCGACTTGGGACGAATATGAGCGAGGCTGGCGCACGCTTCTGCACAGCGAGGGCGTCATGTCCCGCTATGGTCTTGAGCGGGATGGCGGTGAGCCCCAGATCGGCAGTCACTTCATAGATTAGATCCGCGCCGGCGGGATCGAGCCGGGCGGGGCTCCTGCGCTCGTCGATCGCAATCTCGAGGGCGATCCCGATCGGGGCGCAAGCGGCAGTGACACGTTGGAGAAAGCGGTCGCCGACTATTCCAGTGACAGCCTCATCTTCATGACGGATTTCGAACCAGACCTGCACTCTGGCCGGAACGACGTTGGGCGAGTTTGGTGCAACGTCGATTCTCGCCGCCGAAGCATGGACACCGAGAGGCTCGCGTTCGACCTCATCGTAGAGAATGTCAATGGCGCGCGCCGCGCCCCGCAGCGCGTCGCGGCGCTGTGGCATCGGCGTCGGTCCGGTATGGGAGGCCTCACCCGAGAAGACGATCGATAGCTTGCGGGCCGCCCATGCGCTGGGCACGATGCCGATCTCGGCGCCCGCTTCCTCTAGCCTGGGGCCTTGCTCGACATGGAGTTCGACATAGTGCACGGGCTCCATCCCCAGCGACGCCGTTCCGCAATAGCCGATGGCTTCCAAAGCCTCTCCGAGTGTCACGCCGTTTCCGTCCGTCAGCGAACAGGCCACCTCGGCGGCCAATGTGCCGGCGAACACCGAACTCCCGGTGAGGCTCGGCTGAAAGCGGGCGCCTTCCTCGTTGGTCCAATTGACCAGCACAAGATTGCGCCTTGCCATGCCAGGATGTTTAGCCGCGCGAGCAAGCACGGCCTCAGTTGCCAGCAACCCCGCCAGCACGCCGTAAACGCCATCATACCTGCCGCCTGTGCGCTGGCTGTCGAGATGCGAGCCTACCAGCACGGCCTCGCCGGAGGCCGCGGCAAGGCGGGCCACACCGAACATATTGCCTATGGGATCGACGACCAGGGTGAGCCCCCGCGCGGCCATCTCCTCGGCGAGTTGGTCGCGGGCGGCTTTGTCATCGAGACTGCCAGTCAGACGGCAAACGCCGCCGTCGTCGGTCGCGCCGAAGCGAGCGAAGTCGGCAATCAGTTGATGCAGGGTTCGACCCAAGGCCAACGCCTCAGGCGCGGGGCGCCAGCGGCCAATCTATGGCCACCTCGCGCATGTCTTCGAGGGCTTTGGTGACTTGCAGCACGCCCAAATCGTCGAAGCGATGGCCGACCACCTGGACGCCGATCGGCAGACGCCGCTCGTCGAAGGCGGCGCAGACGGTGGAGGCAGGCTGTCCGGTCTGGTTGAACATCGCCGTGAACACGGTATGCGCGAGCGGCATTGAGCGATCCGGACCAGACGCTTCGGCGGGAAAGTTTACCATCGGCGTGGTGGGAGCGACGAGATAGTCATAGGGTTCGAAGGCGGTCAGTAGCATTGCTTTCATCTGTGCGATCTGTCCTAGCGCCTTGTAAACATCCGGCCCGCTGTATCTGGCGGCGCCGAGGGCCCAGTCACGCACACAGGCGTTGATGCCGTCTTCCCCATGCGGTGGCAATCCCCTGAATTCGACGAAACCGCGCACCTGCAAGAACACGTCGATCGGCGCGTAAGCGTCGAAATGCAGAGGCGAAACAAAAGGCTCGACGATAGCGCCGGCGCCGGCCAGGGCCTTGCCAGCCCATTCCACAGCGGCGCGCACCGCGGCCTCTGGCTTAGGACCAAAACCCATGTCGGTTAGCACCCCGATCCGCAGCCCCTTCATGTCCCGGTCCAACAGCTCGTGATAAGGTGTAGAATGGGCCGGAAAGCTCCAGGTGTCGCGTTCGTCCGGCCGCGTGAGCACCGTAAGCAGACGGGCGATGTCCTCAACGCTACGCCCCATCGGGCCTGCCATCCGCATTGTGTCCGGCGGTATATGCGCTATGCGGCCATGCGTCGGTTTCAGCGAGGCCAGGCCGCAATGGGCGGCCGGCAGGCGCACCGAACCGGCAATGTCGGTGCCAACCGTCAAATGGCCTATTCCGGCCGCGATCGACGCGCCGCCTCCGGAAGAAGAACCGCCTGTGTTCCAGGCGAGACCCCAAGGATTGCGCGTCACGCCGTACATCGAGCTGACGCCGGAGGCAAGTAGACCACAATCGGGCATGGTGGTTTTAGCGAAGATTGGCGCGCCGCTCTCTTGAAGCGCCAAGGCAGGTGGGGAATTGTAGGTGGAGGGCGGCAGATCCCTATTCGCCTTTATGCCGTGCGTAGAGTGCCAACCCTTAATCGCGACGCTATCCTTGACGGTCATCGGTATGCCATCGAGCAGGCCGAGAGGCTCCCTTGCTTTCCAGCGGGCCTCGGACGCCTTGGCGACGGCCAAGGCGTCTTCGGGATGGAAGCAGAACAGCGCATTGATAGTCGGATTCACAGATTCGGCGTGCGTCAAGGTCATCTTCAAAACCTCGACAGGCGATAAACTCCTCTTCGCATAGGCGCCGACAAGTTCGCCTACGCTCATCCTGACCAATTCTTCAATCGACATCCGCTATCCGCCAATTCTCTCGCGCTACACGGGCGCGCCATATATGGCTGCCGTCTTGCGCCAAGCCTTATCGTTGTTGTGATGGATTTACCGTATATTCTCCACCCGCCGATAGGTTGCCGGTCTGGCGGCAAAGCAATGGTAGAGCTACAGACATCCACTTTGTTCCGATCCTGATGAAACTGCAGGAAAGGAATGTCGTGTTGCATTTCATCGCCCGATCTTTGGAGTCCAAATTGCAATACGAGCACCAGACGAGCCCCAGAAGGGGAGACCTGAGGCAGGATGAGTAGATTCGAATTGGAATTGGCGCAGGTTCTGGCGGCAGTGCGTGCCGTGCCTGGCTGGGAAGGGCGGGCGGTCATCGCCGAGCCGGCCGTTCCGGTCCTGGCGTCGCCGAGTTGGCGCGGCGTTGACGGTTCGCCCTGGCGCGCTTCGGACAAAGCCAGTGGCGAAAGCCTCTTCGTCAAGATTATGGATTCCGATGCACAGTTTTACATCGACGTGGCCTGTGCGTTCGAGGCTGCGCGCCGCGCTTCTGATCTCGGCATCGGTCCGACCGTGATGTCGGCCGATCCGGCTTCAGGCGTGCTGGTGATGGACGATCTCAACGCGGGCTGGCGCGTCGGAACGCTGGAGCGGATGCTCGATCCGGCGCTGGTCGATGCCGCGCTTGCCACTCGCGAGACCTTTCAGAAGGGGCCACCTTTGCCGACCACGCGCGGTGTCTTCGAGGAGATAGAACATTTTCATGCGGCCGCCGTGGCGGCCGCGGCCGAACTCCCGCCCTACGCGGATTGGCTGCTGGCCGAATTGCGCTTCGCCGCTGAGGCAATGAAGGAAAGCGCGGGACTCCTCGTTCCCATTCATGGCGACGGCAATGTGTCCAATATGTTGATCGGCGATTCCGGCGAAGTTCGCCTGATCGATTGGGATCGCGCCACAAATGCAGATCCGCTCGAAGATCTCGGCAGCTTTCTGGTCGAAGCGTTCGACCAAGAGCCCGAGGCCTGGGATGCCTTTGTCCGCCATACGAGGCGTCCCGACGAGCACGCCTTTAATCGGGCGCGCGTATATGGGGTCGCGGACGATTTCCGTTGGGGATTGATCGGGGCTCTGTTGGCTGCCAAATCGTCGCGCAAGACTTACGAATTCTACAAATTCGCAAGCTGGCGTTTCCTGCGTTGCCGCATGGCTGTGAGCGAACCGCGCTTCGGCGAAATGCTACGGAGGATTCGATGAGCGTCCTGCGGCGTCTGGGCGAGGGGACATCGGCGCATGAGCGCGATCTGGAGCAAGGTGTTAGCCGCGTTCCGCAATGGCGTGGCCGCGATATCCGCTATGCCCCGATGGCTGGCGGTCTTACGAACCAGAACTGGATTGTCGACGTCGAGAATGATTCACGCAGATATTTTGTTAAAGTGCCGGGCGCCGGCTCCGAAATGTTCATCGATAGGATTGTCGCGAACGAGGCGGCACGCAACGCCCATGCGATAGCCATTGCGCCGGAGGTCATCTTCTTCGATCCGAAGGATGGGCTCGAGGTTACTGAATTCCTGGAGGGTTACCGCGCCTGCACCAATGCAGATTTTGCTGATCCAGCGATCCAGGGCGATGTTGTTGCGCTTTATAGCCGCCTTCACGCCGGCATAGCTCTAGGGACGACCAAAACCATCTTCGATATGATTGAGGAACATATCGATCAGGGGCGGCAGTTAGGGTCGCATTTTCCCGCCGATATGCCATGGATCGAGCATCGTTATCGCCAGGCGAAAGCGGCGTTCTTGGCGTCGGGTCTTGATCTGGTGCCCTGCTTCAACGATCCGATGCCCGGCAACTTCCTCGTAAGCGATGATATGACCATTCTGAAACCGATGAAGCTCATCGACTATGAGTACGCCTCCAACAATGAGCGAAGTTACGAACTGGGTGTGCTGTTCGCCGAGATGTTTTTCGACGAAAAGCTGATTGTAAGGCTTGTCGAGCAGTACGCAGGGACCGCCCGTCAGCAGTTCGTAGCTCGCGTGATGGTCAGTCGCGCTCTCGCGGATGTAAAATGGGCGACGTGGGCGGTGGTGAACCGCAAGCTGAAGGACTGGGACTTCGATTACCAAAAATATGGCGTCTGGAAATATAGGCGTGCCCACGACGTCATGTACGATGCACGCTGGGACAATTGGCTCCGCACGGTATAGCAATCCACCGGTCGCGAATGCACTAAATTATATTGCATCCTGCAGCGCGGGATGGAAAGCGTCGGCTAAAAAAGTGGCGTCGATATGGTCGGCGCCACCGCCGACGTTCTCCTGCTTGGTTGTTTTCTTTACCGGCGTCTCCGTGTTGCGATCAGCCAGACGAGGGGGTTGGCGGACATCCCGCGGCGCTATGCGGAACTGGCGGCTGAAGGTCCGGGAAAAATGGGAGACGTTCTTGAATCCAACCTCATAGGCGACCTCTGACACGGTGCGGTGGCCCCTTTGATCGGCGACTAGTAGCTCGTAGGCGCGCTGTAGCCGTCTTACCTGCACGAATTGCCCGACTGTCGTCTCATCGTCGTTGAAGAGGCTGTAAAGATAGCTCAGTGAAATGCGGCTGCTCGCCGCAATCTTCTTGGGCGAAAGATCCTGATCGCTTAGATGTTTTTCGATGAAATCGAAAATTCGACGCCTCAGATGGTAGCGCGAGTTGCGCACGTCCATTGCAGCGCCACGATCTTCCGCGCCGATCGTGAGAGCAATAAAGCTGATAACTTCAGTCGCAAGAGCTTCGGGATTCGGCGGAAGACGATCGCCGAAAATGTCGACTACGCCGCGAATCAGATCAACCAGAAGACGGCACATATGCTCGTTTGCGTTGAAGCGGCGGCTGAGATGATCGTCGACGGACGCGAGGCGGCCCCGTAGTTCCGTTGCAGGGATGTGTACAAGGATTAGCGTGGCGCCGCTCTCTGATGATAGTTCGTAAAATGCCCTCTGGCTCAGCAGGACATATTGGCCCGCGATGGCGACTCCGCTTCTGCTGTGCTGAGTAAAATTGAGGGAACCGGTAAGCGGGATCACGAGCAGATAGGAAGGATCGTTGGCGCTGCTCTCGCGGTCCTCATCGCGGACGAAGTGCCTCTCCGTAGCTGCGATGTCGATGGATAGGCGACCGATCTGGATCTGCCTCGCAATGATCAATTCGCTTCTGGCATCCGATACATGCATGGCGATTGGTTCCGTTCGATCGAGGGAATGGCCTGGTATGGACTTGATGTTCACTGCGTAACGCGTGGTCTCTTGATCCCTAAAATCCGTAATCTCGAAGCGCGATCCAACGAAGAACGAGGCCTCTCGCGATGGTGCGCCGGCGGCAAGCACCGTCGAGGCACAGCCTTGCCTTTAGCGACGGCTGCCGAGGCCCTCCGCGGTATTCTTAACCAACGCGAATTCCAGCCCCTCAAAGGGATAAGAATCCGGCTTGTGACACTTTGAAGGCAGGAAAGGTTGTGAGTCAACACTAAAGATGTGGCACATTCCACATTTTTGGTCAGGGCGCGACCAATAGAAGGGCACTGAGTGATGTGGCGCGAATCAGCTTGAAGCCTTTTTCAGCAGAAAATTGAAAATTGATAATTTAGATTCGACTGTTGGCGTTTGCAGCGGTTTTGGCAGGTTGCAATATCCCTGCCGAATTAGACAAGAATTGTGGGAAATTCCATATCGATGGAATTTCCCGGCGTTGGAGTTGGGTGGCCCCGGTTTGGAGAATAAAATCGTATCAAGGAGCCAAGCTTGCGCGCAGAAAACGAGACCCATGTGTTGGGCGCGTTCAACGAACAAATCGTTCGGGTGAAAGGACGGGAAGGCTGAGCAAGACGTCAAGCGCGACTTGCGCGGCAACTACTTCAATTCCTGGCGCAGAAGAAAGCAGAAATTGCCGAACTTGCCCTTGTGCATGTGGAATGCGAACTGTGAGGGGAATGACTGTTATGGCACATAACGGTCTTTGATCGGACTTGTTGTGCTTGCAAGCTAGTCAATCGACATGGGCCAATTGCAGGCGTTCCGTGCGGTCGTTCGGGGCGGGAGCCTTGCCGATTACGATAGTCTACGAGACCCACGAGTGACGCTGGCGCGATCACGTGAATAGCGCCAACGCAAATACCGTTGTGAGAAGACGTGTCACCAGCCGGGTCATTGGTCATGAAACATCTCCTTGACATGCCCCTCTCAAATAGCGGATGAGACTCGTCAACGCGGAAGAGACCGTCCAGTCGGCATCGATCGGACGGCGCCGAAGGAGCAACCGCCCCGGAAACTCTCAGGCAAAGAGACCGCGTCTAATTTTTGAACTCTGAAAAGCGGAGCCTTAGCTCCCGCCGATGGTGTAAATCGCTGCTCAGTTCGTGGGCAACGGTGAAGCTCTCAGGCCAATGACAGGGGGGGCGTTCAAACCCGCGCAGCGGGAGGGAGCGCCTATGAACAAATGTCACCCCAGTATTGCCGTGATCGGGGCAGGGATTACGGGCATCACCACAGCCTACAATCTCGTCAAGCGCGGCTGCAACGTGACGGTTTTCGATCGTCAGCCCTACGCAGCGATGGAGACATCTTTCGCGAATGGCGGGCAGCTATCGGCTTCCAATGCCGAGGTTTGGAATAGCTGGGCCACGGTGCTGAAGGGCATAAACTGGATGTTCGTGCCGGGCGCGCCGCTTCTAGTGAATCCGAAACCCTCTTGGCACAAGCTGTCCTGGATGGCCGAGTTCGTCGCGGCGATTCCGAAATATGAGGAAAACACTGTTACGACTGCTCGCCTCGCGATCGAGGCGCGAGGCCATCTAACCCGCATGGCAGCGGAAGAAAATATTGACTTCGATTGCGAAACCCGCGGCATCCTGCACTTCTACCACAACAAGGCTGACTTCGATTCGGCGGAACGTGTCTCGAAACTACTTGCGAAAGGCGGACTCGATCGCCGTGCGGTGACGCCCGACGAAATCAAATTCCTAGAGCCTGCGCTTAACGGCGCGTTCTATGGCGGGTTCTACACTGCCTCCGATTTCACCGGCGATATCCATAAGTTTACCAATGGCTTGGCGCGTGCTTGTGAGAGGCTTGGTGTGACCATGCGCTTTGCGACCGACGTCACGAGCATCGCGCCGTCCGACCGTGCCGTGACAATCCACAGCTGTTCCGCCGACGCATCATTGAGCGACGCCGTTGCGTCGGTTGAGGTCGCGAACTTCGACCAAGTCGTGATCTGCGCTGGAATTATGTCGCGCCAACTTGCTCAACAGGCCGGCGACCGGGTGAATGTCTATCCGGTAAAGGGCTATTCGATCACGGTGAACCTTCCCGAAAAAGCCGATCAAGATGCTGCCCCTTGGATGAGCTTACTCGATGACAAAGCCAAAGTCGTCACGAGCCGTCTGGGGCAGGCGAGATTCCGAGTTGCGGGGACGGCGGAATTTAATGGTGTAAACAAGGATATCCGAGCCGATCGCATCGCGCCACTCGTTGCATGGTGCCGGGCACATTTTCCTGGCATGAGCACTCGGCAGGTAGTGCCATGGGCGGGGCTGCGCCCGATGATGCCGGACATGTTGCCGCGTGTCATGCGCGGGCGCAGTCCACGCATTCTTTATAACACCGGCCATGGTCATCTGGGCTGGACCCTGTCGGCCGCTACGGCCGATGCGGTCGGTGCACTCGCCATGTAGCGCAGCAATGCGATCTGACGTGGCCGCACTGGTTTTGCACTTGGTCTACGGGCCGGAAGTGTCGCTTCGGCATATCATCAGTTCGAAGTCGCAAAGCACGCTCGATCCGACCCAGCCGGTCGAAGTTCAGATCGCTGACAAACTGCACAGCGTTCGCCCTGAATGGAATAGGCGCGAATGCCGCGACCGGCTCATCCAGCTCGTTGCCGAAGTTATGAATCCGTCGTGACGATACTGCGGTCTTGGCGCTCTGCAATTTCATTGCCGTGATTGTACAGGCATTGTGTAACATTCCCTATCGATGCAATTTCCGGGCGTTGGAGTTGGGTGCCCATCGACGGGCGTCCGGCTCCCATCGGTGAATCAAATCGCATCAAGGAGCCGGCTTGCGCGCAGAAAACGAGATCCCTGTGCTGAGCGCCTTCAACGGACAATTCGTTCGGGCGAAGGACGGGAGGCCTGAGCAGGACATCAAGCGCAATTTGCGTGGCGAACTACTTCAATGGCGGTGCTCTTCTGCCTCGAGTGGGCCGAAAGGCGTTCCTTTTTCGCGCATCGTGGCTCCCTTGAGAACCAGCGCGCCGTGGTCTGAAGATCTGTCACGAGCTTTGCGCTGATCCTTCAAGCCGTGAAAATAGGCGCGGTAAGCAATACGCAAGAGTTGGCAGTTGAGGAATGATTATGGATGCGAGGCAGGTAAAGACGGCCGTTGAGGCTCGAGAGCTCGTGGAAAAGCGCGGTCTCTCGCACGTGAAAGTTGGCTTCGTCGATCTCGATGGGGTGATGCGCGGCAAATATATGGCGCGCAACAAGTTCTTCGCTTGTCTCGAATCTGGCGTGAAATTCTGCGACGTCGTGTTCGGCTGGGATTCTAACGACCAACTCTACGATGCTTCGACCTTTACCGGTTGGCATACGGCCTTTCCGGATGCGACGATGCGAATCGACCCGACGACCTGCCGCAACGTGTCGGGGGAAGGCGACATGCTGTTCTTTCTCGGCGAGTTCGAGGACGGGGCGGCGGCGATCTGTCCCCGGCGCTTGCTGGGACGAATCATCGAGCGTGCCGCGGCGATGGGGTTCCAGGCGTCGGCCGCCGCGGAGTTCGAGTTTTTCGTCTTCGACGAGACGCCGCATAGCCTCCGCGACAAGAAATACCGCGACCTCAAGAATCTGACGCCAGGCTGGTTCGGCTATTCGATGTTGCGTTCGTCGGTGGAGTCGGAATTTTATCATGCGCTGATCAAGCTCGGCATCGAGATGGATACGCCGATCGAGGGCCTTCATACCGAGACGGGGCCCGGCGTTCTCGAAGCCGCGATTGAATATACCGACGCGCTCGCGGCGGCCGATCGAGCCGTCGTGTTCAAGACCTTCTCCAAAGTGCTGGCCCAGCGCATGGGCAAGATGCTGACCTTCATGGCCAAATGGTCGAATTCCTATCCCGGCCAGTCGGGTCATCTGCATCTGTCGCTCCGCGGGCCAGACGGAACGCCTACGTTTCATCAGGCGGGACGATCCGGCAATATGTCCGACACGATGCGCTGGTTCGTGGGCGGCCAGCAAGCGCTCATGCCGGAATTGCTGGCGATGGTCGCTCCGACCGTCAACAGTTATTCCCGCCTGATCCCGGGATTCTTGGCGCCGACCGACGCGACGTGGGGCATCGAGAACCGCACTTGCGCGCTGCGGGTTATCCCGGGTTCGCCGTCGAGCCAGCGGGTGGAGTATCGGGTCGCGGCGGCCGACATCAATCCGTATCTCGCGATCGCGGCGGCTCTCGGGTCCGGGCTGTGGGGCATCGAGAACAAAATCGAGCCCGACGCGCCGATCTCGGGAAATGCTTATGAGGGGCCGCACGCGCCCGAGCGCGCGTTGCCACGGCGGCTCTCCGACGCGGCGGAGCGGCTGGTTGCATCCAAGCCGGCGCGCGAATTGTTCGGCGATGTCTTCGTCGATCATTACGCGATGAGCCGCAAGTGGGAAGAGCGCGAATTCCAGCGGGCCATCACCGATTGG
>WNFR01003547.1_pt1 | contig 25865 bp, 44 predicted proteins | sample 5400221 | NCBI WGS metagenome assembly WNFR01 (sample SAMN13153357, study PRJNA577476) | soil metagenome | isolation source: 40 cm soil under Madrone tree | place: USA:California | collected 2016-06-14 | reverse complement strand
GAGCATTCGGCTGTTAACCGAAGGGTTGCTAGTTCGAATCTAGCCCGGGGAGCCAACTTAAATCCCGATCTCAATTAGACTTATGCTGCTTTTGCTTCTTCGCTTCTGACCACTTCTGGTTGCCCAAGTTGCCCAATTGAAATTTCAATGCTTGCTGGCAACGCAAAGCCTAGACCAGTTTTTTCGGCCACGTCTTTGCGCCAATCCACATCTTCCTTCAATTGGGCAGCGTACTTGTCCGTTACATCTTTGTTTGCGTGGCCAATCCAGAACTTTTCGAGGTCCCACGGCACGCGGTTCTTTCGCAGATGCATAACACGGAATCGCCGGAAGCTGTGGAACGCCTTTCCATTCTGTTTCAGGTTGAGCTTGGTCAGAATTGAGTTCAGACCGTCACGCAAGATGTTTCGTTGTAGTAGAGGCTTACCAGAGTCGGCATGGAATAGAAAACCGTTGGTTCGGTTTCCGATGTAGTCCTTGAGCATGACCGCGAGGTCGGAACAAACGTCAACGTCTCTGACGGCGTTCTCCGTCTTCGGGTCCTGCTCCTTGCCGTTCCACACGCTCTGTCGGACGTAGAGGGTTTTGCAGTCGGGAGAAACGTGTTCACCCACTTTCAGACCGAGGGCTTCCCCAATCCGAAGTCCGCTTCCAGCTAGAAGAGCAAACAGAATTCGGTAGCGACCTGCGGCTGTCGAAACGATCTGCTCGACTTCCCTAGCTGTAAACGCGGGTTTGCTCTGCTTCCTCTCGTTGACGATTGGAAGCCCGATGTGATCTAGGTTCCAGTTACGCGAATGCAGTTGCTCACCCTCTTTGTTTACTGCCGACGCGACGACGGCTTTCACCACCTGAAAATAGGTGACGATAGTCTTGTCGGCCAGTGGAGGTTTTGCAGTCTTCATCGCAATAACCAGCTCCCGAGCAACTTCGTTTTTTACGTCAGCCAGGGACTTATCCCCTATGACGTTAGTGAGCCACGTCACCGCGCTTTCGTACCCCGCGACCGTGGCAGACTTCATTGGAGTCCGCCTCTTCTTGCTGAGGATGCGTCCCGCACGTATTTCCTTGAGCCACCAGTCAGCCTGTTCTCTGAAGGTGGTCAAAGGCCCCGTGACTTCGTTGAAGGTCTCAACGGAGTCAACGCCCGTTGCGAGGATGTGCTCACGCAACTTGCGCTCGGCTACGGTCCAAGTCACCTTACCGAAAGATACGGACAATCTCTGCCTTTCATGTTGGCCGGGAACATCTTTCCAGTAACGGCCATACTTTGGACAGAATCCTTTCGGATGGGCGCAGCCTCCTTTCTTGCATCGTTGTTTCACGAATACTTCACCATTCTGACCGACACGGCGGCTCATGCTTTTGCCTCTCCGCCTTATCGGTATCGCTGGCACGGAATTTAGCACAGTGCCTGTGGGTGAGGAAATGACAGGACGATCTTGTTCCTGGGTGGTTTCCCGGGCCTGCGCGACGTGGATAAAATCATGGCAGGCCATGCTAAGAAGTGCCTGCCTTCCATACGGGGATCGCTGCCTTCAGCACGCTGATTACGTTTCGATTTCCGATGGCTTCTTGCAAAGGCGGGGACTCGAAGTAACTCAGCAATTCAAGCCCGAACGGTTTCAAATCCTCGACAGCTTCAAATCGTACGTTTGACGGATTCGGCGCCGCATCGTAGAAAGTTTCTATACCCTTACGATGCAACCACCAGGCGCTTGCTTTCTTTTTGCCCCACAGAACGATAGAGCGGGACGTGGTAAAAATCCGCGCGCGCTTGGGCAGCAATTCCAGCGTGTGCTGCACTTTATCCCCGGCGAGATAGACCGACAGGTACGCGGAAACGCGATGCACATCTACGTAGCGAATATCTACGACCTTCCCGCCGCCGATGGATTCCCACGCGATAGATAGCCACGCCTGCGGGATATAAACGCCAAGGAGCACATGCATGTGGGCCATGCCGTTCTGTTGGAACTCCAGCGCGCCGACAAACTTCACGGACTCGCCATACTTGCGCGAGAGAAGCACGCGCATGCTGGCCCTTCAGCGGGCCGATCACCGAGAAATTACCGCATCCGAATTTGTTTTCCGCTTGAATTCTATTTTCCGTTTGTTGCAATTAATCTTAAATCCCGTCAAGTGAAGTAAAGACTTTAAGAAAAAGCACTTACCGTACTGCTGTACCGAAAACCGATTGGCCCCACTCCCCCCGCCCTCTCCCCGCGCGAAAAACCCGCGCGGGGAGAGGGAGCGCGTTTATGCTCTGAGCCTGCAAGGGCGCGTCGCCCAAATCCGACTCCTTGCCCCGATCCAACTCCTCGACGGAAGACCAGGCTCGTCGCTCCGGGTTGCACGCCTGCATTGCCCGGATTTGCGCCAGTCTCCCGCCGAAGCTCATTGACCCGCTCCTGTTCGCGCGATTTCGCGCTGCGGGCGATTTCTTTTCGGGTTATCAGTAAAAAGGGCCGTCCTGGTGGGGTCATAGCCAAGATCGATTTCTGTCCCTGTAAGTCCAATCTTTTGTGTATGCGTTTTCGGGTTATTCGCTGAGTCCATGACCCGGTTCCGCATTCGGCAGGTATCTGAGCACCAGCGGGCACCACGACGCTTTCCGGCGAGGTCTACACCGCATCCGTCACACAGGCCCTTCAGTCGTTCGACTCCATCGCGGCACAGTCGGGAGCAATAGGCCTCCGGCATGTCTTTCCGTGTCCAGCTAATTTCGGCTAGGACTTTGCGGCACCTGTCGCACGCCTCGTTGGCGCAGACGCCATGCTCAGTGAAAACTCTGGCTCGCTGCTCAGCAGTCAATCGCATGTCCGCTCGTCCTCCGCAGAACAACACGCGGAGAATGCCCTTTGTGTGCCCAAGTGATCCAGGGGAAAGCGACGTGAAGGCAGGCCTACCGGAAGGCCTGAAAGGCAGGTAAACCGCTACTTTTCAGCTGATTGAAGGTGTTTCAGGACTGCCAGCGTGTCACGTCACGGTTTGAATTCATCGCGAGAGACGCCCCACGTAAAGTTCCGCATCTTTTTTGAGTCGCTCGATTTGCTTGCGGTAGCTATCGGGCTTCGGGGAGAGCTCGATTCCCAAATCGCTTAGCGGGCCGTGCAATTGTTCATAAAATGCTTTGGGTTTGAGTTTGCGATTGGCCCAGACCAGCTGAAGGGGTCCTTTTTTGTCGGATAGGGATTCGCCGCTTAAAATCTTGCGCATCCCTTCCAAGCCGATCTCGTCTTGGAAGAAGGCTCGAATGGACTGGAGTTTTGCGTTCTGACTCGCACGGCCAAGTACGCTCACGATCCGCGAAACCCACTCCATGTCTTCGAAACTCGGGTTTGGCCCTTTCCAACTAACACTTCTTCGGCGAAGCAAATCAAAGAAGCTGGCAATGGCGTAGTCTATGAACTTTTCGCGATTCTCCCTCTCAGTCCATTCCGGTTCCCTGAAAAACAGCTGAAGCATGCCTGAATTTTGTTTCCATCCTTCGTAGGCTTCTCTCGTGGTTAGGGCAGACCACAGGCGAATCAATAGACGTGTGTTCTCATCCGAGAGCACACTCTTCCCAAGCTCACCGATGAAGACCGCGAGGCTGACCAGCCTCTCGCATGACGTTGATTTGCGACGATCACTTCCATTTCGTCTCTCCCAGTTTGCACGCCTGTCGTGAACTAAGCGCAATGCCTGGACGCTCTCGCCTTCAGAAGAAAAGCGGTGTCCAGTTTTGTCACGTGACCGTCGTTCGGGGATTGATCGTTGTTGTCCCTTTCGCCTCTCCCAGGACTTGCGTTCGCGCCACCAGGGGTCCCATGTGACGCCGGTGAATTTGTCTCCGCGCATGACCATACGGAAGCCCGCTTGGAACGAATCCCAATTAACCAGACCTAGTTTGGCTCGCCCGGTATTTTCGCGAAAGAGAGGAACGATGTACTTCATTCAGTCAGGGGCCTGAATTCACCTACAAGGGGGTTAAGTACACGTGACAGTTTACCTTCCGAAGGCCTCGTGGCCCAACCCAGGAAGGGAGGCACCTGCCACGCGACGCGCACGCGTGCGTCAAAGTGTGAAACTGTCACCTGCGCACGCGTGCGACACAGGACTCGGGTTGGCGTGGGTACTGCAATGCGACCCTTACGCGCACGCGTGGGTGATGCCTAACGATGTACTTCATGCAGTCAGGGGCCTGAATTCATCTACAAGGGGGTTAAGTGCACGTGACAGTTTACCTTCCGAGGGCCTCGTGGCCCAACCCAGGAAGGGAGGCACCTGCCACGCGACGCGCACGCGTGCGCAGCTCATCAAGTTGCGATTTCATCGCCGTGACTTGAGTTTCCATTTTCTTTTCCGATGCTGAAGCTGTAGGTTTCAGGGTTCGAGGAGCAGCCGCATAAAGGTGCGGCCATCAGCAGGATAGGTGAAATAACTTTTATCACTCACACACCGTCTCACTTGCAGACTGTTTCGGTGAGCCAACCATTGTATTTTGCGCCCGCTCCCCGCTGCGGATGGTATTCATTGACCGTGAGGCGACCATAGTACGCACCGCTTTGATCGACGATTACAGGCGGATCAGACGCATACGGGTTACAAGCGCTGTAAGTCGAATAGGCCGAACCAAACTCACTGTAATGATTCCAGATACTTTGGCTTGAATACGCACTTCCGTTGCTTCCGTAAGAATTGAAAACCGAATCGGACGCGTACTCGTTGCAGCTTAAGCAACCCAGATACGTCTTGTGATCCATTCCGCCAAAAATCATCAGTTTGGCTGAATATTGTGAGGGCGAAGCCCCCGCCGCTCCTGCCGCAGCGCCCCTGGCGATTGTTGCGGCTCGCTGGCGCGCTGCGGGGCTACAGGCAAAAGATGTAAACGCGAGCAATCCGACGACGAACAAAGCTCCAAACCGCTTGATCGGCATAACCGTTCTGCCCTTCTACGCCTTGGGTTCATGGCAAGGGTTGATACCAGCGCGAAGTCGTAGTCTCTGCCTTATGGCTTCCGATTATCAGATTTCAGAATAAGGAAGTAGAGAAGGGACCCATAACGACCTTCCCTCCTGCAAAGCGTCAGTCTTTTCCTTCGATGTGTGCCTGTAAGTGCTTGGCGCAAGCTTCCGCTGTCGTCTGTTGACCATGCATCGTGCTTTTCTTATCGACCGCATAGGCGTAGACAATCGCCCCGGTCTTTCTGTCGGACATTGTGATGCTCGCAGCGTTGTCTGAATGAACGTTCCCCATGAACACAATTTTGGCCCAACCTGCTTTCTTATCCAGCGAAGTTCCGGTAATGACATAATCCGCTTGGTCCTTGTCCGTTACAGGGATGAGCTGAACTTTCTTCTTCCCGAGTGCGGCTGCAAGGTAATTCTCGAACCCATCCATCGGCGTAATGTAGACCCTTGATCCGGGAACAATTTTCGTGCTTATTGGCGTTGGCGATGTTGGCGCGGCAGGCGTCGGCAATACTGCATTGGCTACCGAGTTGGGGAAGAGCAAGAGCACAATCCAGCGGATTTATGAGAAAGCCGCCCCACGTCCCGCGACTGTCCCATTCGAGGAGAACCTGTTCGGGGCTGAAATAGCTGTCCCACAGTGATTTGGGCTTGGGACAGTGATTTTTGATGTTAAATCTCTTGAAATGAAACAAATGCCGCCACTGTCCCACTGTCCCATCATATTAAATGATATGAGTGGGACACTTGGACAGATACAGGTCTGTCCCACCCCCATCCCAAAAAGCGTGGGACACCTGGGACACACTTCCCAACAATTGTCCCTGGTAACGAGCGGGGATGGGCACGGTCGGAGTGGACATCGACTGTGCCCTCAACTTTCTTACAGATGGAAACGCGGACACGAAACAAATCAGGAGAAGCAAAACTTGGACGACGAATTGAAACGAAAACAACTCGAAAGATTACGCGGGCAGGCTTCGATCCAAGCCGCCGCAGAACCGGCAGCGGCAGACGCAGTGATTGCGACCTTGACGCCAGATGCGTTGGGAGACCCGAGCTTGGACGATGAATACCTTCGTGACTGTGCGAACGCAGAGTATTGGCTATGGCCAGTCCTGCCGCGTCTCGAATGGGAGGCCGAACGCCGCTCATGGTGTGAACGCATCGAGAGCTTGCGGTTTTCACAAACGCCTGACCCACCGGATGGACCATTTGAAGTAGGAGCACGGAAATCGAGATATGGCGATCTCGTTGCATTGCCCGAGCCAAGACCTCCGCGACATGAACGAACGCAGGAGAAAATCGCAGCTTACGAGCAGGAGTACGATCTGTGGTCCGAGGCGAACCGAGCCTTGACGGATTGCGTGCGATATTTGCGGGAGAAAATCACAGGCCCGCAGTTCTGGAATGATATTTATTCCCGTTCCGGCAACCCATAGCAAGAAAAGCGCGGATGCAATCCATAGAGCCAAGTGGATCATAGCGGGCCAATCTTAACCACAAACTAACTTACCATCAACTAAACTTAAAAGGATGATTCGTTTAAAAGTCGCACTGCATCGTTCACCTCCGACAATTAAAACTGTTTCACCGCCCGGTTGTCTCTTCGGAGATGACCGGGCCTTTTTTGTTACTGGGCATCCCACTTCCAACGCCGGAACGCATGTTCGAGTGTGAACACCTTGAACTGCAGCTTGCGCGTTTCCAGCCGCTTCCGTAAATCACTCTCCCGATCCTCTCGCACGAACAAATGAATCTCAACAGGCCAATCCACTACGTTCGGGAGCTTGAAACTCGCCATCAATTGCTTCCGCACTTTCTCCCTACCCTGGTCGTGAAGCTCCACCGCCTTCAACACAAAATTCCCCAAGTCCTCCGCAGTAGTAACCTCCGCAATGACAATGCGCTTTTCTTCCAAGTCCATCACGACGAAATCGGAACAGCGCCATTCACCTTTTTCACCGTCAGGCTTAATGACGTACTGCGGGCAAACAAAGCGATGGTTCCGGCTGAGAAAGGCACCCACGATTTCTTCGTAAAGGTGTTCCATTTTTACCTCTCCTCGATCAGCGGTACGAATGCGTTTCCTATCGCGCTTCTTGGTGAGAAACGCACCGACCATCTCTTCGTAAAGCCGATCTCCCATCGTTCAATTATCGGTTGCGCTTTTACATCCGGCCAATAGTACGGACGATTCTTGATTACTTTTTGAGCGGCGGACAGCAAACATCATTTCAGTGAACGTCGGTGCTCAAGGTCTTTTACGACATTTCCAGCTTGCGGCCCTTGGTATTGGTTGAACCACTTGACCGTGCCTTTCATCTTCCACTGCTCTTTCCGCGGACATTGGTGCTCGAATCATTTCTTGTCATGTGAAACCGTAATTTCAACGTGACAATGCGGCGTCATCAACTCAACCCGCTTCTCCTCTTCCTCCACGTATTGCGTGAGACGTTCACGCTCCGTTTTGCCTTTTTGCTCCCCATAGGCGGGCTGTTGCAAATATCGCAATGTCCCGAGGTCCATCGGGAAGAATCCTTGGTTCGGTTTTTCCATCGCCTCGACCTGCCGCCTGTTTAATTCCGTCAACACCGTCGCCACCGGATGATCGTTTGTTGTGTCCGCGAGGGCGTTCCGTATCGATTCGTTTGCGTCCTTCATTTGCTGTAACCCGCTTTGCCGCATCGCCAACAACCGCTTGAAAGCGTCGTCATCAGTCTGGTCGTATGTGCCGTCACTGTAGAAAACCACACCGTAAGTAATGTCCAATTCGGAGCCGCTGTTGATTCCGGTAAGAGTCATATCGCGGGTGTCGCCCGCCATAAAAAGTCCAGTGCCAGCACTGGCCGGAAAAGAGTCGTTCCCAATCTTTTGTTGTTGTATCCGCTCCGAAGCGGTTGGGTCCTTTGCCATTTGCGCAGTGATTAGCACGTTCAACATATCTGTCGTCTGCTCCCCCCGACTTCCTTTGTCCAGAGTTCCGTCTGGATTCTTGTGCCGGATTATCATGGTGTATCCGGTTATGTCCTTGCCCGAATTGTTGAGGACGTGTAGGACAAGCACCTTCGGCTGCGCGTAATAATCTGAAGTGATTACCACGGGCGGCGGCAACGTGTTTGGTAGTTGGCTTTGCACCGTGGGGATCATCGGAGTGGCGTGTCCAATGCCAGTGTCGTAAGTAGTTGTTTGCTGGCCCGAAGCTCGCACCGCGAAAGCAAGAACCACACACAAAAAAACTGTTTTCATGTCCGTGCTCCAATCTCTCGCACCTACTTGACCATGTGTTCCTTGTTTTTGGCGACCAACATGAAAAACAGTACCAAGAACGTAACTGGAAAAAACTCCGTCACGACCAGCGCGATCCACAGGATGGGCTTGCCGGGGCATGACCGGGTAATGACGAGGCCAATGGCAAGGCATGTCGCCAACGCGGTCCACCATAGCGGATTCTGAACCGTCAGGGCGGTGATAACGTCGAGTCCGACAGCACCGGGGCCGGGGGGCACTCTACGAAAGATAGTGAGGTAGAGGTAAGCGATGGTGCTAAACGAGAACAGCCAAATCCCGAGGAACACTCCCTTCACGATCCACATAAATCCTCGCTTCCTTTAAAAAAGCAAGGCCCCGATAACGCGCCAGCGGATACCGAGGCCCCTGTCCTTCCCCTGAGAAATTACCTACCGACGCCTGCTGCCAACATCCCAACTTTAATGGTCGGAACCTGACACTTACCTCCTGCCGGATTCAGGTTGTTCTTAGCCGTAGGAGCGGGTTCAACGACAAAGAACACATCGTACGCCATGCGGCCCGTGCTCGTTGCATTGCCCGGATTCACTTGGGCGCGGTAGTGAAAGACGTTGCCCCATTGATCCGTTCGCTGATCCGCCTTGTAGGTCAAACTGATGGAGTTCACACCGAGTGATGGCAGCGTGTGTAACTCCTCCGGTTGCGAGATGCCGTCGTGGTTGGCGTCGATCCACAAACGCAAGGAAGAGAAGATGGCATCGCGTGCGTCGATGATGCCGTCTCCATTCCCACCGTTCTCTGGATCGTCGTACACCGCCAACGCTGCGAAGCCGTTTCGCGTGGCGGAAGCAGGCTGGCTTGCGTAGTTTCCGAACAGTTGCTTGCCGTTGTGGACTAATCCATCGGCTCCGGGCAAGGCAAGGAATGCATTGTTAGCATCGGAAGCGGTCCAGCCGATCCGAACTGGATGTCCTGTTCCAGAGATGTCAAACATGACGCCGTTTGCTGCGCTGGTCAACTGAAATCCCCTGCCACTGAGATCGAGGATTACCGGAGAATTTGGACATCCGCAGGAACTTAAATCCATGCCGATTGGAGGGTTTGCACATACATTGGGATCACATGGTGGTGGCGGTGGTGGACAGCCATAATCCGTTGCAACCCCTATCATCACCCCAAGATCACAGGTTGTAGGCCCCGGTTGGCCCATTGTGGCCGTCCATTCCGGTACAGGCGCTTGGTCTTCCATCACCGTTGAATAGAGCGGACAAGGGTTCGGGGTTGCTCCTGAGTAGATACAATCGTTCAACCCCATCGTGTGGCCAATTTCGTGCGCTATTACGTCAGTCATTACGTTCGGGAAGGTAAGAGGGATATTCGAGTTGATTGTCATCGCCGCCGATATGATTCTGCCCGAGATGTTGAGTATGTTGTTCCCCCGCTTTTGCGTAGTAGAACCAGCAGGTGCTGGTAGCGGGCCATAGGCAACAGTCTGAATCGAACCTGTTCCGGCACCGAACGTGAGAAGCGGCGCATAACAATAAGCTACGAGGGCATTGTTCCGCGACGGAGGCGGGGGCCAAGACGAACGCGACCACAAGGGCCACGGCTATCCACAGTGCGAAGTGACTTCTCATGGCTTTCCTCCATTCCGCGAGGCCCCGACAACTGTTTGGACTTTGTTGAGAAAGGCGACCGCATCAACGCCGTCAAATTCAGTGGTTCCAACGTCATCAAGCGAGTAGACCCGCCCATCTTTCAATTCGTATGCTGCGTCCCATAGCATCTCGTATTCGGAAAGTACGGGGTCGAGCTTCTTGAGAAAAACCAAATACTGAGAGCCGACTGCGGGCATCCCGTATCCTAAAACGAGGTAATTTCTCACATGCCCGGAGGGGAAATGTATTGTCCCGCCCATTTTGGACACGAGTAGCTGGCCTCCAACAGTTAGATTGGCGGCGGGGTCTTGTTTGAGTACCTTGTCTACGCGGACTTGATAGTCAGAATAAACGTAGGTACGGTCCTTGCTTACAAAGGCTCTCCCGCTTAAAACGGTTCCGATTACAACGGCGGCAGATAGTGACACCGGAAACGGATCGGCTTTTCCAACAGATTGATAAGTGACGACCGTGGAGTCCTCTATTTGGTCGCCCGGATCGGTAATCTCGGGATAGATGCCACGGTTGTACTTCTCCCTTACTTGGCGGCGATAATCGTCTGGTGCGGACTCAATCTGATTACCTTGGAATTCGCCCTTCACGGGGAAATCTGAATGCTTGCTTGATTTCCGTATTAGTTTGCCAGTCGCTGGGTGGGGATTTTGGCGGGGATTTTGAAAAAGCAGATGCCAAGTCTGGACTACTGCTCCAATGGGTGGGGTAGCTCGCAAGGATATTGAAGCTCCAAGCGCAAACACGGACAGAACAAGTACGGTGGTGACATAGCGAATCATGCGGTCTCCTTTGCTGAACGTAGGGCCTACTGGAGTCGACTGCTTGTACTACGGGATAAATCGGTTCGTGTCAATGTAATTTATCTGCATTACCGTCCATGTGTATGTACCACTTTATTTGTACGTCCAAACGCGAGACTATTTCCTTCTTCATCTTCTACGGCATTCAGTTACGCGAATTCTGCGATGCGAGGTGGCATGTGCGGAGATGACTCCGCAGCTTGTTTCCGTCTATTCCGGCTCCAACGCAAGCAAAGAAATACGCCCGCTCACTCTCCAATAAAAACCACACCGCTCCCTTGCATCGCGGTGATCCCGGTTCTTCCCATACCGTGTCGTGAACGAATTCCAGAATGATGTCGGCAAGCGGTCCATCATCGAAGTCGACGGTTCCGAAGTGTGACAGTGGATGCGGCACCCCGCATTTGATCCGCAATGCCCTCGGGTCAAGAGACATTAGTTCTTCCAGTTCCTGCAACGAGTGGTTTTCCTGTAACGGGCGGCTCATCGGTCTCATCCCTGCTCTTGCGGGCTGAACACTAATTCCACTGTTCAATGCCTGTCAAGCAGAAAGAACGATATATCATGACAGGATAAACCCTGTAGACCATCGACGGGTTGCGTCCTTACAGTACCCGCCGTGGCAAAGCCCAAAAATCCAGTTCTAGTTGCGTTTGGTAAAAAGCTGCGCGAGGTTCGGGAAAAACACGGCCTCTCTCAAGAACGCCTTGCCGAGCTTGCGAACCTCCATCGCAATACGGTCGGATCGCTGGAGCGTGGTGAGGTGAACATTAGTCTCTTGGCGATTGCATCGCTTGCAAAAGTTCTCCGTGTAAAGCCCGCCGATCTCATCAAAACAGTCCACGCATACACCGCGCATAAACTTTAGTCAGCAGGATTCGTGCGCGGCCCGTCGCCCTACCAATGGTGCCAATATCCTATATTTTTGCCCCCTCTCCTCCCCCATAACTAATGTACTTGCGGGGGGCAAGAGTACCTGACTTGTCACACACTGTGTGATAATCGCTCCACTGTCCCTCCTTGTAGGTCGGCCTCAGTTCGGAGTTTGGATGCGTCTGCCCTTTTGCATCTTCAAGTTGCAAGGCGACGGAAGCCTGCATTTCATCGAGGCATTGCCAACTCTTGACGATGCGAAAGCGCGTGTAGGAGAACTTGGCGAGTTATGGTCCGGCGAGTACGGCATTGAAAATGTAGAAACGGGGGAGCGGGTATTCGTCAGTACAAGGGGCGAGACGAAGAACTAACTGCGGAGGGATCGGGCGGCTTTCTCAAGCGTCGGCGTGGCGAGAGATTGAAGGGACGCGGTGTTGCTCGGCAATGGTGGCCGCATCGCGTCCCCGCGGTTATATGGAGCACTCAAATAGTACGCCCCCCCCACGCAAGAAACGACAACAGTCCCTCGGACGACGTTGCGCAGACTTATACACCTGTCGTGCATTCGCCAGCCCATTTGTTACCATCGCTCGCGGGATTCATGTCCGATGAACTGGAATGCACCGAACTTTTGGATTGACGGCGGCTGCAGAGGAAATCACACGCACGGCAAGCGCGAAGCTTACGGCAGTATCAGCGATGGTAAAGCCATCATGCGGCGTCGATTGGCAAAAGCCCGCACGAACAACGAAGCGGAGTATATGACTCTCCTCGCTTCACTGAAAAACATTCTGATGAATCGCACTGATCCGACCGGGCCGATGATCTACACAGATTCCCAACTAATGGTTGGCCAGCTAACACAAGGCTCAAAGGTCAAAGCGGAAAATCTTTTGGCGTTGCACGATGAGGCGGCGTTGCTGTTGGCCAAAACCAAGGCGAAGCTCGTTTGGCTCCCCCGAGACAAAATTGTAGAAAAGCTCGGCCACTGATTGCTGCCCCTCGCATTGCACCTCGGCTCCCGACAGTTCGGCGGTTACGATGAAAATCATCGTGGCACAGCCCGTTAAAAACTTTTACACATTTCCGCATTCATGCACACCCACTCCAATTGACGTACACAGTGGGACCTATACACTCGAAGGCGCAAGGCGAAGTAAACGTGAAGCAGGCCGATGCGCCCGTAGCCTAACCGGATAAGGCCCCCTATTCTGAATAGGGATGCTATGCAGGTCCGAATCCTGCCGGGCGCATCAACCTATCTCAATCGTGAAGCCTACCAAAAGGACAAACCAATTAGAACAGGTCTTTTTTCCACAATAAATAAAATATGTGGATGACCCATTCTGTGGATCAGGCGGCTTATTCATCGGGGTAACACCCGTTCAGTTCCGGCTGTTTCGTAGAAACATTTCCAGTTCGGCTTCCCTGTCAAAGTACAGCACCACCGCTTTGCACTGTTCGCAATGATCTTCGCGGATGTGGCGAAGCATCTGGTCAAAGGGCACACGCCCCCATTTACGTTTGCAGGGTTTCGGTTCCGGCCAGGTGCTCACGAGAAAAGTATAATCCTGTCCCCGTTCCTTCTGCCTGGTGACCTATGGCAGTGGGATTCTCCACCAATGATGGTGAAGTCTATCTCGTACAGGGAAACGCTTGCTGTAGGGCTTTAGCCGCAAGCAGTTCTGTCAGCAGGTGTTCATGCTCAGGATGGTCAGCGATGTATTTCTTGATGACCCGAACCATTTGACCGAAGCTGTTTCCCTCTGGCGAACAGAAAATCTCGTTTTCGTCATGATGGATCGCTTCGCTAGTATGGATTCCTGCCGTAAGTCCGTTCATCCATCCCAGGCAGTACCCTCTTTTCATAATTTCTATTTCCGATTGTTGTGTAACTTGTTTTTCTAGCGTGGAGCACATTTCGAGAAAACCTGCGGTGGTACTTATGTCTGGAAAATGATCCTGCTGGCCGCTTGTGATGGCAACCGGAAACAGAAGCAGTACAAATCCGATCAACAGAATGCGCAATGATGGCCTCCCTTCACTTCCTCTCAGAAAAAGTGCAAAGAGCATTGTGGCTTCCAACTTGTATTTCACTACCATTAGACACGGCGTACTCCATCTTGCCGGGGATCAATGCGAGGTCTTCGCATTTGTAATCGAAGATTTTCTTTGTCCATTGATGGTCAGTTGCGCGTCGAATGAAAACATTTGCCGATCCTTCTTCAAAGGTTTCACCCGGAGCGAGTGAACCTCTCTTCGACACGGTTAATTTTCCGGGGCACATAAAATACAGCGTATTCGCTGGAAGGAAACCCGTGTAGACCCCATGCGCCTCGCCATACCGTACCTTTTGACCTCCGCTATAAACCCTATTTGAATCAACTTCCATGAATCGCAAGCGGTTGCACTGTTGAGCGGAGGCGGGTAGAGCGAACAGCGAGCCGAGGAAAACTATGGTTATCGATGCTTTCATGAACTCCATCCATCAAGGCGTCAATATCGTTTTTACCGAAACATCTGTGGCATGTGCGGACAGGATGCCCAGCGATGTGTCACGAAAAACTAAACAGTAGCTGCCCGGACCCAACTGTGCCGTGCGGTGATAGTCCTTTGTCTTTGTCGCGTTAAAGTCCCCATAGGTCTTCACGCTGCCCCACTCACGGTTTTTCATTGCGGCCATTTGGTCGGCAGGCGTCAGAAAAATATCAATAGGATTGCCGTTCACAACGCGAGCGGTGATGTCCAATTTTCCGCCCGATGGAAAGCTGTAGTTCAGCGCCTTCCACGACGCGGCGGGTATATTCTCAACCTCGTCCGTGATCGTCTGCGACTGGTGCAAAATGTTGATGCTTCCACCTGTGCTGGCTTTGTCATAGATGTTCATGAAGACGCCAAGACCAACGAATAGAATTGCGATCCCAAGAAATATTCTTGTCGGCGTACTGAGTAGCGGTTTCTTGACTTGCGCAACAGCAACAGAAGGAGCCTGCTTTCCTACCGCAGCATCCCTCGCTGCTGCATACGCGGATTCGGACAACTCCCCTTTGTCGCGCAGTTCTTGGAGTGCCTTCAAGTCTTCGGCAAGACCCATTAAACACCTCCTCAATTACCCGGAGTCTAACACGGGGATTGGAAGGCTAATCCATTTTTCCGCTCCTGCTTTGCAGAGATCATTACTCCGACATGCGGTAGAAGATACGGCTGCGGCTGGCGTTTGCCTGATGTTGTGGATGAAAAACTTGGCAAATAGCGGCAGCAAGGCGGTGATAAGATCGGCACTGGAGCAGGTTATGAACGCCGGATACCGCATTGAACCCACCGCCGATAAGTTCACCGTGTTTGGTCCCCGTGATGAAGATGTCGCGGTCCACTCGACGCGAGAGGAAGCGGAAGCAGAGATCAAACGATGCCTCGCAGAAGATGCGCGTTCTGAAATGGCGAAGATACTTGTGGACACCGCGATCAAGTCATATATGGATATGTTTCGCGTAGATCGTGAAACCGCCCGTGAAGAGATTTCACACGCAGCCCAAGTGGTCGATTAAATTCCGTTCGTGATCGACAATTGCGAGAAGGCCGTCCACACGCACTTTAGTCGTAGGCGGACACAACTTGCAAGTCGCCGCGCCCTTTGGCCCCTTTGTTCTCATCACAAATGTCACACCCTGTTTCGTGCTCCTCCCTCACGACAAAAACTACGCCTTCCGTTGCATCATAGAGTTGATTGAGCGGTTGTAATCCGCCAGTCAGATTTAAGAAGAGGTTAAATGCTGCAGTGACAGCCAGCCCCGCGACCGTAGTGTTGAGAGATACGACGGAGGGCACAGGCTCGTCTATTCCCATTACATAGCCTTCGCGTTCCAAACGGCGTCGTTCATCCGATGGTAGTGATTCTGCACGGATGCGATCCGAGTTTAGATGACCTGAGCAACGAAGACAGAGCATGCTGTTTCCAACCACGCTGACTCTGCCTGCTGCACGTTGTATGTCTCCACTTCGCCCATCCAATCGCACGCCTACGTCAACCACGGGGATTAGATATTGATAAGCGAATCTGTTGAGAATTGAACGGCTTCGATCATTGTCTACACAAGAGAAAATAACGTCCGCGTCTTTGAGAAGCATTAAGATCGGCTGACGGATCGCGGTGTCCACGACGGTCTGAACTCTGTTGGCTCCGAGGTCGTTTAGGTGAGTTGCAACCACCTTTACCTTTTCGCGCCCGATGCTCGCGGCATCACTGCCAAAGAGCCGCGTGACATTGCTGGTCTCAATGCGATCTGGATCAATAAGTACGAAGTTCTTGATACCAGCTCTTACTAGTTGCTCGGCTACTATCGAACCAGTTCCTCCAACTCCTACAATGGCGACTTTCAGTCTGTCCAAAATCCGTTGACCTTCGATTCCGAACGCACGAACTTGGCGATCATATCGTTCGGGGACCTCTCGCGTATTCAATGGACCCGCGAACGGCAGAATTTGCATCCGTTGACCGACGACGGTGAGAGAGTCCAAAGGCATAAACTTGCCGTTGTTCACAGTGCGCCCGGTTACAGAATTTTGGGACAAAAGCAAGCTTGCTACAACGCGACCCGGAAGCAAAGATTGCAAAACAGGTAGCAGTCGGTTTTCACCATAATCGTCTGAGACGGAGTAACGCGCATGACCACTGAATGGATGAGAGTGCACTATGATCGGATGAAGGTTCTCACGTAGAGATTCATCCACAAGGCGGTTATAAAAGCTCGGCGCGACTTCAAGATGGTAACTGTTGCGGTCCCTGTATTCCGTGGACGGAACGGGAAGTATTCTGCGAACTAGAAGCCGTTGAGCTATTTCAGAATTCGTAATCCCGCAGAGCAACGCGGCGGCATTTTCATTGCCATCTTCAGTAAATAAATGGCTCCGTAGAGAGGCCCAGTCAGAACTCGATATACGCACCGAAACTGGCTTTGTCGTCATTGCTTTTGCGCAATTCGATGGTGAACGAATTCAATATAACTGAAGAGGTTGTCCCTAATGCTGTCCCATCGGCTCCGATGCCAGGAAAAACGCCGCCATTCACGTCCTAGGTACTGTTCTCTGACGTTCGCCGCTTGTGGTTCTTGGCCATTTGATAACAGTACACGTGGGTCCGTCCAAAACATGTCGGGGCCAGCATCCGGGTAAGAAAGCGGAACCCGGATCAAAAGGTCAGCGGACGGCAGATTGAAGCCGCCTCCAAGCGGAAAGTCTTTCAATATGAGATTGATGAAACCAGCATCTGGATGGACCTCCACAGCAAATTTTTCCCGCAGTTCGCTGATTTCGTTCTCCAGTCTAGGAATTAGAGACATTGTGTGCCGAAGGTCCCGGCAGGTATTGCTCTGAATTGCTCCTTTTCGTGGAGGTGAACAACTTGATTGTCGCCAATCCGAACCGTCTCACCACCACGGACTTCGTAAAGTTCATAGTCAAGTGGAACTTTGGCTAGTTCCTTAATCGCCGTACCGCTGAGTTCTCTCTGTGTGGTGACGATGGGTTGATTGTTCACGAAAAAAGTAATTTCCTTCTTTTCAGATGACTCAACCATTTTGGGCACCCTCCGCGTTCGTTCCGAATTTCTTTTGTTGTTTTTACCCGACCGACAAATGCGATAGCGCGTGCAACAGCATCTTAATACCTTGTATGACGTAATTCGCTTCTACCACTAGTCCAAGGATAGCGGAGACTGCCACACTTATAATTACCCACCTCGAATAACGCCGCGAAGTCAGAGGAAAGTCGACTTTTTTCGCCTCGCTATGTGTCGTTGAGATCGAATTGAGTAGCGGCTGCGGCGGCGGAGTTCCATGTATATAGGTAATGAGTATCGTCTCGCCGGGGCGAATGTAGTCTATCTCGAAGGCAACTCGTCCCTGCATCACGAGATCGTGACACGGTCTCAAAGGCGACACGACGTGATAGAAGCTTCCAGGTGGCCAGTTGTGGATTACCTGAACACGCTCCACCTGACGACCTAGATTTTGAATTCCAATTTGATGCGTATTGACCTGCTGATTCCCTAAAACTGCGAATGCCGAATCGGTTGAGAAATAAACGATATTGGAACGGGGACCCAATACATGCTCAAGAATGTTAGAAATTAGCTTGACGATTACTTCCGCAAGAACGCTACTTTCCCCCGCCATAGCCCCTCGAAGAATGGATATTATTCCGACCGCATTCCATTTAGATTTCTGCAATATACCATTAGGTTATAGGAAAGCAGCCTAGAACCTTGATGGGGTGTCGCTGTCTAGACAATGGTGGCCTTGGAACACGACATCGATGTGAGGCAACCCCAGTCTTAACAGTTCCTTGACCTAATAGGGCACCGCATGGGAAACTATAAACAGTAAAAGCAGTTCAAATCCCACCAATCACGGCAGGCATCGCCTGAGACGGGTTGGCTCCAAGGAGCCAATCCGTGACCGATCCGAATAAAGCATCTGGCAGTTCTCCCACTCGCAGCACCGTTCCGACCGCCGATTTCTTCCTCGAAAATCATGGCAGTGTCCTTCTTTTACGCCCGCAGACAGTATCCGCTCGAATTTGGGTAGACGATCACATCGGCAAGGGCAACGGTTTCCAGCCTTATTACCCGATCATCTGCGTCGAGCACCGCTTCATCGCTGACATCGTTGCGGGCATTCAGAACGATGGATTGGCGGTGATCTCGTGACACGCAAAGACTACATCCTGATCGCCGGGGCCCTTCGCGCTTCCTATGTCCGTACGAACCCGGACAACTTCAACAACCAATCCTCCAAAGACACCGCGTTAGTGGAGCGTGAAGGCGTTCTGACGGCTGCGTATCAAATTGCCGTCGCATTAGAGGGACACAATCGGCGGTTCAACCGTGAGCATTTTCTGGCGGTCGTTCTCGGTGAGAAGGACCTCACTTCTCGCCCATCGCGGGATGGGAGGTCATCGTGAACCTGAAACTCGCCACATTTAAGCGATACGCGCACGGCACTTCACCATTCGTTGGAATTCCACTAGACGGTGTTGGCACGATTGTTTTCCTTCGCCGTCATCTCCAAGCAGCACTCGAAATACAGCCGAACCGAATCATCTACAACTCGGACACGAAGACGGTTACGTTTCGCAATCACCGCTCCGTCTGGAAACTGAATGATCTGCTCGGGCAACAGAAATTCCAGCCGTGGCAAATCCGGCAGGAACTGCACTCGTGGGCCCGAGCGAAGCAATCATCGGTTCGTAAACGCAAGCAGGCCGCTGAACTCGGCAAAGAAGGTCGCTACGTTCGACGTTTACGCGAAGCCGTCACCAAGCTCAAACGCCAGCGCGACAAGATTTATTTGCGCAAACCGGAGAGCCCGCTGAATCCGAAGCGTTGGAAAGAGGCGGGGGACTACAGCCGCAAGCAATTTGCCGCGTGGGTGGCACAGAAGCCCGTCCGCAAAGCACTGGCGAAAGTCGCCGGACACAAACTGCAGCACGGCGAACCAAGGACGTGGGCTGACTTCTACCGCGAGGTCGAGCGGATCATCGGGCAACCTGTCAGTGAAAGCCAAACATACACTCGCGTCCATGCCCGCAAGCGTTACCGCCACGGGCTCCCGAATTATCCCGACCGCGAAGATTACCTGAAACACCTACCGCAATACCTCATCTTGGTCGAAAAACCGTACGACTGGCGCAAATACGACCTGTACAGAAGAGATGAGTACGGTCAACAACTGAACGCACTGGAACGTCACGCCAAAGCACGTCTCGAATACTGCGATGCCTTGCGCGAACAGAAATCCATCGATAGCCAAATCAACAACCACATCGCGGAGATCGCCAGCGTTCCTGCCGTGGAAAGTGAGGCGGCATGAACACCAAACCGTCACTGGAAGCACTCAAGCAGATGCAAGATCGCGGCGGAACTTGGGCTGCTTATCAAAACGTTGCGCTGGATTCTGCCGACCTCGGGCACATGCGGTTCCTGAAGTATGGACCAGACTGCACGCTGAAGGAACCACCGCAGCGGTATCCCGACACCGCCGAGAGTATCGGCTGGCGCTACGTGTACATCGGCACCGTGAATTTGGAGGCGGGAGAAGTGCGCTAATGGAATTCGGCGGCTACAACGTGTTCACGCGCACCTGGTGGCGCAATAATCCATCCTTCCCGAACGGATTGGAACCATGCCCAGGAAAACGACGCTATCTTGCTCGTGGCGTATCCTATGAACGGGCACGAGAACTCTGCGATCAATACAACTCCACACACAAACCTGGTCGCCTGTCGCGCAAGGCGGAATTCGAGAGTGCGTCATGAAGGTGCGCGTGAATTCGCTCTACACTTACGACCCCGTGCTGCTGGACCGCACGGCGAATCTTCCGATCAGCAAGGACGACATCGTGCGAGTTATCAATCTCCACGGTTGCCCGCCAGCCAACACGATGGGACATTGCTACGTTGCTGACCCGGAGACTGGCCATTTCATCGGCATGGTCTGCTGCAATTCGCTCGAAGTTCTCACCGAGGATGCGAACCTGGCGGAAACATTGGTGCGCGTACGCCGCGTGTCCAAGCGCGACATTGAGAAGAAAAAACGACAGCCAAGATCGTGAATGGACATTCGCTTCAAGACTTCCAAGGGAGAATTGTACGAGGTCGACTGGCGCGACTATGAGATTCTGCAACAGCGCGATCCCGAGGGGCGCACCGTTCCTGGGCCGGACCCGGACGTGTTGTTACTTACTGCCGAGGATTGTGTTTGGCTATGGTCACAGCGAATATCGCCGTAGACCGCCCGAATGCTCATCTCTGTTAGACTTCCGGCGATTGCTGTGAAGGAGGTTGGCATGGTGGAGACATTGGAAAGACGGGAGACGCCGGAAACACTTGCCGCCACTACCAAAAAAACCGGAGAAGACCTGCTTGTTGCTGGATGCGGCTTGGTTACCAGCGTTCTCACCGCTTTTATCCTTTGGATTATCGAGCAAAAATTCGGACTAGCCCTCTACACTTGGATGTATTGGTTTGTGATCCCAGCAGGCGCTTTGCTGTCGGGCTTCGCTGGCGCCAGCGGCTATTATTTCGGGGCGTGGTTGCTCGGCCATCGCCCAACGAGGCTGCTGCTGTTGAACATCGTGATCGCTTCGCTTTTCACGTTCTTCTGCATCCACTACCTGTCGTACATCACGATGCAAGTGGATGGTAAAGAAGTCAGCGAGTACATACCGTTCACTAAATATCTCGACATCGCTATTCGGTCCACATCAATGGAATTTCGCTTCCGGGGCGCGATCAAAATGGGCGAGACCGGGCAACTGGGCTCCGCAGGATACGCGATTGCTGTGCTGCAGGTTTTGGGTTTCGCGGTCGGAGGATTTTGTGTCTACGGCTTCCTTGTAGCGAAACCATATTGCGACAAATGCTCGCGCTATCTCTCTGGCAAAGGCAAGCAGATTCGATACACAAAGGACCCCGAGGAGATGCAAGGGGCGACTGCTCAATTGCTGGGACGCATGGCCACGGGAGACTTTCTGTTGGCAGTCGAAGACCACCGGAATTCAGCAAGTTTCGGTAGTTCGACTGCTCCCAAGGACTGCTACCTTCGATCCGTTATTGAAGTCCAGCATTGCAAGAAATGCTCGGCTCATTGGGTCAAGTTCACCGTCGAAAAACTGTCAGGCAACGATTGGGAGGAAGTTTCAGACTTGACCTTGGCCCGCTTTACGGAGCAGACGGTCAACGTATAGCCCATAAGCGGAGAGCAAATTGTCGGAAAGCGAGAATCCAAAAATCTTCGACTTCAAAGTGTTCCAGCCGAGATTCGAGTCACTCTGCAAAAAGCTGATACACAAAGTTGAAAGAGAATCCTCGCCGGACTTGAATTCTTCCTCGATGACACGAGGCTTCTTTATGGTTTCGCTCAAATCCGCGCACAATACATTTCAAACGATCTGCTATTTGTGTGCTGACGTGAGGTTGAAGCAGAGTGATTGGAAGTGGCAGTATGTCCTCGTTCTTCCTCCGCTCAACCGCACAATCTTGGATTCTGTTTTCAACGTCACGTTCATGCTGGAAGATTTGGCAAACCGTAGTCAGTGGTATCACGAGTCCGGCTGGCGGGAGGCCAAGCGGGAATTAAGCGAACATCGCAAGGAATATGGCTCCGATCCGCTTTGGACTAAATGGATGGATGATTTGGAGGGCCTGCTGAACGCAGGTATACCTCTGCTTAACGTTCCCGCCGCTAAAGTTGCGAACCCTGAATCCATCGACTGGTGGCCAAATCCCGGTCAGATGCCCCGGTATGGTGTAAATGATCCGCTACCACCGAGTCGCCAATTCTTGAAATATCTGAACGACTGGTTTTATCGGGAAATGTCATCACAATCTCATCTGAGCTTTCATGGGGTGATGAAAACTGGTTCGTTAGTAATAGCCGATTTCTACGACGCGGATACACGAGAGAGCATCAGGGAGAAACACTTTCCGTTGTTTAGGTCCCGACAGATGATCCGCACCGTAACTCTGCTTCTTGCGCTGATGTCCGAAATCGAGATGCACTTCAATTTTGGACTTGCACCTGAGCTTGTTGCGCTGTGGAACGATGTAACCAATGTGCAAGAAGAAGCCAAAGAAATATACGACCGCCGCTATAAAGATTTTTGGCCCCGGTTTTTGCTCCAATCGAAGTAGAAGCTGCAGGGGGAGAAATATGCGTTCTTTCTCAAAGAATAGACAGGTGCGAATGGCGGTCTTTGCGTTGGCTTGCGTTATCGCCATCGCGCTGCTGATCTCGGGATGTGCGCATCAACCGAAACCATTGGCCTATGAACCACCGGGCTTCTGGTCTGGCCTTTTGCATGGGTTTCTCATTCTATTTAGTTTCATCGGTAGTCTTTTTACAGATGTTCGCATATATGCTTTTCCCAACTCAGGTGGATGGTACGATTTCGGTTACCTCATCGGAGCGGCCATATTTTTTGGCGGAGCCGGGGCAAGCAGTTGAAGGGTTTCCTGATCGACGCTGGGGAGCACGCAAATGTTCGCAACCTTCGAGAAAAAGATCGGGCCAGATCGCACAAGCTACCGCTCTGGCACGCAGGTGAAATTGTTCGGCTGTAACGAAGGATGGATTCCTTGGTTTGTGAAACTCGGGATGCCATCTGGCCAGAACGAACCTTACGCTTGGCACGTTCGCATTGACGATGCTCTTGCGCTGCCCGATGTGCAAAAGGAACGTCCAAACACTGGCGCGATCCTTGTGGACATCAAGCCCAGCGCGAAAGATTCGTTCCTGGTCTGCGAATTACGGGATGTGTACGGATACTCCGCTGATGATTGGACGCCAATGCTGTGGGGTATGCGAGTGCTGGTCAATGGTGATGCGAAGGGCAATCATCTGGAAGACTTCGACGCGCCTAACGGTGGCGAGATCATTTACAACTTCCTGTACGCGATGGGTGGCGTCACCGATGGCGTACCTTCAGGAAAATGGATCGCACCAGGACCAAGCTCCACGAACGGCGTGCTCTTGTGGCCGGAAGCACTGAAGTATTTTATGAGGTGCATCCATACTTCGCCACGGTGAGGTCACGAGAACCATGAAGAAGAGGGCTGGATTCATCATCAAACTTATCGCCGCCTTGAGCGGTTTCGCTTCGGGCATTCTATTGTTCTATTCACTCGTTATCGACTCCTCACCCTTCAGGCCGATTGTCACTTCGGATGGCGCACACCTCTGCTTCAATGGAAAATTACTAGCTGCAGGCTTTGGAGGACCGCTCGTTCTGACAACTGAACCATGTCCGGGTTGGAAGGAAGGAAAGCCTGCCGCCCTGGTTTCCTACGAAAACCGGAGTTTCATTCTTTGGGGACTCGGTCTGCTGATCTTCTCTTTTCTGTTGCAGGTCGTGGATATATGTTTTGGCTATAAGGAGCAGCCCCCATGATCTTTGGAGCGAGTTGACTCACCTCGGGAGTGCTCATGCATTTTGTGTCTGCTTTGCAGACCATTTTTTCCGGGCAGCAATCACTCTGCGCAATTCGCCCTTCATATCTCCATCGTAGAAGACTTGCGGAATTTCAGGGGACTGGCACACAGGACATTGCGCCCCACCCGTCTGTTCCCAAAAACAGTGACCGCAGCGATCATTCATGCCGATCCAAAACCTTCCGCACGCGCACTTTTGATCGTCTGGTTCGGGGCCGCTTTCGTGTTCTTCGAGCAATTGCATTTCACCGACTACGGACATCCTCGCACCTCTCAGGCGGCATTCTACCGCGTTCAACCTGGCTGTAGGGGATGTACCGTTGTGGAAAGCAGTGGACGGTTTGGGGGTAAGAATCCGTCCGTGACGCTTTTACGCTCTCCACAAAATTTGCCTTGCCTTCATCCTCGCGTGCTGCCATCTTTGCGGGCCGGGAGGATGCAATGGAATTTCGGGATAAGCGCGACCGCTCATATAAAGAACACCTCGCAAAAGAAGGCGTGACAGGTATTGCCGTGGATGCGAGAACGCTGCTCGATTGGAAAGCTCCGAAACCGGAGAGCGGCGATACATGGGGCAACTGGCGGTACGATTCGAGACTTCTTGTGCTCACTCACGTTCCACACGATTATGAGATTCGTTTGGATGAGTGCTCCACCAGCGCCGAAACACTGGACTGGATTTTCCAAGTTGCCAGCAAAGCTTGGATGACGGACAAAGACACCGCAGACCTGATTCATGCGCTGCATGACATTCTCAAGCCGCAGGCTACTCTCTGCAGTTTTGGCGCGGACAAAAAGCTCGACGTGAAAACGTACCTGACCGCGAAGGCGTAGGTGGTTGATGTCCAGCGAATCCTTGGTGCGAACGGCGTACCCACCCATTGCGGGTTGGAGAAAAAGGAAGACATCGCTGCTTGAGTTCTACAAGTGCCCCGGCTGTGGTGGGGCCCAGGAATCCCTATTTATCGATGAGAATGACCACTCGCAATGCTTCAAATGCAACCAGAAGTTTCCAAAAGAAAACTTTGGCACCGCAATAGTTAAGCGCGGTGTTGTGGAGTGCGGAAACTGCGGGACAGACGTACACCTGACACCGTCGAATGCGAATATGTTTGGCATCGGGTACTTGTGTTCGCAGTGTCAAAGCTATGTGGCCGTCGAGTACGGGAATCGACTGGTCGATCCAATAGAAGCATTGAAACCATCATGGAATCCGTCCTTGCAGCAACGCGGCAAGCAGATGGAGACCGATCTGCTTTTCCTACCGTGCCGCACAACCAAAGATTACTTGATCGTGCGGATCATGCAGCTCATCGCAAAAACAGAGGACGGCAGATTCATGCTCGTGCGGAAGGGTGACCAAGCTGCCGCGCTGTTACTCGGCAGCGATCAGCAAAAGTATCTTGGCTTCATTGTTTGGCATACAGAAAAGGCGCACGCAACATTGCACCAAATTTTCATCGTTCCTGATGAGCGAAAAAAGGGGCTCGCCACACGGCTAATAGAATACTGGGTGAAGGAGTATGCGGATAAGATCAGCAACACGTTCGGAATCGAAGCCCCGAATGACAAAGCTCTGCGTCTGCACGCCAAGTTGGGTCACCTGAAGATTGACGGAGACACGGCAACTGGGGTGAAATGCTTCTTTGCGCCGACAATGTAGCGGATAAGAATCCATGCAGATAGTCTACAAAAGTAGGAAGGCAAGACCAGCACTGCTTTGCGCCTGCGGTAAACTTACGCATTGCCGTAAGCCTGTCGCAATCGGCTGCGAGAAGAAGTGCCCTCGTTGTGGTCGTTCCAGCCCGGTTGAGAAGTGATGGGCGTTTTCGTGCTACGCCGTGCTACGGATTTGCCGCTAATTAGCCCAAAATCCGAGCGTGTAAGTCCCAGTACCCTCTTGAACTTGCAGAGCGTGAAAATAAATCAAGGCATGTGTTTTCAATGACGTAGCAACCCTCCGCCGCCCTCCCTCGCCCGCCCGCAAAACAGCGGCTGGCCCACCCGAGTGAATCCCCCCATCTCCGCCGGAATTTTCCCCCGTGCAGGCTTCGACCATGCCCCTGCTGAAATCCTTCGCGACCGTACCGACAGCATGTCGGGAATTCCACTATTCGCTTAACGGACCGTGGGTGCAGGTGTGGGTGCAACTACAGAAGGAAAAATGGCTCCCGATTTCTCGTAAGCGATACCAGATAGGGCACTTAGATTTTTCATCCTCTCGGCTGTTAACCGAAACGTTGGAGGTTCGAATCCTCCCCGGGGAGCCAACCTCCTTGTGTTGCAATTGGTTACGGATGACGCTTTTCCCTTCGATCAAAACGTAGTA
>WNFR01001312.1_pt1 | contig 25877 bp, 16 predicted proteins | sample 5400221 | NCBI WGS metagenome assembly WNFR01 (sample SAMN13153357, study PRJNA577476) | soil metagenome | isolation source: 40 cm soil under Madrone tree | place: USA:California | collected 2016-06-14 | reverse complement strand
CAGGTTTGGAACAACATTGAACTGTTTGAGGTCCAAGGATTCCCAAGGAATTGTCGGATAGTTTCCCAGACAAGGTTTACGCTCTTTTCCTGCGTCATCAACCGGAGCGTAAACTTCCTTCAATTCGCCGCGGGCAGCATCTTCGACGATTTGAGGCCAGGTTTCATCGGCTTCGCCGAGTGCTATCGCATCAGCGTGAGTACGCGCTTCATCGGGCACCTCAGTAACATGGGGCCCGCCCATGACTACCTTGATGCCGGCGGCACGCATGGCGTCGGCCACGCCATACGCCTTTGCAATCATCCTGGTCATGGCGCCGATTCCCACGAGACCGACGTTTTCGCGACGCACCAAATCGACCAGCTCGTCGTTACTCATTGCCTTCGCATTCCCATCAACAAGCAAGACCTCGTGTCCCGATGGCGTAAGCGTTTGCAACAGAAACATCCACAGGTGAGGCATGAAGTTTCGGGTCACACCGTTATCGGGATTGTAAAGGAGAATTCGCATTACTTGTTCTCTACCACTCCTAGCGGTTAAAGGGAAGCGACGAGAAGGGCGAACGCGTCGCGGAAGGGGATTATGTAAAGTTTAAATGAAATGATTGCCAACTAGAGCGCAGACTATAGCAGATATGTCTGGTTCCGTACACAAGGATATAAAAACGCTTTGGTTTTAAGACAAAACAGTTCTTTTTATTGAAAACAGATCGCTATTGCCCGCGCCTTTGCATACGAACAGTCAAGAACATCCCAGGGCTCGAGCGAACTCGAATCAGGATTTCTGTCAGACCATTCTCATCCAAATGGAGGCCTGCCGAAAACTAAGCAGCGATCTATTTCGCAGGTGTGGATATATTTATGTCAACCTTCTTATTGCCATTAAGGAGCCGGCCGCCAAACACAAACAGAGCAGCAACAACCACGATCACGAAGATCACCAGCACGGCCACTACTCCAGCACTTCCTCCACCACTATCGTCTCCCATAAGACTTTCCTCCTGTATATGAAGCTCGGCTGCAATCAACCGGGGTCTCCTCGGTGTTTCTTATCCCGCGGTGGTATCGCCCCCAAGCAAAGTTAGAACCTCATGCGCAGACGCTATTTGCTGACGCCTTTTTTGGCTCCCCTTCGAGAGGAGCTGTGCCTTTCTTTTTTTCCTCGTCCGCTTCCGCTTTTCTTACCACCACCTGATTCCTCATTGATGTTATTAACCCACGATGCAACTCGCGCGCCCCCCGCGGTACATGACGGTCTCGCGCCTTATTTGCTACCCGTTTTACTTTCCAAATCTTTTTTTGAGAACGTTGGCACCCTGCTTGCGGCCGCCAGAAAATATGGGGGATGTAACTCAGCGGTGCTCTGGAACTAAACAACTTCGGGCTTTTGCTGTACAGGAAACCTACACACGAAGGAGAAATTGGTGATTGCGGCGATCAGAAAAGGAGATAGTTTCTTTGAACACAAATTCTACTTAGCTGCTCTTCCGGCAGAGTCGCCCTCAGCGGGGCTGCGCTTTCGTAGTTCTTGAAGATAATCGTTCAGAATACGCGCATGGCAAATCAAACACATCTGTTCAGAACCTGGTGTTGTCGCAGACCTGATAAGTGCGCCACACAACGAACAACTGACCTCGAACGAGCGCGACTCGGTATTATCTATTGCCGGAGGGTCTCTCCGGGAATTCTTATTCTTCCTCATTAGTTTCAACCTATGAATTCTTTTCGTCCCAAAATTGACAGTTCGAGGCGCCAAGTGGATACCACAAACAATTTCCGTTCCGAGTCACGTTAATTGACTCAAAATCTCATGACACATATTGAACGGCTGCAAAGGAATGGGATTCGTCGTCTCGGGACAAGCAAAAGGGGATTTCGTTACGAACATGCAGACGGCGGGAAAGTGTCTCGAGCGGATCGCGAGAGAATTGAGCTACTGAGGATCCCACCCGCCTGGACTGATGTAGCGATCAACTCGGCGGCGAATGGAAGGTTGCAGGCGGTTGGGCAGGACGCTGCGGGACGTTGGCAATATCTTTATCATGAAAACCACACTCGGTCGCAGGACGCTCGGAAGTTTCAACGCCTGATCAAGTTTGCGCAGGCCCTTCCGGTCATGCGGACTACGATTGCAAAACACTTAAGACAACCCGATCTGGGACGAGAGCGGGTGCTCGCCTGCGTGCTGCGAATTCTTTCAACGTGCTTCCTGCGCTCGGGAAGCGAAGTCTATGCAAGTGAGAATGGTAGTTATGGTCTCGCCACTCTCCGGCGGAAACATGTGAAAGTAAGAGGTGACGTGGTCGAGTTTGATTTTCCAGGTAAGTCCGGGGTGCGGCAAACTCGGGAGATCCGTGACCGGCAAGTTGCCAGGGTAGTGCGTGGCATTCTCAAAGAACCAGGCTTTGAAGTTTTCAAATACAAGAATGGGTCAGGCCAGTTTGTCGACCTGAAGAGCCGGCACATCAATGAATACATCAAGGAAGTGATGGGCGGGCCTTTCAGCGCCAAAGACTTTCGCACCTGGGCCGGCACGCTCGTCTGCGCCTGCGCTTTGGCTCGTGCCGGAAGCGCAAACGGCGAGAAGAAAGCTGATCGCAAAAAGAAAATCGTGGCAGCCATCAAAGAGACCGCTCAAACGCTTGGAAATACGCCCGCCGTTTGTCGCGGTTCTTATATCTGTCCCGAAATCCTCCTTGGTTTTGAAAATGGAAAAATAATTGATAGCAAACCTGAGAAGTTGCAAGATTTCGTTTCCTACCGCGGTAGAAAGCTACACCAAACAGAAAAGTCCCTGCTCAACTTCTTGAAACGGAACGCTACAAAATAGGGGTTTAGCAGAACCCCTGGACCATGCATGCGGCATTGCTCCGAGTGCACTCCTAAACAGATCTTATTGTGGCATCGACTTCTGAACCAGATGGCATATCGGACATAGCGCTAACGTCCGATGGCCGCCAACTCTACACGGCCAACGGACTTTCAAATGACGTTTCAATAATAGACGTAGCGACCAATACCGTGATCGCTAAGTTCAAGGCTTGGTGAAAAGCCCTGGGGGATTGCAATCAAACCCTGGAACCCCGTTATCCGATTACCAACTCACCACAAGTTCTTCAGAGCTCTGCCAGACAGGAAGATTCTGCCTGATAGAACACCGGTGTAGCTTGTCGGCCGCCGCCAGTAATTTGCCAGCGCCCAAGACCACGGTCGTTATAGGATCGTCCGGCATATTGACCCGCAGTTTGAGCTCATCTCGCAGACGCTGCGCCATTCCCTTTAGCAGCGCACCGCCGCCTGTGAGAATGATTCCAGAGTAATAGATGTCTGCAACCGCCTCGGGCTGCGCTTCCTCAATCAGGCGACGTACGCCTGCCACAATCTCTACCATAATGGGTTCGAGCGCTTCGCGGACCTCCTCGGCTGTCACCTTGACTGCGCAGGGAGAGCCATCGATGATGTGCTTGCCAACCACCTCCATGCTCAGATCTTTTTCAGCATCGTCGTTCGTAAACAGTGCGCCCAGGTCCTTCTTTATTGCCTCGGCGCTGTATTCACCAATGAGCAAACAGTACTTCGAGCGTATGTAGTCGCGAATTGCTTCATCCATTGCATTTCCGGCCGCTGGCAAACTCACGGACGAAACGATTCCGCCAGACGCGACGATTGCAATATTGGAGGTGCCCCCTCCAACATCGACAATTAAGTGGGCGCGCTCATCATCGAAACTCAAACCCGCTCCCAGACCGGCTGCCAGACCTTCATCGACCAGATCGATGCGGCTGCCGCCTGCATCATGCGCTGCATCTCGCACCGAGCGTTGCTCGACGGCGGTCGCCGAACCTGGAATGCCAACGACGAAGTGCCTTCGTCTGTAGTTATCCGTTACCGAACGCACAAACGAACGCAGCATTTTTTGTGTAACGTCGAAATTGTAAATAGTGCCGCAGCGAATTGGCCGGTGTACTTCCACGCCTCGAGGCTCGCGCCCGAGAAGTTTCAGGGCCTCACGGCCGACACACAGAACGTCGCCATCGTAGCGATCAATCGCAACGACGGAAGGCTCGTTCAATACAATACCTTTTTCAGGGTCGTAAATTAGGGTGTTAACTGTGCCAAGATCTATGGCAAGTTCGTGCTTAAAGAACCTTTCAATGAACTTCATTGTGGCGCTCCTCCTCCAAAATGGCAGGGTCCTGAGGCAACGGGGGACGTCTCGTAAGTGGCAACTCGTATGCCCTACTGAGATGAATTTCTCGCTTTAAGTTGGCCTAGAACGAACAGAGTGCGAATAGGAAACGAATTCCAGTTACGTATGACATCGGTGCGGGGCAGCGAGGGAAATGTACGAGTTCAAATCATTCAAATTGGTTGGAAAAGGCATCGACACCGAGATGCGTGGTGATGGAGTGTCGGTCTTGACGCCTAAAAAGCGGCCACAGATGGACGCGGATGAGACAGATCGGGAATTGGCTATCACCTCAGCATCAGAAGTCTTCGATAGAATTCTTGACTCCGTAGGAGTGGGATATTCATAGACCGAAGCTCACGAATTGCCAGCGCTGTTCGGTGGGGCGGAATGAAACTAGATTAGAAAATTTGCCACATTAGTTTCCGCCCCTCAGAACCGCCGGAGCCTCTCCGGCCTTTGAGCTATAAACATGCCATTGGCAAGTCCCTTCTGGGGGACCAATGAGCTGGGCGGGAAGACGAACAGGATCTCGAGGGCCCATTAGTACCTCTTTAAGAGTTTTGGCTTTATCGCTGCCGGTGACGAGGAACATTATCCGACGCGCATGATTGAGCACCGGAACTGTCAGCGTAAGTCGATGCACTCCAAGGCCCTCGACCCAATTTGCCGCTACCCACGTGTCTTCTTCAGTGAGTGCTTTGGTTTTCGGAAAAAGGGATGCTGTGTGGCCATCTTTGCCGAGTCCCAGATAAACAAGATCAAAGGTCGGCCAAGTTACATTTCCATGAACCTTCGGCCAGTCAACTCGACCTTTGAAGCGCTCAGAGGCAAGCAGTTCGCTCAACTGTCTATCGATTCCTCTGCTTCTCCAGCAACTCTTCCCACTCAGTGTGAACCGCACCGAGGTCGGATTTGTCGACTCGTTTGTAGGTGTGCGATCCAAAGAAGTCGCGCTGGGCTTGAGTAAGATTTAGTGGGAGGTTGGCCGTCCGGTACATGTCGAAGTAGCCCAGGCTTGCCGACATCGCGAGCTCGGGCAATCCCTGCTGCATCGCAGTGCTCACCACAGTTCTCCAGTTTTCCTGCGCTTGCTCGATGCGAGTGTTGAATTCTTTGTCGATCAGAAGGTTTTGCAGTTGCGGATCCCGAAGATAGGCTTCCTTGATCTTCTTGAGAAACTTGGCGCGAATGATGCATCCACCTTGCCAGATTCGCGCTACCTCGCTGAGATTGATATTCCAGTTGAATTCGTCTGAGCCTGCTTTGATCAAATTCATCCCCTGCGCATAGGAACAAATCTTTGCGGCATAAAGCGCATCGCGCAATGCATCCTTCATCCGATTATTTATCTCACCAAACTGACCGATACTGCGCACAGAGATCTGTTTACTTGCTGTGACCCTTTCGCTCTTGCGTGCGGAAATATTCCTGGCAGTAATGGCTGCATCGATGGTCGGAATAGGCACACCGAGATCGAGCGCGAGTTGACTGGCCCACTTGCCGGTGCCTTTCTGACCTGCCTCGTCCAGCACAAGATCCACAAGGGGCTTCCCTGTTTCGGGATCTTTCACCCGCAGGATCTTTGCCGTTATCTCTATCAGGTACGATTCCAATTCGCCTTCGTTCCACTCCTCGAACACGTCCGCCATTTCGTCAGCTGTGAGACTGAATCCATTCCGCATTACATCGTAGGTTTCAGCGATCAACTGCATGTCGCCATATTCGATCCCGTTATGGACCATCTTAACGAAATGACCCGATGCGCCAGGACCGATATAAGTCACACATGGGCCATCGGCGACCTTTGCGGCGATGGCTTCCCAGATTGGGCGAATCTGTTCATACGCATTCTTGTCGCCACCCGGCATCAAGCTCGGACCCCACAGCGCTCCCTTCTCGCCACCCGACGTGCCCGAGCCGATGAAGAAGAACCCTTCAGCCTTCAATGATTTCTCACGCCGCTCCGTATCAGTGAAATGGGAGTTCCCACCATCAATGATGATGTCGCCCTTATCTAGAAAGGGTTTGATTAAATCGATGGTCCAGTCGACAGGATCGCCGGCTTTCACCAGCAGAATGATTTTGCGCGGCTTCTCGAGCGAGCGAACAAATTCTTCCGGCGAGTGAGTGGCAACAATCTTCTTGCCGGGGTGCTGAGAAACAAAAGCATCGAGCACCGGCGGTTCACGGTCGTAAACTGCAACAGGGTAGCCATTGCGTTCGATGTTGAGCGTCAGGTTCTGGCCCATCACACCGAGGCCGATCATTCCTATTTTCGCAGTCGCGTTTTTGTCTTCAGACATATTCGGTTCGTTATCGTTTGGCATTTGGCATTGTTGGTCTTTAGTCTTTGGTCTTCGGCCTTTGAAGGATCCTTGTGAATTGAGCCTTACCAAAGACCAAAGACCTAAAACCAAAGACCCATCGACCAATACTTACTTTCCGGCGCCGCGGCTCGCCGGCAACGCAGCAGCAATCAGTTCATGCAATCGCTGCAAACCTGCAAGCACATCCGCGCCAAGATCCACCCGTAGGGCACGTCTTCCATGGGCAACGAGCGAACGGAAGTCTCCGAGCGCCTGTGCCTGCTTCAAAATGCTGAAACTGTAAGGCTCCCCCGGCACAGGAAAATCATGTTCGTCCTTTGCGGTAATTTGAAAGAAGACGCCCGTGTCAGGACCACCCTTATGCATTTGACCGGTCGAGTGCAAGAAGCGTGGGCCATAGCCAGTTGTGGTGGCACACTTCGTCGTGTCACGCAATAAAGTCCTGATCTCCTGCAGCCTCGCTTCAATCGCAGGAGTTTCCTCGATGTAATTCAAAAGGGCGATGTAGTCGCCCTGCTTGACCGTTGCGAGAGCGGCGCGCAAAGCGTCTGAAACAGAATTAGCCGGCAATGCTTCGCGAGTGTGTCCCTCCGCGAAGATGGTTAGCTCATTCTCTGCCACTAGCGGAGTCTGCTCGGGCAAACTCCCCTGGTTTACGAACGTGCTCAAGAGTTCCTTTGTCGCATCTTTTGATTCCTGCACGTTTGGCTGATCAAAAGGATTGATACCAAGGCGCCAGCCGGCGCATGCGGTCGCAAACTCCCAAAGGAAAAACTCCGCGCCCAAGTCATACAGGTCTGTGAGCTGTCGATGGGCAGCTGGATGCCCTGCGGCAACCAGCACATCCAGTTTCGATTTCATGCCCTGACTACTCGTCCCAATTGACACCGAAACGAACACGCGATCCTGACCATAAACCGCGGGGCCACCGAGCGGTTCGCCCGCCACCGGAAGTATGCCTTTGCCTTCCTTTCCGGTGCTCTCAGCGATTAGCTGTTCGATCCATAGTCCGAGCGAGGCGATCTTCTCGTCTGTCACCAGTGTAAGTTTGTCCCGACCTGCCCTGGCGCACTCTCCGATAAAGGTACCGAGTTGCACTGCCGGATTTGCCGCAGCCGGCATCACGGCGGCGCAGGCCTGGGCCATCTGCTTCGCTCGATCGAGCAGTTTTTTTAGGTCGATCCCCATCAAAGCGGCGGGAACCATACCGAAATAAGAAAGTGCAGAATACCTTCCGCCAATATCCGCTTGATTAAGAAATACTCGTTGAAATCCCAGCTCAGCAGCCCTCTCCACTAAAAGAGAATCCGGATCCGTTATCGCGATAAAGTTTTCTCCGGGATTCGGAGAACGCTTGCCGAGTTGGTCGTACCAGAATTTATAGAAGACGTTAGGCTCCGTAGTTGTTCCTGACTTTGACGCAATCACGAACAGGCAATGCTCGATTTCAATTCTATTTTCATATGCCGCGAGCACATCAGGGTCGGTTGAATCGAGCACTAACAGTTCTGGATATCCGGGTTGAGGTCCAAATGTTTGCGCGAGTACCTCCGGGCAAAGGGAAGAACCACCCATCCCGCAAACCATCACGTGTCGATAATTCCTTCGCCGGATCAGATCAGAAAACTCAATGAGTTCCTCAGCAACTCCAATCATTTCATCGGGCAACACCAACCAACCCAGTGAGTTCTTGATGATTTTCTGGTTAGCCTCATCCTCTTTCCAGAGGGAGGCGTCCTTGCGCCAAATGCGTTTTGCGACGTTGTCGTCCTCGGCTTGTTTTATGGCGCCACTCATCTCGCCGGCCAATTCGCCAGGCAAAAATTCTATAGGGTTCATGCTGAGTTCCCAGCCTTCCGCGTTTTTAGATCAAAGGGGTGGCGTTAGTTTATCATCATTCCGGCCATCCGCAGATTACGCTTAAGAGTCTGTCGGAAAAATCTTCTCTTGCGGTTTTCCCGATCCAACCCTCCGTGTACTCCGTGCCTCCGTGGTGATAAAAACGGCGAAAACACTCACCACTGAGACACGGAGGTCACTGAGGAAGTTCAAAGTGTCTTTCGTACAACTTTATACCTTCCACTTTTCATCACTGTGAGATAGAGTGACAAAAAAGACTATGGCAAACGAAAAGAAGCAGGCGCTGATCGTCGTTGATGTGCAAAACGACTTTTGTCCGGGCGGAACATTGGCAGTCGCCCATGGTGATGAGGTAGTGGCGCCGCTAAACAAACTTATTGCCGAATTTCTAGAGCGCGATGCCCCGGTCTTCAAGTCGCGCGACTGGCATCCTGCAAAAACAAAACATTTTGCTGCCTACGGCGGCACCTGGCCGGTCCACTGCGTTCAGGGAACCAGGGGTGCGGAGTTTCACCCCGCGCTTACTGACGACACTCGCGTTCATGTTGTGTCCAAAGGTCTTGGCGATGAAGATTCTTACTCAGCGTTTGATGGGACGGATCTCGCGTCGCAACTGCGTGACCTTGGAGTTGAAGAGGTTTTGGTGGGCGGTCTTGCCACGGATTACTGTGTTAAGAACACTGTTCTTGATGCGCTAAAACAAGGCTTTGCAGTAAAGGCGCTAACGAACGCTATGCGGCCGGTCGACTTAGAACCGGGCGATGGCGACCGCGCTATTGAGGAGATGCGCGTCGCCGGAGCGGAAATCCAGGAACAGCAGGAGATCTGCAAGCAGGAGCAGACGGCAGGAGCAGGACAGGACAGTTAGTCATACGTCATCACCTGCTCCTGCTGTCTGCTCCTGCCTACTGATATGGCACAGGCTTCCTGATTCGCTCCGGCCTCCCGACTACAATGGGCACTCTCAATATTGATCGCTATCACGCCGCGATGGGAGACGCGTCATACAAGGACGTGGCGCGCCTGCACCGCGGCCGTCTCAGCGATGCCCAAGCGACCTTCTACGTGACTCAGCGCAAGCTGCCCTTTGCACCGTGCCTGGGTCATGAGCGTCTGGTGCGTCTGCTCATCGACAGCCAAATCGATCGACCGCGTCTCAGATTTCTGGAACAGGATCGCGGTGGCCTGCAACTCTTTGCAAAAGCCATCGAAGACATTCAGTTCGTGGGGAAAGTGCGGGCCGTGCGCCCAGGCACAATCATCTTCGCCCAGGAGCCCTTTGCCGACATTAGCGGCGCGTTCGGCTTGACGCAGGCGCAGGAGATCAAGTTTGAGCACGCTTTCGATTTGCCAATGACGACCGCCAGCACGGCAATGCAATTTCGCATGGCTGTCGGTGAGAAGCGATGGTTATCTGATTTTTCCTTGCGGCGCAATGGCGATATCGAGCGTGCGGTAGATATTGCGGTCTACGCGTTTATCGGCGGCTTCAACGACACTTCCAACATGGAAGCAGCGCATCGTCTCGATATACCCGCGGTCGGAACCGAGGCCCACTACTGGCAACAAGCCTACATTGAATACATGAACGACCCGGAGATCGAACCGCGCACTGGTAAGCCAAAGCACTTCGAACAAGTCGCTTTTGAGCGTTGGCTCGACGCCAATCCAAACGGCACCACACTCCTGCTCGATACTATCGATGTTTACATGGGCGCGGTCCACGCGGCGATGGCTGCCACATCTACCGCGGCAAGGCGGCGGGCCTTCAAAGGGTTCCGCGTCGACTCGGGAGACCTGGCAGAACTCGGCCAATGGTGTCTGCGGTTTTTTGAAGCCAACGGACTGCGTGATCTTCGACCCAATCTGACCGGCGATCTGGATGTCGAAAAAGTTAGTCTCATCGTGCAGGAATTTCCTGAAGTCGCCGGCTTTGGCATCGGGACAAAATTATCAAGCGAAGTGAAATCCGTAGCCGGTGTGATCTTCAAACAATGTCTGATGGAGCAGCTGCCAACACTCAAAGCTTCCAACTCGCCAGATAAGGTTACCTTGCCAGGTCGCTTGCAGCTCTTTCGCGGAATCGACGCTCAGCAGAACTACGTCGCCGACGTAATTGGACTTGAAGAAGAAGAGGTGGACATTCCCGGGGCCGCGCGAGTAGAACGCTTGCTGGTCCCTTTCTGGGAAAACGGGCAGCATTCAGCTATTCCTTCGATCACCAAACAGAAAGTCTTCGTGGAATATCAGCGCAAGCGCTTTGCGGATATCAACAACTACCCAGTTGCGTTGAGCGATCGTCTGCACAAACTGCGCGTCGATCTGACTGAGCAAATGCGAGCCGACAATTCGGGCTGGCAGGAGATTTTGAAAGTACCAGAGACGGCAGATGTTGAAGCACTGCAGACGAAATAACTAAGCACAACTCAATCGAGCGAGATTCTGACCTTATGACCGTGAAAGGAATTCTATGAGCGCACCTGAAAAAGCACATGAGACATCGAAGGTCCGCGAATTAGTCTCTTCGGAAGAGTGGCAAGCGCGCGTCGACTTGGCCGCTGCTTATCGATTGGTAGCGCATTATGGCTGGGACGATCTTGTCTTCACGCACATCTCCGCCCGAGTGCCTGGACCTGAACATCACTTCCTGATTAACCCGTACGGGATGATGTTTGATGAGATAACGGCTTCGAGCCTGGTCAAAGTAGACCTCGACGGAAACATCGTGATGGCAACGTCCTATCAAATCAATCCCGCGGGATTCACGATCCACAGCGCGGTGCATGCCGCGCGCGAGGACGCCCTTTGTGTAATACATCTGCACACCGACTATGGCATCGCGGTTTCTGCGCAGCAGGATGGACTCCTTCCAATTTCACAGCAAGCGCTGTTTGCCCTGTCTTCGCTTGCTTATCACGATTACGAAGGACTCGCTCTGAACGAAGAAGAAAAGCCGCGGCTGGTGGCCGACCTGGGCAGTAAGATGTTTCTCATTCTGAGAAACCATGGTTTGCTGACAGTAGGTCAAACTGTAGCCGACGCGTTCATGTCGATGTTTTTGTTAGAACGAGCTTGCAAGATCCAGATCCTGGCCCAATCCGGCGGAGGAAGACTAATACCCATTTCAGATGGGTTGCTCGCACGGATTCCCGAACAAGTAGCGGTGGTTACACGCGGTGGCGGGGGCAGATTGGCATGGCCGGGACTGCTGCGGAAGCTGGATCGAGTGGACGTGAGTTATAAGAACTGAATAACTGATCTTCTCAGGTTGGGGAGGCACATCCAGCGCTGGTGACTCACGTCCCCCACGGCGAAAGCCACTCAACTTCCATTCCAACCTCTCAAGTTAAATAACCTCTCAGGTTGGGAAGGTGGACCCTGACCCCGCTCAAGTCTGAATGCCACTCAACTTCACTTCCACCTCTTAGCTTAAGTAGCCTCTCAGATTACTTACTATATTGACTAAGGTTGAGAGGCTAACTGAAATTGAATGGCTTTCAAACTTGGGCGGGGACAGGGTCCACCTTCCTAACCTTAGAGACCTCTGAGCTTGAGTTATTGATTTTGCCGTTCAGCGGTTTTCGACATCAGAATGTTAATCTCCGCTTGCCCTAACCCGAACCTGATCTTCGGTGGGCTCGACCGCGCTTTTTTCAGCAGTCGACTCACTCGCTTTTTCCTTCTGTGGTTTTTTGAAAGCACCAAAGACTTTTCTAGTAACGTCCGAGGTAACACCGGCAAATTTCCGCCAACGCGAGGTCAAACGCAGATCGTCGAGCAGGGAATACGCCACAGGAGTTGCAATGAGTGTCAGCAATAACGACAACGTCTGCCCCCCAATAACGACGACAGCGATGGAACGTCTCTCTTCAGACCCAGGTCCTGTGCCCAGAGCAAGCGGCAACATGCCGGCCACCAACGCGAGCGTAGTCATCAAGATCGGGCGCAGCCGATCGCGGTTGCCCTGCATGATGGCTTCGAAGCGCTCCATGCCCTTCGCACGCAGATTATTCATGTGATCGATTTGCAGGATAGCATTCTTCTTAACCACGCCAAACAAAACTAAAATTCCCAGCGCAGAATAGAGATTCAACGTGTCGCCCGTGCCCCAAAGCGAGAGCAACGCGAAGGGTACAGAAAGCGGCAAGCTAAGAAGGATCGTCAACGGATGTACTGTGCTCTCAAACTGTGAGGCGAGGATCATGTACATGAAAATGATCGAGAGAATAAATGCCCAGATGAACTCCGTAAAAGTTCTTTCCAGTTCTCGAGCGCGTCCCGAAACTGACGTGGTGTAAGCGGCCGGGATGTTCATCGTGGCGACTGTCTTTCGCAACGCATCAATCCGATCCGCGAGCGCAAAACCTGGAGCTACCGAAGCGCGTACCGATACCTGACGCTCCCTGTTCAACCTATCGATTCGCGAAGGACTCGTATCCCTTGTGATCTTGACGAGATTGTCGAGCCGTACAAGCCCACCGCGGGATGAAGGGACATATAGCCGACTGATCGTCCCGGCATCGCTCCGGTCAGCTTCTGTCAGCCTTAACTGCACATCGTAATCTTCGTTTATCGATTCATCTCTGAACCTCGATGCCTGATCTTCTCCGCCCACCATCAAGCGCAGACTATTGGCAATGTCGGAAGTATCCACGCCCAGATAGGCAGCGCGCTCGCGATCGATCTTGACACGGAATTCTGGTTTGTTGAGTTTGAGTGTGGTGTCGGCGTCCACGATGCCGCCGAGATTCTTCGATCGCTCAACCAGATCGTCTGCATAAGCGGATAGAGCCAGGAGCTCCGGACCGCGAAATACGAAGTCGATGTCCGTACGCCCGCCAGCGCCGAAGTTAAACGATTGCGCGTTGCGCACACCAATGCGCATCGGCGCATACTTCTGCAGTCTGCGACGCACTTCCAGCATCACATCCTGCTGAGAGTAGTTTCCCCTGAAGGCCTGAAAGGGATTTCCCTTCTTCAACTCGGTCCACAGACGTCCGAACGACAAAGTACGTTCTTCGTGTGGAGCGATCCGAACATAAGCACCGCCCTGGTTGACACCGCCAAGAAAACTGCCGCCCACGGAGGACAAGACGAGCCGCACACCGGGCGTAGCCAAAATATCCTTCTCCATGGCGCCGATGGTTTCATTCATGACCGCCAGGTTTGTCCCCTCAGGCCCGTTCACACTCACTTCAAATTCAGCTTCGTCGACATTTGACGGGATGAACTCCTGCTTAACCGAGCGGTAGAGCGGGATGCTCGAGAAGATCGTGGCAAGCGCAATCACAGCCACCGCCAGCCGATGTCTCATCGCGAAGGCCAGCAAGCGCGAATAGCCCGCATCGATGAAACGATAAAAGCCTCGTCGTGAAGAGGGCGAGCCATGCCCGCCCTTGCCGGCATCGCCAACACGAATCAGACGCGAGCTCATCATCGGTGTCAGCGTGAATGAAACGAGTAAGCTGACGAGAATGGCAACAGCGGCAGTGATACCAAACTGATAAAGAAATCGTCCCGAGATAGACGACATGAACGATACGGGGAGAAAGATCACCACCAGTGACAGGGTTGTAGCGAGCACGGCGAGGCCAATATCTTTTGTGGCTTCCCGTGCAGCTTCCTTCGGCTCAATTCTCTTCTCTTCGATAAAGCGAAAGATGTTTTCCAGTACAACGATAGCGTCGTCGATAACCACGCCAACCATTAAAACGAGCGCCAGCATGGTCACGCTGTTGAGCGTGAAGTTAAGGGCGCGCATCATGCCGAAGGTAGAGATTACCGAGCAAGGAATTGCCACGGCCGCAATCAAAGTTGAGCGCCATGACTGCATGAAAAGAAGCACTACCAGACTTGCGAGAATGCTGCCGAGAATAAGGTGTTTCTGTATCTCGTGAAGCGCGGCCTCGATGTAGCGCGACTGATCGCGGATTACCTCGAGTTTAACGTCGTTCGGAAGTTGCGCAGCAACCCTGGGCAGGACCGCCTTAACACCGTCAATTACCTCAACAGTGTTCGCGCCGGACTGGCGGCGAATATCCAGTGTAACGGTAGGAGTACCGTTCAAGCGCGCGAGGGATCGCTGCTCTTTTGTGCCATCCTCAATACGCCCCACGTCACGTAGTTTGATCGGTGAGCCTTTGACGTTGGCAATTACCAGATCTTCAAACTGACGCGGATCGGTATACCTGCCGAGCGTCCGCAGAACTAACTCTTCCTTGCCTGTGGTGACATTGCCGCCGGGCACATCGGCATTCTGTCGTTCCAATGCCTGGCGGATGGCAGCGATGGGAATCTGATAGGCAGCAAGACGGTCTGCGTCGATCCAGACATTGATCGCGCGGCTCAGGCCGCCAACTATTTGCACCTCTCCAACGCCGCCAACGCGTTCAAGCTGTACGCGGACAGTCTTGTCCGCCAGTTCAGTCAACTCTCGCAGAGACCGATCTGCTGAAAGCGAAATGGTGACAACGGGTGTGCTGTCGTTATCAAATTTCTGGACCACAGGAGGAGTGGCGTCTACCGGCAACTGCCGCCCCAGACTGTTTACGCGATCGCGAACATCCTGGGCCGCAGATTCAAGATTGCGATCGAGCTTAAAGGTGGCGATTACAAAAGAAGTGCCCTGGCCTGATACCGAGCGGAGTTCGTCAATGCCATCGACCGTATTAACTACCTCTTCAATCTGCTGTGTAACTAATGCCTCGACTTCTTCGGGCGCGGCGCCGGGCAAGCCTGTTCGAACACTCACGGTAGGAAGATCCACTGAAGGAAAACGGTCAACACCCAGCTTGAAAAACCCAGCCGTCCCGATAACGACCAACGACAACACAATCATGGTCGCGAACACCGGCCGGCGGATACAGATTTCAGCGAGACGTTGCATTTATGAAAAAGGACTTTGGGTTTTGGATTTTGGTCTTTGTGCTTTGTACTTGGTGCTTTGTTCTTCTCCGCACGCATCTAGTCTTTGCTGACGGGGAGCCGCTCAAGTTACGACCTGAGAGCAAAGTACAAAGCACTAAGTTCAAATCAACTCAATCTAAAAATAAAAAGACTTCATTCCACGACAAGAACATCCTGGCCCGATTGCAAATTGCCGGGATCAACAATCACGTGCTCACCAGCATTTACACCCGCGACTATTTCGGTAAAATCAGTACTGCGTCGACCCGTTGTGATTGGCTTCTCGAGCGCCTTGCCGTTTTGTACGACTATCACCTTTTCGATTCCAGCGAAGGTTACGATCGCGTTGTTGGGTACCGTGACTGCCATCTTTGCGTCATTGGTCACGATCTCAGCATGCGCGAAGGAGCCAGGTCTCAATTTACCATTATTGCGCACGTCTGCTTCAACCATCAGCATCCGGTTCTGCTCGGCAATGACCGGACTAAGCCGCATGATCTGACCTATGTAAGCGTTTGCGTCTCCTTCGACAGTAACCCGCACGTTCTGACCCAGGTGAATATTGTGCGCATCGCGTTCCGGCACTTCTGCCCGCAAGCGCAACGGATCCATTCTCACGATATTGACAACCGGAGCACCTGCGGCCAAGTACTCGCCAACGCTCGCCCGTTTCTCCTGGACGATGCCATCCAATGGAGCATATACGGCCGTGTCCTTGAGTTGCTGTCGAGCCAGTGCCACTTCAGACCTTCGCTGCGCCAGAATTCCCTGACGGTTGCGAACCTCTTCGTAAGCGTCTTGATAACGACCCTGAGCTACTTTGAAAGTAGAGTCAGCCGAATCAAAGTCGGCTTTGGCAACCACTCCCTGTTCGACTAGCTTCGCCGCACGTTCACGACTAAATCTGGCTTCGTCGAGTACGGCACGCGCCTGGCGCACTGTAGCTGTCTGTTCCGGATCCACCTTGTCATCAGTGCCGTCAGGCGTAAGACCGAGACGGGCTCGAGCCTGCGCAAGGGCTGCTTCCGATTGTTGTACCCGGAGTCTGTAGTCTTCGGGTTCGAGTTGCGCGATTACCTGACCGCGCGCGACAACAGAGCCGAGGTCAACTGAAATTGCCCGCAAACGGCCGGGCACTTTTACACTCGCCGTGGTTTGGTCGAAGGCCGCGAGCGTGCCGTTGGCAGTGACCGTTTCGCCAAAAGGAGTTTCGGCTACTACTGCCGTTTTCACTTGCCGGGCACCTTTTGGGTCACTCGGACGATTTTGTTTGGCTGCGCCCGCGTAGTCACTCTTGCAGGCTGTGAAAAAGAAAAGCACTGCCGCAAAAAGCAACACGAGAGACAAAGGTGCTTTCCAGACCGAGGTTGGGGGCTTCGCGAATTCAGACATGCTATGCAATTTAGAACAGACCCTCGTCCACTTCCAAGTCTCCACACGTACTTTGTGCTGGCCTAACGAGAGTGAACAAGGCTGGGCTGCACTAGTTTAGCACGTAGGCAGGGCATCCGCAGATTTCCCAGACACAGAGGGAGAGGAGGCAGCAGCAGGAGGCAGGGGCAGGAGCACTTAGTTGATGCTCCTACCTGCCGCGGACTCCTGTCCCCACCCATCCTTGAAAGCCAGTCATCATTCAAACAACAACTCAACTCCGGTTATCTCTCAGGTGAGGAAGGCGGACCCTGTCCCGCTCAATCTTGAAAGCCATCCACCATTCAAATCACAACTCAACTTCAACAGTCTTTCAGCCCAGAAAGATGGAGCCTGAACTTGTGTGGCATTCAAACTTGGGCGGGGACAGGGTCCGCCTTCCCGACCTGTGAGGTTATTGGAGTTGAGAGTTGAATTTGACGGTGATTGCCATTCCAACTTGAGCCAGGCGACCTTTCTCGTGCGCCTGCCCACTGCTCCTGATCAAAATCAAAAGCTGCGACGGAACAGGTAGGACATCTTGATGAAGAACGTTCGGCCATTGCGGCGAAAGCCTGGCTCGAGCTGGCCTGAGAACGGATTGAAACCGTTTCGGTTTAGGTCATCATTGTAACCTGCGTAAAAAGCTGTGCCCGGATTAGGAGTCCAGCCAAGCAGGAATTGTCCTTTGATGTTCGAGGCAATCGTGTCGTAGTCGACCCGTCCGCGGGCAAACAGAAAACGCGTGAACTGATAGGTGGTACGAAGCGAGACGATATTCTCATCAAAGGCCAAGCGGTGAGTATCGTAACGAACGAGTCGTTCTTTGGTGTAACTCAGTCTTGCGTTGATGGCACTGGTCGGTTGATAGGTTATACCACCGTCGAAATGCCAGAAAGCTCCCGGTCCTGGATCCTGCGGCGCTCGACAGATAGCCGGGAGCGGCGGCGGGTTTGGGTTTAGCGGATCGACTTTGCAAAGACCGCTATCGCGTGCTTGAGCAGCAGCTAGTGCGGACGGGCTGACGCGAGGGAACTTGGGTAACGCACCAAAATCAAAATCAAGCGTGTTCCACGCCCGGCTGACAAAGAAGTTGTATTGGATCTGCTTGTTGGGCGTTGATTCAGCATAGAAGTAAATGTCTCTATTTGGCGTAGAACGCTCATTGTCTTCGCCGGCAAACGTGCAGGTGTTGTTTACTACGCAATTTGAGCCGGGTTGCCGTTTTGCACCAAACTCGCTTTCGAACACTCGCTCATAACCGTGATCGGTGCCTATGCCGATATATGTCTGCCGCCTAAGCTGCAGCTGAAACTGCGTTTCGTTGTTAAAGTTTTGTGAGCGTCCTTGCCAGTCGAAGTTAGCGCTGAAATCTGTGTAGACTCGCCATCCAATCACGCGCGCCTTCGGCTTCGGCTCCGAATTGTAACGAATAAACCAGTTTGGATTGTTTGTATTATTGCGTCGGGTAAAGCCCACGTCTGCGCGATAGTAGCGAGTGCGACCGACCATCGAGAATTCGTGACCAAAATGGCGACCACCCTGATTGTAGTCGACCGCGTATATGAATCCATTTTCTCTCCGATCGAGCGTCTGGCCCTCCTCAGGAAAGAAAAACTGGTTCCGAGAACGTGTGCCGAGCACTTGCCAACTAAAAGTGGTTTGCTTATCGATGCGGAAGCGGCCATCGACCCCACCCAGTTCGTTATATTGGTCTACAAAACGACGGTACGTTCCCAAAAAGCCTATGAAAGAATCCGATTTGCCAATGTCGCGCTTGAGTCGCAGCACCCCAACTGAAGCGTTCTTGTCGATCAATCGGTTTCGAGGATCAGCGAGTGATAATATTGCCGACGCTCGATCCTCCTCACTAAAATTTCCAGGACCGTTATCAGAAGCGAGCATCAGACCAAACGTGTTTCGATTGATTTTGCCCGACAACTTTATTGCGACATCCGGATCGACGATCGTCCTGGTGTGGACAGCGGCGATTTGAGTATTGAAGATATCAATGCCTTCAAGAAAGAATGGCCGCTTCTCAGCAAAGAAGATCGGAAAGCGCTGGTTAGCGGTCACTACCAATTGATCTGACTCCACCTGCGCAAAATCCGGGTTGATAGCGAAGTCCAGGGTGACGGTCGGTGTCAAGCTATACTTGCCGGTGAGTCCGGGATCGAGTTTTACCGGTTCATTTACGAAGTGAGTTACTTTCCGTTTGCCCGTTTCCGACACCGTCAAACTCGGTATTAATTCCAGAGTGCGTTCAGTAGAAATACCCTCCAGTCCAGTTAAGTGTCCCTCCTGGGCAAGCCAGCTCCCCTTGTCGCGGTCCATAGGAATCCACATATCAAGCGAGTTGTTGAGACGTTTGGTGCGCCGCCAAAAGTGCATGCCCCATAACTTATCTTTGCCGGCCACATAGCGAAGGGACTTAAACGGAAGGGCAACTTCGATAGTGTAACCATCTGTGGTGACCATGCCTTTCGATTCCATCACCAGATCCAAACTGAAGTCTTCGCCTTGACCCTCGGTCCAGATTCCGTCGGCCTGCACACCCAGCGGATTAAAGTCAAATTCGTACGCCCGTCGCTGATCGTTGAAGGTATCGAAAAGAATCCCAACATAGTCGTCGTTCCAAATGTCGTCGCGTTTTGCGACCGTGGCGCGCACTTTGGTTGGATCGTCAAAGCAATGAAAAGCGATGTACAGAAACCGCATATCATAGCCAAGCCTGACTTCTGTCCGGTTTTCCGGAATGAGATTGTCACCTGGTTGAGTCTGATAGAAGTCCTTCAATACGGCAGCAGTTTTCCAGACCTCATCATCGAGTTTACCGTCAATCATTGGCGGCTTTTCGAAGCGCACAAGTCGAACTGGATTGGATTTTTCCGATGGCAGTCCAAGTGCCGCGGCCTTACCGACCTTAACTTCCGCGGGCCGCGAAGATGTTGGGCTCGACTTTTCCGCAGCCTTCTCCGCAACTGGCGAGGGGGTGGGTGAAGGATCGGATAGTGCAGTTTGTGAATAGGCCTGACCCAGGAACAGACAGATTGTCACAATACTTAGGAGTGCGGCCCTCATTAAACTCATTCCCCTCGTATTCGCTTATCAGAGCGATATTGCTGAATGTTTTCTGGTTTACTTGAAAGCCTTCGAGTATTTTTTCGCTCTTTGTTGGACGTGGAAAGTCCCTCAAATCTTCCCGAGGCAAGACAATCGCTAATTTATCGGGAGCGGAGGATAATCTTTCCGTCGCCTGTGTTAAGAACAAAGACGTTCCCACCATTGCCTATCTTCCACCGCTTGACTCTCTTCGAGGGGGAGATGTCCTCTGTCATGGTCAGACCCTGGTTCGTGATCGAATCGTCCGCATTAGTTTCAACGGTGAAATTAGAGCCTGCGGGTACGGTCAGGGAAATTGATCCATCGCCGGTTCTTGCGCTCAGGGTGTTGAAAGTTCCATCCAACGAGATCGCGCCATCACCAGTACGAGCGTCGACCTGTCCCTCAAAATCAGTCACGCGAACATGACCGTCCCCGGTATTCACCTGCAGTTGACCGCCGCCGCCATTAACTTCGATCGGTCCGTCTCCAGTGCGAAGCGTAATCTCACCAGAGACTCCGTCGAGATTCAGTGGACCATCGTCAGAAGAAACATGAAGCGTTGAGCGTCGCGGTACGTAGACTTCCAACTGCGCAGTCCCGTTGTGTTCCTCGGAGCTGGCAACTATTGAGACTGTCGCACCCTGCTGCTCAGTTCGTATTGAAATCCCTTTAAGTTCTTCTTCGTCTCCGGCACGTTTGGTCGCGGTGTACATCACCTCAGATTTATCCCAACCATGGACCATGACGGCGCCATCAAACGTGCCAATGTTTACTCGAGGACTGGCGCTTACAGTGAAGGTCTTTGACTCCTGTGTGGTGACGCGTCCGCCCGTACCTCTTCCGCTTCCAGAGCCCGTTCCCGCGCCCCGACCAGCACGCGCAATACGGACCTGCTCGCGAGTTTGCTGCGCAACTTCTCGCTGAATTTCTTGTTGAGCTCGGTCAACTTCGCGCTGGGCTTCGCGAAGAGCTTCATCCACCTGACGCTGTACTTCGCGCTGCGTTTCACGGGCAATCCTGGCGCTGTCAACCTGGCTGGCACGGGTAGCTTCTGCGGCGGCTGTGTTGGCGATGGCGGTTGAAGCTGCAACTGAAGCTGCAACCTGTTCGGCAACGCTTTCGGTTATGGCCTCAACAGTTTCTTCCTTGATCTTCGTCTTGATCTTCTCCCTGATCTTCTCTTTATCCGGTTCCATGGAAGTCCCAGAACTCACCCGACGTCCATCCTGAGCATGGGTAATCCGGATTGGTCCGTTTACATTTCCGAGCTTGATTCGCGGACCGCCCGTTCCGATTTGGCCGGCAAGATCATGACCAACGTACTCGCCATCTTTGACTACCAGCCCAAAATCATTACTTATGCCGCCGTGAACGGTGCTGGCCCGGACCATTGCATTTGAGTCTGATGGGATGATTAGAGTTACGGGACCGTTTATCGACTGCAGGGAAATCGTCTTTGCGTCATCAAGCCGTGTAAACGTCACCTGGAGCGGTCCGTTAATTGTCGAGAGCCTGGCTTCTCCCAGGAGACCGCGAGCGGTGACCCGGCCATTAATAGACGAGGCCTTGACAGCTCCTTCTACTCCCTCGATATCAATCGGACCATTTATGAGCTCGATCGATTCGAGCACGGCCTGGCGTGGCACCGTCAAAGTGTAATCAACGGTAGCCGGGTTCTCGTAGCGGCCCCTTTCGTCGCTATTGAATGTTTGATTCTGGTCGGGATACTCCGTTTTGATTCTGATGTTTTCTTCGCTCGAGTTAACGTCGATTTTTGCTTCATTCAACCGCTCGCGTTTGTAAGCGCGCTTGACTGCATCGACCTGAACAGCGGCGCGGTCCCATACTTTTATTTGCACGCCACCATTCAGATTCTCAACACTCACACGGCCACTTGCAGAGAGCGGATAGGTTTGATGAAACTCCTCGCGTACTTCTTCACCGGACTCTGATGCGTAACCGCTGCTGTTGCAATCTACTGCCGCGTAAGTTCTTTGAGCCTGATCCACATTACTGTTAGCTGAAACTGGTCCACTTCCAGAACTTGTCAACGCAATCACTGCGATGGCGGAAAGGGCCATTGTATTGAGGGCTTTTTTCAACATAGTCTCTTTTTCTCGTTAATCTAAGATCGTTTAACTCGCACGCCGCAAATTTATGCTTCCATTTAGTGTTTTTAATACCAGCTCACGCCCACCTGCACCAATCCGGCCGCTCAAGCGCCGGCGACTCGTCAAGCTTTTCAGACTCAAAGGGAAATCCGAGTTGATGGTCCCGTTGAGAGTCTCCGCCTTGACCTCTGTGCTGGTATCAGCAGGCAGGTCCAGAGTTATTTCGCCATTCAAGGTTTTAAATGTGAGAGCTTCAGGCCAGTTAGCGTCTCCGAGCCTCGCTGATATCTGGCCATTCAGCGTTGTCGCTTCAGCATAACCACTCGTGGAAATTCGAATGCTGCCGTTCACGGTCTTTGAAACAATGTTGCTCGCCAGAGACGTTGCACCGATCTCGCCGTTGATAGTGCGACCGATGAAGCCGACGCGTGGAGGCACTCGCACAGTGAAGTCGACACGCACGTCGTTGTTCCGCGCGTTCCCGGTTGCCGACGAATTCCGGCGCTCACCACTACCGCCAGGCTCACATGTGTCTGGATTAGTTGAATCGTCGTTCGGATAGATTGCGCAGATGGTAACACCGCCCGCATGTTCGACTACCTTAAGCTCTACGGAATTGAGATCGCTGCGCCGCGAACTCTTCAACGCCACCACTTGAACTTCGCCACCAGTTGCAGGCTCAGCCGTGATGTCTCCATTGATCCCCTTGATTTCCACGGCTGCTCCTGGAGCGATACGTCCGCTCCAACGAAATTCATCAGACCTCGCGTTCTGAGACGTCAGGTCAGCGGAGCAGTTCTCAACCTTTGTGACTGTTCGAGCATTTGCGGTAGGCACAACTACGCCGCCCCACTCGCCGACGAATTGAGCAACGTCGGTGACCAGAGCACGAAGTTGGTTCAGCTCCTTTACAGTGCTCGAAAGTGACGCCAAACCTACCAGCAGAATCAAAATGGTTCGGTATGACTTTTTTCCTTGCTTCTGATTTAGTTCGGTGTTTTTCATCCCTTATGACCTCTAATATTTCGGACCGAGAGCGGAATCTCGAAAGCTATGAAAAACCGCCCTCGGCCCTTCTGCGTTGCTCTACAAACAGAACACCGACCTGATACTGGTTGTGGCATAAATTTCGCCATTGCCGATTGCATATTAGGTCTGGAAAGACCTCGGTATCCCCAACTTGGGGGGTAGTTCACAGCTCAACTGCAGGTTTCACTCCGCGATGAGTGAGATGTTTATGGTCCAGAGCCAAAACGCCAGGACCATCTCCGTTCGAAGGAGCGGAAATTCAACTAGAGCCTCACGACTCCAGAATCATTCCGCTCCTTCGAACGGAGCCGGAGGGGTGTTGCATCTCGATCTATAAACATGTCACCCCTAACGGGGTAACGTCTATTTTTTCTGTAAGTGAAGGGTACCGCCGAAGGAGGCAACGTAAATTGTAGCGTCCCCAGAACCGCAAACTGCGGTTATTCGACGCATTGCATAAGGAACAACTACTACAGAACGCTGGACCACGATCGGCACAACCGGTCCGCTCTTCGGTGCAGGCGGGGCCGGTAAAACTCTCGGAGCAGGCGAAGGCTGCACCTTGGGTTCTACCTTGGGTGAAGCTTTCGGACCAGACTCAGAATGCGCTCCAGCCTTTGGCGTGGCTGGTGGAGTCGCCGCATCCATGGTGAAGGTCAACGCAAAATCGGAAACGATTTCCTGGCTTTGAGAGACCTTTGCATTTAGTTGAAAGGAAGCGTCGGGTGGCAATGCTAAGGTCACGTCGCCAGACATCGTGGTAAAGGCGTAATGGCCGCTGTGGGTCAACGGGCCGCTCATCATCACATTGCCATTGACGGTTTTGGCTATGACTTTAGCGTTGCTGACTCCCTCAAGTTGAATATCACCACTCACAGTGCCGACTTCAAAACTGTCTTCGGAACTAGTAGCGCGAACGTTGGTGGCCTCAACACCACCACCTGCAGAACTTAGATTAATTCGGCCACTCGAGTCTTTAAGGGAAATACTTCCGCCTACGCTGCCGGCTTCCACCAGGCGTTGCGCGCGCTCGATTTCAATATCTCCATTCTGAGAACCCGCGTACGCTGCTGCCACCCCCACAATACTTATATCGCCATCCCGGGTTTGCACCTGAACGGTCGCTCCCTGCGGCACATCCAGCTCAACATTCGCGAGGGCCTGGCAATCACCCTTTGTCCCCGCCGGATCCGTCTTGTCCAAAACCATTACGTCGATTCTGTTTGCCGGCCTGGAGATGTCCTTCGTTTTGTCGATGCGTCGAAACTCGAGTTGTTCGGCATCGCTTGAACGTGCGCGTACTTCATCTTTGTCCCATCCTCGCACCGAAATCTCGCCGGACATTACACAAACAGTAATAGTGACTTTAGGATCTGCGGCCATCGACCGCTCAATCTTTCCGCCAGATTTCTTGTCTTTCTTTCCGTCAACAGCGGGGGCGACACCAGCCAAAGAAAAAATTATTCCCAGTACAATTGGTAATGCTAAGAACCTCATTATTTAAGTTAGAACCCAGCCCTTTCAGTGTGAGCGGTTATAAACTCGCGCATCAGCTATCGAATTCAATAAATCAACTTTGCTCTGATAAGCCTCAAACATAAAGTCGGCCGCATCAGGATCGTTGGGATTACTTTTGACTGCGCTGCGAGTCGCGGCAATAGCACGATCCACCACCGCGAGATTCTTCTCGTACTCAACCTGCAGGGTCGGCCTCATTGCTTTGTTACCTGATTTGATTGTCGAATCCAACTTGGCAATAGTCTGCAAATAGCTGCGCTCCCCAGGAATGAGTTTCACTGCCGGAGATTTCGCAGCGACGGGGCGCCTCCCGTTTGGTTTTCCATTTTTGGCTACGTATTTAGTGATTGGTTCCTTGCTTCCGTCATTTAGAATCGGTTTCACTTCGGCATCAGTGCCGCCCGTAATGGGTGAAGCAACAGGACCAATAACAGCCACGCTGTTATTATTTTGCGACACGGGGACGGGAGCGTGAAACTTCATCCACCCGAACATCAGGCCAAACGCCAACATCACCATTAGACTCGCATATCCCAGGGCACGCCCTGGCGCGAAGTTGAAGAGACTAGAAAATGAGCTGAGCAGGACGGCAACAACGCCGACTCTCGGCGCGCGGTCGTTCGCTACTTGCATACCAGCAACAGCCGAATCAATTCGCTGCCGCAGTCGTTCCGTCGGAACGGTGGCCTCAAACTCCGCAGCCAAAGCCGTGGAGAGTAACGAACTCTCCTGTTCCAATTCGCTCGCTGCTGCTGCGCACGTTGCGCAGGAAGCCAAATGCGACGTGGCTCTTTCCATCAATTCAGTGGAAAGCTCACCGTCAAAATAGCTCTGCAGCATTCCTTCATCCAAACACTGTCTCATCACTTGCCTCCGATTTTCCCGTACACCCTCGCAAACTCTTTGCGGCCGCGAGCTACCAGACTGCCAACGTTTGTCTCCTTGATTGACAACGTCGTGGCGATCTCGCGATATGAAAGCCCCTGCTGTTTCAAAAGCAGGCAGCTTCTCATTGGCTCCTTAATCTTCGCCAAAGCCCGGCGCGCCTCTTCGATAGCCAGGCGGCGCTCGTAGTCCTCTTCCGGGGCCTCAGTGAGCCAACCACTATCCGCTCCACTCTTATGATATTCATTGTCGCGAGCCATCGAGCGGGACTGTCCCCGCAAGGTGTTTCGCGCCACGTTAAGAGTGACACGTAAAAGCCACGCCCGCAGTAGATCCTCGCCGGGCGTGGCGTGGAGATTGCGATATAGTCTTAAAAATACTTCCTGTGTCACGTCTTCGGCGAGTGCCGAATCGCGCACGACGGCTCGAGCCGTACGGAAGACCGCGCGGTGATGAAGTGTAAACGCTTCGTCGAAGCTGCACGGGGACCCGGCAGTCTCGATGTCGTTAGGCATGGACTCGATCAAAGCTCTAG
>WNFR01001484.1_pt1 | contig 25886 bp, 26 predicted proteins | sample 5400221 | NCBI WGS metagenome assembly WNFR01 (sample SAMN13153357, study PRJNA577476) | soil metagenome | isolation source: 40 cm soil under Madrone tree | place: USA:California | collected 2016-06-14 | reverse complement strand
GGTCCTTCAGTCGCTCGCTATGTAATCCAACTTTGTGACGAAATCATCACTTCTTCTTGCCCTTGCCACCCGATTTCGGCTTGTCGGCCTTCTTGGGCGGGGCCTTGGAGGGCTTCTTCACGGCCTTGGCCTTGGCTGGCGTTTTGGCCTGGACCTTGCGCGTCGGCGCCTTGGCCTCGGCAGGTTCGGTTCCCTCAGGGACGGCAGTCTCGGCGGCAGCCGGCTTCGGCTCGCGCTTGGGCCTTGCGGTTTTGGTCGGCGTTGCCCCGTCGGTGAGGATTTCGGTCACACGGATGAGCGTGAATTCCTGCCGGTGGCCGCGCTTCCTGCGCGAATTTTTCCGGCGGCGCTTCTTGAAGGCGATGATCTTCGGCCCGCGTCCTTGCTCTAGGACCTCGGCGGCGACCGAGGCGCCGGCAATGGTTGGTTGACCGAGGGTGACGCTGTCGCCGCCGACCACCAAGACCTCGCCGAACTGCACGATCTCGCCCGGGTCGCCCTTGACCTTCTCGACCTTGATGACGTCCTCGGCGGCGACGCGGTACTGCTTGCCGCCGGTTCTGATGACTGCGAACATCGTTCTCGTCCTTGTGTTCGATTCCGGCCCTCGGGATCTATCCGGACCGGCTTCTTTCAGTCGGCTGTGAGCTAAAACGCAAGTCGGCCGGGGCCGACTTGCGGGGGCTGCTTATGACGGTCGGGGCCAAAACTGTCAAGGAAATGGGCCTTTCAGCGCTTACCGCGATTGGCCGTCCGCCAGCCCGTTGGCCAAAGTTTCAATTTGCCCACATGTCTCGTTTTGCCCATATAAAGCATGAACAACGGACCCCACATGAGCGCGCTCGCCAACCATGCCTTCATCAAGATGAACGGTCTCGGCAATGAGATCGTGGTGGTCGACATGCGCGGGCAGACTGGAACGATCGGCGCGGCCGAGGCGCGTGCTGCCGCGCAGCCCAGCGGGGCGCCATACGATCAACTTATGACCTTGCACGCGCCGCGCACGCCCGGCACCGATGCCTATGTCCGCATCTATAACAACGACGGCTCGGAAGCGGGCGCCTGCGGCAACGGCATGCGCTGCGTCGCCGAACTGCTGTTCAAGGAAACCGGCAAGCGCGCATTGACATTGGAAACTGCGGCCGGATTGCTGAGCTGCTGGAAGGGCGACCAGCCGCTGGTTTCGACCGTCGACATGGGCAAGCCGCGTTTCGCCTGGAACGAGATCCCGCTCGCCGAGAAATTCGAGGACACCCGAGCCATCGAGCTGCAAATCGGGCCGATCGACAGGCCGATCCTGCATTCGCCGTCCGTCGTCAGCATGGGCAATCCGCACGCGATCTTCTGGGTCGACGACGTCGGCGCCTATGACCTTCGGACCGCTATTGGAGAACCATCCGATCTTTCCGGAGCGGGCCAACATTTCGCTCGCGCAGGTGGCTTCCCGCGAGCATCTCGTCGTCCGCACATGGGAGCGTGGCGCCGGCCTCACCAAGGCGTGCGGCTCGGCGGCGTGCGCCTCTGCGGTGGCAGCGGCGCGCCTCGGTCTCGTTGAGCGCACCGTGACCGTGGCGCTGCCTGGCGGCGAGCTGCGTATCGAATGGCGTGCGAGCGACGACCATGTGCTGATGACCGGCCCGGTTGCCTACGAGTACGAGGGCAAATTCGATCGGACGCCATTCCTCGCGAGTGCGAAACCATGAGCGTCGATGTCGTGAGCTTCGGGTGTCGCCTTAATGCCTACGAGGGAGAGGTGATCCGTCGTCAGGCGCAGGCAGCCGGCCTCGTCGATACCGTCGTTGTCAACACATGTGCGGTCACGGCCGAGGCGGTACGGCAGTCCCGCCAGGCGATCCGCAGGCTCAAGCGCCAACGTCCCGCGGCGAGGATCGTGGTCACTGGCTGCGCGGCACAAACCGAACCCGGCACCTTCGCCAAGATGGCGGAAGTCGCATTGGTATTGGGCAATGAGGACAAGGTCAGCGCGCGGACTTGGCGCAACTCTCGCAACCTTTTGGCGGGATCATCCTCTGGTCTCGCCACCGAGGAAAAGGTTGTGGTCAACGATATTATGGCGGTGACGGAGACGGCTGCGCATCTCATCGATGGTCTCGAAGGCCGCGCGCGCGCCTTCGTACAGGTGCAGAACGGCTGTGACCATCGCTGTACCTTCTGTATCATTCCGTACGGCCGCGGCAATTCGCGCTCGGTACCCATGGGCGAGGTGGTCGCTCAAGTGCGCAGGCTCTGCGCGCGTGGATATTGCGAAGTCGTTCTCACCGGCGTCGATCTCACGAGCTATGGTGCCAATCTTCCGGGCGCGCCCAAGCTCGGCACGTTGGTGAAGCAGATTTTGAAACACGTGCCGGAGCTCGCACGGCTGCGGCTTTCGTCGATCGATGCAGTCGAAGCCGACCGCGACTTCCTCGATGCATTCGCCAATGACGCGCGGCTGATGCCGCATCTGCATCTCTCGCTACAGGCGGGCGATGATCTCATCCTCAAGCGCATGAAGCGACGCCATCTGCGCGCGGACGCGATCGCGTTTTGTGAAGGGGTGCGGCGGGTGCGCCCGGACGTCGTCTTCGGCGGCGATATCATCGCCGGATTCCCGACCGAGACGGAGGATATGTTTGCTGGCTCGCTCGATCTGGTCGACGCGTGCGGGCTCACGCATTTGCACGTGTTTCCGTTCTCCCCCCGGCCCGGTACCCCCGCTGCGCGGATGCCGCAAATCAAGCGAGATGTCATCAAGGAACGTGCTCGCCGACTGCGCGAAAAAGGCCAAGCGGCGCTGCGCCACCACCTCGGGGCGCAAGTTGGCGCAAGGCGGCAGGTCCTGATCGAATCCGGTGAACTTGGCCGCACCGAGCATTTCACTCGCGCACGCCTTGCGTCGCCGAGGGAGCCGGGCACCATCCTCGACGTCACTGTCACAGGCCACGACGGTGGGCAACTCCTCGCGGCTTAGGATGCGAGACTATTGTTTGGTCGGCTGCTATAGTTCGTTGGTCCTTGCGGAGCCTGATATGTCGGAATTTCGCGATCACATCGTTACCAGCATTGAGGCGCTCGAGCACATCTACGGAGAGCCTTTCGGGCCATCGATCGCCAAAGAGACTGACCGCGTCACGAGCCATTACCGGGCCTTTATCGAGGCGGCGCCGTTTTTCGCGCTGGCCACCGCAGGGCCTGACGGCCTCGATTGCTCCCCGCGCGGTGACGCTCCGGGCTTCGTGCGTGTCCACGACGAGAAGACCGTGCTTATTCCCGATCGGCGCGGCAACAACCGCATCGACAGTTTGCGCAATATCCTTTCCGACCCGCGCGTGGCGCTCCTGTTCCTCATTCCAGGCTGCGGCGAGACCATTCGCGTCAATGGCCGCGCCGCAATCTCGACCGATCCGGTGCTGGCGCAAAGCTTCAGCGTCGATGGCAAGAACCCGCGTGCTGTGCTCATTGTGTCCGTCGAGCGCGTGTTCTATCAGTGCTCGAAGGCAATCGTGCGCTCGAAGCTGTGGGATGCTTCGCGCCACATCGATCGCAAGAGCCTGCCCAGCAACGGCACGATTCTAGCCGAGTTGACCGAGGGCCGCCTCGGCGGCGAGGCGCACGACCGCGCTGCGCCCGAGCGTTTGAAGGCGACGCTCTACTGAGGCATCGGTCGTTTCGGCCTTGCCGCTGCGGGTCATTCGGTAAATGCACCGGCCGACCATCCGCATATCTGCAACAGATCCTGCATGTGCGACGGTACGGGCGCGGTGACGCGGATGGGCGGGCGATTGGTGTAGAGCGGCACAACGATTTGCCGTGAGTGCAGTTGCAGGCCGGGAGCCGCTTTGCGCGGGCCGCTTCCGTAGATGTTATCGCCGATGATCGGCCACCCCATGGCGGCGCAATGCACGCGCAGCTGATGCGTGCGGCCGGTGAGAGGCTCGAGCACAAGCCAGCTGATGCCAATGGTCTGGGCCTCGCCGGGTCCCGGATAGCTGGGCCTGCGTCCCATCACCTTCCACGTGGTGACCGCCGGCTGACCAGCGGGATCGTGCTTCATCCACCAGCCGCGTGCCGCGTCCTTGCGGCCGAGCGGAAGCTCGATGCGGCCCTCGTCCTGTGTCGGCCCGCCCGCGACCACCGCCCAATAGCTTTTTTCGATGCGGCCGCTCTTGAACAGCCGGCCGAGTGCAGCGAGCGCCTTGCGGTGGCGGCCGAGCACAAGGCAACCCGAGGTATCACGATCGAGTCGATGTGCGAGTGCCGGCCGGCGCGGGAGCCCGAATCGCAACGCGTCGAAATAGTCTTCGAGACTCTCGCCGCCTTTCGGTCCCTTGTGCACCGGCAAACCCGCGGGCTTGTCGATCACCAGCATGAGGCCATCGCGGTAGATGAGCCGAGCCAGTATCTCTTCCGGGGTCATGGTCACTTACCAAGCTTGGGCGAAACCGCTATCACGACCGTGATCCCGAGCGAACCAGAACAATATGAACGACCAAACGAACGAGAAGCAAAGCTGGTGGCAGCGGCTCAGCGGAGGTCTCAAGCGCACGTCCTCCTCGATCGGCGGCGCTGTCAACGATCTCGTGGCCAAGCGTAGGCTCGACCAAACGATGCTCGATGACATCGAGGATGTGCTCATTCGCGCCGACCTCGGCGTTGAGACGGCGGCGAGAATCGCCGCGGCGGTGGGCGAAGGCCGCTACGACAAGTCGATCACGGCTGATGAGGTGAAGGCGGTCGTTGCCGCTGAAGTCGAAAAGGTCCTCACGCCGGTCGCCAAGCCGCTCATGATCAAGGAAGCAAAGCCCTTCGTCGCGCTCGTCATTGGAGTCAATGGCTCGGGCAAGACCACTACCATCGGCAAGATCGCCGCCAAGCTGCGTGCCGAGGGTCGCTCGGTGATGCTTGCCGCAGGGGATACCTTCCGCGCCGCCGCCATTGACCAACTCAACATCTGGGGTGGGCGCAGCGGCGCCTCGGTCATCGCGCGCGCGCCGGGCGCCGATGCCGCCGGAGTCGCGTTCGACGCGCTTACCGAAGCGCGCGGCGAGGAGGTTGATGTGCTGCTCATCGACACCGCGGGTCGCCTGCAGAACAAGGCGGTGCTGCTGGATGAGCTCCAAAAAATCGTGCGCGTGGTGAAAAAGGTCGATCCTAGCGCGCCGCATGCCGTTCTGTTGGTGCTCGATGCTACGATCGGGCAGAACGCGCTGTCTCAGGTTGAGGTTTTTCGCGACGTTGCCGGTGTCACCGGACTCGTCATGACCAAGCTCGACGGCACCGCGCGGGGCGGCATCTTGGTCGCGATCGCCGCCAAATATGGCCTCCCGGTCCACTTCATCGGCGTGGGGGAGGGTATCGACGACCTCGCGTCGTTCTCAGCCAAGGACTTCGCTCGGGCGATTGCCGGAATCTCTTAGAGTCATCCCTCGACGGTTGCTCGGAACGCAATGGCAATCGTGCTGCAGCCGCGCTACATCAGCGCCGTGGAAGCAAGCAAGCCGCAGCTCAATCCCCTTCTCAAGCTCGTGCTCGATCTCGGGCCGTTGCTGCTGTTCTTCCTCGCCAATTCGCGTCCCGCGCTATTCTTGCCTCTCGTCTCCCCAATACTGCCGGCGGACATCGTGTTGGACGAGCCCATCGGCATCTTCGTCGCGACCGCAGTCTTCATGGTGGCCGTGGTGGTCGCGCTCGCGGCGTCGTATGCGCTGACGCGGCGCTTACCCATCATGCCGCTTGTCACCGCGATCATCGTGCTGGTATTCGGCTCGCTCACGCTCCTCTTGCATGACGAGCATTTCATCAAGCTCAAGCCTACCATCATCTATGTGCTATTCGGCGCCGTCTTGCTCGGCGGGCTCACCGTCGGCAAGCCGCTCCTCGGGATGGTCTTCGATTCCGTCTTCCATCTCACCGAAGAAGGTTGGCGCAAGCTGACCCTGCGCTGGGCGCTGTTCTTTTTCGCGCTTGCAATTCTCAATGAAATCGTCTGGCGCTCACAGTCAACCGATGTCTGGATCGCGTTCAAGGTGTTTGGCGTCGTGCCGCTGACGTTCGTATTCGCCGCATTGCAATATCCGCTTTTGACGCGATACGCCGCGCCGGAGAAGGCGAAAGAGCGATAGTCACGGATTGGCGAGCGCCCTCTCGATGGCGGGCTTCAGGTCCGTTTGCAGATTATCGGGCGTAACCGGCCCGATCAGTTTGTATGCGATACGGACGTCGCGACCGATGACGAAAGTCTCCGGCACCCCGTACACGCCCCATTCGATGGCCGCGCGGCCATTGGCATCGATCCCGTTGGCGGCAAACGGATTGCCGTACCGGCCGAGGAAGCGCCGGGCGTTTTCCGATTGGTCCTTGTAATTCATTCCGACCACGCGCAGGCGCCGATCCGCTGCGAGTGTCATGAGTAACGCGGCCTCATCGCGGCACGGGACGCACCATGAGGCCCAAACATTGAGCACTGTCACTTGGCCCGGGAACTCCGCGCTGTCGAGTCCTGGCACCGGCTTGCCGTCGCGCTCGAGCCCAGGAAGCGGCGGCAGATCGGTGCGTGGGGCGGGATGGCCGATCAAGGCGGAGGGAATGCGCGAGGGGTCGCCGCCGCCGAGCCTCAACATGAAAAGTGTAGCGAGCCCGAAGAATACGACGAGCGGGATGACAACGAGCATCCGCGCGCGCCAGGCGAGCGCATCCTTCTCCACCAATTCCTTTCCCATCAATTCACCCCTTCTCCCCATCTGCGCGTCCCGAGCGCCGGCTGATCCCCCGCGCTTCAAACTCCTCCAGCATGCGTGCCAAGTGCCGCTGGTCGAGCACGATCCATGCGACCAATCCAGCGACGATCGCGATCGCGGCGGCATAGGCAGTCACGATGAACGCGGCATGCGGACCGAGATGCATCATCACGATCCCGCGGGGGAGGCCGCCTGCAGCATCATCATGCTGCGCACGCGCCGCCGCATGATCTCGTTGCGCATGGCAGCCAGGTTCAGAGTCAGGAATAAGAGCGTGAATGCGATGGCCATGACGATGAGAGGCACGAGAATCGCAGGATGGATCGTCGATCCGCCGAGGCGCAGCACGGAGGTCGGTTGGTGCAGCGTGTTCCACCAATCCACCGAGAATTTAATAATGGGAATGTTGATTGCGCCAACGAGCGTCAGTATCGCTGCCGCCCGCGCAGCCTGCGTCGGATCCTCGATCGTGCGCCATAGCGCGATCACGCCGAGATACATCAGGAACAAGACCAGCACCGAGGTCAACCGCGCGTCCCAAACCCAGTACGTGCCCCACATCGGACGGCCCCACAGCGAGCCGGTGACGAGGCACATCAGCGTAAAGGCCGACCCGATCGGCGCCGCAGCCTTGCCCGCCACGTCGGCGAGCGGATGACGCCAGACCAGCGTGCCCAGCGCCGCCGCGCTCATCAACAACCAGCCGAAAATGCCGAGCCACGCGGCCGGCACATGGATGAACATGATCTTGACGGTCGCCCCCTGCTGATAGTCGTCGGGTGCGAAGTAGATCTGGAAGATGCCGACGGCAAACGCCAGCACCGTCGCAGCGGAAAGCCACGGCAACGCGCGACCGCTAACAGCCAGGAAGCGGGACGGATTGGCAAGCTCGATCAGACTCATCACGCCTCTCTGTGCTCGTACTTAGTTGGGGGCTCCGCCGGCCGCAATGTGGCGTCCGCGCTACCGTTTGTCATGCCGTGCAACGTCGCGCTCATTCCAGCCCTTGTCGCAGCGCGATAGCGGCGGCGAAGGGGCCGATCACGACGCTGATCAGCGTCAGCGCGCACAGAATGGTGAACGGGGTGCCGAAGGGGACCGGCCCTACGATGGCCGCGTTCGAGGCGGCGACGCCGAAGATCAGTATGGGAACCGTCAACGGCAGGACCAAGATTGCGAGCAGGAGGCCGCCGCGCCGCAAAGCGACGGTGAGAGCCGCCCCGATGAGGCCGATGAAAGTCAGCGCTGGCGTGCCTGCGAGCAAGGTGACAGCAATTGTCCCCGTTGCCTTCGGGTCGAGGTTGAGCAGAAGGCCGAGCAGTGGGGCGGCGATGACGAGCGGCAGGCCCGTGGTGAGCCAATGTGCCAGCGCCTTGGCCGCAACCGCGAGCTCGAGCGGCACACGCGCCGTCAAGATCAGATCAAGTGTGCCATCCTCCTGATCCATTGCGAGGAGCCGGTCGAGACCGAGCAGGCTCGCGAGCAATGCCCCGAGCCAGAGGATGGCCGGTCCCAGGCGCGCGAGCAGAGGAAGGTCGGGACCAACCGCGAAGGGCACCAGCGTCACCAGGAGCGTAAAGAACAGAATGCCGATCAATGCGCCGCCTCCGACGCGCACAGCGAGCCGCAGATCGCGCGCGAGAAGCGCGGCGAGAGCGGTCATGGCGACTGCGTCCCTTGATCCGCCTGCTGCCCCAGGCGCAGTTGCTTCGCCCCATTCACCCCGATCGGGCCGTGACTGGCCACGAGAACGAGGCCGTGATCCGCGAGGTGGGCGCGGATGAGATCGGCCAGCATCGCTTGCGCCGCGGTGTCGAGCACAGAAGTCGGCTCATCGAGCAGCCAGATCGGTCGTTCGATTGCGATCAGACGGGCGATTGCCAGGCGGCGCCGTTGTCCAGCGGAAAGATAGATCGCGGGCAAGGGCGCGAGCCCGTCGAGGCCGACGGCGGCAAGGGCGTGATCGCTCTTCGCCGCCTCTCCACCGAGAAGAGCCGTCCAGAAGCGGAGATTCTCCTGTACAGATAGGGACGGCTTCAGCGCGTCTTGGTGGCCGAGATAGTGAGCCTGCTCGGCAATCGTCAGCTCCAGATCGCCGCCCTCGAGCTCAAGCCGACCCTGCTGCGGCCGCAGTAAACCTGACACCAGGCGCAGCAGGGATGATTTGCCAGCCCCATTAGGTCCCGTCACCAGCAATGCTTCGCCCGCGCAAACAGTGAAGCCAACCCTGCTGAAGACCTGCCGGCCTCCTCTGACGCAGGCGAGATCCGATCCCACCAGCCGCATCACGCAGCAGCCCCCGGTCTGCCTTCGTGAGGCCGTGCCCTCCTTCCGGCGGCGCCAGCCCTGTCCGGTGCGTCGCTTGCCAGCAGAGCAGTCGGAAAAAACCCTGATTCCATGCGCATGTCGTTGGCGAGCGTCGATTTTCTGGAACGGCGTAAAAAAAGACCCTATAAGCCATCGTCCCGCGCCCCCTATCAACCCGCGCTGGACTTGCGACCGGTGACGGGGAGGCGCCTCCGGTAGCTTGCTACCGTCGAGCCGCTTCTCTCCCGGTTGCATGGGACCCGACCACGATGACGTCACTCGACAGCTTTCGCTGCTGCAAACCCCTCAAGGTGGGCAGCAAGACATACGCCTATTACAGCCTGCCGACCGCTGAGAAGAATGGCCTCAAGAGCATCTCGCGGCTGCCGTTCTCGATGAAGGTGCTGCTGGAGAATCTGCTGCGCAACGAGGATGGCCGTTCGATCACCAAGGAAGATATCCAGGCGGTCGCGCAATGGCTCAAAACCAAGACCTCAGAACGCGAGATCGCCTTTCGGCCCGCGCGCGTGTTGATGCAGGACTTCACCGGCGTTCCGGCGGTCGTCGATCTCGCCGCCATGCGCGATGCCATGAAGATGCTCGGCGGCGATCCGAAAAAAATCAATCCGCTCGTTCCGGTCGATCTTGTTTGCGATCACTCGGTGTCGGTAATGGTCTTCGGCACCAGCAACGCAGTCAAGAGGAACGTCGAAGAGGAATACCGGCAGAACCGGGAGCGCTACGAATTCTTGAAATGGTCGCAGAAATCGTTCGACAACTTTCGCGTCGTGCCGCCGGGCACCGGCATCTGCCACCAAGTCAATCTCGAATATTTGTCGCAGACGGTATGGAGCAAGAAGGACAAGGTCAAAATCGACGGCAAGTCGATGGTGATGGATGTCGCGTATCCAGATACGCTGGTCGGCACCGATTCCCACACCACCATGGTCAATGGTCTCGCCGTGCTCGGCTGGGGCGTGGGCGGCATCGAGGCCGAGGCTGCCATGCTAGGCCAGCCGTATTCGATGCTGCTGCCGGAAGTCATCGGCGTGAAGCTCACCGGCAAGCTCAAGGAGGGCGTGACTGCGACCGACCTGGTGCTTACCGTCACGCAGATGCTGCGCAAGCGCGGCGTTGTCGGCAAGTTCGTAGAATTTTTCGGCCCAGGTCTTGCGAACCTCTCGATCGCTGATCGTGCGACTATCGGCAACATGTCGCCGGAATACGGCGCCACCTGCGGCTTCTTTCCGGTGGATGACGATACACTGAGATATCTCGCCGATACCGCCCGCCCGCCCGCGCACATCGCCTTGGTAGCTGCCTACACCAAGGCGCAGGGCATGTACCGCACCAAATCCACGCCGGATCCCATCTTAACGGACGTGCTCAAGCTGGAACTGTCGCAAGTCGAGCCTTCGCTCGCCGGACCGAAGCGCCCCCAGGACCGTGTCGCGCTCAAGGACGTCAAGGCCGGGTTCGCGCTGGCGATGGACAAAGAGTTCAACAAAGGCGGGGACGGAGGCAAAGAGATCTTCGATCTTCATCCCGCCCTCGCGACATCCCTCGACAAGAATTTCGCAAAGGCAGGTCCGGCGAAGCGGATCCCGGTTGAGGGCCGTCAGCACGATCTCGGTCACGGCGATGTGGTCATTGCCGCGATCACCTCCTGTACCAATACCTCGAACCCGAACGTGATGGTCGGAGCCGGGCTGCTGGCGCGCAAAGCGGTGGCCAAAGGATTGACCGTCAAGCCGTGGGTGAAGACCTCGCTAGCGCCGGGCTCGCAAGTCGTCGCCGATTATCTCGACAAATCCGGGCTGCAGAAGGACCTCGACAAGCTCGGCTACAATCTCGTCGGCTTCGGTTGCACCACGTGCATCGGCAATTCCGGTCCACTCGCGCCGGAGATTTCCAAGACGATCAACGAGAAGGACCTCGTCGCCGCGGCCGTGCTCTCCGGCAATCGCAACTTCGAGGGTCGCGTCAATCCGGATGTCCGAGCGAACTATCTCGCCTCGCCACCGCTGGTCGTCGCTTATGCGCTGGCAGGTTCGATGTACTCGGATCTCGTGAAGCAGCCGCTCGGCCTCGACAAGAAGGGCAAGAAGGTCTTCCTCAAGGATATCTGGCCCTCGAGCCGCGAGATCAACGGCGTCATACGAAAGACGCTGAGCAAGCAGATGTTCGCCAAGAAATATGCCGATGTTTTCAAGGGTGACTCCAACTGGCGCGGCATAAATGTGAAAGGAGGCCTGAGTTACAGCTGGGATAAAAAGTCGACCTACGTGCAGAACCCGCCCTACTTCGTCGGCATGGGGCGGCAACCGGCGCCGCTTACCGATATCGTCGATGGGCGCGTGCTGTGCCTGCTGCTCGATTCCATCACCACCGACCACATCTCGCCGGCCGGCTCGATCAAGATCGATTCGCCGGCGGGCAAATACCTTATCGAGCACAAGGTCAAGCCGGCTGATTTCAACCAATACGGCACCCGCCGCGGCAATCACGAGGTGATGATGCGCGGCACGTTTGCCAATATTCGCCTCAAAAACCAGATGGCGCCGGGAGTCGAAGGCGGGGTGACCGTCCATTACCCCTCACGCCAGCGCATGTCGATCTACGACGCTGCCATGCGCTATAAAAGCGACAAGGTTCCGCTCGTCGTTTTCGCCGGAAAAGAATACGGCAGCGGATCCTCACGCGACTGGGCTGCTAAGGGACCCAGTTTGCTGGGCGTGCGCGCGGTCATTACCCAATCCTTCGAACGCATCCATCGATCGAACCTAATCGGCATGGGCGTGCTTCCGCTGTGCTTCGAGGAAGGCACATCCTGGCAGACCCTGGGTCTTAGGGGCGATGAGCAGGTCACAATTCGCGGGCTGCATGGCGAGATCAAGCCGCGCCAGCGTATGATCGCCGAGATCGTCGCGTCCGATGGCGGGCTCAAACGTGTGCCGCTCATTTGCCGGATCGATACGCTGGACGAACTCGACTATTTCAAGCACGGCGGCATCTTGCATTATGTGCTTCGGAACCTGGTGGCGGCCTAGATGCTGCCGGCTCACCTCGAATTGAGTGGCGGGTGATCGCGCGCCTGCTTATGACACGGCGGCGGAGGGGCCAAACGGAACCTCGCCTCGCACGGCGGGGAAGGATCGCGATGGTACGGTGTTGTCTCGCCTACGCGGCGATCGTCATTTGTTCTTCAGTGCCGCCGAATTCCGCCGCTCACGCTCAATCGCGCGCCGTGATTGAGCTGTTTACGAGTCAAGGCTGCTCATCCTGCCCACCGGCCGACCAACTGCTCGGCGAGCTGGCGGCCGATCCCTCGCTCGTTCCGGTCAGCGTGCCGGTCGATTACTGGGATTATCTCGGCTGGAAGGACACGCTCGCCGATCCACATAACACCGCCCGGCAGAAGGCATACGCACACGCGCGCGGCGACGGCCAAGTGTACACACCTCAGGTGGTGGTGAACGGAGCCCTGCACGCGGTCGGCAGCGACAAGGCTGCGATCGAGGCGGCCATCGCCAGCAGCCGGAAGAATAGCGCGATGTCATTGCTGCCGACGCTGACCCTCTTGGATGGGCGGCTCAACGTCGCGGTGCCGGATGTTGCGGATGCTCGCACGAGCGCCGAAGTCTGGCTGATTGGCCTGGTCAGGACCGCCACCATCGCAATTGGGCGCGGCGAGAACAAAGGCCGCACGATCACCTACCACAATGTCGTGCGGCGCTGGATGAAGCTCGGCGATTGGACCGGCAAGGCCAATTCGTGGAGCGTCCCGGTGCAGACGCTCAAGGCCGCGAACATCGACGAAGCGGCAGTCCTCGTGCAAAGCGGCACGACCGAAAAGCCGAAGGCGATCCTCGGGGCCACGCTGGCGGCGATCCAGTAAGCGAAAATCGATAGACCACGCACCTGAAGATTTGCAGCATTCGCCGCGCGTGCCCCTATACTAAAAATGGGCGCGGCTTCGCTTGCGAAGTCACTGACCGAGCGGGCCCGGTCCACCTCGAACCCCCGGGGGACTGGGGGCTGGAAAACCGGCGCTTCAAAGAAAGACCAGGCCCTGACGCAACAATCTCCTGTTTGGCATTTCGGCTTGGCGCGCGCTTGACCGGAATTGGGCAGCATTATGATTCCATTGACGAATCCGTGAGGGTCGCAGGTCACTCTGTCGCAGTCATGCGACGCCATGCGGCGACTTTCATTCCACTTGCCGATGCTTGCATCCGGCGCAATCATTGCGGCATAGACCTGCCAAAGGAGGCGCCGAATGAGCCGCGGCGATACTGAGCCGAGCGAGTTGCATGGGGGCGAGGCTCCCGCTGCTGTGTCCCTCGTCCCCGCAAGCCGAGTGACTTTTGACCGGCGCGAACTCAACCGGATTTTTGGCCTCTATGGTCGCAAGGTCGCCGCCGGCGAATGGCGCGACTATGCCATTGATTTTCTCAAGGACCGCGCGGTGTTTTCCGTTTTCCGCCGCGCCGCCGAGTTTCCGGTCTACCGCATTGAGAAAAGCCCGAAGCTCGCGCGCCGGCAGGGCGCCTATAGCGTGATCTCGGCGACCGGCTTGATCGTACGTCGAGGCCATGAACTCGACCGGGTGCTGCGGGCGATCGATCAGTCGCTGAGCGTCGTGGCCGGCTGACGCCGGCCGCAAACTACGGCATCGCTGTCGCGCCCATCCCGAGCGGTCGCTGCATCAAGACACTGTCGAGCCAGCGGCCGAACTTGAACCCCACATTGTCGAATGTGCCGATCATACGGAAGCCGGCGGCGCGATGCAGTTCGATCGAGCCGACGTTGGCGGAATCCCCGATTACCGCAATCATTTGTCGGAATCCGCCGGCCTCCGCGTCGGCGATCACCCGTTCGAGCAGCGCGCGGCCGAGCCCCCGGCGCTGCATTGCCGGGGTGACATAGATCGAATCCTCTACGCTCCACCGATAGGCCGGCCGTGCGCGATACGGGCCGGCATAGGCGTAGCCGACGATGTCGCGATCAAGCTCCGCCACCAGATAAGGATAGCCGCCGTCCCGCAGCGCCTCGTAGCGTCGCGCCATTTCGCGCTCGTCGGGCGGTTCGATCTCGAAGGATGCGGTGCCGTGCCGCACGGCGTCCTCGTAGATGCGGGTAATCGCTGCGAGATCGCGCGCTTGAGCGGAGCGGATGGGAATAGCGGCCATGAATCAGAGGCGACAGACCCCCGATAATAGCTCCTTGCTCGCGCGCTGTCCGGCTCCCGTCCTGTGAACGCGATAGCGCCCCGGCTCATCGCCGGGGCGCCATCTTCGAGTCGGCCGTTGCGGTCGCTCAGCGACGGTCGCCGAGGAAGCGCAGCATGAACAAGAACAGGTTGATGAAATCGAGATAGAGCGAAAGCGCGCCCATGACCGCCTTGCGGCCGACGATCGTGCCATCCTCCATCGGGTTGTACATCTCCTTGATGCGCTGGGTATCCCAGGCGGTCAGGCCGGCGAAGATCAGCACCCCAACCGCGGAGATCACGAAGTCGAGCCCGCTGCTCTTGAGGAAAAGGTTGACGAGCATGGCGATGATAAGCCCGATCAGTCCCATCAACAGGAATGAGCCGACCGGCGAGAGATCACGTTGCGTGGTGTAGCCATAAAGGCTCAGCGCACCGAACGCAGCCGCCGAGATGAAGAACACGCGCGTGATCGAGGTGAGGGTGTAGGCCAGGAAGACCGACGACAACATCACCCCGAGCAGCGCCGCATAAACCATGAACAGCGCGAATGCGGTCGAGGGCTCCAGCCGGTCGATGCGCCAGCTGATGAGAAAGACCAGACCAAGCGTGCCAAAAAATAGAACCAGCACCGCCGGCCCGCTGAAGATCATCTGGCCGAATGACGTCAATCCGGCGATCGCGCCATTCGCGTCGGTGACAACCGCCGCCTGGAATGTGAGCCAGGAAGCGATACCCGTGAGCGCGACGCCCATGGCCATGTAATTGTAGATGCGGATCATATAGGCCCGCAGGCCTTGATCGATCGCAACCGCCCGGTCCGCACCGACGCTGCGTCTGGCAGCCGCGTAGTTCCGGTCGAAATCCGACATGGAAGATACCTCTCTCTGATTCCGACCCGGAGGCCGGATGGTGGGACGCCCTACCGACATCGCGGCTGGCACCCGATGCGCGGAATCTAGTGCGGGATCGGTTCCAACGCCAGATGCCGCAGGAGGGATTTGTTGACGCTGTCCTTAACCAAGGGCCGGCCAAATTACATTATTGCAATACAACTGCACCGCGCGGCAGCGGCCCCGGCGCGGCAAGTTGTCGCCCGAGCGGCCAAGGGGCGTTTTGGGCGAAGGGCGGCCGAGGCACGCGGCTTGGGGCCGTTGCGAGCACTTTGAGACGCTGGCTACAGATTTCGTAGCACACGGGCCGGTCTTTGGCCGAGAGCGGCGAACGTGCCGATCAGACCAAGTGCGACCATTGCGACAACCGCGCCGGCGGCGGCGGCAATCAGTGGACCGGGCAACCAGATGAATGAAAGCTTCATCGCCCTGACGACAATAAGGGCGGCGGCAGCCGAGCCGGCCGCTACACCGAAGACGGCGGTCCCCACGCCCAGAACGAGGTATTCGAGCGCGTAGGCAGACAGAAGCTGCAGCCGCGTTGCGCCGACGGTCTTGAGGATCACCGCGTCATAGACGCGCTGGTGGTGGCCCGCCGCGAGCGCGCCACCCAGCACCAGCACGGCCGCCAATAAGGTGAGCGCACTCGCGCCCCGGATCGCCAGCGCCAGATTCGAGACGATCTGGCCCACCGCATCGAGCGCCTCGCGCACACGTATGGTGACGACCGCCGGGAAAGCCTCGGCCAGCGCTTTAAGTAGAGCGCTCTCCTCCTCGTTTGTGCTGCCACTGGAATAGACCAGAGTGGCGATGTGTCCGTGCGGCGCGTCGCGGAAGGTGGCGGGCGAGAATACCATGACGAAATTGATGCCGAGACTCTGCCAATCGACTGCGCGCAGGTTGGCGATCGTCGCGGTGAGATTGCGGCCGAGGACGTTGACTGTGATGTTGTCGCCGACCTTGAGGCCCAGTCCGTCGGCGATGCGGTTCTCCAATGAGACCAATGGCGGGCCTTGGTAGTTCGCCTGCCACCATTGCCCTTGAACGAGCCGCGAGCCCGCCGGGAGTTCGTTTCCATAGGTGATGCCGCGGTCGCCCCGCAGCACCCAGCTGGCATCGGCATCGGCAGAGGCCTTCAGGTTTTCAACGCCTACACCGTTCACCGCCACGATGCGGCCACGCAGCATCGGCACCCGCTCAAGCGTGGCCCCCGGCGCATGGCTGCGGATGAAGGCATCGAACGCCTCGCCGGAGGCCGGAGGAATGTCCACGAAATAGAACGACGGCGCCCTCTCCGGCAACGCCGCCAGAAATTGGCGTCGCAAATTGCCCTCGATCGCAATCACGGTGACGATGACGGCAAGGCCCAAGCCAAAGGAGATGACAACGCTTGCCGTGAGCGCGCCTGGCCGGTGGATGTTGGCGATGGCGAGGCGAACGACCGGTGAGCGCGCTCGTGGCAGGTGACGCGCTATCAGCGTGATCAGCACCGCCACCAGGCGAAGCAGCACGAAAGCGCCCGCTGCCGCAACCACGAAGATGCCGCTAATGCGTCGATCATGACCGAGCGCGATGGCGAGGATTGCGAGCGTGCATCCAAGAAGAATCGTCGCTACGACATAGGGGCGGCGAGGCCAGTGACGATCGCTTGCGACCTCGTCGCGGAAAAGTGCCGAGACCGGCACGTCATGGGCGCGCCCGAGCGGCCAAACGGCGAAAGCGGACGCGACGAGGAGTCCATAGACAAGGGCGAGCGCAAGGTCGCCCGCATGCAGCGCCGGCGCGAGCGGCAAGGGCAATCGCGCGCCGAGCGTCCAGGCAATGAGAAAAGGCAAAGCCGCGCCGATGAGTAGGCCCGGCAGCGCGCCCAGCCCGGCGAGCACAAGCACCTGTGTGAGATAGATCGCGAAAACGCGCCCGCCGGAAGCGCCCATCGCCTTGAGCACGGCGATGGTCTCGCGCCGGCCATCGACGTGGCTTTTGACCGCGTTCGCAACCCCGACGCCACCGACCAGCAGAGCGGTCAAGCCGACCAACACGAGGTATTGCGTAAAGCGCTCGACATTCTGTTCGAGCGACGGCGAGGCATTAGCCCGCGAGCGCACTTCCCATCCGGCCTTAGGCAACTCGGTTTGCGCGGCGGCCGCCACCGCGCGCAGCGCCGCATCGGTTCTGTCATTGTCGGGAAGGCGCAAGTGATAGTGCCAGCGCACGACGCTTCCGGGCTGTAACAGGCCACTCGCTTGCAGCGCTTGTTCGCTCACCAGCAACCGCGGACCAAAGCCAATACCGCCGGAAAGCTTGTCAGGCTCGGATATCAGAATGGCCCGAATTTCGATGATTGCCGAACCGAGCGTGATACGGGCATCCGGCCCAAGATCGAGCCGCGCGAGCAGGGTCGAGTCGACAGCGGCACCGAACGATCCGTTCCGATATGCCAGTGCCTGCGCGAGCGGCTGTTGCGGGTCGAGCGCGACGGTGCCGTAGAGCGGGTAATCGCCATCGACCGCCTTGACCTCAACCAGTGCTGTGCGCCCGTCCTGCGCGCGCGCCATGGCCCGCATGGTGGCGGCGAGCGATACCTGCCCGCGGCGCGCGAGAAATGCGCGCTCCTCGGCGTTCGCTGAGCGCATACTGAGGGTGAACGCGAGGTCGCCGCCGAGGATGACGCGGCCTTCGCGTGCGAGCCCCTCCCCTAGCCCCGCCGCGAGCGAACTCACGCCGGCAATCGCCATGACCCCCAGCGCGGTACATGCGATGAACACGTAGAATCCGCGCAACCCGCCCCGCAATTCGCGCGCAGCGAAGCGCAACGGTAGTAGACGGCCGCCGTGCCGCTGAGGAAGCGACAGGCGGGCTTTCATGTTTTGGCCTCCGCGCCGCACGCATGGTCTGCTCCTGCGTGCCCCAATGAGCCGATATGAGTCACGACTTCGCCTCCGCCGCCGCGCGCTCTCGGACGGTTTCGATGCGGCCCGACCGCAGTCGCACAATGCGATCGCAGCGCACGGCGAGCGCCGGATCGTGGGTGACGAGCACGAGCGTCGTTCCGCGTTGCTCGTGGCCGGCAAAAAGCAAATCGATGATCTGCGCCCCGGTCGCCTCGTCGAGGTTCCCGGTCGGCTCGTCGGCGAGAAGGATGGCCGGGTTTGGTGCAAGCGCGCGGGCAAGGGCCACGCGCTGCTGCTCGCCGCCGGAAAGCTCCGCCGGATAATGTCCTCGCCGCTCGCTTAAGCCAACCGCGGCAAGCTCGCGAGCCGCACGCGCGTGGGCATCGTCGAGCCCGGCAAGTTCCAGCGGTACGGCGACGTTTTCCAGTGCCGTCATGGTAGGAATGAGATGAAAGGACTGGAAAACAATACCGATATTGCGCCCACGGAATCGTGCCAGCGCATCTTCGCCGAGCGGGCCGAGCGCTTTGCCTGCGACCACGACGGAGCCGGTGTCGGCGCGCTCCAAGCCGGCCGCGACCATCAGCAAAGTCGACTTGCCCGAACCCGAAGGGCCGACCAAGCCAAGCGCCTCGCCGCGTCGTATGTGCAGATCTAGGTCTTTGAGGATATGAACACGGGCGGCGGCTCGCCCGAGCGCCAGATTGACCCCGCTGAGCGCGATCGCCAGCTGTTCGTGCTCTGACCCCGAGGCGTCTTGCATGTTGCGTTGCTCGTTGCTGCCTTTGATTCTGGGCCGGCCGGCATTACTCCGGTCATATGCGAGTTGCGCGGCGCCGGTCCAGGCGGTTGCGCTGCTGGCGACAGCATTGGCGCTCGCGCTGCCGGCGCGCGCACCAGCCGCCGCAGCCGCCGATCGGCCGGTGCGGATCGTGGCGTTGGGCGATTCGCTGACTGCGGGCTTTGGTCTTCCGGCTGATGGAGCTTTCCCGGCGAAGCTTGAACGGGCCCTCAAGGCCAAAGGCCTCGCCGTCGAGGTCACCAATGCGGGCGTGTCCGGAGATACGGCCTCTGGGGGACTTGCCCGCCTCGACTGGTCGGTGCCGGAGGGGACGGACGCCGTCATCCTCGAACTCGGCGCCAATGACATGCTGCGCGGCATCGATCCCCAGCTCACGCGCCACGCCCTCGAAGAGATCGTGCGCCGCCTCACGCAACGCCACGTCGCCGTGCTGCTCGCCGGCATGCGAGCGGCGGCCAATTTCGACAGCAAGTATAGGCGCGACTTCGATGCCATCTATCCCGAGCTGGCCGTGCGCTACGACCTCCTGCTCTATCCTTTTTTCCTCGACGGCATTGCCGGCGAGGGCGCGCTCAATCAGGGCGATGGACTTCATCCGAGCGCCGCAGGGGTCGATGCGATCGTTGTGCGCATTCTGCCCACCGTGGAAGAGCTGGTCCGGCAAGCCCGCAGCAGAGGCGCGAGGTGAGCGTCACGTGGGGCGTGCGAATCCTTCCAAGTTGTCCTATATGCACAGCCAGCATTGCAGTCGCCCCCCATGCCGCGCCTCTTCACAGGTCTCGAAATTCCCGCCGACGTGAGCCAGTCGCTGTCCATGCTGCGTGGCGGGTTGCCGGGCGCACGCTGGATCGACCCCGAAAATTATCATGTCACCTTGCGTTTCATCGGCGACGTCGATGACATCATCGCGCACGAGATCGCATCCATGCTGGGACGCGTGTGCCGCGAGTCATTCGAATTGCGCATTGAGGATCTCAAGTCGTTCGGCGGGCGCAAGCCGCGCCAGATCGTTGCGACGCTCGGCCCGGCTCAGGCCCTGATGGAACTGCAGGCAGAGCACGAGCGGCTGATGCAGCGCGTGGGGCTGGAACCGGAGGGCCGCAAATATACGCCGCATGTGTCGCTCGCGCGGCTACGCGAATCCTCGAGCCGGCAGGTTGCGGACTATCTGGCGGTGCGTGCCCCTTTCCGCTCCTCACCGTTCAAAGTCTCGCGCTTTGTGCTGTTCTCGTCGCGCGCCTCGGTCGGCGGCGGCCCGTACGTGGTTGAAGCCGCGTATCCGTTGGCGGCCTGACGCGCGGTCTTTGCGGGCCGACCTCCGAATCACACTGGTTTGAGCAGTCTTGAGTGCACGTCGAAGATGGCGGTCGCGAAGCCGTGACCGTCGGCAAGCATTTCGCGCATCATAGAGAGCGGCGTCGGGCGTGGCGCTTCAACTTCGCCAACGACGCTGGAAAAATCGAAGCTGAGCTCCGCGTCATACTTGCGGGCGAGCTGCTGCATGCGCTTGTTGTCCGCGAGACAGGCCATGTGCAGAAACTTGAGAGCGCGATTGCGCGCCGCGAGCAGGGTGCGCTCGAGGAGCACGGACCCGACGCCGTGACTCTGCCACGGCTTCTCGATGGAGAATGCCGCCTCGGCCTCTCGCGTCAGCGGTCCTCCGATCGGCCGCAGTTCCGCAGCGCCACGCAAAGTGCCGTCGACGAAGAAACCATGAATCAGCGCGTCAATTCCGAATGAAAGGTCGGCGTAGTCGCGCACGAATTGGTCGGAGACCGCGCCGGCGAAGCGATTGCGGCGGCTGGCGGAATCGAGCCGCAATAAATGGTCGCGGTAGAGGTCAGCCTCCCCGATCCACAGCTTCCGGATCAGGCCGCCACGGGGGAGCGGATCGTGCATGAGCCAGTTCCTTGCGATGGGTTTCGAATCAAGGTTGGAATATTGCAATGCACTATCGGCGGAACAAGGGCGATGGCGGGGCACCGGATCACGATTAAGTTAATGAATTTCCAATGCAAACGGGACATATCAGCCATGCAGCCCCTCGACCCATCTTCGCTCGCCGGGACGCCCCGGTACTGCAATGCAGCATGGCGCCGTTGCTCGCTCCCCTACCGGCTGGCGCGGCGAACGTTCGTCGGGCCATCTGCTCATTGAGGCTGGTTGGGCGCAGAGGCCACTGCGGTTCGCGGCCCCACCTTTTGGAGAAGCTTTGAGCCGACGATTCTGTGCTGGGAGGATCGCGCCATCGCCACTGCGCAACTCATGCGGTCTCTCGAAACGGCTTGCGGCTGGTGCTGCAGGCTCGCTATTCGTCGCAACCCCTCAACCTTGCGTTCATTAACCTCATGTCCGCTCCCGTCTCGGCGCAGTATGCGGCGCAGGTCGCCGCTGGAAAGATCGAGCACGACGACGCCCAGCAGGCAATCGTCGATCGCCTCGCGCAACTCGAAAAGGAGGTTGCCGAGCGTCGGCTCGCGCGCAAGTCGTCCTCGCTGGGTTGGCTGTTTGGATCGCGCGAGGCCGAGACGATCAAGGGCCTCTACATCTTCGGTGATGTTGGCCGCGGCAAGACCATGCTGATGGATATTTTCTTCGCAGCATCACGAGTGGTCCGCAAGCGCCGCGTCCATTTCCACGAATTCATGGGCGAGGTACACGAGCGCGTTCACGCGCTGCGGCAGAAGGCCAAGTTGGGCGAAATCAGCGGGGAGGATCCGACCGGGCTCGTCGCCGCGGCGATTGCGCAAGAGACACGGCTTCTTTGCTTCGATGAATTCCACGTCACCGATATTGCCGATGCGATGATTCTCGGCCGGCTGTTCAAGCACCTCTTCGAGCTCGGCGTGGTCGTGGTCGCGACTTCGAACGTGCCGCCGAGCGAACTCTACAAGGATGGCCTCAACCGTGCGCTGTTCTTGCCGTTTATTGCGCTTATCGAAGAGTATTTGGAAATCAGACCGCTCGATGCCCGCACCGATTTCCGGTTGGAAAAGCTTGCTGGCGTGCCGGTTTGGTACGTTCCTGCCGATGGCGCAGCGCAAGCCGCCGTCGACGAGGCGTGGCGCCGTTTGACCGCGGGCCACCCGGGCGAACCGCAGCAGCTGATGGTGAAGGGGCGCGCTATCCGCGTGCCGTGCGCGACCATGGGAGTGGCGCGGTTCTCGTTTGCCGATCTGTGTCAGCAACCATTTGCCGCGGCCGAGTACCTCAAGATCGCACGTCACTACCACACGCTTGTGCTCGATCGTGTCGCGGTCATGGAATACGACCGCCGCAATGAGGCCAAACGTTTCATCATCTTGATCGACACGCTCTACGACAACGCCGTCAAGCTCGTCGCCTCGGCGGAGGCTGAACCCGGCGCGCTTTATTGCGCGAACGAGGGTTTCGAGGCGAGCGAGTTCAAGCGCACCGCCTCCCGCTTGATAGAGATGCGCTCGGAGGCTTACCTCGCTTTGCCGCACGGTCGAGGCCACGCAGTCGCTTCGCACTCAAGAGAAGGACTAGTGGAAACGTGACGCGATTTCGCTGCATTCCCATTCATGCCGGTGCGGTCCGGCGAGCGACTTGAATGGCAGGCCGGAAACGGTCTATGACCGATTTCAGCGGGCTCACGCCGCCCCCGATCCGAGGTTCCTCCCCCGCATGGCACGTCCCAAGATCGCACTGATCGGTGCCGGCCAGATCGGCGGCACGCTCGCCCATCTTATTGGCCTCAAACATCTCGGCGACGTGGTGCTGTTCGACATCGCCGAAGGTATTCCCCAGGGCAAAGCCCTCGATCTCGTACAGTCGTCGCCGGTCGAGGGCTTCGATGCACGTTTCGCCGGCACCAACTCCTACGATGCCATCGATGGCGCCGGCGTCTGTATCGTCACCGCAGGCGTGCCGCGCAAGCCGGGGATGAGTCGCGACGATCTTCTCGGCATCAACCTCAAGGTGATGGAGCAGGTCGGAGCCGGCATCAGGAAATATGCGCCCGGTGCCTTCGTGATCTGCATCACGAACCCGCTCGACGCGATGGTATGGGCGCTGCAAAAAGCGTGCGGCCTGCCCACGCATATGGTGGTCGGCATGGCCGGCGTGCTCGATAGCGCACGCTTTCGATTTTTTCTCGCCGACGAGCTCAACGTCTCGGTCGAGGACGTGACCGCGTTCGTACTCGGCGGTCACGGCGACAGCATGGTGCCGCTCATTCGCTATTCCACCGTCGCCGGCATTCCGCTGCCCGATCTCGTCAAGATGAAATGGACAACGCAAGCGCGGCTCGACGAAATCGTTCAGCGCACGCGCGACGGCGGTGCCGAGATTGTCAACCTGCTCAAAAGCGGCTCCGCCTATTACGCACCGGCTGCCTCCGCGATCGCCATGGCGGAAAGCTTCCTCAGGGACAAGAAGCGCGTGCTTCCCTGTGCGGCGTATCTCAACGGCGAATACGGGATCAAGAATCTTTATGTCGGCGTGCCCGCGGTGATCGGCGCGAAAGGCGTCGAGCGCGTCGTCGAGATTCAGTTGAACGGCGCCGAACGTGCCATGTTCGAACAATCAGCCGAGGCCGTTGCAACCCTGGTCGAGGCTTGCCAAAAGATCGCGCCAAATCTGGCGAAGTGAAGGTGCTCATGCCGCGGGCGAAGCGCAGCACGGCGCGCTTGCGAGGTAATGTCGGAACTCGCAACAGGTCCGCATGAACATCCACGAATACCAAGCCAAAGCAGTGCTGCGCGAATTCAGCGTGCCGGTGCCGCGCGGGCACGCCGCCTTTTCAGTCGCAGAGGCAGTCAAGGCCGCGCAGGATCTCGACGCGCCGGTGCTCGTGGTCAAGGCCCAGATCCACGCCGGCGGACGCGGCAAGGCCGGTGGCGTCAAGGTGGTCAAATCGAAAGAAGACGTGCGCAAGGAGGCCGAGCGCCTGCTCGGGGCGGTGCTCGTCACGCACCAAACTGGTCCGCAAGGCAAGCAGGTGCATCGCCTCTATATCGAAGAGGGTTCGGCGATCGAGCGCGAGTTCTATCTGTCGGCACTGGTCGATCGCGAGAGCTCGCGTATTGCGTTCGTGGTCTCGACCGCGGGCGGCATGGACATCGAGGAGGTCGCACGCACCAGCCCCCAACAGATCGTAACGTTCACGGTCGATCCCGCGACTGGAATCCTGCCGCATCACGGGCGTCGCGTGGCGCAGGCGCTTGGGCTCAAGGACGATCTCGCCAAGCGGGCCGAAAGACTCGCAGCACAGCTTTATGCCGCCTTCACTGCCAAGGACATGAGCCTGCTCGAGATCAACCCGCTCGTGGTCACGAAAGAAAAAGAGCTCGTCTGCTTGGATGCCAAGATCAGTTTCGACGATAACGCCCTTTACCGCCATCCCGAGATCGTGGCGCTGCGCGATCTCACCGAGGAGGACGAGAAGGAAATCGAAGCTTCGAAATACGATCTCAATTACGTCGCGCTCGACGGCACAATCGGCTGCATGGTCAACGGTGCAGGTCTCGCCATGGCGACGATGGACATCATCAAGCTTTATGGCAAAGCTCCGGCCAATTTCCTCGACGTAGGCGGCGGTGCAAGCAAAGAGAAAGTTGCGGCTGCGTTCAAAATCATCACCGCCGATCCCAAGGTGCAGGGCATCTTGGTCAATATTTTCGGGGGCATCATGAAATGCGATGTCATCGCCGACGGCGTGGTCGCGGCGGTGAAGGAGGTGGGCTTGCGGGTGCCGCTCGTCGTGCGGCTCGAAGGCACGAATGTGGAGCTTGGTAAAGAAATCATCGCGAAATCCAACCTCAACGTCACCTCTGCCGACGATCTCGACGACGCCGCGCAGAAGATCGTCAAGGCAGTGAAAGGGGTGGACTAATGTCATGTCCATCCTGATCGACAAGGACACAAAGGTCATCTGCCAGGGGTTCACGGGCAGGAACGGCACGTTCCACTCCGAGCAGGCGATCGCCTACGGCACCAAGATGGTTGGCGGCACGTCACCAGGCAAAGGCGGCACGACTCATCTTGGGCTACCCGTGTTCAATACGGTGGCGGAAGCGAAGGAGGAAACGAATTGCGACGCGAGCGTCATCTACGTTCCCCCGGCGGGAGCGGCGGACGCGATTTGCGAATCGATCGCGGCGGAAATGCCTCTCATCGTGTGCATCACCGAAGGCATTCCCGTGCTCGATATGGTGAAGGTCAAGCGTGCGCTCTCGGCCGGAAAGTCCCGGCTGATCGGGCCGAACTGCCCCGGCGTGCTGACCGCGGGCGAATGCAAGATCGGCATCATGCCGGGCAGCATCTTCGCGCCGGGCAAGGTCGGCATTGTGTCGCGCTCGGGCACGCTCACCTATGAGGCAGTCTATCAGACGACCCGCGAAGGGCTCGGCCAGACGACCGCCGTCGGGATCGGCGGCGACCCCGTCAAGGGCACCGAGTTCATCGACGTGCTGGCGATGTTCTTGGCCGACAAGGCGACCGAGGCGATCATCATGATTGGTGAGATCGGCGGCTCGGCCGAGGAGGACGCCGCTCAATTCATCGCTGATGAAGCCAAACGCGGCCGCAAAAAGCCCATGGTGGGATTCGTCGCCGGTCGCACAGCGCCGCCAGGCCGGCGCATGGGCCACGCAGGCGCCATTATTTCAGGCGGCTCGGGCGACGCCGAAAGCAAAATTGCGGCCATGGAAGCGGCCGGGATCAAGGTCGCAGCCTCTCCGGCGCGTTTGGGCAACACGTTGGCCGGCATAACGCGGGCGTAAAATTGTAAGTCGCTCTCAGGACATAACGCGGGTGTCGCCACAAAAAGTGCTCTGACGACCTACCCAGGTGCCTTTGCACCCGGCTTTTACCTGCGACTGTGGCGAATGGGTCACAGCTTATTTCCAGCAACGGGGCTAGTCGCCCGCTTCAACCAATTTGAAAGGATTTAGTGATTCGCTTTCGTCGCCAACGACTGGCGAGGGAGGCAATCATGGCTGCGAAGGAGATTTCGGTAAAGAAATATGTTGTGAGGCTGAGCGGCGAGGAACGCGAACGGCTTGAAACCCTGATTCGGAA